>Ga0335073_10003552_pt1 | contig 21744 bp, 18 predicted proteins | sample Lox_Sample_22_FD_207093 | JGI IMG/M metagenome (GOLD analysis project Ga0335073, IMG submission 207093) | Soil microbial communities from Loxahatchee National Wildlife Refuge, Florida, United States - Lox_Sample_2.2 | ecosystem: Environmental > Terrestrial > Soil > Wetlands | place: USA...
GCACGCTGGAGCCGATGAGGACCGCGGCGTCTTGCACGGCCACGCCGACGTACCAGGCGTTCTTTACGCCTTGCGCCTGTACCTGCTGGAAATGCGAGATCTGGGCGGTGCCGCTCTCGGCGGACGCCTGCGCGAGCAGGCTGGTCATCGTCGGATCGCTGGACGCGAACGGGTTGAACGGGTTGGCAACCGGAAGGAACCAGTTCGGCGCCTCCATGAACATCGGGAGGCCGCCGTACCCGTAGCCGGTCACCGTGTACTTCCTTGCCGTCACGTTGCTAATCCACGCTGGGGTGGTGGCGTCTTCAGTGATGTTGGCCTTGACGCCGATCTTGGCCCAGTCGGCGGCGACGGCCTGGGTCACCTCCGCGTCAATGGGCTGGTCTTCGACGGAGATCGTGAACCCGTTGGGGTAGCCGGCCTGGGCCAGCAATTGCTTGGCCTTGGCCGGATCGTAGGAGTAGTAGGTGTTGCTGTCTGGGCTCCACGCGCTCGTCTGGCTGGGAACCGCCACCTGCTCGGTAGCCGAGCCGAACTGCCCGAACAGCGCGGTCACGATGGCCTGCCGGTCAACCGCGTACTCCAGTGCCTGGCGTACCTGCAGGTTCCCGATCGGGTTGCCCGCGCTAGCCGCCCGGTCGAACAGGCCGACGCCCAGGAAGACCGCCGGGTTTCCCTGCACGTTCAGCCCCTCGTCTTTCGCTGTCTGCATGGCGCTGGGGTCACCGAGGAACGCGTACTGGAGCTGCCCGCTGCGCAGCGCCGCCAGCGCGGTGGTGGAGTTCGCGTAGTACTTGACCACGATCTGGTTCCAGTGAATCGCTGACTGGTCGAAATACTTCGGGTTGGCGGTATAGGTGTAAGTCGATCCGGCGATCGTCGCCGCAGTATCCAGGACGTAGGGTCCGGCGCCGATCGGGTCGGTCGCGATCGAAGCCGGGTTCGCCAGCGACGCGGGGGCGACGATGTCACCGCCAGTGATCTGATCGGACAGGACCACCGGGATATCCGGGTTCGGCTTCGCGCAGGTGATCTGCACCTCCATCGCTGTTGGTGCTGTGACGTTGTCGCAGCCGGCCAGCCACGACTGCCCGTCCGAGCCCGTCTCGTAATGCTTGATCGAGGCGACCACGGCGGCAGCGTTCACCGGCTGGCCGTTAGAAAACTGCACGCCCGGGCGGACGGTCAGCTGGAATACCTTGTTGTCCGATCCAGGTACGTACTGCCATGAGCTGGCGAGCACCCCGGTGTACTGGCCGTCCGAGGTCACCCGGAACAGCGGGGCGTAGATCGGGTCGAGGAACGTGGGGTCCGTTCCTGCGTTGGCCTTCGCCGGGTCGAGGCTGCCGATGCTGAGCACGGCATCGCCGACGGTCAGCGTGCTGCCCCGGGCGGTGGAGGATGCTGAGGAACTTGACGAGGCGCTGGAGGAACTCGACGAGCCGGAGGAGGCGCATCCGGCGAGGGCTATCGCTGCGGCGGCTGCCAGCAGGAAGCCGCTTCTCTTTCTAGTTATGATCCGTTTTCTTTTCATGATCCGGTCCTTCGGACGGTGGTGTAAGGACTTTTATGCGGGAGGCCATGTACGTGACCACGGCCTGGTCGTGACTGACGAACAGGTAGGCGACCGACAGGTCGCGCTGCAGGTCAGCTAGCAGGTTGAGGATTTGCGCCTGTACTGACAGGTCGAGTGCGCTTACCGGCTCGTCGCAGATGACGAGCCGCGGGCAGAGCATCAGCGCGCGGGCTATCGCGATGCGCTGCCGTTGCCCGCCGGAGAACCCGGCCGGATACCGGCTTGCCGCGTCGGGCGGCAGGCCGACCCGCTCCAGCATCTGGGCCACCCGGTCGCGGCGCTGGGCGGCGGGCAATTTCTCGTGCACCTCCAGCGGCTCGCTCAGCGCCTGGCCGACGGTGCGCGCCGGGTTCAGAGAGCTGTAGGGGTCCTGGAACACCACTTGCAGGTCTTTGCCGATGGTGCGGCGCTGGGCCCGGGTTGCCCGGGTGATGTCTTGGCCCGCGAATGTGATCGTGCCGGCGGTGACCGGCGCCAGGCCAAGGATGGACAGGCAGATAGTGGACTTGCCCGAGCCGGATTCGCCGACGAGGCCAAGCGTCTCGCCGGGCGCGATCGACAGGCTCACACCGTCTACCGCGCGGTACGGGGTGCGGGCGTGCCGGACCGGGTAGTCGACGGTCAGGTCCCGGACATCCAGGAGCGCGCCGACGGTGGTCATGCTTGCACCCTCGCTTCGGCGTGCACGCAGCGGGTGAAGTGCCCTGCGGCGGTGCGGGTGAACGCCACCGGAGCCGCGCTGCACTTCTGCTCGGCCTCAGCGCACCTGGGCGCGAACCGGCACCCGGCCTGCCAGGCCCCCGGGACTGGGACCGAGCCCGGGATGACCGGCAATCGATGCCCCGGAAGGGCGCGGACGGGGTCGCAGGCCAGCAGAGCCCGCCCGTAAGGGTGCTCTGGCGCGGCCAGCAGGTCCGCCGCGGCGGCCTCCTCGACAATCTCGCCGGCGTACATGACCACGGCCCGGTCGGCGATCTGTGCGACCACTTCCCAGTCGTGGGTAATGAGCAGGATCGCCATGTTCCGGGTTTCCAGCAGGCGGCGCAGCAGCGCCAGGATCTCCGCCTGGATCGTCACGTCCAGTGCGGTGGTCGGTTCGTCCGCGATCAGCAGGTCCGGGTCGCCGGACAGCGCCAGCGCGATGACGCAGCGCTGCAGCATGCCGCCGGAGAGCTGGTGCGGGTACTTGCGGGCGACGGCCGCGGGGTCTCGCAGGTTCACCGAGCCGAGAAGTCCGGCCACGCGGTCTCTGACGGCCTTCCTCGGCAGCGTCCGCCCGGAGGCCCTGGAATGCCGGCGGACCGCCTCGGCGATCTGCGCACCGACGGTGAAGTTCGGGTCCAGGCTGACCATCGGGTCCTGGGCAATGTACCCGATACGGCTGCCGCGGATGGCGGCCAGTTCCTTGCGCGAGCACTTGCTCAGGTCCATGCCGTCGAGCAGGACCGTGCCAGCCGTCCGCCGCGCGCCAGCCGGCAGCAGGCCGAGCACGGCCAGCGCCGTCACGCTCTTGCCGCAGCCGGTCTCGCCGACCACGACCAGCGTTTCGCCCCTGCCGATGCTGAAGCTGACGTCCGAGACCACCGGCCGCGGCCCGTCGAACTCGACTGACAGGCCGCGCACGGTGAGCACCCCGCCGGAGGTGTCGGCGTGAGGTGCTTGGGCGGTGCCCTCGGCACGCGCGGCGCGCGCGCCGCGTCCCGCGGGCGGGGCGCTGGAGAGCTGGGACGGGGCCCAGGCTTCGGTCCAGGCGTCGCGGGTGGCGTTGCCGAGCAGGACGAAAGCCAGCACCGTAAGGCCAACGACGCCGCCGGCGGCCACCAGCAGCCAGGGCGACCGCAGCAGCACCTGGGACGCCTCGCCCAGCACGCCGCCCCAGCTCGGGTTCGGCAGCACCACGCCGAAGCCAAGGAAACTCAGGCCGTTCTGGATCACCAGGGCGATCGCGGCGAACAGGCCCGCCTGCACGATCACCGCGCTGGAAACGCGAGGCAGCACATGCCTGGTCATGATCCGCACCTGGGATAGCCCGAGTACCTGGGCGGCCTTCACGTACAGGTCCTCGCGTACCGTCAGCGTTACTGACCTGACGATGCGGATCAAGCCGGCCGAGGCCAGGCCGCCGAGGACCAGCATCGGCACGATCAGCGAGCCGGGAAACACCGAGAAGACCACCAGCAGGACAACCAGGCCCGGCAGTGAGAGCAGCAGGTCCGCCGTCCGGCTGATCGCGGAGTCGGCCCGGCCGCGCAGGTAGCCCGCGGTGATGCCGAGCGACACGCCAAGCACCAGCCAGGTCGCCACCGCGCAGACCACACCGATGAGAGCGGACCTGGCTCCGTAGATCAGCTGGCTGAGCACGTCCCGGCCGAGCTGGTCCGCGCCTAGCAGGTGAGAGCCGGACGGCCCGGACAGCGCGGCGGGAAGGTCCTGGGCCTGCGGGTCGTAGGGCGCGATCAGGGGCGCGAACACCGCGCAGACCAGCACCAGCAGCAGCCATGCGGCAGCCGCCACGCCGACTGGCTTGCGTGCGAACCGGCGGATCACGCCGCACGCACCCGAGGGTTAAGCAGGCCGTACACCACGTCGAGCAGCAGGTTGACGGCGACCACGATCAGCGTGAAATACAGCACCACCCCCTGCACCACGGGGATGTCATGCTGCGTCGCGGCTGTCGCGAGCGCCGACCCGAGGCCGGGCAGCGCGAACACCGACTCGATCAGCACGCTGCCGCCCAGCAGCGCGACCACCACGATGCCGACGACCGTCACCAGCGGGATAGCGGCGCTGCGCAGTGCGTGCTTGAACAGCACCGACCGGCGCGAAATGCCATTAGCCTCGAGCACCCGGATGAACGGGCTGCGCAGCGCTTCCCGCATCGCGTCCCTTGTCTGCACCGCGACGATCGTCATCACTCCGAGGCCCAGGGCAGTCCAGGGAAGCACCAGCGACTTCAGCCAGGCGTCCGGGGACTGGAAGAACGACACGAAACCGGACGCGGGGAACACCCGGGCCGCGACCGCGAGCGCCTCAATCAGCACCAGGCCCAGCACGAAATCAGGTATCGCGAAGCCGAACACCGAGGTCACCTCCAGGACCCGGCCGGACGGGCCGCCCCTGATCGCGGCGAGGACGCCGAGCGTGACGCCGAGCACGCTGGCCCCCACCGTCGCACCGAGGACCAGCGTCAGCGAGATCGTCACCCTGGGCGCGAGCATCGTGGTCACTGGCTGGCCGTCGATCAGCGACGTGCCGAGGTTCCCGTGCAGCGCCGCGTCAAGCCAGTGCCAGTACTGCACCCAGATCGGATCGTTGAGGCCGAGCTGTGCGGTCAGCTGACGCAGCTGCGCCGCGGATGCGGTCGGGCCGAGGATGACAGCGGCCGGGTTGCCTGAGGCCAGCGACAGCAGCACAAAGCTGAGCGCGGACGCGATCAGCAGCAGCGGCACGGACCACAGCAACCGCTTGACGATGAGCCGGGTCACGACGGGTCACGCTCCCAGCAGGACTGCGATGGGAAGATCAGCGCTGGACGTGCCAATGCGGGCCTCGACGGGGCCGGGCAGGTACCTCCAGCCGGTATCGGACCAGGTGCGCAAGCGGGAGGCAGGCACCGCCAGCACCGCTGGCACGGTCTGCCCAGCCGGAACGTGCACCGAGGCGAACGCCTTCAGCTCCAGGAACGGGCGGTCGTCCGCCAGCCGAGCGTAGAGCTGGACGACCTCGCGGCCGTCGCGGTCGCTGATGTTCGTTACGGGGACCGTGACTAGGTATCCGTCCGTCGTCGCCACCGCGGACGCCTCGCCCAGCCGGAAGCTGGCGTACGACAGGCCGAAGCCGAACGGGAACGCCGGCGGCACCGTGTGCCCGCGGTAACCCATCGCCAGGCCTTCGCCGTAGCGGACCTCGTCCTCGGTGCCCGGGTAATGGGGCCAGGACGGCGCGTCTTCGGCCCGCGCCGGGAATGTCACCGGAAGCTTGCCCGACGGGTTCACGGCGCCGGTGAGCACGTCGGCGAGAGACTCCCCCAGCTCCTGCCCGGGGTACCACAGCTGGGCGATCGCGGCGGCCTGGTCCGCCCACGGCATCGCGGCAGGGCTGCCGGTGTTCACGACCACGACCGTGCGAGCGTTGGCAGCGCAAACCTGGCTGATCAGGTCGTTCTGCGCTGGATCGAATCCCAGGTGGGGGCGGTCGACACCTTCTGTCTCAACCCCGAGCGGGTGTTCAGCCACCACGATCGCTACGTCAGCGGCGGCGGCCAGCCGGACGGCCGCCGCCGGATCAGGCGCGGGCGGGATCAGCCCCGCCTGCAGCCGGAGCAGGCCTGACTCGGGCCACGGCTCGTAGTCGATGACGAGTTCAGCCGGACGTCCCGCTTCCAGGGCAATGTCCGCCCGCTGGGTGATGCGGCCCAGATCGAAGATCACGTCCCGGCCGCCGGCAGACTGCTGGTCCAGCAGGACCTGACCGTCGACGGTCAGCACGCCGCGGCCGATGGCGGCCAGCGTCAGCTGGTGGACGCCATTCTCGGCCGGGATGATGCACGCTGTAACCCTGACCGCGAGGTCGCCGGGCTCGTAGCCGGGCAGCACAGAATTGAACCAGGACATGGACAGGGACACGGCATATTCGGTGGCCAGCACCTCGCTATCGGGGGCGCCGCGGCGGCGGTACTCGATCTTGATGTCCTGCGCGGTAAGCGGACGCGGGCGGGTCTGGTCGGCCCAGCCGCGAGCGAACTCCACGGTGGCGTCCGGGGCGAGGCGGGCTTTGATGGCGCTGAGCGGGCCGGACACATGCGGTGGGTTGACCTGGCAGGACCCGCCCCCCTGCGGCTGGCCGGCGTCGGCGCCGGAGCCGATGACGGCGATGAGGGCACCGGGTGCAACCGCGAGCGGCAGGACGCCGTCGTTCTTGAGCAGGACGATGCCGCGGGCACCGGCTTCGCGGATCAGGGCAGCCGGATCCGCTGGCGGAGCGGTCATTGGTCTGTGCTGAGTGCGGTGCAGCAGGCGGAGCACCCTGCGGGCCGAACGATCGATGTCCTCACCGCTCAGCTCGCCGGTCTCGAGGGCCTTGAGCAGCTTGTCTCCGCGCAGCTGAGATGGGCCGGGCATCTCCAGGTCCAGGCCGGCCGTGAGAGCCTTCGCTGTGGACTGGGTGGCGTACCAGTCGGAGACTACGACGCCGTCCCAGGCCCACTCGTCGCGCAGGACGGTGGTGAGCAGCCAGGGGTGTTCGGTGACGTACTCGCCGTTCAGTTTGTTGTAGGCGGCCATGATGGACCAGGCGCCGGCCTTGGCCGCGGCTTCAAACGGCGCGAGGTAGAGCTCCCTGAGTGCCGGGTCACCGATCTCGGAACTGGCGGTGTGACGGGCAGACTCCTGGTCGTTGCAGACCAGGTGCTTGACGCAGCAGGCGACGCCGTGGGACTGGACGCCTGCGATATACGCGGCGGCCATCTGGGCGGAGAGTTCGGGATCCTCGGAGAAGCACTCGAAGTTGCGCCCTGCGAGCGGGTTGCGGTGCAAGTTGACGGCGGGTGCCAGCAGCACGGCGGCGCCCTTGCTTCTTGCCTCGGCGCCGATGGCCGCCGCGACCTCTCTTACCAGGTCCGGGTCCCAGGTGGCGGCGAGGGCGGTCTCGCACGGGAAGCACCGACTCACCCCGGTGTGGAAGGTGACGCCGCGGGCGCCGTTCGGGCCGTCGGTCATCACGAGGTCGTGCAGGTGCAGGGATCCGGGCGAGCGGACCTGCCAGGGATCCGCACCGTACAGGAGCGCGGCCTTCTGCTCCGTGCTCAGCCGCGCCATGGCCTCGTCGACCCAGGTGTCCTGGGCGTGCTGAGGATCTCCGGTGTGATCGGCCACGCTGTCCCCTCTCGGCAGCAAGACATCGCCCACCATTTATCCGACCTACCGAGTACTCGGTCGGTGCGTGTATTGTGAGCCAGGTCACGCTCTCCGGTCAAGGTGTTCTCTTCATCTCGTCGCCTGCATTAGCGGGACGGGCATAGCGAGTGCGAGGCTGGGCGGAGAAACGTGCGAGAATTCAGGGCAACCTTCGAGGCAGGGACTACGGCATGGCCGACGACATCACCCGTAACCGAGGCGAAGAGAGCAAGGAGGCGATCCTTGCGGCCGCTAGACAGCTGTTCGCCAAGCGCGGCTACCGGGGGACGTCGCTGGCTTCCATCGCCGAAGCGGCCGGGCTCAGCCAGCCCGGCCTGCTGCACCATTACCCATCCAAGAACGCCGTGCTGCTTGCTGTACTGGCCAGCCGGGACGCCGAAGACTGGCGCCTGTCCACGCCTCAGCCGGAGGCGCCGGGCATCGGGATCATCGACGGGATGGCCTCGCTCGTCGCCCATAACGAGTCCGAACCCCAGGTCGTGGCTCTGTACTCCATGCTGCTCGGCGAGGCTGTAGCCGCAGACCACCCGGCACACGACTATTACCTGCAGCGGTTCGAGCACATCCGCGGCCGCATCACCCAGAACCTGCGTGAAGCCCAGACGGCGGGCAACCTCGCCCCCGGCATCGACCCGGAAGCGCTGGCGAACGTGCTCATTGCCGTCCAGGACGGCTTGCAGTTCCAGTGGCTCCTAGACCAATCGGTCGACATGCGTGCAGGCTTTGCAACGCTCGTCGAGATAATCCGCGTCGCCGGGACGGCCAGGCCCACTGCCGTGCTCTGACTCGTGATGACTCCTGATGTTCCCGCGTCAAGGACAGCGATCACTAGCCTCATAGGAGTCACCGGGGCCACGGGCCGACTTGGCGGTCGCGTCGCCCGTCGCCTCGACGCCGCCGGGATATCACAGCGACTACTCGTCCGCGACCTGGCACGAGCGCCGCGGTTGCCCCGCGCAACGGCCGCTCGCGCCGTGTTCGGCGACTACGACGCCGTCCGCGATGCCCTCACTGGAGTGCCGACCGTGCTGATGGTGTCAGCGTCGGAGGCGCCGGACCGGGTCACCCAGCACACCACCTTCGTCGACGCCGCGGTTGCCGCACGTGTCAGGCAACTCATCTACGTTTCCTTTTACGGGGCGGCACCAGACAGTACGTTCACCCTCGGCCGCGATCACTTCGCGACCGAACAGTACATCCGCGCCTCAGGCCTGACGTTCACGTTCCTGCGCGACAACCTCTACGCAGATTTCATGACCGCCATGGTCGGTGCGGACGGGGTCATCCGCGGCCCTGCCGCTGACGGTCGCGTCGCAGCGGTCGCGCAGCACGACATCGCAGACGCTGCCGCAGCAGTCCTGCTCGACCCGGCCCCGCACGCGGGGGCGACCTACTCGCTGACCGGGCCGGAGGCACTGTCGCTCTACGACGTGGCGTCGGCCATCACCGGCGCGCTCGGACGGCCGGTGCGGTATCAGGCGGAGACCATGGAAGAGGCGTACGCGTCCCGCGCCCGCTACCGGGCACCCGACTGGCAGGTCGACGCCTGGATCTCGACCTACACCGCGATCGCCAACGGCGAGCTCGCCACCGTAACCGAGGACATCCCCCTGCTCACCGGTCACCCGGCGACTTCACTCGCCTCGCTGCTCCGCCGCGGCGGCTCGGCTTACTGAACCGGCCGCGGCTAATGGCATACGCAGGACGGGCTTGATCACGTCGCCCGCGTACGACTTCCAGCGCGGTCTGGACGTCAGCGAGGTCGAAGTACTGGACGAGGCGGTCGAACGGGAACCGGCCCTGGGCGTACAGGCTCATGATGGTGATCAGCTCGTCGCTCCGGCCGCTTCCGCCCAGTACGCCGACGATGCGCTTGCCCCACAGGGTCGTGAGGTGGTCGAGGGAGAACTCGGCACCGACTGGCGCACCGCCGATAAGCAGGCAGGTGCCGAGCATTCCCACGGAGTCGGCCGCCTGCCGGACCACGCTGATGACGCCAGTGCACTCCAGGGGGTAGTCGGCGGACCCCCACACAGGTCGTGGATGGCCTTGACTGGGTCGTCGGCGGCAGCGTTAACCGTGTCGGTGGCGCCGAGCTCAGCGGCGATGCGCAGCCGGGACTCGTCCGGTCGACCGCGATGATGCGGGTGGCTGGAGAGTTACGCGCGGCCATGATCGCCGCCAAGCCGACGGTGCCGGCGCCGAACACGGCGATCTGGGTTCCCGGCACGGGGCGGACTGTGTTGAACACGGCGCCGGCCCCTGTGGAGATGCCGCACGCCAGCGGCCCCATCAGCGCCAGCGGCTATTTCATCACCCAGCAGGTCGGCGAGCGGAATATGGCCTGCGTGAAGGCAGCCCTAGGCCAGCCGGCGAGCCCGCCCGCGATCCAGCCGCAGGCGATCGCGGATGTGGACGGGCGGTCCGCCCTGGCCAGCGCCGCGATCCTGAACCGGGTCCTGGCCGGGAACGTGGACGAACGCGGATTCGTGACGAACGAGCACAGATACCTGGCCATCGCGCAACGCGTGCGGGAACGCGCCCGAGGCTAATCCTCCCCCTGGGCTACCGCGGCGACTCCAGGCAAGCTGCCATGCTTTGCGGGTGATCTACTACACCGACGATCTGGCGGCTGTCCGGGAGAACATGCTGGACGGGTTCTTCGTGGGCTGGCCGCGGCGCCCCTCGGCCGGGCAGCACCTCGCGGTGTTGCGCGGCAGCTACCGGTCCGTCGTTGCCATCGATGACGCGGAGGGCCGCGTCGCGGGCTTCGTGAACATGATCAGCGACGGGGTCCTGACCGCTTTCATCCCCTGGCTGGAGGTCCTGCCCGCGTACCAGGGGCAGGGCATCGGCAGCGAGCTGATGCGCCGGATCCTGGACGGCACCGACCGGTTCTACTCGGTGGACCTGGTCTGCGACGCGGAGCTTATCCCGTACTACGAACGCTTCGGAATGCGCGGCCTGACCAGTGCGATGCTGCGCCATCCGGCCGCGCTTGACGACCCGTCCATCGGTGCCTGACCCGGCCGGCGGCTAATATCAGGCTCCGACGGTCCCCGGCCCCCACGAGTTCCTATTCCTGGGTCTCGGCCGTCGGTCGCAGGTCGAGGATCTGCCGGGCAATCTCGCTGGCCGGCTGCGCCACGGTCTTGTCCATTTCGACGAAGAGGGACTCTGCCTTCGCGGCCGGCCAGTCGGCGGGCAGGTGCTCGGCGGGCAGCCGCGGGTCGGCCCGGATCACCTGCAGCCAGTCGCTGGCCAGCAGCAGCTGGACCGCGAGTGGATCGCGGCGCGGCGGCATATCCGGACCCTGCCATCGCGAGAGGAAGCCGTGGTAACGCGACGCGACGGCGTCCAGGTCCCAGTTCTCCCGGACCATCTTCGCGATGTCGCTGCCCGGGACGGCCTGCGCATAGAAGGCCTTGACGCGTGATTCGAGGCCGAGACTGGCGACGATGCGGGTGACCTCGACCCGGCCTGGGGCGACCCACAGCCCGTTGAACAGCGGCCCGAAGCCTGCCCAGGTCAGCTGGGAGCGCAGTTCGTGGCGCTGGCGCTGCCAGGATTCGGGGAGGGAGAAGCCGAGCAGGGTCCAGTACCCGTCCCAGTCCAGGTTGACCGCCCCCGAACGCCAGATTCGGTCCTCGCCGTCGTGCAGGATCCGCTCCGCCTGCGCGGTCAGGCCGAAGTACATGGCGCGGCCGTGCCGCTGGCGGGTGAGCATACCGCGGTTGACCATGCGAGCCAGCGTTGAGCGGGCGGCGTGCTCGCCGACCCCGGCCCGCGCGAAGACCTCGATGACGCTGCCCGCGGACACCACCGTCCGCCGGCCGAGCAGGTAACGGCCGAGGAGGTTAAGCATCAGCGTCTGCGGGCGGACGGCGCCGTCTTCAGCTGCGGCGCGCCCGGCCGTGACGCTCCCCGGCCTGACCGGCCGCGCCTTCTCCTCCCCCGCCCTCACCGGTCTCCTCGCGCCCTTTCGTCCGCCCAGCCGTCACGATACATCACGGCACGTCGCGGCCGTGATTTCAATATTCGGCGACTTATTGACTGCTGCACAGACCATGCCTACTGTTTGCGGCACGGGACGAGCCCGTCTATGGCGAGAGGAAAGAGGTGCCCAATGACGGACGCCATCGATCTGCCGGCGAAGACGGCCTGGGGCGCCGAGCGCGGTCGCCGCGCCCGGGCTGGGCTACTGCATCACCTCTCTACCCCTTGTTAGGAGCACTGTCATGCGCAAGAAGAGCAGGCTGAGGATCATATCGCTGGCGTCCGCGTTCACCCTGGCCTGCGCCGGGGCGATCGGCGCGCAGGCGGCGTCCGCGTCCGCCGCCACGACCACCAGCTATAGCGGCACCCTGGCCGACAGCGCCCAGTGGATCGCCCAGATCCCGGCCGGCTGGAACGGCACCGTGCTGCTCTACAGCCATGGCTTCGGCCCGCTCACGGCAGCAGACGCGCCATCCCCTGGCAGCGCCGCGCAGCTGCTCGCCCAGGGCTACGCGCTCGTCGGCTCGTCCTACGACGTCAACGGCTCCTGGTGGGCGCTGGACACCGCCGTATCCGACCAGTTCGGCTCGCTCGCCGCGTTCCTCCAGGCCAGCGGCCTGCACCCACAGCGCACGCTGGCGGTCGGCACGTCCATGGGCGGCCTGATCAACTCCCTCATCGACCAGGAGTCGTACGGCCGCGTGCAGGGCGCGGTCACCTTCTGCGGCCTCGTGGCCGGCGGCGTGGACCTCAACAACTACCAGCTCAACGCCGAGTACGCGATGACCGAGCTGCTGCCGGGCGCCGCCGGCGTGCCGATCCGCGACTACGCGTCGATGGCGGCGGGCACCGACGCGGGAGCGGAGCTGAGCGCGGCGGTCGCCTCCGCCCAGTCCACGGCGGCCGGCCGGGCCCGGATCGCGCTCAGCGCGGCGCTGCTAAACGAGACCGACTGGACGACCGGGGCGGCGCCGCCCGCGGCGGGCGACTTCGCGGGCCAGGAGCTGCAAGAGGAGGAGATGCTGACCAGCGGCCAGCTCCAGTTCATCGAATCCGGGCGGTACAGCATCTCGCAGGCCGAGGGCGGCGACAGCGGCTACAACATCGGCGTCGACTACGGCGCCCTGATCCGCGAATCGCCCTACTACGGGCAGATCGAGGCCCTGTACAAGGCCGCGGGCCTGAACCTGCGCGCCGATATCGCGACCCTCGACGAACACGAAACCTACGCGCCCGAGGGTAATTCGCTCCACCGCACCCAGGCCACCTCCGTCAACACCGGCCGGCTCCAGGTCCCGGAGCTTGACGTGCACACGGTCTCAGACCAACTGGCCCCGGTGCCGTTCGAGGCCACCTACGCGGAGCGGGTCGCACTGGCAGGCAGCTCGCCGCTGCTGCGCCAGGTCTACGCCAACGCCATCGGCCACTGCAACTTCACCGACGCCGACATGGTGGCCGCCATCGACGCCATGAACAACGTCGTCGTCCAGCACCACTGGACCCCCGGCGTCACCGTCACCGCTCTCAACGATGCCGCCAACGCCCTCGACCCGGCGCTCGGCGGCGGCAACTTCACCACCGACCACCCCAATCCCCTGGTCGTGCAGAACGGCCTGGACCGCTAGTAACCCCGGCGGATCCTCGGTCCACCCGGCTGCCAGCGCGGAGGAAGCCGGTCGGGAACGGGCCGGGAAAGACGAAGCCACGCGTGCGTTCAGGAAAATTCACACTCATGTCACCCTGAACGCACGCGTGGCGGCCGCCCGGACGCCAAGATGACTCTGACCTGCGGTAATCGGACCTAGCACGACACGGTCAGACGAAACCCGCATGGATGGCATGCAGAAGGTCAGGATGGTCGGATCGGTGTGGAGATAAGGCCAGGTCGTGCCGTTCAGGAGCGGCGCGTGTCGTGCCTAGTCGCGGCCGGGGCTCGCGCTGGGCTGGGACCGCAGCCGCAGCTTTCCCTGATGATGAGCTCGGTGGGGAGGCGCTCGGTCCGGGGCGGCAGGGACGGGTCAGCTATCCTCTGCAGCAGGCGAGAGCAGGCGCGCTCGCCGAGCAGCTGCATCGGCTGGCGGATCGTGGTCAGCGGCGGCGTGAACAAGGCGCTGAGCCTGATGTCGTCGAAGCCGACCACGGCTACGTCAGCTGGGACCCGAATCCCGGCCGCCTGCAGCTCGCGCATGGCCCCGATCGCTGTCTGGTCGTTGCCGCAGATGATCGCGTCCGGAAGATCCCGGCGCGGCCCGGCCAGGATCTCGCGCACTGCCAGCTGGCCGCTGATGGCGGCGAACCGGCCCTCGAAGGACCCGGCCACGATCGCCCCCGGATGCTCGGCTACCGCCTCCTCGAACGCGCTGCGTCGACGGAACGGTCGCCTTCGGCGGAGAGGAAAGCGCCGATGCCTCGTTCCTCCAGCGCGACGGGTCGGTGTGGAGCACCGACAAGGACGGCATCATCCTCGCGCTGGTCGCCTCGGAGATCACCGCGGTCACCGGGCAGACACCATCGCAGCTGTATCACGGGCTGACCGAGCGCTACGGGGCGCCGGTGTACGCCCGGGTCGACACCCCCGCCACCCGGGAGCAGAAGATGCTGCTGGGCAAGCTGTCACCCGGGCAAGTGCCGACCAGCGAACTGGCCGGCGAGAAATCCTAGCCAAAATGACCACGGCACCGGGCAACGACGAGCCGATCGGCGGGCTGAAGGTTGTTGCCGAGTCCGGCTGGTTCGCCGCCCGTCCGTCCGGCACCGAGGACGTCTACAAATTGTACGCCGAGTCCTTCCGCGGCCCGGAGCACCTCGCCGCCATTCAGGAAGAAGCGCGGGCCACCATCGCCGCGGCCATCGGTGACTCGACCGCCGCCCGCAGCGGATCGGAACCTTAGCGCGCTGCGCCGGCAGCAGGGCCCAGCGCTTGCAGCGGCGCGGGCGGGACGGGTGGACGGACCAGCCATCCTCAGCACACGCGCGTTCCCGGCCTCCCGTCGCCCGCAATCACGGCCCGGCGAACCAGATGCTCATGACCTGGTCGCGTGTCGGGCAGATCAGCGTGCCTGCGGTGACGGGATGACACGGACGCGTCACGGGGCGAGTCCCGCCATGCGCCGTACTCGGTAAGTACGCTGAGTTCCGTCAAGGTCGGGTCCTGTCGTCGGACGGCATCCGGACAGTTGCGTACTATCCAGATCCCCACTGGGCGCCCACACTCTCACCGCCGCCGACCCTACCCGACGACTTCCGATACGCTACGCGGTTCACGGTGCATGTCCACTCGGCCGGAAGCAGCAACGCTCGTGGCTCAGACCGGCGGAAGACCTGCATTACTTAGCCCTGATGAGGGTTTCCGCAGAAGCTGCTCCTGTGCGGAAGGCGCCGGAACTCGCTATGCCGCGACATTCGGCTTTTTCCGCCTTACGATTCCAGTGGGGAATCAACGCGGAGGACGGTCGGTATGCCGAACACAGCACAGGAGAGCGGTCAGTTTCTCCCATTTCTCGTCGTGGCTGATGACGGCAGCCCTGACGACACTATGGGCGGCCTATTCCGTCGCGGCGACGAAACGATCGTGCTGCGCCAGATACCGGCTCGGATCTTCCGCGAAAGCCTGAGCCGCACCATCACGATGCTGTCTTCTGTGCTCGGAGAGATCGCTGACGAGTCGCTCGGCATGCCGCTGAAGGAGGTCCAGATCGGCGTCGAGGTCACTGCGTCCGGCGGAATCCAGCTGGTGGGCACGGCGCAGGCCGGGACCACTGGCGCGATCACCTTGGTCTTCCGGAGGGACTGACGGTGGCCAGGTTTCGCGCGCTGCTGATAGGCATCGCGGAATACGATGACCTGCACATCAATGATCTGTCCTTCGTCGCTGACGGCGTCAGCGCGGTCGGCTTGGCTCTAGAGTCCCGCGGGTACGTCATTGAGGAGGGAAGCGGGGCTCCCGGCTGGATAAGCGGCACTGACCTGCGCAAGAGGGTCTGGCGTTTCATTGATGACGCGCAGCATGGTGACACTTTGCTGATCTTCCTGAGCGGCCATGGCGCGCATACGAAGGGCGTGGATTACATCGTGCCGTCCGACGTCGACCTTAACTACCCCAACCTTGCCGAGATCTGCGTTCCGGTAACCGCGTGGAGTTCGGACCTGGAAAACACGCGAGCAGCCTCCGTCGTCTTCCTCATCGACGCGTGCCGTGAGGGTTTCGACGAGCAGGTGCAGGGCGGCTTGAGCCGGGTGCAGTGGAGTAAGTCGAAGGGCCTTGAGGTCGCGAACCGCAAGATCGCCTTCGTTTTCGCGTGTCCGCCCGGCGAGGTGTCCCGCTTTGGGACAGGCGCGGACGACAACGGCGTCAAGGAAGAGTTCAGCCTGTTCAGCCGCGCCATTCAGCAGATCGCCGGGGATCCCGACGGCCCGAGCACCCTATCCGAGTTCCACGAGTCGCTGGCGGACGCGATGCGCGAGATCGCGGACGCAGCCAGGAAACCCCGCCAATCCGTCAGGGTTCGCACCGAATCCGACCATGACACCTTCGTAGTGCTGCCGCGGGGCACCCAGAGCGCCGAACGGGACAGCTGGCGTCAGCTCGCCACGAGCCATCCCGCTTGGGACTGCGTCCCCTCCGCCGACGGCGCCAGCGAGTTCCGCGCCCTCGCTGGCGGGCTCGCGGCGCACATGGCAGGCGCCTATCGGCAGGCGGCACGCGCGTGTGCCGACGACCCTTGGCGCGACCCGGAGCTTGGCGCGCGGATCAGTGAGCGGACCGGCTTCCTGCTCAGCAAGGTGCTGGCAAACCCAGAGCTCTCACCGGCCGACGCCGCGCTTCTCGCCACCGTCCCGTTCATCTACGTAAGCTACTGGGCTGCGGACAGCGCGCGCCTGCGCGCCGTGAGCCCAGGCCAGTTGGACCCGCGCCCCGGCGCGGACGGGGACCGCGCCGCCTTCGAGCGGTTCGCGCGCGGGTACCCCCGGCTGCTCCGTCGCGCGCGGGCTGCGCCGACGCGGGCGGTGCCGGCTCAGGGCACGCCGGAAGGCGCTAGCGCGGCCGCCGAGATCGGCTGGTGGATCTTCCATCGCTGGCTTACCCGCCGCCCGGAGTCCTATACGGCCTCATCGCTCGACACGCTCTTGCGGCCTGCGATAGATGACAGCTCCCTCGCGGCCGAGGTCTGGGATCCCGCCCGGCTGATAGAGCTGCTGCGCTGCCTCGGGGCCGACCCGGGATTCCTGTCCCGCACCGACAGGAAGTCCGGGCTCAGGCCAGGCCGACCGGTCGCGTCGGGAACGAAAGACGACCAGACGGTCCGGGAGCGGCTCATCGCCTACATCCTCGCGGTCGCACACCGCCTTGCGATCGAGCCGGGCCTGCTTCCCAGCGCCGTCTCTGAGCACCTTGGAATCAGCGACCCGGTATCCCTGCCCGGCCTGCTGCGGACAGTAGCGACAGCCCGGTGGGAACCGCGCGGCCAGAGCAGGGCGCTGAGCGCCGCATGCGAGCATCCGGCCATCGAGGTCGCCCTGCGCGAGCACGTCCGTGACCTCGACGGGCTGCTGTCCGACGCGCACCGCCTCGTCGATACAGAGGCCGACCTGGCCCCGCTCGCGAAGCTCCCCGGCAAGGCCACAGCCGAAGCCGTCGGGCCAAAGGAAACGGCCGAGGGCCCCGCCTACTCTGACGCCGGCGTCCGGTTCCGGCTGGACGAGGACCGAGTGCAGCAGCTCCTGATGGGCGAACATCTCTATGGTGACCGTTCCCTGGCGATCCGCGAGCTGTACCAGAACGCCCTGGACGCCTGCCGCTACCGCCAGGCACGGACGGAATACCTGCGCCGGACAGAGGGAGAACCGCCCGGCTGGACCGGGCTCATCTCCTTCAGGCAAGGGACCGGCACCGACGGCCGACCCTACATCGACTGTACCGATACCGGCATCGGGATGGGGATCCGCGAGCTTTCCGAGGTGTTTGCCCAGGCGGGCGCGCGCTTCGCGGACCTCCCGGAATTCCTGGAAGAGCAGGCCGAGTGGGCGCGGCTTAGCCCGCCCGTCAAGCTGTTCCCTAACAGCAGGTTCGGCATCGGCGTGCTGAGCTACTTCATGCTCGCCGACGAGATCACGATCAGTACGTGCCGCTTTGGCCAGGACGGTCGACCTGGCCGCCGGCTGCTGGTTTCCATCGCGGGCCCCGGCACCCTGTTCCGCGTCGTCGACCTAGGCGCTGCGGAGACCGCGGGCACCACCGTGCGTCTGCACCTGCGCGCGGACCAAGAGCCGGTTTCCTGCGCGGAAGCGCTCGGTGAGGTCCTGTGGGCTGCCGAGTTCCCAACGCGCGTCATCGACGAGACCGGGGAAACGTACTGGGATCCCGGGGAACTCGCCTTTCACCCGGCCTCGGATCACCGCGGCCGTGCCCCGTCAGAATGGCCGACGATCATCGCCAGCGGCGACGCGCCGGTGTGGTGGACGAGCGAGGGCGGCAAGATCCTCGCGGACGGCATCGCTACCGACATGGACATCGCCGGCGTCGTCGTCAGCCTGAGCGGCCCGCACAGCCCTCCACTCTCGGTTGACCGCCGCAGAATCATCGGACTTCGCCCGCTGGGGGTCGAGGCGCTGCTTGAGCAGGCGGTGCCTGACCTCCTGCGGGAACCGGACGGAATCCTGACCTGGGACTGGCTGTGCCGTCTGGCGGAAGACGCCCCGGGCGTGGCCGACCTGATCGCCCAGGCTGTCATCGACACCGACCGTACATGGCGGATCGGCGATGCCGCCTATAGCGGGCGTCGCATCGGCTGCTTCCCTCCGGACAACACCCTGCTGCCCTCCGGGTATGGCAATATTGACTACGGTGTTCTCCCCGACGAGGTGGCCGCGTGGCGGGCGAGCGCGCTGGGATGCGGTGCCGTTGACGGCACCGACCTGCGGGTGGTTCCGGCGCTACCGTCGGACCTGATCTTGCTTAGCCATCGCGTGGGCGCAGGCTCCAGTTGGCTGGACCCGGCCGCTCCCGTACAGGTGGGGCACCTGGTGGCGGCGGCGCTGAAACTCCGCCGCCCCGTCCACGTGGTGGCGGCGCGCCTTTCCGAACTGGGCTACCAGGTGCCTGACGCCTCCACGCTTCCAGGCGAGGTGAGCTGGGAAGATCTCGTCCTGGCAGAAGGCAACCTAGGTGCGGACAGCCTCTTCAACGACGTCGACCGCAACTGGCTCGCCGAGCCCCCTCGCTGGTACAACGACTCGTCGTCGAGTAAGCCGTTGCTGAATAGCCGCTCCGACGATGAGCACCATTACCTGAGCCAGGACGAGCCAGTGCCGCTCGGTCACATCATCGGAGCCGCGGTAGGGCTGCGCCGTACGGCAGTCGAGGTAGCTGAGCGTCTGACGTCACTGGGGTACCGCGTCCCCAATACATCCGCCCTGCCCGGAGACCTGGATGTCGAGGACCTCTACCTGGTGCACGACTATCCATGGGACGCCGCGTCCTGGACGGAATTTGACCGCCACACCTACCTCGACCCGGCGGAGAAAGCGCCGCTCGGGCACCTCGTGCGCGCGGCACTGCAATGGGGACGGAGCGTCCGTGACGTAGCGGACCGCTTGCAATCCCTCGGATTCACTGTGCCCGACCCTTCCGGCCTCCCAGACGATCTCGGCTGGGATGACGTCGAGCTGATGGGCAGTGTGGCGGACCGGCAGCCGACCTGGCTGGACACCACGACCCGCGTCCCGGTCCCCCACGTGCTTCGCCAAGCCGCGCAGCACGAAGTCACCGCCTCCACGGTGTCAGCCCGGCTGGCAGAGCTGGGATTCGAGGTCCCCGACTTGCCCCACATCACCCCCGGCCCCCTCACTGCCGCCGACGTGGCGCTCATCGACCACGTCTACGCTGAGGGGGAGACCAGTTGCAAGTCCCGGGCACCGGTGCAGGAAGCGGAACTACTCAGGATCGCGGCCAAAGTCAGCCGCGATCCCAGCCTGGTACGCGAACGACTTGCCGCCCTCGGGTGCGATGTGCCCAGTACCGTCGAGGCCGCCGACCCCAGCAAGGACGCCGCGCTCATCAGCCTGGGCAGGACTGAAAGCCGACTTGATAACCTGCTCGGCAGGACGAGCCCAGACGGGCACACATGGCTTGATCCGGCCAAGCCCGCATCATTGCTCGACGTCCTGCGCGGGGCTATCCGGCTAGGCTGGCCGCTACGACAGGCCGCCGATCGCCTTCGCGCCCTTGGCTATGAGACGCCCAATCCTCCCGAAGGCCCTGCAGACTTGTCGCCAGCGGATCTTGACCTTGCGTATGACACCCGCGTGGGGAGAGGCAACGGGCAGGACGTTCCGCTTTCGGGGCTGATCTATGCTGCGGTAACCCGCGGGCGCCACGCGCGTGAGCTCGCCGACCGCCTCGCGCTGCTCGGTTTCACCGTGCCAGCGACTTCCCAACTGCCCGACCTGCTCACTCCCGAAGACGTCGCCTTGACGAAGGGCTACGAACTGACAGCCACCGGCGAATACGTTCAGTCGCCCGGTGCCCAGCCGCCACTGCCCGTCGGCGATCTCCTGCGCCTCGCGGCAGAAATCGACCGTGATGTCGCCTACGTCACGAGCCGGCTTGGTGAACTTGGCTACCAGCGACCAGATCCGTCCGGGCTTGAACGCGCCGACATGGAGCTGATCAGGCACGTTGGTATGAGACCGCGCCGGAGGCTCTCAGGAAGGCCATCGACATACGATCATCTGGACTTGGCGCCGGCGCCGACGCCGGTCGCTCGTGTCGTCCAGGCCGCGCTAGAGCTTGGCCGGCCAGCAACCGAGATCGCAGACCGGCTCCGCTATCTCGGCTACAACGTCCCAGACCTAGGGCCACTGTTGCCCAGGAGGCGCCCTGGTGAGAAAAGCGCGCCCACGTGATCGGAACAGCCAGGCGTCACCAACCTGCGCCATGACGCGTCAAAGCCGCTGATCAGCAGCTCTTGATCAGGCACGCCCCCAACGCAAAGGGCAATTTCTGCTTTGAAGTCACGCTGGGTTACCGGCGTGTGGAGCGGGGCCGGTGAGCGCCGGGGTGCCGACGGGGCCGCTGGAGTCCGACCCGGGCGGGTTCTGGCCGCAGGAGGAGCGGCTTGCGGTCCTGGCGGGCGTGCTGGACGGCGTCGAGCTGGGCGCGTGGGACCGGCGGGTCGCGGGGTGGCTGACGGAGCTGGACACCTCGACGCTGGCGACGGTCGCCTCGTGGATCGCCCGGTCACGGGCTGCGGGGCAGTCCCGGTGAACGAGGTCATGATGCAGCCTGATGGCATCTGCCTGCTGTTGGACGTTAACTGTAGTAGTTTCATGTCATGCCTGGGGATCGCCGTGCTGGCGCGGCCGAGCACGCTGAGCACGTCAACGCGGCCGCGGGCCTGCTGGAAGCCGGGATGCCTGCGGCGGAGGCGGCCCGGGTGCTGGCCGGGCGGCTGGGCTGCTCGCAGCGTCAGGCCCGCCGCTATCTTGCCCGGGCCGCGGAGACGGGCAGGGTCGAGGTCCCGGACGAGTCCGCGGTGTTCACTGTCCGGCTGCCGGTGCGGCTGGCCGCCGCGGTGCGCGAGCATGCCCGCGCCTCGGGCCGCACGATCTCGTCGGTCGCCGTCCAGGCGCTGGAGGAGTTCCTGCACCGTGCTCACGAAGACCGCCGGTCCAGGTGAGGGAGCTGGCGGTGGAGGCGGAGCACGTCTTCTCCCGCCATGCCGCCGCGGAAATGTCAGTGGCCTACGGCATCTTGGTGCCGCAGCGGCGGCCCAGGACCGCCGCCCGGCCGGCGGAGGGGGAAGAGCGTGACGGCAGCGATCTACGCGCGGGTTTCCAGCGCCCGGCAGGCGAAGGACGAGACGATCGGCTCCCAGCTCGCAGCGACGCTGGTGCGGCCCGGGCCTGGAGGCGCTGCGCGACCTGGCCGCCCAGGGCTGCCTGGACGTGGTGCTGGTCTACTCCCCGGACCGGCTGGCCCGCAAGTTCGCCTACCAGGCACTGCTGATCGAGGAGCTGGCCCGCTGCGGGACCCGGGTGGAGTTCGTGAAGGGGCCGCGGGGCGACAGTCCCGAGGACCAGCTGCTGGTGCAGTTCCAGGGCATGTTCGCCGAGTACGAGAAGGCCCAGCTTGCCGAGCGGTACCGGCGCGGCAAGGCCTGGCGGGCCAAGTCCGGCAGCGTCAACGTGCTCGGCGGCGCCCCGTTCGGCTACCGCTACGTCCGCAAGACCCCCGAGTCCGGGGCCCGCTACGAGGTC
>Ga0335073_10003554_pt1 | contig 21742 bp, 13 predicted proteins | sample Lox_Sample_22_FD_207093 | JGI IMG/M metagenome (GOLD analysis project Ga0335073, IMG submission 207093) | Soil microbial communities from Loxahatchee National Wildlife Refuge, Florida, United States - Lox_Sample_2.2 | ecosystem: Environmental > Terrestrial > Soil > Wetlands | place: USA...
CGGCCGTCACGACCGTGATCATCGGCGCGCGGACCGAGGAGCAGCTGGCCGACAACCTCGCCGCCGCTCAGCTCGAGCTTTCCGTCGAGGAGATCGCCCGGCTCGAGGAGGTCAGCCGCCCGCCGCTCATCTATCCCTACTGGCATCAGCGCAAGACCGCTTCGGACCGCCTGTCCGCCGCCGACCTCTCACTGATCGGTCCGTACCTGACTCCGTAGGGCGGGGGCCAGCGTGTGAACGGGTTCGTGCGCGGTCTCCCGGCGGCGGGCCAGCAGGACGAGCGTCGCGATTGCGGCCAGGAGCGCGGCGCCGGCGCCGGTCAGCAGCGCGATGTGCATCGCGCTGACGAACGCGCTGTGTGCGCGATCGGCGGCCTGCGTCCCGAGGCGCGAGGCGACCGCGTAGGACCGCTTGACCTCGGCGGCGACCCGGCTGGGCAGACCCGCGAGGTCGAGATGGCTGGCGTAAGTGGAGGTGAGGATGCTTCCGATGACCGCTATCCCGGTGGCCCCGCCGACCTCGCGGGAGAGGTCGTTGAGCGCCGAGCCGACGCCCTGCTGCGCCGGAGGGAGCGCCTCGGTGATCGCGCTCGTAGCCGGCGTCATCGCCGCTCCCATACCGGCCCCGAGCACGACCAGCCCGGCGACCAGAAGCGTGTACGGGGTGTGGGTGCCGACCTGGGCGATGATCGTCATGCCGGCGGCGATCAGGGCCAGGCCGCCGGCGCACACCGCGCGGGTGCCGTAGCGCGCGGTGAGCCGTGGCGCGAGCCGCGAGGTCGGCACCATCACCACCGCCATCGGCAGCACCTGCGCGGCGGCGAGCAACGGCGTGTCGCCGCGGACGAGCTGGAGGAACTGCATGCCGATGAAGGTGAAGCCGAAGAACGCGAAGAACTGGACGAAGATCGACATGCTGCCCGTGGCCAGGTGCCGGTTGCGAAACAGGCGCGGGTCGAGCAGCGGGTCGGGGCGGCGGAGCTCCCAGACGACGAACACGGCGAGGAGCGCGAAGGCGAGGATCAGGCCGGCGAGCGTCCGCGGCGCGAGCCAGCCGTACGTCGGCGCCTCGATCACCGAGAACACGAGCGCAACCAGCGCTGCCACCGCGATCACGGCGCCGCATATGTCCAGCCGGGACGCGTTCGGGTCCGCCGACTCCGGTACGAACAGCACGGTTCCGATCAGCGCGACGGCGGCGAGCAGCACGTTGAGCGCGAAGATCGAGCGCCACGAGAAGGCGACGAGCAGCACGCCCGACGCCAGCAACCCGAGGATCGCCGCGCCACCGCCGACCGCGGCCCAGATGCTGACCGCACGGGTGCGACTCGACGCGGGGAACGTGCTCGTGATCGTCGACAGCGTCGCCGGCATCACCAGCGCGGCGCCCAGCCCCAGGGTCGCCCTGAGAGCGATCAACTCGGTCGCGGTGGTGGCGGTCGTCGCCACGACTGAACCGGCGCCGAAGATCACCAGACCGACGATCAGGGCGACCCGGCGCCCGTAGCGATCGCCGAGCCCGCCCCCAGGGAGGAGCAGTGACGCGAAGGCCAGCGAGTAGGCGTCGATGATCCAGGTCAGATCGGTCTGCGACGCGCGCGTGTCCCGTGCGATGTCGGGCAGCGCGACGTTCAAGGACGCCATCGCGGCGACCACGGTGGCGAGGGCCAGGCAGACCACGGCGGTGATCAGGCCGGGGCTGGGAGAGCTGGGATGTGGTCGGGCGGTCATGTCGGTCCTTTTGTCGTACTCAGAGACGCCGCCCAAGCTAGAACCGGCGGGCTTCGCTCAAATCGATCGGATCCCTAGTCGCATCCCTGGTCTCCGGCTTACGCGCCTTAGCATTGGCCGATGTTGATCGGCCGGGATCCCGAGCAGCGGTTGATCGAGGGCCTGATCGACGACGCGCGCGCCGGCGCCAGCGCGGCGCTGCTGATCCGTGGCGAGGCGGGGATCGGGAAGACGGCGCTGCTCGAGCATGCAGCGGGCAGTCCGGGCCTGCTCACGCTCCGCTGCACCGGCGTCGAGTCCGAGCACGACCTCACCTTCGCCGGCTTGGAGCAGCTGCTGCGGCCGCTGCGTGGCCTGGTCGACCGCCTGCCCGATCCGCAGGCCGCCGCGCTCTCGGGCGCACTCGGAGTCAGCGGCGAGCGCGTGGAGGATCGGCTGCTCCTCGGCCTGGCAACGCTGAGTCTCCTCGCCGAGGCGACCGCAGACGGCGCGTTGCTGTGCATCGTCGACGACCTCCAGTGGGTCGACGGTCCGTCGGCCCAGACCCTGCTGTTCGCGGCGCGTCGGCTCGGCGCCGAGGGCGTCGTGATGCTGTTCGCGGTGCGCGACGACCCCGCCGCCTGGTTCGAGGCGCCGGGGCTTCAGCAGCTCACGCTCTCCCCGTTGTCGGAGGCCGCGGCGCGCCAGGTGCTGGCGAGCAGCCGCGGCGCGAACCTCACCCTCGATGCGCAGCGGCGGTTGCTTGGGCAGGCCGGCGGCAATCCGCTCGCGCTGCTCGAGCTGCCGGCTCAGGACGCCGCCGGAACCGAGGCCTCCGGGCTCGAGGCGGCGTTCCGCGCTCGGGTCATGGCGTTGCCAGTCGAGACGCGTCGCCTGCTGCTCCTGGCCGCGGCCAGCGAGGCCGGGGAGACGGGGACGTGGCTCGAGCTCGCGGGCCTCGCCGAGGTGTCGCCGCTCGCTCAGCGGGCTGGGGTCAAGGCGGGCCTGATCGGCGACGTCGGCACGATCGTGTTCCGTCATCCGCTGGTGCGCTCGGCCCTGTACCACGCCTCCTCGCGGGCCGAGCGCGCCGATGCGCACCGTCTGCTGGCCTCGACCGCGACCGATCCCCTCGCCCGGGCCTCGCATCTCGCCGCCGCGGTCGACCAGCCCGACGAGGTGCTTGCCATGGAGCTCGAGCGCGCGGCGTCGGCCGCGACCCGGCGCGGCGCCTTTGCCTCCGCCGCAGCCGTTCTCGCTCGTTCGGCCGAGCTGTCAACCGATGCCGGCGGTCGCGTTCGGCGGCTGGTCGGCGCCGCCCAGGCATTCCTGGATGCCGGGGATGCAGACGCGGCATCCCGCCTGGCCGAGGAGGCGCTTGCCGGCGTTCGCACGAGTTCTGACCAGGCCGCGCTCGCCGCCGTGAAGGGTGCGCTCGAGCTCCAGCGCGGTACCCCGGCAGCGGCCTACGAGGTGCTGCTCACCGCCGCGCGTGCGGTGGCGGAGGAGGATCCGGCGGCGGCGCTTGAGCTCCAGGCGCAGGCCATCACCCCGGCGTTCGTAGCCGGCTGGCCCGAGCGGGCCTTCCGTGAGGCCCACGAGTTCGTCGCGCAGCTGCCCCCGACCGGGAGGCCGTTCGAGCCTTTCCTCAGGTTGTTCCTCGGCGCGATGGTTGCCGCCGGGCCGGCGGCGGGAGACGCCGCACGCGAGCGGCTTATCGAAGCCGTACCGGTCGGGGCCGGCGACTTCCGGTTTCTGATCTGGGCGGGTGTCGCCAGCGCATTCCTCGGCGACCTGCGCAGCGCGCGCGAGCTCAGCCTCCGCGCGGTGGCGTTGGGACGGGCGGCAGGATCGTTCAACATGCTGCCGGTGGCGCTGCTCGCGCCCGCCCGGTTCGCCGTCAATGCCCGCGCCTTCGACGAGGCTGATGAGTATGCGAGGGAGGGGATCGAGCTCACCCGCCAGCTCATCCAGGAGAACTTCGAGACATGCTTCGCGGCGATCCTGGTCCGCTGTCTCGCCGCCCGTGGTCAGGTCGAGGAGTCTCGTGCGCTCGGTCAGACGACCCTGAGCCGAGCGCTCGCGCACGGACTCGTGGTCGCCGCCGACGACATCCGGCTCGGCATCGCGGAGCTCGAGCTGTCGCTGGGCCAGGGTGCGGCCGCCCGCGATCTGCTCGAGGCGGTGTCGCATCCACTCTTCAGGATCGGCGCGGCGCCGATGCTCGTGGAGGCGTGTCTGCAGGCCGGTGACCCCGAGTCGGGGCGCGCGGCTCTCGACTCCCTCGCCGCCTTCGGCGGCCACGGGCAGGACCCCCGCCTGCTTGGACTGCTGGCGTGGACCCGCGCGCTTATGGCCGCGTCCCGTGACGTTGCCGAGGCGCAATTTCTTGAGGCCCTGTCGCATCAGCGCCAGCACGCAGAGCCGTTCGAGTGCGCCAGGACGCAGCTCGCCTACGGTGAGCTCCTACGCCGTGCCCGGCGCAAGACGGAGGCTCGCGTTCAGCTCGGCGAAGCCCTCGCGACGTTTGAGGGCCTGAACACGCCATTGTGGGCCGACCGCGCCCGGGCCGAGCTCGAGGCGACCGGGATCACGGCGCGCAAGCGCGATCCCTCCACGCTCGATGATCTGACCCCGCAGGAGCTGCGGATCGCCAAGCTCGTCGCCGCCGGCGCCAGCAACCGTGACGTTGCGGCGCAGCTGTTTCTGAGCCCGAAGACCGTCGAGTACCACCTCCGCAAGGTGTTCCTGAAGCTTGGTGTGTCCTCGCGGGTCGAGCTCGCGCGTCGGCCGCTCGAGCCGGTGGCGGCTGCAGCCAGCCAGTAGCTCTTCCCCGCGGCGGATTTAGAGATCGCGCCGGTCGCTGATTCCGAGCTTGCGCATCGCTCGATAGAGGTGCGACTCCACGGTGCGGACGGACAGCACGAGTCTCTCCGCGATCTCGTGATTGGAGAAGCCGCGCGACGCCAGTTCGACCAGCTCGGCCTCGCGTCGCGTGAGCTCCACGACCTCCCGATCGAGGCCCTCGATCGGTCCGAGCGTGCCGCCCTGGTCGTCGGGAAACAGCTCGTGGGCCCGCCCGGCGGCACGCCGCGCCGAGTCCGAGCGCCCGGCGTCCACGAACAGCTCCGCCGCGTGGGCAGCGGCCTCGGCGGCGTACAGCGGCACCCCGATCTGTTCGAACGCATCGACGGTCTCCATCAGCCCCTTGGCGTCGCGCGCGGCCCGGTGGCGCACGTGTGCCACCCGGGCGCTGACCAGCGGGGCGTCGCAGCGTTCGCAGGCGGCGGTAATCCGGCCGACGATCTCGCGCGCCGGAGCGCCCACGCGCATCGCCTCGTACAGCACGCGAACCTCGCACAGTGGTACGTCCGCGAGCGCGCCCGCGCCGTCGGCGAGGTTCGGCCCGGGGGCGATGCGGTCGCCGCTCGCGTACGCGGCCCATGCCTCGGCACAGGTTAGGTACACGGCCTGGAAGGGCGTTAGCTGTTCCCCGCGCACCGCCCCGCGGGAGCGCCTCAGCGCGCGCTCGGATGCTTCGGCGTCGCCCAGGGCGCACGCCACCCACGTCTGGAGCGCGAACGTCATCACCAGCTTGCCGTCGGGATCGTGCTGCTCCTGATGGAGCTGGGCTTCGGACAGCCACCGGCCGGCGTCCAGGAATCGCCCCTGCAGAAGGCATCGGTGCGCCAGGGCGAGCGCGGCCATGCCGGCCGTCGCGTCGTCACCGAGCCGCAAGGCCCGCGGCAGAACGGCTCGGGCCCAGCGCTCGAGCTCGGGTAGGCCTTCCCCGGTCTCGACGCTGGCTCCGGACCCGACCGAGAGGATCGCCTCGTCGACCGTATCCCGCACCGGCAGCGCCGGGCGGCTGCGCTTCGCCAGGTCCCAGGCCTCGCGCCCGCGCCCGCTGTAGAACAGCGCCGACAGCCGCGCCAGCTGCACGGTTCGGCGCGCGTCCGGGTCGAGGTCCTCCATCGCGAGCAGCTCCGCCGACTCGTCGATGACGGCCTGTCTACCTTCCGGCGAGGCCCGCGACTCGACATATAGCCGCAGCGGAGCGAGCCGCACGCGCCAGGCGTCATCGGGCCACCACCGCTGTGCTCGTCCGAGCAGGCCGCGCAGCTCCTCGACGCGCTGGAGCCCGGAGTACAGCACCCTGATCTGCTGCGTCACGTACTGGAGCGCCTGATCTTGGCTTTCGATCTCGCTCTCCGCTGCCGCCAGCACTTCTTCCGCCTGCTCGAACTGATTGCGGATCGAATGCGACCGCGCGAGCACGAGCGCCGCGGCCACGCCCGCGCCCGCGTCGAGGGCCTGCTGAGCGAGTCGCGCGGCGAGATCCGGGTCGCCGCTGCGGTTCGCCGTGTTGGCCGACTCGAGCAACAGCGCGCGCGGGATCGCCTCGCCGGCGTCGAGCAGCCACCGTGCGACGCGCAGGGCCTCCTCGCTCCGTAAACGCTCGCGCGCCTGCACGATGTCAGCGAGCTGCACGCGGATCCCGTGTGTCCGTAGCGATGGCAGTGACGCGCGGATCGCTTCCCCGTAGAGCGGGTGCCCCAGCCTGACCAGCCGATCGCCCCGAGGGTCCTCGACCGTGATCAACCCGCGTGTCTCCGCCGTCGCCAGCGCCTGCTCGTCGGTCAGCTGCATCATCTCGCCCATGGGCAGCGGTTCGCCTATGGCCAGGAACTCGAGCACCCGGCGCTCGGCAGGCTCTATCCCCGCCATGCCGGCCGAGATCAGCTCAGCCAGCGAGGCGCTGATCCGCGGCCGCACCGGCATCCGCCACAGCCCGTCCACCAGCCGCAGCGCACCTTCGTTGATGGCGCCCCGCACGAGCTCTGAGGCGTACATCGCGTTGCCCTGGCTGCTCTCCCAGATCCATTGCCGCAGGCCCTCCTCGACCGGCCCGCCGACGATGTTCTCGACCAGCTCATCGGTCTCGACCCGGGAGAGCCCGGGCAGCTCGAGGCGCTCGGCCCCGGCGTCCTTCCAGAGGGACACGATCGCGTCGGGGCAGGGCTCGCCGCTGCGCACCGTGGCCAGGACGAATGCGCTCGGGGTGCCGGTCAGCTGCAGGACCAGCGCCGCTGAGGTCGGGTCGAGGAGTTGTGCGTCGTCGACTCCGACCACCAGCGAATGCCCCTCGGCGCCATCGATCAGCGCCCGCACGCTTCGGCGCAACAGCTCAAATGGATCGTCGGACCCGACGTCCGCTCGGATCGCACCCGCGAACGCGCCCAGCGGAACCGATGCGGCGCTGCGCGTCGCCTGCACCCACGTCGTCCGTGCTCCCTCGGCCTCGACCTGCGCGAGTGCCGCCCGCGCCAGCCGCGACTTCCCAACTCCCGCCGGCGCATGGACCACGACCCCGGCCGCACCGCCGAGCCGCGCGCGCGCGATCCAGTTCAGCTCGCTCTGCCGGCCGACCAGCGGCGCGTCCCTTAGTGGCAGCGCGTGGCGCGAATGTAGCGGCCCCGACGTCTGAAGCAACCCACAGCCCACCTTCCAGCGGTCGCGTCAGATTACCTCACGCGCGGGCCTACTGAGGCTGTCCGCCGGCACAAATGCAGTAGCGACTACTGACGATCGGGGCGACCCCAGCGGGCAAGGTTCTGGTCCTCAACCAACCGGAAGGAGCGACATGAAGCGAAGCACCACCATTCGCCGCCTGACTGCCGTGGGCGTCTCGATCGCCGCCGTGGCCGCGCTGGGCGCCGGAACCGCGAGTGCGGACGTCTCAGCCAACGCCGTCACCAGGACGTTCTCGTTCATCGCGAAGCCGAACTCCAAGACGACGACGCTCGTCAATATCGACTCGCTGCTCGTGAACGCACGATGCGACTCGACCGGGCGGCCGGTCATCTTCGCCTTTTCGTCGGCGAGCAGCGCGGACATCTTCGGGCGCATCTTCGACGGCAATGGCCGGGTTCACATCCTGAAGAACAGCTCGTTCACCAGCCAGACCAAGGGCATCCAGCTGTCGACGACCTCTGGCGACTACGACGCCACCGGGACGTTTCTGTTTGAGACCTCGACCGGCAAGGTCGTGACCGTCAACCTGGCCTTCGACAACTCGACGACGCTGTCCAAGCAGAACGTGTGCACCGTGTACGGATCGATGATCGCCACCTGATTGACGATCTAGCGAAGTCCGGCGCGGAGATTGCGGCGATCCTTCACTCCGAGCTTCTGCATCGCTCGGTAGAGGTGTGACTCGACGGTGCGCACCGAGAGGACGAGCCGGTCGGCGATCTCCGCGTTGGACAATCCCTCCGCCGCCAGCTCGACCAGTTGCAGTTCCCGCTCGGTGAGGCTCAGCGCGTCCGGAGCCAGGCCGCGCACTTCCGGCGCGGATCCGCCCTGACAGCGCGCGTGGAGCTCGCGAGACCGCGCGGCGGCCCGGCGGGCCGAGTCCTCGCGACCGGCTTGGATGAAGACCCCGGCGGCCGCCGCCGCGCACTCGGATGCATGACGGAGCGCGCCGATGGCTTCGAACTCGGCCGCACAGGCCAGCACGGCCGCGGCGTCCCCGGCGGCTCGGGCGGCCGCGTCTTCGATGTACGCCAGGGCCAGACGCGCGTCGCACTGCTCGCGCAAAGCCGCGAGCGGGAGGTGTACCCGGCGCGCTGATGCGCCGGCGCGCATCGCCTCGTGGTAGAGTTGCGCGGCATAGATGGGCACGCTGGCGTAACCCTCCGCGCACTCCAGCAGCAGCCGCTGTGCCCGCGGCGGATCACCCTCGGCCAGCGCGAGCCAGGCTTCGCCGCGGACCACGTACGCCCGGTCCTGATCGACGAGCTCGCTCGTGATCGACGCCCGGCAGCGGTCCATGGCCGCCGCCACCCCCTCGCGGTCCCCGAGGTGGTAGGCGACGCCGGCCAGCAGCGCGTGGGTGCACTTCAGCGTCGAGAACGGGTCGTGATATTCCAGGTGCACCAGCGCCTCCCTGAGCCAGCGGGTCGCGTCGACATACCTGCCCCGCAAAAAACACAGGGCGCCGAGCGTGCTCGCGCTGATGCCCGCGGCCGCTTCGTCGTAGGTGCGGATCGCCTCTCTCAGCGCCCGGCCCATCCAGCACTCGACCTCGTCGATCCCCCAGCCCGACTCGATCCCGACGACGGAGCACGCGATCATCGCCAGTTCGTCGACCTCGTCTCGCAGGGGTATCGGCGGCCGCACGCGGGCGATCAGCTCTCCAGCCCGTTGGACTTGGCCGGCGCCGAAGAGGTGCACGGCGTGGACGGCCTCGACCTGGCGCCGCACCTCCGGCTCGAGTGCCTCGTCGGCGAGTACCTGCCCCGACAGCTCGGCGGCGGCGCGGGAGTTTTTGGTCATCGCGAGACCTCGCACCCGAAGCGGCGCGAGCGCGCGTCGCCACCCCGGCTCGTCCCACCACTCCAGGGCCCGCGTGACCAGGGCCATACCGTCCTCGGGGCGCCGCAGCCCCCAAAGCAGTCCGGCGACGCGCTGCTGCAGGTAGGCGATGGCGGTCTGCTGCGTCTCGCATGCTCCCTCGAGCGGGGCCAGAACCTCCTCCGCCTCCCGGTAGCGCTGGCGTACGGCGCAGGCCCGCGCCACCAGGAGCGCGGCTCCCACGCAGCCGCCGTCCTCGAGGGCCAGCCGCCCCACGCGCTCGCCGAGCTCCGGATCTCCGCCCGCGATAGCCGCCGCGGCCGCCTCCAGCATCAGGTCCGCGGGGACCGGGTCGCCGGCGTCGAGCAGCCAGCGGGCGATCAGCAGCGCGTCCTCGCGCGAGCGACCCGCGCGCGCCCGCATGCTGCGCGCCAGATCTCGCCGCGTCTGGGCGGCGTGGATCACCGGCATCGACGATCTGACCACGTCCCCGTAGAGCGGGTGCGCAAGTCGGACAGAGGCGGCCGCGCCGGCTCCCTCGACGGTCACCATCCCGCGCGCCTCTACGGCGCCGGCTGCATCCAGACCGGACAACGAGACGAGCTCGTGCAGGCGGAGTGGCTCGCCCAGGGCGAGCAGCTCGATCACGTGCCGCTCATCGTCATCGAGCTCCGCAAGGCGGTCGCCGATCAACTCTGACAGCGACGCGCTCGGGGCCGGGCGTTGAGTGAGTCGCCAGTACCCGTCGACGCTGACGAACGCCGCCGCGTCCAGCGCGGCCGACACGAGCTCGTGCGTATAGAGCACATTGCCCTGCGATCGGTCATAGATCCACTGGGAAGCGCGCTGCTCGACGGGCCCACCCAGCACGGCCTCGATCAGCTCCGAGGTGCGTGCCTCGGAGAGCGGCTGCAGCTCAAGCCGCTCGGCGCCTGCGTCCTTCCACAGCGACTGCACCGCATCCGGACAGGGTTCCGAGGACCGCACGGTGGCCACGACGAACGAGGTGCCGGTGATCGCCAGCTGAAGGATCAGCGCCGCGGAGGCCGGATCGAGCCGCTGCGCGTCATCGACGCCGATCACAATCGATCGGCCGCTGGCCTGCTCCCGAAGCGTCCTCGCACTGCGCTGCAGCTGCAACAGGGGGTCATCCCCACGAGCATCCGGTGGAAGGAGCTCCGCGCAAGCCGCCAGCGGCACCGCGGCCGCGCTGCGTGTCCCCTGCACCCAACTGACCATCGCGCCGGCATCGGCGGCCGCCGCCACGGCCTCGCGAGCCAGCCGCGACTTCCCCACTCCGGCGGGGGCGATGACGACAACCGCCGGACATGCGGCGCTCGTCCGCACGTTGGCGATCTGGTCGAGCTCGTCGTCTCGCCCGATCAGTGGCCAGGCGTGCGCCGCACCCGAACCGGCTCGCGCCCCGGTGACGGTCATCTGGCCAGGGTACCGGCCGGCCGGCCGATCCAAAAGGGGAGCCGCGTGCGGACGACGCTGCCTGAGGTCAGGCGGCTGGGCTGCCGTGTCGGGGGTGACTGGCGGACTCGGCCGAGGACTCGAGGGCTGCTTGGGTGGGCGCGCTGGGCTCGCGGCCCATCACGCCGTCCCTGAACTCGCGCATGCCGCTGCCGAGCGAGCGGCCCATTTCTGGTAGGCGTTTGGCGCCGAATAGCATCAGGATCACCACGGCGATGATCAGGAGGTGGAACGGGCTTTCAAAGCCGGACAGCATGGGTTTCTCCCTTGTCGTTGGTTGGTTGAACTTCTTGGTCGTGTTGCCTGCGCGTCACTCGACGCCGAAGCCGTCCATTGCCGAGGCGACGAATGTGCATACGCCGCCGATCGTCCCGGCCACGATGGCTGACAGGCCTTCGGTGGATGCCACCACGGACTTCTCCAGGCCGTAGGCAAGGCCGGGGGCCACGTTCGCGAGCACGGCCAGGACGGCGGGTTCCGCGGCGTCGGCGGGACTGGAGCTCGTGTCCAGGGCCGCGATGACGCCGAACACGGCGGCCAGCAGGCCGGTCCCGGAGGTCAGGAACAGCATCGGCTCGGCCGCCCCCTCGCCGCCCCAGTAGCTGATCGCCGCAAACACGGCGGGCAGGGCGCCGGCCCCCCACTCCACCGCCGTGTAGACGTCGCCCTTGTCGTCGAGCTGGATGGCCGAGGTGAACGGTAGGCCATCGTCGTGGGCGGGAAACGTGAGCGCGCTGATCACCGCGGGGGCGGCGATGTCGATCCAGGTGAACAGGGCCGGCGGCTCACTGCCACCGGCGACGTAGTACGACGCGATCGTGTCCATCAACCCCCAGAACGACGCGGCCGCGAAGGTGGTGTAACTGAGATCGTCCCCCGTGTCCGCCGCCCGGACGACCGACTGGGTCCCGACGTTCTTAAACGGCAGCGCGTCGGCGTCAAGGTGAGCCAGCTTGTAACCGAGGGCCGTCGGGAACGCGACGAGCAGGGTAACCAGCCCACCGACGGTCGGGGCCTTGCTCATGCCGGCAGCCTTGAGCAGTGGCCCGAGCACCGGTAGGGCGGTCAGCGGCGTGCTGAGGATCTCCTTGAAGACCGAGATCGCGGCGGCGATCAGGTTCAGCGTCAGGTCGATCATCCCCTGGGCCGCGTCCAGAGCGGCCTTGATGACGTCGCCGAGCGCATCGATCAGCTTGTCGATCCCGACGGTGCCGAAGTTCTTCGGGTTGGACACGAGGCCGGCGAGCGAGTCTCGGAAGTCGTTGGCAGCCTTGATGAAGTCCTGGCCGACGGAGCCAATGCTGTTCTTGGCCTGATTGACCAGCGTGTTCAGTGCGTCGTCGGTGGCTGGTGTCTTGGCGAGACCGGGGCCCGACTGCGTGACCTTCTCGAGCAGCCAGCTCGCGTTGGCGCTGGTGGGCTGCTGGGACGCGGCCGCCGGGCCCGTGTCCAGCACGGCGCTCGAGTGAGGCGGCTGGGTGAAGGAGGAAATCGATCTCGACCCGAGTTGCGCCTTCAGTTTCTCGAGCGCCGCGCGGATCTCCGATTCCTGGCCCTGTAGCCAGTGGTTGGCGCCGTTCTTGGCCTTTTCGGTCAGGGTGTACAGCTCGTCGCTCAGCTGGAGCAGCCAGCCGTCGTAACGGGCGGCCAGGGTCACCGTGTCGGCGAGCAACTTGAGCACGTGTGCCTTGAGCCAGTCGATCACGTCGGCGAGCAGCGCGCCGAGCTTGTTGACGACGGCATGGAAGATGTGCGCCGCCTCGTCGAGACCTTGGATCGTCACCGGGACCAGCTGGTGTGCCCACGCGTCGAAGTCGGCGGTGATCGTGCTCACCCACCGATTGAGACTCTTATCCCAGGTGAGCACGACCTCGCTTACCTTCGCGGCGCCCTTCTTGATCGCGTACAAGGCGTCATTGGCCAGATCGCTGAACGACAGCTCGACGCCATCGATCGTGAAGGTGGAGGCACCGAGCGCAACCCGTTCGCCCAGGGTGACCGGCTCCCGAGGTGTGTGTGCCGCATGTCGCTTCTCCCCGATACCGTCAAGCCCCTGGGCGTTGGCCTCGGGAGCAACCTGACCGTTGGCCGTGGGGTTGGCGCCGGCCGCGGCCGCGCCGGCGAACAGCTGGGCCGCCTGGCTGGCGATGTCCTTGTCCTGCCTGGCGAGTGGGAACAGGGTCGCGCCGCTGAGCGTCGAGGCGCCGGCCAGGGTGCCGGAATTCATCACCGGGAGGTAGTTGAGCGTGACCGTCCCGGTCATGTACGCGTTGACGGGACCGCTCGGTAAGACGGTCACCGCCGTGGTTAGGCCACCCCCGCTGACCGTCAGCGTCGGCGCCGATAGCGCGTCGGCGACGATCGGGATCGTCACCTGCCCGGAGCGGTCGGTCGTGAACGTGACCGGGGTGGTCGACAGCGTGACGCTCCGGCCGTTCAGCAGCGCGATCGCGGGAGCCGACGAGGTGACCTGGAGCGGCTTAGCGGCCACTCGCGTCCCCCAGTCGTCGGACAGGGTGAGCTGCACTCGGTAGGTGCTCACTTCCGCCGGCTCGGTCGCCGGCAGGTGGATCTGGTCGGCGTTCCAGCTACCGTCGGACCGCTTGGTCAGCACCTCCAAATTGCCATCCTTGTCGATGACAACCAATTCGTCGCTCGCGGAGGCGCGGGTCTGGCTGCTCACTCCGGCCAGGCTGCCCTGGAGCGGGACCGCGAGGTTGTACACCGGGTTGATCGAGTTCTTCCCGGCATTGTTCAAGTCGACTTGGCGCACGACGCTGAGCGTGCCCCCGGCGACGAGGAACAGATTGAGCAGAGTGTTTGTCTTGAGGTAGTTGTCCTCGCCGAGGTTGAGATTGCTCGGTTCCCAGTCCCACTTCCCGGCCTCTCGCTTGACGTCCCTGGGTAGCTGGAGCTGCTGGGAGTACCACTTCTTGTTCAGGTAGTCGACGGTCAATGCGTAGAGCTCTTGGTTGACTCCGCGCACGATCGCCGTCGGCAGATAATTCACGTTCGGGCTGAACAGGTAGTCGATCGACTCCACCGCCACGTGATCGGTCGTGAAAGGCGGCGCGAAGGCGGGCGGCTGCACGTAGAAGTCGTCGACCTTCGCGCTCACGGTCAGGTGCTCCGTCTGGAATTCGGTCTGGAACGCGTGCTGGTAGACGCGGAAGCCGTCGGCGGTTGGCACGTACAGCAACAACGCCGGATAGTTCAGGAACGCGGAGAACGCATAGCTGATCACGGCCGAACCAGTGGTCAGGCCGCCCTGGGATTGGAACATGCCGAACCCGGTCAGTACCCCCGACTGGGTCTGCCCGCCCGGGTGCCCCCACCCCGTCCAGTGAAAACCGAGCTTTGAGTCCGTGGCGTTCTTGGACGAGGCCGGCGTGATGCAGAACACCAGCAGATTGCGGTATAGGTCGTTCGTGATCTGAAGCGGGGAATCCTTGAACTCGGCCCCCCACTTCACGTCGTCGATCGGCGTGAAGTTGGCGCTCGAGATCGCGTTGCTGCCTGGCAGGTCCTCGACCAGGTGCTTGATATCGCCAGACGCCGTCCTGTAGAAGACCTGCAGCGTCGGCCAGCCCTGCTTGTTGTCGGCGACGCCAGCCACCATGTCAGTGGCTCCGGCGGCGATCTCCCGGGTGTTCCAACCCCCCGCCGCGGCCGGGTCGCGGTACACCTGAGAAATGATCCCGTTCCGGAGCAGGACCGCCTCCACCTGACCGTCGGTCCGGCTGTAGGCAACCACGCTGTCCTTGGCCGGGTCGATCTTCCCGACCTCGACCAGGAAGTGGTCCTCGCTCAGCACAGAGCTCGTCTCCAGCGCAAACGGCTGGTGATATCCAGAGTCGGCGCTCCCGGTCGCAACCCCAGTCCCGGTCCCGTGCCGGCGCTTGACGTGCTGAGTGGCACTCGCCGATTCGAGCGAGATGCCAAGCGCGGCGGCGGCTCCGAGTCCGGATATGCCGAGGAAGCTCCGGCGGCTAAGGAGCTTCTGCAGTCGGTATGGGTCATTGTCAGGTGTCATCTGATTTCCGCTCCCTCGCTGATCGCGGTTGCTTGCTGACCGCAGCCTCTCGCACGGGTCCGCCGGCGTCGTCAGTGGCTGGCTACTGCAATGCCGTGCCGACCGCGCTTAAGTAACCGCTACGCGATCGGCCCGTACGCGTGTCGCAGTCCGTCGAATTGGTCGAGGTAGCTGGCGATCGTCCCCGGTCGCCCACCGATCAGAAATCTCACCGCGCCCTCGCCGGCGTTGCGGGCGATGTGGGGCACACCGGCGGCGACGGTGTGGGTCTGGCCCGGGGAGAGTCGGATCGACGGCCGCAGCCGATCGTCCTGCAGTTCGACGATCTCCAGGTGGCCTTCGAGCACGTGGAACCACGTTGTCCCGTCGTGGCGCTGCGCGGCCGGGCCGCCGCGATGAGCGGCGACGACCGCGATCAGATCGAACGGTGTGCCGGCGTCAGCGGCGGCCCCGGCCAGGAACGACACGTGGTAGCCGGGCGCCACCGTGTAGACATCGGCGGCGCACGCCGTGTCCGTGACGGCCGTCGCGGGATCGGACAGCCGGGTGATGATGGAAGGTGAGGTCATGGGGAGTCTCTCTTTTTCGGAGTTATCGGAGTTGCTCTTCGAGCCAGTCGAAGATTCGGGTCTCGCGGATCGCCTGAGCGAGTGGGGCGCAGTGTCCGCCGGCCCCCTCACCGGCGGTGAAGGTGACTATCTCCTTGGGCCCTCTCAGGCGGTCGTACAGCTGCCGGGACTGGCCTGGCCACAGCTGCTCGCCCTCGGACTCCGTGATCAGCAGCGGCGTCTTGATCTGCCGCACCTCGTCGTCGAGGTGGTACGCCGCGATCGTGAAAAACAGCCGGAACGGCGAGCCGCCGTTATGACCGTACGGTTGACCGTGAAAGCGCATCGTCTCGGTGCTCGCCGGCGCGAATAACTCCGCCAGGTGCATCTCGCGATCGAACGCCGCCTGTCGGCGGTCGTTCAACTGCTCGCGCATCTCGGTGGGAAGGCGGTCGGTCCAGGCGGTCACCACGTCGACGATCCCGGGATCGACGACCGCGGCGGCGAACCGATGCTCGAAGGCCAGCGCGCGCGCGACCCAATAGCCACCCTGCCCGATCCCGATGACGGCCACACGGTGGGGATCGACGTCGGCCCGAGCCAGCATCGAATCGAGCACTGGGGTCAGAACCGCCTCCCAGTCGGGCCGGAACAGCATCCGATGCTCGAACCGCGTCGCCTGCTGCCCCGGGCCGTCGAAGGTCATCCAGTGATAGCCGCGCTCGGCCGCGGCGGCGCCTACCGCTGCCCACATGTCGGAGGTCGCCTGGTAGGAGCCGTTGTTCACCACCACCAGCGGACGGGTCTCGCCCACTGCCGCGGGAGCGGGGAAGAAGAAGCCCGGAAGGGCAGTGTGCTCGTACGCGACCGAGATCCGCTCGCCTGGCGTCGGGCTCAGGTCGAGGATCTGCTCCCAGCAGGCCCGCTGGCGCCGCCAGATGTCGAGCCCGCGCTCAGCTTCGCTCGAGTGAGAGATTTGGAACAGCGCAGTGCCGTAGTAGGTGGCGGCCCGCCTGAAGTACGCCAGCGCGCTGACGCGCCGGCGCGCCCGGCGCGCCTGGACCCCGTTCGCCCATGCCTCGCCGGCCGTCGATGTCCACTCGCCGACCCACGCGTCTGCGTCGCCGTCGGTGATCCTCGCGGCCGTGGCGAGCACTTCGCCGACGTCCGCGGCCTGCCGGTAGCTCGCGCCGAGCGCCCGCTCGAACGCAAACTGGAACTCTCCGTCGTGAAAGCGAACCATGTTCGGTCCTCCGTTACCGACCGCTCTTCGAGCGGCTCAGTAACGCGTCCGGCTGGTCGGAGGCAGCGTCTCGAGCTTGCCCAGCAGCGTCGACCGGCGCGATTCAAGCTCGGCCTGGGACATCCTCAACCCGCGCGCGACGTCGGCCGCCGGGATGCCGGCCAGCAGCATGCTGAAGATCGCGTGCTCGGGCGCCTCGAGGCGCTCGTGCAGCATCGCTCCGACGCGCGGTGGCACGGCCGGCAACAGCCGGGCCCCGAGGCTCACCCGGCGCAGGACCGAGGACAGCTCCGCGTCGCAGTCGTACATGCTGACGAGCGCGTCGGCTTCCGCCACGACTGAGCAGGCGGCAAGCACCCCGTCCGGATAGGCCGAGCAGATCACCACCGCAGGCGGCGCGGGCGTCCGCTTGAGCTCGCAGCACAGCCGCAACGCGCTCCACGATCGCGGACGATGACCAATCACGGCCACGTCGACGGGCTCTTGCTCGATCCTCCGCGCTGCGTCCTCGGCGCTCTCGGACACCCCGGCCAGCCGGAGCCCGGTCTCGGCCTCGAGCAGATGGCACATGCGGGAGCGGAGCCAGTCGTCGTTTTCGACCACGAGGACCGGCGCGCTTCGCCCGGCGGTCACTGGGGGGCGAGACGCGTGGGTGGTCGCCTCACGGCTGGGTTCAATCGTGCCTGTGGTCATGGCTGGGTGGCTCCTTTGCGGTGACGTGTTGCGTGGCGTGCCCAGCGTGCCCCAAACGCAGGGCTCCAGCATCAGTGGCGCGGTACTGCAATTTGGCCCGTTAGCCACCTAAGTAATCGCGGCGCAAAGTGCAGTACGCGGGTACTGAAGATCGATCGCGGCCGTTGCGGGATCGTCTTGCTCACGGATATGCACGCGCCGATCACCTCGATCTCGCCGGAGACGTTCCTCGCGATCATGGCTGCCCTGGCGCTCGCGGGAACCATGGCGACGTTCGCGAGCCGGGCCGGAATCACGGTGCCCGTGGTCGTGGCCGAGCTGCTGGCCGGGATCGTGCTCGGCCCGCACGTGCTCGGGCTCCAGGTCAGCTCGAGTGTGCTCTTCTTCAAGAACCTCGGGCTGGGGCTGCTGTTCTTCTACGCCGGCTATGAGCTCGATCTGCGACGGATCGCCGGCCGCCCCCTGCGCCTCGGACTGCTCGGGTGGGTCATCTCGCTCGTCCTCGCCTACACGGCTGTCGCGGCGCTTCAATTGGCGGGGATCGCGGTGTCGATCCTGTACTGCGGCTCGGCGGTGGCGACGACGGCGATCGGCACCCTGATCCCGGTCCTGTCCGACAGCGGCCAGCTCGACACGCCGCTTGGCACCTACCTGTTGGCGGCGGGCGCAGTCGGCGAGTTTGGCCCGATCCTGCTGCTGACGCTTGGCCTCTCCACCCAGAGCTCCGTGCACAGCGCATTGATCCTGCTGGTGTTCGCGGCCGCGACCGTCGTCGTGGGTATGGCCGCGATCAGGGCGCGCCGGCCGGCGCTCAAGTGGTTCGAGCGCACGCTCGAGTCGAGCTCGCAGCTCGCCGTCCGCTGGGTGCTCGTGCTGCTCTTCGGACTCGCGCTGCTGGCCTACCGTCTCGGGCTCGACCTGCTGCTCGGCGGCTTCGTCGCGGGTGTGATCGTGCGGGAGCTGCTACGCGGAACCGAGATGCCAGGCTTCGATTCGAAGCTCACCGCGATCACGTTCGGCCTGTTCGTCCCGTTCTTCTTCACGGTCAGCGGCATGACCCTCGACGTCAGCTCGTTCGCGAGCGCGGGCGGGATTCTCCTCACCGGCGTGTTCTGCCTGCTGATGTTGCTGGTCCGCGGGACGCCGGCGCTGATCCTGTACCGGCGGGAGCTTGACGCGAGTCGGCGCCGCGCCCTCGCCCTCCTGAGCTCCGCCCAGCTTCCCCTGGTGCTTGCGATCACCGCTCTGGCCACCGCGAGCGGCCGCATGAGCCCCTCGATCGCCGCCGATCTCGTCGGCGCGGCGCTCCTGTCGACGCTCATCTTTCCGGTGCTCGGACTCCGGCTGGCCGGGAAGCGTTCGTGGAAATCCGAAGCCGGGGGCATCCGGGAGGTGGCAGCCGAAGGCGGGCTGACCGTTTGGCGCGCGAACGGGCGTCCCATCGTCCAATGGACCCGCCTGCGTGCCAGCCGCTCGGACGGCGTCGGCACGCGGGGATGATGATGGGCCGGGATATGCTGAAAACCAGGCCCCCTGATGACCGATTCCTCTCCGCTCCGTGTCGCCATCGTCGGCGCTGGTCCCGCCGGGTTCTATGCCGCCGGCCAGCTCCTGGCCGTCGACGAGCCGGAGTTCGCTGTCGATCTTTATGACCGCTTGCCGACGCCCTACGGACTCGTCCGATCGGGCGTGGCGCCGGACCATCCGAAGATCAAGTCGGTCACCCGAGCCTACGACAAGACGTCTCAGCACGAGCGCTTCCGCTTCTTCGGCCACGTCGAGCTGGGCAGCGACATCGGTCGCGAGCACCTGCTCGAGCACTACCACGTCGTGCTCTACACGATCGGCACCGCGACCGACAAGCGGCTGGGGATCCCAGGCGAGGATCTCCGTGGCTCACACCCCGCGACCGAGTTCGTCGCCTGGTACAACGGCCATCCCGACCACTCGGGCCTGGAGGTGGACCTGCAGGCCAAGCAGGCCGTCGTCGTCGGGGCGGGCAACGTCGCGATCGACGTCGCACGGATGCTGGCCCTGACCCCGTCCGAGCTCGCCATCACGGACACGGCCGATCACGCGATCGAGGTCCTGAGCGCCAGCGGGATCGAGGAGATCACGCTGCTCGCGCGTCGCGGCCCGCTCCAGGCCGCGTTCACCAACCCGGAGCTGCTCGAGATGGGTGAGCTCGAGCGCGGGGACGTCGAGGTGCTCGGGGCCGAGCTCGACGAGCGCTCGGCGACCGCCCTGCAGGAGGCCGACAAGACCCGCCGGCGCAATGTCGAGATCATCCAGGAGTACGCGGCCCGGCCGAAGACCGGCAAGCCGATCACCGTCCGCTTCCGCTTCCTCGCCTCTCCGGTCGAACTGCTCGGGGACGCCGACGGTCACGTCCGCGCGGTGAAGGTCGAGAACAACGCGATCGTCGCGCGCGATGACGGCTCACTCGCCGCCCGCGGTACGGGCACCTTCGAGGAGATCCCGGCGCAGCTCGTGTTCCGCTCGATCGGGTACCTGGGGCAGCCGGTCGCCGGGGTCCCGTTCGACGATCGCCGCGGCCTGATCCGCAACGAGAGTGGACGGGTCACGGATGCCGACGGCACCCACCAGCTCGGCGAGTACGTGTCCGGTTGGATCAAGCGCGGACCCTCCGGAGTGATCGGAACCAACAAGAAGGATTCCCAGGACACCGTCGACAAGATCCTCGAGGACGCGGCCGCCGGCCGTCTGGGCGCTCCCGTCTCGGACGACATCGAGGGGATGATCGCGTCGCGCTGCCCGCACGCGGTCACCTGGGAAGGCTGGCAGGCGATCGACGCGATTGAGACCGCCGCGGGCGAAGCGGCGACTCCCGGCCGGCCGCGGGTCAAGCTGACCGAATGGGACGCGCTTCGCGAGGCGGCCAAGGGCGCGCTGACCAACCCGGCTCGCCGCTGATCAAGCGACGAGCTGTGTGCGCGGGCTGGGAGTTACCGAGCGGCCGTCGTCGGCTCGAGCTGCGGCTGGACCTCGGTGATGAACAGCTCGAGCGTCCGCTTGGCCTCGTCAAAGGTCATGTCGCCGGTCGGCATCATGAAGCAGATGTAGTCGGCCATGCCGTCGTCGAGCAGGCCCGCGACGCGCTCGGCGATCTGGCCGGGTGTCCCGGCTCCGAACTGGATCGCGATGTCCATGTTGGCGTGGATCGCGCGCAGCGCACCCTGGGCCGCGTAGCACTCGTCTTCTGACACCTTGAGGTGGTCGAAACGGTGGGCGCTGCGAGTGCGCCGAACCAGGCCCTCCATTCCGCGCCGGGCGACGTCTTGGGCTGCTGCCTCGGTTGGCGCGATCGCGAGCAGCATGCTGTATCCGACCCGGGGTTCGGAGTCGGGCCCGTCGAACCGCATGTCCTCGCCCTTGTGCTCGTGCCACGCCTGGAGGTAGAGCTCGTACGCGGCCTCGTCGATCTTGCCGGGCCACATCAGGCTCATTCCGTGGCGCCCGGCGGTCTGGGGGCTGCCCGGATACCAGAACGGGATCCTTTCCTGGTAGGGCTTGATCGACATCGGCATCGTCGGGAAGTCGAAGAACCGGCTGCTCTCGCTCGAGATCTCTCCGGTGGCGAGCGCCCGATCGATGATTCCCAGCACGTCGGTGAAGCGGTCCCTGGATTCAGACCACTCGTGGCTATACCAGTAGTGCTCGATCGGGACCGGACCGCGCCCCACGCCGAACTCGAGCCGGCCCTCGGTGAGCTGATCGACCACGCACATGTCCTCGATGATCCGGACCGGGTGGTGCATGGGCAGCAGCTTGACCATCGGGCCGAACCGGAGGTTCTCCGTCACCTGGGAGGCGGCGCCGATGAAGAGCTCCTGACTCGGAGCCATGCACAGGTCGCTGCCGTGGTGCTCGGCTAGGTGATACCCGGCGAAGCCGGCCTGGTCGGCCATCCTGATGAGGGTCAGGCGATCCTGGAATAGCCGGCTGGTGGGGGTGCCCGGGATGCCCTCGATGTGGTCGAAGATGCCGAACTTCTTTGCGATCAACGTCAGGTCCTCTCCGTCCGGGTATGTTCAGGACCTCGAAACTTAGGCGAAGCTTCGATTTCGCGGAAGGCTGTCCTTAGGCGCCTGGCGAAGATCTCGCCACCGTGGTCAGGCGCGCGGATCCATCCCGAAGAGTCATCTACACCAAGCACGTGGCCAGAGCCCGTGCTCGGCGCCGTCTGCTCGGGCTTGGAGTCGTGGTGGCGATCGCGTTCGGCGCGATCGCGGCGGCGGGTCTCTGGGCGTCCAGCTCGTCGGCGTCGAGCGGCGGGCAGCCGGTCGATCCATCCACCTTCAGCTCCGGGGCATGCATCGCGTTCGCGCCGACCGCCGGGAACCGTCACCTGACGGTGTTCCTAGACGCCGGCCATGGCGGCCTGGATCCCGGGTCGGTGGGAACGACCCAGTCAGGCAGCACGATCTACGAGGCGAACGAGACGCTGCCGGTCGAGCTCGACACGATGGCGATCCTCCGTCGAGAAGGCTTTCGGGTTGTGGTCTCGCGCACCCGGAACAACTCGGTGGTCCGCCTGACACCGGGCGACGTGGCCAATAACGCGCTGACAGTGCAGGGCATCCACGACGACGTCGCCGCCCGTGACGTGTGCGCCAACGACGCGCACGCGAACGTCTTGCTCGGGATCTACTTCGACGCGGGC
>Ga0335073_10003555_pt1 | contig 21742 bp, 19 predicted proteins | sample Lox_Sample_22_FD_207093 | JGI IMG/M metagenome (GOLD analysis project Ga0335073, IMG submission 207093) | Soil microbial communities from Loxahatchee National Wildlife Refuge, Florida, United States - Lox_Sample_2.2 | ecosystem: Environmental > Terrestrial > Soil > Wetlands | place: USA...
CTGAGCCACTCGCACGTCCTCGCCCCGGAGATGCGCACCGCGGAAAAAGCCTGGGCCGTCGCCCACAAGCTGCTTCATAAAGCCGCCATGCGCCTGCGCAAGGCCGACTTGTGGGCCGGCTCTATCGGCCTCGCCATTGGATTCTCGGTGCCCCGCGGCCAGAATGCTCCCGTCAGTCGCTTCGGCGTCCCCACCCGCGGATGGCACAGCGAAATACGCCTCTCCGAGTGCCGGGACAATCCCACCCTCATCGCCGCGCTCTGCAGGCTCTGGGCCGGCCGCCCCAAGGGACCCGAATACGATCAGCCCTACTTCATCGGCGTCCAGCTCAACAACCTCGTCCCCGACCGCCTCCACTCCCTCAACCTCTTCGACGCCCTCGACGACACCCGCGGCCGCGCCCGCCTCCTCGCCACCATGGACGAGCTCAACGACAAATACGGCACCACTGCCCTCGCTCCCGCCGCCATGCTTGCCGCCTACAAAGCCGCGCCCACGCGCATCGCCTTCCACTCCATCCCTGACTTGTTCTGAAGAGTCCTCTCGACCGCTGCCAGCGAAAAGCGCAAGGCACGAATGTCCGCAATAATCTGCAAATCGCAGCCAACTGCTGTGTCGGCGCACACAATTGTTCCACGTGGAACAATTTCGGCTGTAACGCGCTGATCTTTGGTCCAGCCAACTTCGAAATTCGCCGCTCCAGCAGCCCTCTTCCGACCGACGGGTGCGCCCACAGCCTCGCTCCAACCCGGTCAAATTGCGCTAAAACTTGACACGCCTGCCGACGCCTCAGCGAACCGCGGAATGCAACGACTCCGTCATTACCTTGCCCGCAACTTCACCTGCTGTCTTCGCTCTGCTGAAAAAGCGTCACCAGCCCCGCAGCCCACCCCCCGGACCATTCCGCAAGGAGCTTGCCATCTTCCGTTACTCGCCGTAACATTCATTCTGTTACTCGCCGTAGCATTCGGTGCGAGTGTCGAACCGGCGAACCTTTTGCCGGTCAAGCACGTATCTTTTGCATCCCAACCCGCATTCCCCTGCGGATGAGTAGGTAGAAGCGATCTCCATGGCCCGCGACTGCAGCGCTTTTGGAAACGGTCTATTCGAAGCCATGGCGTCACAGCCAGGTCGACCCTCCCTGAGGGTCGACCTCTCCGGCGGAAAGAGAGGGCGCCGTGTTTCCTAAAGCGCTCTGGCAGGCGGACTTCGAAGGTCTCCTGAGCGAGCACCAGTCGATGGTGTTCTCGCTCGCGTGGCGCATGACCGGGGACCGGGGATTAGCCGAAGAGATTGCCCAGGACGTGTTTCTGGAGTTGGACCGGAACATGCACAAGATCGAGTCACCGCAACACGCACTCTTCTGGTTGCGCCGCGTAACCATGAGCCGATCGGCCGATGCTTTGCGCCGCCGGCGCGTGCGGGGGGTCGATCTCTGGGTCGAGATCGAAGAGAATCACGGGGCAGTCCCTGAAGAGCGCCATTCTGCGCTGGGCGCGCGTGTTGAGGCGTTGCTGACCACCTTGCCTGAGCCTCATCGAGCCGCGCTCGTGCTCCGCTACCAGGAAGACTTGACCCCGGAGGAAATCGCTGCGACGCTCGAATCGCCGCTGGCTACGGTGAAGAGCAACCTGCAACGCGGCTTGAAACTGCTTCGCGCCAAGGCTGAAACCAACTTGAAGGATTACCTCAGGCCGAGCCGTGTCGTAAGAGGAGCCGGACCCCATGCATGACGAGTTTGAGATCAAGTTACGCGAGGCTTTTCTCCGTCGGCCGGCGCCACCGGGATTGCGACAGCGCATTCTCGACGCACGGGATCGGCGCCGCCTGGAGCAGCATCGCAGCCGTGTTCTCTTGTGGCAGCGTCTCGCAGCCTGCCTTGTCGTCGCAGTCGCGCTGGGAAGTTTTTTCACCTGGCGTCACGTCGAGGAAGAACGGCGAGGCGAGGCGGCGAGGCGGGAAGTGCTGACCGCCCTGCGCATCACCAACCATGCACTTGAACAGATTCACGCACGTCTCGCGGCCCGCGATCGCGCCGGCCACGAGTAGGTAGGTCGCTGCAGCAATGAAATTGGGTGCCCGGGTCTTGTCGCTAAGATCCGGGAGAACCGGGACTCTGGAAAGAAGCTATGACGGCCACTTTGAAACCTCGCATCGCAACCCTGCTGCTCCTCGGGAGCCTCTTTGCGCTTCCGGCCCTGGCGCAAAGCCCATCTCCGCTGTCGATTCCGGCTTCGGTGGAAAAAGAGCTATCGACGCGCGCCTCCGACGTGACCGAGGTGACGTTAGGGAAGAACATGCTTGCCTTCGCCGCGAAATTCATGCATGACAAAGACGAAGACGAGGATGGGGTCCGGCACCTGATCGAGAATCTCGACGGCATTTACGTCCGCGAATACGAATTCGACAAGGAGAACCAGTACTCGCCCGAGGAGGTCGAGCAACTGCGCAAATCCTTCGAAACGCCGGAGTGGACTCCGATCATTCGCGAGCGCTCCCGCAAGTCGGGCGAAACCACCGATGTCCTGATGAAGACCGTGAATGGCGAGAGCAGAGGCATGTTCATCCTCTCGGCGGAGCCCAGAGAGCTGACCATTGTGCTGATCCTCGGCCCGATCCACCCCGATGAACTCGGCAAGCTGCACGGCCTCGCGGGCCTCGATGGCCTGGCCGACCTCGACACGGGATCGCGGAAGGGGGCCGAAGACAAGGAAAAGGACAAGATCAAGCCCAAGGCAAAACCGGACGGTGCGCAATGAGACGATTTCTCTGGATTCCCCTCAGCTTCGCTGCTCTTCTCGTCCCCGCGGTGGTGCTCGCAGGCAGCGGCGGAAGCTTCAATGGCGTGGTCGATTCGATTGAGTCTCGCTACCACCTTCGCGCAACGCACATTCCGTTTCTGGGCCTGGCCTGCTTCATCGCGCGCAAGTCGACGCACGAAAGCGTCGCCAACCTCCATATCGCCGAGTTTGAGAATGTGAACGCCGAGATCGACGGCGCCGAGCTCAGCTTGATGGTCGCGGAAAAGCTCGGGCCGGGTTGGGAGCGCATCGTGCGAGAAACCAGCCGACGCGGCGGCGACCAGACCCTGATCTACATGCGCCCCGAAGGCGCGCGCATGGGCCTCTTTGTCGTGTCCAAGGAGCACAACGAGCTCAACGTTGTCCAAGTCTCCGTCGATCCCGACCGCCTGGATGACGACATCAGCCAGTATCGCCACCACCCCGAGAACCCCGGCACCTCCGAGTAGGTTTGCCCTCGGTTTGCGCAGTCAACCCGGACTTGCGGTGGGAAGCGAACCCGCGCGAGAGGGGTCGAGGGATCTGGGATTCGCATGATGTTGCTGAAGTCGCCGGCGGCGGCGGTTTTGTGCGGCCGGGCGGATGCCCGGTATGCCTGCCGGCAAGAAGCGCACAATTTTTTTTTAATTTCTCCGTAATCTCGCGTACTCTCGTCTTTAACAGAAGCCGGTTAGCCTGACGGTGCAGTTCAGTAAAATTTGCCCGCGTCTTTCAGCGGTTTTGCCGATTTCGGCTGTTTTTGTCGCGGCCGATCGAGCGGCGTATTTCGTCAACCATCCGGCTGAGCATCTCGAGTTACAACAAGAGCAGCATGCGAGAAGGGCATTCCATCGAGTGCTGACTCTCACTTGACGCTGCCGCAAGGTCAACTCCTGCTCATCGCACCGACCCATCACTGAGCTCAACAACTTGCAAGCAAGATTTCAGGAGGCTGTGCCCCATGTTTGGATGCGTCCAACCTTCGCGTCACGCGTTCCGCCATTGCGCGGCGGTCGTGACCGGTCTCGTTGTTCTCCTATTGCTCGTCAGCACCCAGAGCGCTGCGCAAGCGACGCAGGGATCCATCGGCGGCCTGGTGAAAGACTCAGCCGGCGCGGTTGTGCCTAACGCCAAAATCATATTGACCAGCATTGAAGAAGGCACGGTGCGTGTAACCAAGTCGAGTGGTGTTGGCGGCTACCAGTTTCTTGACGTGAAAGCGGGCCACTATTCGCTCGAGGTCGAAGCGCCGGGCTTCGAGAAGTTCATCGTGACCAGCCTGAGCCTGGAGGTGAGGCAAGAACTACGCGTGGATGCCAGCCTGTCGGTTGGCGCGGTTCAGCAGGATGTGGAGGTGACGGGGGACTCGGTGAGCGCGATCGAAACCGATTCGCCGACGATTAGCGGCACCTTCACCACCGATGACGCGGATAACCTGCCGGTGAACAGCCGGGCCAGCTTCTCAGGAACCACGCCGGCCGCAATCTTCGACGCGCTGCCGGGCGTACAAGCCGATGGTTCCGGCATTTCGCTGCAGGGCGCACTGCCCTACCAGGTGGATGTGACCGTGGACGGTGTGACCTCAAAGAGCGCGACGGGCGGGAGCTTCATCAACGACGCCTTTCCGTCGACCGAATCGATCTCGGAGATCCGCGCGGACGGCGTGCTCGCCAACGCGGAGTTCGGCGATCCCGGACAGATCGTAGTGACGACCAAGGGCGGCACCAACGCCCTGCATGGAACGGGTTTCTGGTACTACCAGGACTCGAAGTGGGATGCGATTCCCTACACCTATCCGACCACGACAACGAAGCCCGATGTGCACGGGGCAACGTTCGGCGGCAGCATCGGGGGCCCGGTGGTCATTCCGCACTTTTACAACGGGCACAACAAGAGCTTCTTCTTTGGAACTTATGAAGGCTGGCGTCATCCTGCGCAGAGCACCATCCTCGAAGTGGTTCCCAGCACATTGATGAAGCAGGGCAACTTTTCCAACTACATCGAACCGAACGGCACAGGGGGCAACAGCTTCACCGGCCTCTACAACCCCTACACGGGCGGCACCTTCGGAACGCAAATCCCGTCGGGCCAGATAAGCCCGATCGCGCTGAACGCTCTCAAGCAGTTTTATCCCGACCCGAATATCGGCGACCCCACCGCGTACACGGATAATGGCGTCGCCAATTACCAGGCCAACGTGGATGCGAGCGGGCACTCGGACCAGTTCGACATCCGCGGCGATCAATACTTCGGCTCGAACCAGAAATTCCTGCTCTGGGGCAAATTCACGTGGAAGAACTTCCCCATCTCCAATCCCGAGGAACTTCTTGTGCCGTCATCTCTGTCGATCAGCCAGAATCGCGCCATGAAGGTGGACACGAACTGGAGTCTCAAGCCCAACCTTATTAATGAAGGCGGCTTTGGGTTCACGCGCTATACCTCGGGCCAGAGCGACAGCTTCAACGGGCTGGCCTGGACGAACGGGCAAGGCTGGCAAGGCCTGCAGAATCTCTTCTACAACGGCATTCCGGAGATGGACTTCAACAACATCAAGAGCCTGAACGCCGACCGGCTGACGAGCCTGACTCAATCGTTCACGTATGAATACGACGACACGCTGATCTGGACGAAGGGCAACCACACGCTGAAGTTCGGCCTTGACATCCAGCACCTCGAAGCCATCACGCCTCTGGGCTTCAACGGTTCAGACAACTACGGGACCTACACGTTTACCGACGGCAATGGCAGCCAGGGCGCGTTCACCGGGGTGGACTTCGCCGACTTCCTGCTGGGCATTCCGGACGCCACCTTTTATGACGTAGTGCGCGAAGACAACGACGGGCTCTCAATGCACTATCACTTCTTCGCGCAGGACGAGTGGAAGGTGAGCCCGCAGCTCACGCTTTCCTACGGGCTTCGCTACGAACTGCATCCTGGCTACTACGACCGCTACGGCGACATCGGCAATTTCGATCCGAGCGTTCCGCTGGCCGGCCGCGTGATCTATCCGCAGAACAAGGAGTCGCTGCTCGCCCAGGCCTTCCTGGCCAGCGCGAATGCGTGCGACGCGAACGGCGTGACCCAGACCAACTCGGCTACGGTGAACGGCGCGCCCTGCATGCAGGTTGAGGGCAACTCGACCGCCGGTTATCCCTCGGGATTGAAAAAATATCCGCACCTGCGCTTCCTGCCGCGCGTGGGGTTTGCTTATCGTCCGTTGGGCGACGACAAGTGGGCCATTCGCGGCGGCTTCGGCATGTACAACATCACCATGCTGGGGTCGAGCTTCTACTCGCTGACCGGCACCGTGCAGGCACAGACGCAGCAATTCAACAACACCTATGACCCTGCCACGCACGCCATCGGATACCAGTGGCCTGCGATTGACGCAGGGGGCGGCGGCGCGGCGGGGGTGGGCGGCTACGGCACCGACTACTTCGGCACGGCGAACAGCACGAACTGGAAGGATCCCTACACGCTGCAGTTCTCGCTCGGTGTGGAGCACGACTTTGGCTCGGGCTATGCGGGCCGGGTCTCGTACATCGGGTCAGAGACGCACCAGCTGGTGTGGGCGCCGGATGAAAACACGCTGCCTTACTCCAACACGGTTTCGGCTTACAACCAGCCCAACTCCGCGTTGCTGTTCCCCAACTGGGGACGCATCAACACGCGCGCCACCGGCGCAAACGAGAGCTACCAATCGATGCAGGTGGAGGCGAGCCATCGGCTGCAGAAGGGCCTGGAGTACCACTCGGACTTTACGTGGGCCAAGGCGTTGGCCGACAACCAGGGCCCGTATGGTTCGGATTCAACGGGCGACGGATTCGGCGGCGAAGGCGGCGGCGAGCGTTCGACGTCGGTGCTGAATCGCCACGTCGACTTTGGGAATGTCTATGGAACGCGGCGGCTGCGCTGGAACACCACCGCGCTCTACGATCTGCCGATCGGACGCGGCAAGCTGTTGGGCGGATCGATGAATCGCGCTGAGGATTTCGCTCTGGGCGGATGGCGTCTGACTTCAATCCTGACGGTGCAAACCGGCCCCTATGAAACCGCCTATTTCCCAGCCGGGCAGGGCGATCCATCGGGCACGGGCTCGGGGCTGACCTCGACGGCTGCGGGATGGGATCCAGCGCACCGCGCGCAACACGCCGACCAGGTAGCAGGAGTGAGCATGAAGCCTGCGGGACGCACTCGTCTGAACTGGGTGAACGGAGGCGCCTTTACCTGCCCCGGTTATCCTGGGTGGGCAGTTGGCACGCCGTGCACCACGGGCAGCGGAACGGGCCCAGCGCCGCTTCCTATCGGGCGGTTCGGCAACAGCCAGGTTGGATCCCTCGAGGGCCCCGGGCTGGTGAACCTGTCGACGGGCCTGAGCAAATCGTTCGCCCTGACCGAGCGCTTCCACGTGAAGGCCGAAGGGACGTTTACCAACGTGCTGAACCACACCAATCTGGGCGATCCGCAAATGAACCTGAGCCTGCCGAGTTTCGGACTGATTTCCGGGACGATCGGCTCCTACAACGGCACGCCCGCAGACTTTGGCGGAGCTCGAACCGGCCAGGTCTCGGTGCGGCTCGAATTCTGATTGCGGTTGCTGGCCCTTTTGCGCGGCGCGGATCGAGTATTCGCGCCGCATGATTTTGCTTGCCGCTCAAATCTTCAGCGCATGACGGAACCTCGTCGCCCGGAGGGCTTCTCTGCCGCCTCCTCAGGCCGTTACACTTCGGTCCAGTTGATGGAGTTTGCCCTGCATGCGCCTTTGGCATTTTCCGCTTCTCCTGCTTCTTGTCGAGGCCGGTGCCGGCCTGGCACAGGGTGCGCCGCCGGAGCCGCTTCACTTCTGGATCTGGCCTTCAACCATTCCGGAGGCGGGGTTGCAAAGGGCCGTGGAAGAGATTCGAGCGTCGGGCATTGACGTTGTTGCGGATCCGGCCGCGCAGCCGTGGACGCACATCCTTCTATGGAACAGCGCGCACTGGGTTCTCAAGCGCGCCGGATCGAACGATCTGGTTGAGCTGGGCTGGAAGCTGACTGCCGCGGCGCTCAAGCAAAGCGTTCCCCCGGGGGCAAAGGTTTGGGCGAATCTGCCGCCTTCGCAGGAACTGGGCGCGAGGTTGAAACTTCGCCAGCCGGGCAGCCCGGTGCAGGCCGTCTCGCGCGCCGCGCAGGCTGACTACGTGTTGACCGGCACACTCACCACGAGCGGGCCCGCGTGGGCCTGGTATCGCAAAGCCGACTTCGACAAAGGCCCCGAGGATGCGCCGCCTCACACGTCCGGCTGCTCGACGTCGAGTTATCCGGTGCGCACGGAGTGGGTCGCGATCGGCGACGCGGCGGCTGTGCCTGAGGCTGCAGGCAGGTTGAATGAGGATGCGCTGGGCCTGGCCGAATGTGTGCGCCGATGAGATGACCGGTTGCGCCTCACAGCGTCGCCTTGGCCGCTCCAGTCGAAATGCCGCCATCGACGAGCAGCGTTTGCCCGGTGACATAGCGGCTGGCTTCGGAGGCGAGAAACACGACCGCGCCATCGAGATCGTCGGGGCGGCCGGGCCGCTTCACCGGAATGCGGTCGGTGATGTATTCGACCCAGGCCTTGTTCTGATACAGCACCTCGTTCTGCCTGGTCTTGAACCAACCGGGCGCGAGGCAATTGACGGTCACGCCGTGGCGACCCCAGTCATCGGCAAGACTCATGGTGAGTTGGCGGATGCCGCCGCGGCTGGCGCCGTAGGGCGCGAGGCCAGCGTAGCCGGCCACGCTGGTGACCGAGCCGATGTTGATGATGCGTCCATAGCCGCGCGCGATCATGCCCCGCGCCGCGGCCTGCGCCACAAAAAACGCGCCGCGCAAATTGGTGTCGAGAATGGTGTTCCAGTCCTCCCACTTCACGTCGAGGGCCGGCTTGCGAATATTGCACCCCGCGTTGTTGACCAGAATGTCGATCTTGCCGAAGTGGTCTTCGATTTCGCTCACCGCGCGCTGGATGCTTGCCTGGTCGCGCACATCGAGTTCGGTGGCAAAAGTCCTGCGCCCGATGGCTTCGGTCTCGCGCGCAAAATCATGCAGCGAGCTCCGGTCGCGGCTGGTCATGGCAATGTCGGCACCCGCCCGCGCAAGGGCCCGCGCAAAATACTGACCCAGTCCGCGGCTGGTTCCCGTGATCAGCGCAACCTGTCCCGACAGATCAAACAACGTGTCGCTCATCGATCTCCCTCAAGGCTCCAACACAACCTTCAGCAGTCCTGGTTCGCGGCTGTAGAGCCGCTCGAACCAGCGCGCTCCCTCTTGGAGGGGAGCCCGTGCTGAAACCAGCGGTTCCACTTGAATCTTTCCGCTCGCCATCAGGTCAATGCACTCCGGATACTCGCCGCTCGATGCGCACGAGCCTTGCAACCGGATTTGCCGCGACACCACGGACTGCAGCGCCAACTCGATCTTGGGCGCCACGTTGCCCACCAGCGTCACCGCACCGCCCTTACGCACGGTTTCGACGGCGAGCCCGATGGCATCGGTAATGCCCACGCACTCGATCGCGATATCGGCGCCTCGACCCGCGGTGCGCTTCTGAATCTCGCCGACCACGTTGGCGTGTTTTGAATTGAGCGTCTCGGTGGCGCCGAGCCGGCGCGCCAGTTCCAAACGTGTGTCATCGACATCGACAACGAACACACGCTCGGCGCCGGCCTGTCGCACCGCCTGGAGAGTGAGCAGTCCGATCATGCCGGCTCCGACGACGACAGCCGTGTCGCCCGGCTGAAGCGGCGTCAAGGCCGCGCCATGGACGGCGACCGAGGCTGCTTCAATCAGCGCGGCATGCGCAAAGGGCATGGATTCGGGCAACGCGTAAGCGATCCGCGCCGGAACGGCGACGTACTCGGCAAAGGCGCCCATGCGCCGAAACAGCGGCGTCGAAACTCCAATGACTTCGCGCTGCTCGCAGAGATTCACCTGCCCGCGCGCGCAATAGAAGCAGCGCCCGCAATAGACTGTCGAGTCGAAGGTGACGCGGTCGCCTTTGCGAAAGCCGGAGACCTTGCTGCCGACCGCCTCGACGATTCCGGCGGCCTCGTGTCCCATCACAATGGGTGGAATGCGACGGCCGGTGCTGCCGTCGTAGCCGTGCACATCACTTCCGCAGATGCCGCAGGCGCGGATGCGAATGAGCAACTCATCGTCGGCGGGCTGCGGTACAGGCACATCCTCAATGCTCAATTGCTTATATGCAGAAAGGACCAGCGCCTTCATCGTTGTCTACTCCTTGTTGCAGCCGGTTGGGCATGGCAACGCTGGCTCTCATTCTACGCACCAAGCCGGGGCGGCTCGGGCTCGATTTTACCCAGAAGGGAGATGTAGGCGCAGATGCCAATTGCGAGATAGATACCTGCGATCCCGAAGACCCATCCTACCTGGTGCGCGGCGAACAGGTAGCCGGTGATGGTGGATGCGGCGATTCCCGAGACCTGGTTGGAGAAGTTCATGATGCCGCCCACGCGGCCCACGTTGTTGCGGCCGGCAATCAGGGCGGGCACCGACCATCCCACGGGCGCCGCTGCGGAGAGCCCTCCGATCGAGATGCTGATCCAGACGAGCGCCTGCGTGGCGGTGTGCGCATTGGCTGCTCCCAGAATGCCGAGGCCGAATGTCGTGCCGCCGATGAGGATCACCTGCCGGACGCGGCTGGCATCGTAGCCTCGGCGGATGAGCGCATCCACGAGCCAACCGCCCACGGCGAGATCGCCGAAGGTCGCCACCAGCCACGGCAGGCTTGTGTAGAGAAACGAGTGGAAAGGATCGATGTGCAACGCCAGAGTGAGATAACTGGGCAGCCAGGCGAGCAAGAGGTAGAAGACGTAGTTGTAGGAACCGAAGCCGATTGCGAGCCCGAGCACCTTGCGCCGTCGCAGCAGGTATCCGAGTGACTGCGGCTCGTCGGCGACGGAATCGCCGGCCGGACCGGCTTGCGACTCCGCCTCGATGAACCGCCGGTCGGCATCGCTCAGGGCTGGATCGTCATGCGGATCGCTGTAGACCTTCCAGAACAAGAAGAAGTAAAGCAGGCTGATGACGCCGGTAAGCGCGAAGCTCAGGCGCCAACCGATGCGCAGCAGAATCACGCCCAGCAGGGGCACGCCGATGACCGAGGAGAATTTTGCGGCGGAGTCGAAGATGGCGGTAGCGAAGCCTCGTTTTCTCGCAGGAAACCACAAGCCGATCGCCTTCGCATTTGCGGGAAAGGTGGGAGCCTCGCCCACGCCGAGGAGAAAACGCGCCGCGAACAGGCTGGGCATTCCCGGGGCCAACGCAGCGAAGAACGACGCAAGGCTCCAGACAAAGGTGCTGATGCGGCCGACCCGCCGCACGCCTAACTTGTCGAGAAGAACACCGACGGGCAGCTGGCAGAGCGCGTAGGTCCAGTTGTAAGCGCTGGAGAGATAGCCGAAGGCAACGTTCGAAATTCCGAACGCCGCGATCAGGGCTTCGTGCGAAACGGAAAGGTTGACGCGGTCGAAGTAGTTGACCAGCACGCCGAGTCCGAGCAGAGTGGCGATATGCCAGCTTCGTCTCGGCAGCTTCCCTGCCTCTTGAGCTGTCGATTCGCTCAACATCTCTCCCGCGGTGCGCGAATTTCGATCTGTCGGTTTAGTCAGTGCGTCCGTGCAAGCTCTGCAAGTCGATTCCCAGCTGCTGGCATTTCTTATAAAGATGGCTGCGTTCGAGCCCCAATGCCTTCGCAGTCTGGGTGATGTTTTTCGCGTTCTTCTCGATCTCCGCCAGCACGGCGGCGCGTTCAAACGCCAGCACGCGCTGCGCGAGGGGTCCGCTCATCTCCGAATTGTTCCCGCAGGGCGCTGCTGCCGGCGCTCCGCGCCCAGCCGGCAGGGCCAATCGCACGGCTTCGCGATCCACTTCGGCGCCGGCCAGCAGCAGCAATCGTTCAACCACGTTGCGCAGTTCGCGGATATTTCCCGGCCACGCATACTCCTTCAGAGCTTCCATGGCATCAGTTGTGAAGGTCGCTGGCTTCCATCCATTCTGCGCGCTCACCTGGCGGACAAAGTGGTCGACCAACGCAGGAAAATCTTCGGTTCGTTTGCGCAGCGGCGGCAACTCGACGGGGAAGACCACAACGCGATGATACAGGTCGCGCCGAAATCCACCGGACTCCACGAGCTCTTCGAGATTGCGATGCGTAGCGACGATCACGCGCACGTCAACTCTGGTTGGCTTGTCGGCGCCGATGCGCTCCACTTCGCCTTCTTCAAGCACGCGCAGCAGCTTGGCCTGCATGGCCTGCGGCATATCGCCGATTTCGTCGAGGAAGAGGGTGCCGCGATGCGCCTGCTCGAACTTGCCGGTATGGCGCTGCGCCGCGCCGGTAAAGGAGCCTTTCTCGTGGCCGAAAAGCTCGCTCTCGATCAGCTCCGCGGGCACAGCCGCGCAATTGAGGGTCACGAAGGGGCCCGCGGCGCGAGGGCTCTTCTCGTGCAGGGTGCGCGCCACCAATTCTTTGCCGGTGCCCGTCTCGCCGTAAATACAAACCCGGGTTTCGCTGCTTGCCACGCGCTCGATCTGCGCCATCACTTTGCGCATGATCTCGCCGGTCCACACCAGCGTGTGCTTGCCCATGCGCGAACGAAGGTCGCGATTTTCGCTCTCGAGGCGCGTGAGCTTGCGCGCATTCTCAAGGGTGACCAGGAGTTTTTCCGTCGACAGCGGCTTCTCGAGGAAATCGAGCGCGCCCAGCCGCGTGGCGCGCACGGCCATTTCGATGTGCGCCTGGCCGCTCATCATGACCACCGGAGCGGTCACGCCCGCGGTCTTCAGGTCTTCGAGAAGGGAGAGGCCATCGCGCCTGGGCATGACCACGTCGCTGAGGATCAGGTCGAACGGCTGCGCGCGTGCCAGCTCGAGAGCGCGGGCAGCGTTGTCGCAGACGACGGCTTCATGCCCCGCCAAGCGAAACGCGCGAGAGAGCGAGGCCAGCGTGTTCGCTTCGTCGTCGACGATCAGGATGTTGGCCTTCGCGCTCATCTCTCCGCCCTCGGCAGCGTAATGATAAATGTCGCTCCGCCGCCAGTGCGGCTTTCCACGGCAATCGTGCCTCCATGATCGGCCACGACCGATTGCACGATGGCCAACCCCAGGCCTGTTCCGTGCTGCTTGGTGGTGTAGTAGGGCGTGAACAGGCGTTGGCATTCTTCCGGCGTCATGCCTTCGCCGGTGTCGGAGACGCGCAGTTCGATCTTTTCCCCGGCCGGCTTTGCCGTGAGGGTCAGGTTGCCGCCCCTGGGCATTGCGTCCATCGCGTTCAAGACGAGATTGGAGAGCGCGCGATGCAGGAGCTCGGAATCGGCCATCAGGGGCATGGGCTCGTTGGCGATCTCGGTCTCGCAGCGAATCGGGGCTTCGGCACGCTCGCCCGCAGAAGAGTAGAGGGAGCAGGCGCGCTCAATGACGCTTTTTGCGTCGATGCGTTCCATCTCCGGCTTGGGCATTTTGCTGAAGTCGCTGAACCGCCCAATGATGGTTTTCAGGTTGGCGATCTCCATTCCCAGCGTGGTTGTGCTCTCGCGGAAGACCTCGTCAAATTCCTCGGGCGGCAAGCTGCGCGCGCGCACCAGGTTCTCCACGGTGAGCTGCAGAGGAAAGAGGGGATTCTTGAGCTCATGGGCAAGACGGCGGGCCAACTCGCGCCAGGCTGCGACGCGCTCGCTTTGCACGAGCTGCTCGCGCTGCGCGACCAGCTCGCTGGTCATGTGGTTGAAGCTTCGCGCCAGCACGCTCACTTCCCCCGGCCCATGCTCGGGTACACGCGCCTCCCAGTTGCCTTCGGCGACTTCTTCTGCCGCGCGCGCCAGCTGCTCGATGGGACGCGAAACGCGAGCGGCGATCCACAAGCTGAAGGCGATGCCCAAGAGGATGCCGGCGCCGGCCACGCCGTAAGCGATGGCGCGAATGTGTTGCTGCGCCTCGACCAACCCCGCGCGCGAGAGAGCGACGGTCAACACAGCCATCGGGACTCCTGCCTGATTCTTCAAAGGAATCGCGGTGACGCTGAGGCTGTCTTCGCGTCTCGGCGTCATATAGAGAATGCTGCTGACTTGCTGGCCCGAAGCGCGCGCGCGATCGATGAGCGACTGATACTTGTCTGCGCCCGCAACTTCGCCGGCGACCCCGACCAATTGCTTCGCATCGAAGGCGTAAGGGTCGCGTTCGCCGGTGGCGCCGCCGGGAGTGGCGGCTGTTCCGAGTACGCTGTAAAGCGCAATCGTCATGCCAGGAGCGGCGGGCAGGTTGGTAAGAAAGCTCTGGTCGAGGCGTCGTCCGCCGACGAGATGGACGGCGGGCTCCGCGCCACGAATCGCACGCACCGCAAAGAGGCCGAGGGCGACGCTACCATCGGGCAATTCTTCACGCTTGAGGAATGCAGCGCCGCCGGTCTCGGAAGCGGCGGGTTCGGGATAGCCGAAGCGAGCCGGCCACTGCGCGGAACTGACGACGTTTCCATCGGAGCCGACAATCTCGAGGAAATCGAGTTGCGCATCCTGGGCCATGGTCTGCGCCTCGGTGAGGTAGGGCGTCGAATCTCCCGACTGCACCATTTCGAAGGCCATGTTGCGAGCGCGTTCAGTAGCCGCGAGATGATCGACGGCCGCGGCGACCTCCGCGGAACGATGCTGGAACTCACGCTGGAACTGGTTGACGAAGAGCGCAGTTTCCTGTTGATCGCGCTGCTCGAAGACCGTACGGATGCGGACGAGAACGGTCCAGGCCACGGCGGCAACTGCGGCAGCGACGGTCAGCGAGAAGAGAAGCAGCAGCCTCTGCCGCAGGCTCACGGCGCATCCTCCAGGGAGACGTCGGCGAGATTCGGCAGGCCATCCGCGCCGATGCGCAGATCGCGAAGGCGGACGCCGACGGCGTAGGCGCGCGGCAGATCGAGCAGAGGAACCAGCGTGTGCCGGTCGAGGACCTCGCGCTCCGCCTTGAACAGGGATGCGAGATCTGCGCCGGAAGCAGCCGGCGATGGCTGACCTGCGCTGCGCAGCAACTCATCGAGGACGGCGGGCGGCGACGCGACGGCGAGAGGAAGCTTGCGCAACTCCAGATCGGGCCGGAGGGCATTGCCCGTCTGCACGTTGAAACCGGCTTCACGCAGATTCAATGCGATGCGCTGTGCCGCCAATTGCATCGCGCCGTCGCCGTCGGTGCTCAGGGCGAGGGGAGGAACCGTGAGGCCGCCACGCAGTTCATGCGCTCTGTTCAGGTCGCGGTCGGTGGGAAACAGGAAGCCGAGCCCGGTAACGGCCTGCGGCAAGAGGCTTCCAGTGACCTCGCCTTGCTTTTGGAAAATCACATTTGAGAGAGCGCTACGATCGACGGCAGCCGCGATCGCTGTGCGAATCTGGGGGTTCGCCAGCGCGCCGGTGTCGGACTCCTGTAGTGCCAGCAACTCCGCCGAAGGCGAAGCGATCACCGTCAAGCGCTGCTGCTGCGCCTGGCGCACCATCTCCGCAGGAACTTCGGCCAGGTCGGCGCGGCCGACGCCCAAGTCAAGCCACTGGTCATGAATGCTGCGGTGAGCGCGGATCTCAATGGCATCGACGAAGGGCCGTCCCTGCCAGCAGTTCTCGTTTGCAGTGAGCGCCAGCGCGCCGTTGGCAAATGTCGAAACCTGAAAAGGTCCGGTGCCAACGTCAGGATTCGGCGTCTTACCTTCGCCACCCATGGTCAGCATGATCAGGAACTCATCGCCGGCCAGCAGCGCGGGCAGGTTCGGCATGGGCGCATCGCCCGTGAAGACCAGCCAGGCACCGACCGGCTGGATCGCCGACCAGGGGCAGTGTGCGGGGCAGGCGACGTTCAAGGCTGCGGCCGCGTTGGTCGCAGTCAGCGGTGTGCCGTCGTGGAAGCGCACCCCAGGCCGCAGATGAAACTGCCAGCGGTGGTCGCCGTCGGCGGATGCCCACTCGGTCGCCAGGGCGGGGCGGACCATGCCATCGCTGTCGCGTGCGGTGAGCCCGTCGAAGACCAGCGGCCGGGCGATGCCATTCGGTTTTTGCCACGGATCGCCTTCGATCTCAACTCGCAAGGTTCCGCCATAATGCGGGCGCGTGCGCGCCGCGCCCGGCAAGGCGAGGAGGAGCAGAACCCAGCTAATTGCAAAGCGCCGACACACGGTCCACCTCGTATTCGCCGGTTGCATTGCGCACGATCGCGATCGCGCTCTTCTGGTCTGGCGCGGCCGCCAACGCCATCACCGACCCCCCGACGTCGAGCGGTGCGCTGACGGGAACGGCTTCGAGCGCGGGCAATTCGTAGGCGCGCAAACTGTCTACCGCTGCGGAACCTGAACCCGAGACAAGCATCTGCACGCCGGCGCCGCAACCGGAGTTGAGAGCCGCGAAATCGCTGCCCCAATCGCGCGTTCCGGCGATCGGCTTGGCAGCGCCGTTCTCGAGAAGCTGCACTTTGCCGTCGATTCCGCCCACCACGAGCGCGGTGCCGCCCGCAGCGCGCGGCATCGAGGCAATCGCATAGAAACGCGGCAGCTCGACATTCAATGCCGGCGTCACAATGCCCGTAAAGAAATTCCTGGCCGGATTATAAAACGCACTCAGCGTCGAGGAAGGCGTTGAAGCCAGCGGCCAGGGGTCATCGCCCGCGGCGCAGCTTACCATCCAGTCGCCGCCCATCGACCCAACGCACTGCGCGCCGGCGACCCAGGCGTGAAATCCTGTGCCGTTGGGGTCGAGCGTGAGCACGCCGCGAGGATCACGCGGCCGGGCTTGCTTTTCTCCGATGTCGATCTTCTTGAACTCGTGCCAGCCATCGGGCGCGCGCGTGAACATCACGATCTGCTCCGGCTCAAGAACCACCCAGCCATTGGCGGTTTCGAGCGCCGCCAGCACCGGGTCATGCAGCGCGAGAACGGTTTGCTTGCGGAGCGTTAACCCGCCGGCAGAGAGCGCGTGCTGGGCACTGCTGGCCGCCAGTTCAACGATCGCTACATGGGTCACGTTGCCTTCAATCACTTCGGCAACCCAGACTCGCTCGCGCGCACTCTCGCTCAATGTCACGCGAACTACGTTGGCGCCTTCGTCGCCGGCCGGGGTCACGCCGCGGGCGCGCAAATCGTCTTCAAGGAGCTTGCGAATCGCCGGAGTCTCAGTGGCGGAAATGGAGGAGATGTTACGCAGTGTCATACGGGCCTGGCCCGGGCCGAGAATTTCGGCAATTTTCTCAGCGAGCGCGGCCGCGGGCTGATCCCACGGGCCCGGCTTTTGCGCATTGGCGCAGCGGACGGCCATCCACGCAGTCAACCCGAGAACAGCCCAAGGAATCAGCCTCATTGCCTTCTTCATTTTCTGCGCAGTGCCGTTGCGCGGATTATAGCCTTTGGAAGCGGTTCGTCTGGGCACCGGAGTCATCTTGTGTTCTTGAAAGTCGATTGACGGGAAAAGGGTATTGCGCGAAGCGGGCGCGCAGTCACAATCGCCAACACCTCGTCAACGCCCTGCCGTCCGTCATAGGCAAATCGCGGCGGCAGCGCGAAGACATACTTTCGATTGCGACCGATCTCAGCCGGCCCAACTCCCGCCGGGCTCACCATCAGCATCGAGCCGTCCTTACCCCATTGCTTTTTCGTGAAGACCATAATCGGGATGTCTTCGCGGGGATCGTTATCGGTATAGAGCGGATGCCGAATCACGAGCAGAGGGCCGCCGGTTTCCTCCTCATGATGCCCCGCATCGACTCCGCGCCATCGATAAGCCAACACGCCGTATCCCCTCCAGCTTGCGGGAAGAGAGAACGAAAATCCATACTCCGGATTGCGATAGACCAGGGACTGGGCCGCGTGCTCAAAGGCGGAAACGGGCAGGGGCCGGAAGGACTCGGCCGGAACGCCGGCCGCAGCGACTGCTTTTGCCGCGAAGGCGCCACCGGCAAGAGCGGAGAACCACACCAGGGATGGAGCGATTTTGCGCATTGCCGTTCTCCTTTTTGCCATAGAAGTTGACATGCTGGAAGATTGGTGGAGCGGGAAGCGCAGGCTTCCCGCCCCCTGCGCCGCTCAGTGTCCGCTTCCTTTCGTGTCCGGATCGGATTCGGAGTCCATCTCCTGCTTGACGACAGGCGCATTGGCCATGTTCTTGAAGACATCGTTGGCGAAGAAGAATTTGCCGTCGCTGGGCACCATCACTACCTGGATCTTGTCGGAGAGGCGCTCGGCAACAATCTTGTTGATCAAGAGCGGCGACTTGTTCAGGAGCGCGGCCTCGCTGGTCATGCGCTCGGCGTTGGCTGCGGCAATGAGCTTGATGCGGCTGGCTTCGGCGTCGGCGAGCAGGTTGCGGCGCTGGAGCTCGGCCTTGCTGTCGATGACCTTGGCTTCGGCGTCGGCCTCGGCGTTCTGGATGGTTGCTTCTTTGCGGGCCTCTGCCTCGAGCTTGCTCTGCTCAATCTGCTTCTGCTTGAGGGGCAGCGTGTATTGCATGGCGTCGGCTTCGCCTTTGGCTTCGACCACCTTGGACTTGGCGTCACCCTCGGCCTGCTTCACTTTTTGCGCCGCCTCAGCTTCGGCCTGCAGCTCGGCAATCTTCACCTGTTTCTGCTGAATGTCGGTATCGACGCTCATCTGGTCATCCTGCTGCTCCTTGAGCAGGAGGCCTTCGAGTCCCTTGGCATATTCGTCGGGCAGCTTGACGTCGGAGAGCATGACTTCTTCGACGACGATGCCGTCTGCGCCGAGCTTACGGGTGATGACCGCAGCGGCTTTGGAGCGTACCTCTTCGCGCCTGGTGGCAAAGATCTCGCGGACCGTATAGGCGGGCGCCAGATCGCGCCATGCGCTGGCAACGATGGGAGGCACCAGTTCTTTGTCGGCCGGCTGGGGCAGATGGGTCTGCACGCTTGCAAGCTTGTTGGGATCGAGGCGGTAGCGCACGGTGACGCCGAGTCCAATGTTGAGCCCTTCGCGCGACTGCACATCGAGGCTGTTCTTCTGTGGGGCGCCTCTCATCCCTTCCTGCGGTATGCCGGCAGTGAAGAGATGATCGCGCAGGTCGAAGAGCTGAACGTTGTCGACGAGGGGAGTGATGAAGTGGACGCCGGGATAGAGGGTACCCGGCAGCGTGCCACCGATCTGGCTGATGCGCACGCCGCCCATGCCGCTGGGGACCACGACGATGCTGGCCGCGATCAAGAGCGGCGGGCAGGCGACCATCGCCAGGCCTAGAGGTTTGCTCCATGCGATCGGTTCGAGTTCAGTTGGGGTTTCGCCTTCGACGCGCGGGCGGCGCATATTTTTGAAGCGCAGCCACAGCGAGTAGAGCGGCATTCCGAATGCGGTGGTGAGAAGAATGAGCCCCACCGCGGTCAACAACATTTTCAGTGCGAGCATTTCGCGCCTCCCAATTCCCTACTGTTCCTGGGCTCTCCGCGTCTGCGCGCCAGAGACGAGTCCGGCTTTCGGCGCGCTCCGTGATTCAAGGTTTTCGGCCGTGGAGCCAGCAGCAGCCGGACCAATCCACCGAATGTCAGCTCTTCGAGCAGGAGTCCTGCGGCCACCGGCAGCAGAACGGCGCCCAAACCGTTCATTGCATCCCCAAGCAGAAGCATGGCGGCACCTCTTCTAGCGCGATCCGGCGACAGTGGCAGCGATCGCCTGGACAGCGGTACGCGTTGTTGTCTCGGCGGCTGTTTCCGGAGCCGGAGAAGACTGTGCAAGCAGAGGCTGCGCAGGCACCGGCGCCGCACCGGTGTTAAAGAGGCGGGCAGTCTGCTCGTTGCGCCGGCCGACGAGGACGACAGTGTCGCCGACGTGCATTTGCGCATAGAGTTCCTCGAGGTCAGGCTTGGCCAGGCGAATGCAACCATGGGAAGCGGCCTTGCCGATGGAGCGCGGCTCGTTGGTGCCGTGGATGCCGTAGCCGTGGACGCTGAGGCCCATCCAGCGCGTGCCCACGGGATTGCCCGGCCCGGGCGGCACGACTTTGCCGTCGTGCGAATAGGTCGGATTCACGACGCGCCGCTCGATGGTGAAGGTGCCGGTAGGGCTGGGGGTGGAAGGCTTGCCGACGGCGACGGGATAAACCTTCTTGACCTTGCCGTCTTCGAGCAGCGCGAGCTTGCGATCTTCGAGGCTGACCACGATGAGACGCTTTGGCGGAATCTGGACGACGGTTTGCGCCATCGCCGCCTGCACCGCGAGAACCAAGGCAACTGCTGCCACCATTGCAACCCTGCTGAGCACCAATCCCGCCATCACGCCCCCCTCTGTTGCTGGTCATTTGTTCGCTGCGCCCAGAGAGAGTGCAGGTGTCGTTCCAAAGGGAGGCGACTGATTTGACGAGAGTTAGCGGGTGGCCGAACGAAGCCGGACGTGTCATGGGCCGCACGGGTGTGGCAGCGGTGACACGGCATTCACTCCGCCATCGGCATGGGGAACCGGCACGGCGGGACCTGCGTAGGGAACTCTATGAGATCTGTGTGTTGCGCCGCGGGCGGGGCTCTTCTGGTTTGTACGATGGCCGGATTTGCCGAGACAAAGACTCCTTGCAGCCGGACCGCGAGTTACGCTCTGCAGCCGCGGGCAGTGCTGATGATTGCTTCGAGGCCGGCCGGCCTCGAGATTGTGGGGACGGACGAGGACGCGATCCATGTTTCCTGCGCGTCAGCCAACGACGACATCGCGGGCAACGTGGCGTTTCATTTTTCGCCCACCGCGAATGGCGGCAAATTATCGATCGAGGGACCTCATTTTGAACACGGCAATAACAACCTCCAAGTTCGGATCGAGGTTCCGCGCAGGACGAACCTGAGCGTGCGCATGTTTGCGGGCCAGGTGAAGGTGGAAGAGGTAAAGGGCGATAAGGATATCGAGGTGGGCGCGGGACAGATCACGGTTTCCTCGATTCACGACGGAGATTATCGCAGCGTGGATGCCTCGGTAGGCATCGGGGAGGTCCAGGCGCGAGCCTACGGTGTCGACAAGGGCGGATTCTTCCGGAGTTTCCGCAAGAAGAACGGGACCGGAGATTATCGGCTGCTGGCGCATGTGACGACGGGGCAGATCGACTTGCAGGGAAATGCGGAGGAAGAGGGCGAAGGCGCGAAACCGGATTGAGGGCGCCCGATCCTCCGAGATGACGCGGATGTTCTTCATTGACGGCGCTGGGATCAATACAGATAGGATTGGGAGACTGATGTCCGACCGAGGACAAGCAGAAAGGACAATCCTGCAATGAACGAGCTATTGGCGTACAGGTTGTGCAACACACTCCGTCAGCGACGCGCGAAACGGGCCATGATCGCAACTGTTTGTCTGTTGATGGCGCTTCCGTTGGCAGCGCAGGCGAACTTTCAAGCGACCATCGTCAAGCATTTGACGACGTCGCGGGACTTTACGTTGAAGGTCGCCGAGCAGATGCCGGCCGCTGACTACGGGTTCAAGCTGACGCCCCCCCAGATGAGCTTTGGCGGGCAGATGGTTCATCTTGCCCAAGGGCTTACGTACTTCCTTTCCCAGTTCTCGGGTGAGGCGCCGAATCCCGGAAAGCCGAAGTCCGACTCGAAAGAGGATGTGATCGCTTTTGTGCGCCAGTCATTCGACAACGCTATCGCCAAGGTGCAGGCCCTGACGCCCGAGCAGATCGACAAGACCTACAAGAGCGAGGCGGGCACGGGGTCGGGAATGGATTTGTTGCTGGGGATGCTCGACCACACCACGCATCACCGCGCGTCGGCGGAGATGTACCTGCGCGCCAAGGGAATCACTCCCGCGGAATATCAGTTCTGAATTCGCCTCATTCCCGGGCCGACAGAATCCTGGCAAAAACTCCGGCCCTTCCCGCACTGAGTCGAGGAAGGGTCGCAAACGCACAGCGGCAATCTGGCTCCCGGGCGGCGTGGTCTGGCCATCGTTTCCAGAGGTCTGGCCATTAATTCCGGATTGG
>Ga0335073_10003557_pt1 | contig 21740 bp, 21 predicted proteins | sample Lox_Sample_22_FD_207093 | JGI IMG/M metagenome (GOLD analysis project Ga0335073, IMG submission 207093) | Soil microbial communities from Loxahatchee National Wildlife Refuge, Florida, United States - Lox_Sample_2.2 | ecosystem: Environmental > Terrestrial > Soil > Wetlands | place: USA...
CGAGAGCGACGCAGACTGGGAGACGTCGCTGGACCGTGCGCTGGCGGCCGGACCGGACCACATTTCTGCCTACTCGCTGATAGTGGAGGACGGCACCCGGCTAGCGGCGAGGATCCGGCGCGGTGAGCTGCCGATGCCCGATGACGACGTGCTGGCCGACCGGTACCTGATGGCCGATGCCACGCTCGGCGCGGCTGGCCTGGACTGGTACGAGGTGTCGAACTGGGCGGCCAGCCCGGACGCGGAGTGCCGGCACAATCGCCTGTACTGGACAGGCGGGGACTGGTGGGGGATCGGCCCGGGAGCGCACAGCCATGCTGGCGGAACGCGCTGGTGGAACGTGCGGCACCCGGCGGCTTACGCGGAGCGGGTGAGCGCCGGCCTGAGCCCCGGCCAAGCGCGAGAAGTGCTGACCGATGCGGAGCGGTCGACCGAGAAGATCATGCTGGCGACCAGGCTGGCGTCGGGCTGCCCGGTGCAGGCGCTCAGCCCGGCCGGGCTGGCTGCCGCCCGCCGGGCGGCCGCCGATGGCCTGGCCTGCCAGGAGGCTCTTGGCCTGGGAATCGTCCGGCTGACCAGAGCGGGCCGTCTGCTAGCCGACGCGGTCATCCGGGACCTGACCGATTGAGCCCGCAGTCAGGCACGGATCCTCGCCTGCTCAGCGCGGGTGCTAGGAGGCGCGCAGCGGGTGCTGAGAGGCGCGCAGCGGGTGCTAAGGGCGCGCAGCGGGTGCTAAGAGGGACGCAGCGGGTGCTCGGTGGTCCAGGCGACCCACGTTTCACGGATCTGGTGCAGAAGAATCGACACAAAACGGACGTCAAAGTGCGCCAGATCCGTGAAACGTGGCTTGGCAATGGCCTGGCGACATCGAATCCGGACCGAATCGCCGTGTTTGTCGGAACGCGTCGGCTCGGCAGCCCGCCCATCCGCCCTGCACTCGCGACCTCCGCCCGGACCCCCCATTTAGGGTCGTTTCCGGCGAGCTTGACCAGTCGGCCGCGGACTGATATGCGCATTTTGCTCAATGGCTCCGCGCCGCTGATCTGTCCCTTGGCCTGAGATCAGCCATACACTTGGCACTCAGGACCCAGGAGTGCCAGGGGGAGGTGCCGCGTGCTCGACGACAGGAAGCTGGCTGTTCTGCGCGCAATCGTGGAGGACTTTGTCTCCACGAACGAGCCCGTTGGCTCCAAGGCGCTGGTTGACCGGCACAACCTGGACGTCTCACCGGCCACCATCCGTAACGACATGGCAGTGCTGGAGGAGCAGGGCTTCATCGTCCAGCCGCATACCAGCGCTGGCCGGATACCCACTGAGCAGGGCTACCGGCTATTCGTCGACCGGCTCTCCGGCGTCAAGCCGCTGTCGGCTGCTGAGCGCCGGGCGATCGAGACGTTCCTGGCGGGCGCCTACGACCTAGACGACGTCGTGATGCGGACGGTCCGGCTCCTCGCGCAGCTCACCAGGCAGGTCGCCGTCGTGCAGTACCCATCGCTGACCAGGTCGGCAGTACGCCATATCGAGCTGGTCCCGCTGACCGACCGCCGGCTCCTGCTGGTGCTGATCACCGACACCGGCCGGGTGGAGCAGCGGACCATCGAGCTTCCGGCCCAGATCGGCGAAGAGTCGATCACCCAGCTCCGGGCAGTGCTTAATGCCTGCCTGGACGGACGCAAGCTGGCCGATGTCCCCTCCGTGGTGGCTGAGCTGCCAGAACGCGTGAGCCTGGTCGAGCGGCCCAACGCCGCGGCTATCTTCTCCGTGATCGTGGAGACACTGGTCGAGCGGCACGACGAGCGGGTCGTGGTCGGCGGTGCGGCAAATCTCACCCAGGCCGACTTCTCCAGGGGATTGCGCGAGGTCCTCGAGGCGTTGGAGGAACAGGTAGTTCTGATGCACCTGCTCGGCGAGTCGGGCGACCAGGCGGCCGTCACGGTTCGCATCGGATCGGAGAATGAGGTGCAAGGGCTGCAGAGCGCCTCGCTGGTGGCTACCGGATACGGCGCCGGTGATCAGGTACTTGCCAGGCTCGGAGTGCTGGGTCCGACAAGGATGGACTACCCGACGGCGATGGGAGCGGTACGCGCAGTGGCACGATACGTAGGCCAGATCTTGGCGGAGTCCTAGGAATGCCGGTGGCAAACGATTACTACGGGATTCTCGGCGTCCGGCGCGATGCGGGCGCAGACGAGATCAAGAAGGCCTACCGACGGCTGGCCAGGGAGCTGCACCCGGACGTCAACCCGGACCCGCAGTTGCAGGAGCGGTTCAAGGAAGTCACGCAGGCGTACGAGGTGCTGTCCGACCCGGAGAAGCGCCAGATGTACGACCTCGGGGCTGACCCCTACGCTCAGCGCGGTGCAGGCGCACCCGGCTTCGGTGCGGCAGGATTCCCGTTCAGCGACCTCATGGACGCGTTCTTCGGCGGCGGAGCTGCGCCGCGAGGCCCGCGCAGTCGAGCTAGGCGAGGGCGCAACGCCACGATCCGCGTTGACCTGGACCTGTCCGAGTGTGCCTTCGGCACGACCAGGGATCTGGTCGTCGACACTGCGGTCGTCTGCCCGACCTGCTCGGGCGAGGGCTCAGCGCCCGGAACGCACCCGGTCACCTGCGACGTCTGCAACGGCCGCGGCGAGGTTAGCCAGGTCACCAGGTCATTCCTGGGTCAGATGATGACCTCGCGGCCGTGCCCGGGCTGTGGCGGGTTCGGCACCGTAATCCGCAGGCCGTGCCCAGAATGCGACGGTGATGGCCGGGTCAGAACCAGGCGCACAATCAAGGTCAGGATCCCGGCCGGCGTTGAGGACGGCACCCACATCCAGCTCGCCGGCGAGGGCGAGACCGGCCCGGGCGGCGGCCCGCCCGGCGACCTGTTCCTGGAGATCGTGCAGCGGCCCCATCCGATCTTCGAGCGTCAGGGCGACGACCTGCACTGCACGGTCACGATCCCGATGGTGGCCGCCGCCCTTGGTGCATCACTGCAGGTCGAGACCCTGGACGGCCCCGCTGAGCTCGACATCAGACCGGGAACGCAGTCTGGACACGCAATCCCGATGTATGGCCACGGTACCGAGCGGCTGAACAGTTCTGGCCGGGGCGACCTGATCATTCACGTCACCGTCGAGACGCCGACCAAGCTTGAGCCTGAGCAGGAAGAACTGCTCCGGCAGCTGGCCAAGCTCCGCGGCGAGGAGGCTCCGCCCGGTAAGTTCGCGCCCGGCCAGCAGGGATTCTTCAGCCGGCTGCGAGATGCGTTCAACGGCCGCTGACCGCAGGGCTGGCCGGTCCTGAGGCCGCCAGTCTTCGTTGCCGGCCCGGCCGACCTGGCCGCCGAGCAGGTGATCCTGCGCGGCCGGGAAGGCAAGCACGCGAGCACGGTCCGCCGACTTGCCCCCGGTGAACGGGTCGACATCACCGACGGCGCCGGAACAGTTGCTGAGTGCGTAGTGGCAGCTGCGCGGTCGGGCGAGCTCGAGCTGACCGTGCTGACCAGGCAGACGGTCGCGCGGCCGGTGCCCCAAGTCGCGGTGCTGCAAGCGATCCCCAAGGGGGACCGCGGCGAGCTAGCGGTGGAGCTCCTCACCGAAGTGGGAGCGGACATCATCGTGCCCTGGGCGGCGGAGCGGTCGGTGGCGGTGTGGCGCGGCGAGCGGGCGGCGAAGTCGCGTGGCCGCTGGAGCTCGGCGGCCGAGGAGGCTGCTAAGCAGAGCAGGCGGGCCTGGTTCCCGGAAGTTACTGAGCAGGCGGATCTCGCTGCCGCGACGGAACGGGTGGCCGGCGCGTCGCTCGCAATCGTCCTCGATCCGGACGCAGCCGAGCCGGTGACGGCGATCAGGCTGCCGGCCGTAGGCGAGATCGTCCTAGTCGTCGGCCCAGAGGGCGGGATATCCCCAGCTGAGGCTGACGCCTTCCGGACGGCGGGCGCCAGGCCAGCGCGGCTCGGCCCGACGGTCCTGCGCGCGTCCACTGCCGGCGTGGTGGCAGCCGGCATCGTGCTCAGTCAGACCACGCGCTGGGCTCAGGCGCCGGGCTGATGGATTGGGCCGGAGCGCCGGGCTGATGCGCCGGGGATGACCGCAGCGAGCTAGACCGCGAAATGCTGGTTCAGCCTGGCCGCCAGGACTGCAGTGTCCAGTCGAGCTGCCGTCAGCTGCGCGATAGCCAGCGTGGTCGCTTCTTCGCCTTCCCGAGGCGTCAGCCCGGCTGGGCGGATGAGCGCCGCGGTCGTGCTGACGCACGGAGTCGTCGAGGGCTTGGCATGCCGTCGCGAGCTCGGGGTCGACGCCGCGGTTGTGATCGCATTATCAGCTGCCGAGATGCCGGCCGCGTCTGTCTGGCCAGTGCTCGCGGTACTGGCGTCGCCCGACGCGCCGTCGCCCGCGCCAGTCGCTGCCGTGGTATCGGCCGGATCCGGGGTCGAGCTGGTGCTTGTGTCCGGCGTTGGCGATGGCGAACTCGAGGTGGGCGTGGGATCGGGTGAGGGCGACGGCGAGGTGGACGACGGGCTCGACGAGGTGCTCGCCGACGGACTCGGCTCTGAGAAGTGGCCGTTCGGCTTGTGGGACTTCTTACATGCCGGAGTGGTGGCTGAGCTGTGCGGCTGGCTCGACGAGGGGCCCGGCGATCCCGAGCCATCCGCCTTCGCGCGGCCCGACCCAACTGGGTTCGTTGGACCGGAGTTGATGCTCCCTGAATTCTTCGAGGTGCCGACGGTGAAGAGAGCCGAACCATTGAGCCCCACGTACGCGCCGGCCGCAACGACGAAGATCGCGAGGCTCAGGGCGGCGAGCGGGCGCAGCCACCTCAGCGCTCGCCCCCGATCTGGCACCGAATCAGGCCCGAACCGCTGCCAGATACGGCGTATCCCGTGCGCCAGCAGCGGACCGGCCGTCTGCAGCGCGGCTCGAGCACGCAGGAAGAAGTCCGTCCAGGCCGCCTCAAGCCAGGCGATGGCCACCGGCCGCGGGCGCCGCAGCCTGGCCTGGATGCGCTCAAGGCCATCCGGCGCCGGCTCGATACTCGCGGCCGCGCTCTGCAAAGCCCTCCGGAGTGCCGCCTCGCGCTCACTGAGCGTGCTCACACGTCACGCTCCAGCACGGTTCGAAGTGCCTGCATCGCCCTGGCAGTGTGACTCTTGACGGCGCCGCGGCTTATCTGCATGGCGTCGGCTATCTGCGCTTCGGACATATCAGCGTAAAACCGTAGCACGAGGGCTTCCCGCTGGCGGGCCGGAAGCGTCCGCAGCGCGGCGATAACAGCTGACCGCTCGAAGAGCGCGATTGCGCCGTGCTCGGCGCTCGGCATATCCGGCGGCGGCGCGGGGGCGTTCCGGTCTACGACGACCCGGTGGCGAAGGACAGAGCGTGAGCGATTCACTACCGCCTGGCGAAGGTAGGACAGGGCCTTCTCGCTGTCACGCAGGCGGCGCCAGCCACCATGCATAGCGACAAACGAGTCCTGCACTACTTCCTCCGCGGTTCCAATGTCGCGCACCAGCAGGGCCGCGAGCCGCACAAGAGAGCGGTAGTGAGCCGTATACAGCTCAGTCACCGCCCGATCGGCTTCCACGTCGACCGGTACTGAACCCAGGGCGACATCCGCTACCAGGGTTTCGGTCACGTGTATTGGACGCGAAGGCACGTCCGAAGGTTCACCGGCTGTCATCACGGGTATAGCCGACGTTTGCTCATCGGACCCGCTCGCCTCAAGATCTGCACTTCCCCCCACACCCACATCCCAATGCCTTCGCGACAGCGCCCGCGCATGACCGTCCCTGAGCGACGGAAGCCAGAAACTGGCGAGGCCGCTGCACCAGAGGGGGTGGTGCACCGTGGGTTCGCAGTACTGCAACCATATATGTCGGCGGCGCTGGAGACCTGGCACACGTTAAGATCTTCCGCGTGCCTGACTGCCTGTTTTGCGCCATAGCCGCCACCGAGATTCCGGCGACGATAGTGTCGAGCAACGAGCGGACGGTCGCATTCCGCGATATCAATCCGCAAGCACCTGTTCACGTGCTCGTTATCCCGCGGGCGCACCACGCCAATCTGGCCGAACTCGCTGCGGCCGAGGACAGCCTGCTGGCCGCCGTCGTAGCGCACGCCCATGAGGTTGCAGTGGCTGAAGGCATCGCGGACGACGGTTACCGGGTCGTCTTCAACACCGGCCCCAATGCTGGCCAGACGGTAGCGCATGTCCATGCGCACGTCCTCGGCGGGCGTCCGATGACGTGGCCGCCGGGCTGAGCCGATTGGAGCAGGCGGATATCATGGCGAGCGGGCCGGGCCAGGAGAGCGCCGCGGCAGGGAAGAGCCATTGAGTAATAATCCGACCGATTCGCGCAGAGGCGGGCCGTCCCGCGGTCGCGGTTCAGCAAACACCGGTGCAGCAAGCACTGGTGCCCCAAGCACTGGCGCTGGAAACGGCGGTACCTCAAACGGCGGTACCTCAAACGGCGGTGCTGGAAACGGCGGTGCTGGAAACGGGGGGGCTGCAAGCACCAGCGCTGCGAACACCGGCGCTGCGAATACGCACGCTGCGAACACCCAGGCCCCAAACGCCGGTGCTGCGAACGCCGGTGCTGCGAACGCCGGTGCTGCGAACGCCGGGGCTGCGAACGCCGGGGCTGCCAACGCTGGTGCTCAAGGCACCGGAGCCGCGCTCCGGGGCGGTCCAGTCGGTGGTGCTGGAAGTGGCGGCGTCAGAGCTGGCCGGGATCGGGCCAGCAGCAATCGGGTCGGCAGCGAGCCGGCTCGGGTCAGAATCGTGATCCCGGACGAGCACTCCATGGTGGCTCTGCTCGGGTCGGGCGATGAGCTGCTGCACGCCATCGAAAATGCGGTCAATGCGGACTTTCACGTCCGAGGTAACGAGATCACGATTACCGGTCCGGCGGCCGAGACGGCAGTGGCGTCGCGGTTGTTTGACGAGCTGATCCAGCTGGTAGCGGGCGGTGCCGAGCTGACCGCAGATTCGGTCGAGCACAGCGTCTCGATGCTGCGGCGGAAGACCGGGGCCCGGCCGGCCGAGGTGCTCAACCTGGACATCCTGTCCAGCCGCGGCCGGACCATCCGGCCGAAGACGCTGAACCAGAAGCGCTATGTCGATGCCATCGACGCGCACACCGTCGTCTTTGCGATCGGCCCGGCTGGCACCGGCAAGACGTACCTTGCCATGGCCAAGGCGGTCAAGGCGCTGCAGGCCAAGGAAGTCAACCGGATAATCCTGACCCGCCCGGCGGTAGAGGCCGGCGAGCGCCTTGGCTTCCTGCCCGGAACTTTGTACGAGAAAATCGACCCCTATCTGCGCCCGCTCTACGACGCCTTGCATGACATGGTCGATCCCGACTCGATCCCGCGCCTGACGGCGGCAGGGACGATCGAGATCGCTCCGCTGGGTTATATGCGAGGTAGAACCCTAAATGACTCTTTTATTATCTTGGATGAGGCGCAGAACACCTCTGCCGAGCAAATGAAGATGTTCCTGACCAGGCTCGGCTTCGGGTCCAGGATCGTGGTCACCGGCGACATCACCCAGGTGGACCTTCCGAACGGGACGATCAGCGGTCTCCGGCAGGTCCAGCACATTCTCGACGGCGTCGAGGATGTCTACTTCTCCCGGCTGACCAGCCACGACGTGGTCCGGCACAAGCTCGTGGCCGACATCGTTGATGCCTATGAGAGGTATGACGCCCAGCAGGCAGCCGCCGAGCCCGGTCGGCTTCCGGCCGGACGGCAGCGCCGGGACGGCTACCGCGGCCGGTGACTGGCCGAGTGGCCGAGCCCCCGAGCCCGCGAGTTCTGGCACATGAGACCACGCGGCTAGGGGAGCTATGGCCAGGGAAGCTGGCGGACCGGATGAGCCGGGGGACCAGATGAGCATTGAGATCGCTAACGAGTCGGGCATCGACGTCGACGAGTCGCTGCTGGCTGGGCTCGCCCGGCACGTCCTCGATGACATGCGGGTGCACCCGCTGGCCGAGCTGTCGGTACTGCTGGTCGACGAGCCGGCCATGACCGAGTTGCACGTCCGCTGGATGGGCGAGGAGGGGCCGACGGACGTGCTGGCTTTCCCGATGGATGAGCTGCGGCTGCCGCAGCCGGGCGGCGGTCACGGTGATCATGGCTCGCCTGACGCGGATGCTGCCGATGTGCTTCTCGGTGACGTGGTCATCTGCCCGCAGGTCGCGGCGGCGCAGGCAGCAGAAGCCGACCACGACGTTCAGGACGAGATCGACCTGCTGTGCACTCATGGGATCTTGCACTTGCTGGGCTATGACCACGCCGAGCCGGAGGAGCACGCCACCATGTTCGGGCTACAGGACCGGCTGCTCGCCTCCTGGCGGGCGGAGCGCGACGACGGCCATGCGCCGGGCACTCACGGACACAACGCCCGGGGAAGACCAGAAGGGTCGGTGTGACGGCGCCGTGGGGTGGCTGCTTCTCGCAGCGCTAGCGCTTATGCTGCTGGCCGGCTGGTGCACTAGCGCCGAGACGGCCCTGCTGCGGGTGTCTCGGGCGGGCGCGAAGGAACTGGGACGATCGGGCGGAGAAGCCGCGGAGCCGCTGCAGGCCGCGCTCGTGGACGTGCCTCGTTACCTCTCGGTCGTGCAGTTGATCCGGATTACCGCCGAGATCTGCGCGGCCGTTCTCGTCACCGCCGTCCTGGTGAAATGGCTCGGCGTGAGCTGGCAAGCCTTCCTGATCACGGCCGTCGCCATGACCGTCGCTAGCTACCTCCTCGCTGGGGTAATACCGCGCAGCGTCGCACGGCGTACGCCGGTCAAGGTGGCCAGCGCCGCCGCGACTGTGCTGCGGCCACTGATGAGGCTGCTGGCGGCCGCCGCTTCCGTGGTGGCGCCGGCGGCAGGGAGACGGGAACGGGACGTGCAGTCAGGCGCGGAGGAAGACCTGCGCGGCCTGGTCGACCTGCTGGAGCAGCGCCAGATCATCGAGCCAGGCGAGCGCGCCATGATCCACTCGGTGTTCGAGCTCGGGGACACCATCGTGCGAGAGGTCATGGTGCCGCGCACCGACATGGTGTTCGTCGAGCGGGGCAAAACGCTCCGGCAGGGGCTGTCGCTGGCGCTGCGCAGCGGCTTTTCCCGGATCCCGGTGATCGGGGAGAACCTGGACGACGTCGTGGGAATCGCTTACCTCAAGGACGTCATGACGCGCATTCATGAGCACCCTGAAGGCGAGTCGGTCGAGACGGTCGAGTCAATCATGCGCCCGGCCACGTTCGCGCCGGAGAGTAAGCCGATCGATGACCTGCTGCGGGAGATGCAGGCAAGGCACGTGCACGTCGCGATCGTGATCGATGAGTACGGCGGAACGGCCGGACTGGTCACGATCGAGGACATCCTTGAAGAAATCGTCGGCGAGATCGCTGATGAGTATGACCGGGAGCGGCCGCCGGTGGAGTGGCTCGACGATGGCTCGGCCCGGGTGAGCGCGCGGCTGTCGGTGGAGGAGCTCGAGGAACTGTTCGGCGTCAGCATCGATGCCGAAGACGTGGAGACGGTGGGCGGCCTGCTGGCGCATCAGCTCGGCAAGGTGCCGATCGCCGGGTCAGTCGCGACCGTGTCCGGGCTCCGGCTGACGGCCGAGAACCTGACCGGCCGCAGGAACCGTATCGGCACCGTCACGGTGCAGCGCCTGGACAGTACCGGCCAGCCTGACGCCGGCGCGCAGCAGGCCGGTAAGCCGGCCGGCGCCAAGCAGCCGGGCGCCAAGCAGCAGGGCGATAGTCCGGCGGTCGCTGGCACCACCAGGAATAGTGCCGGGAACGGGGTGGTCGCGAGCCGGCCGCCGCAGGATTAGCCACTGTCGACCTGGACCGGTCCGGATCGGAGATCAGTAGGCGCCCTTACCGTTCGTGACCGCGGACCAGGTCTTCCACAAGATCTGCAGGTCAAGCACGAACGACCAGTTCTCTACATACCGGACGTCAAGCCGGACGGCCTCATCCCACGGAAGGTCAGAGCGCCCGTTCACCTGCCACAAGCCGGTGATGCCCGGCTTCACCGCCAGCCGTCGCCGCACGTGATTGCCGTAGGCCTCCGCCTCGCCCGGGAGCGCGGGCCGCGGGCCTACCAGCGACATATCTCCTTTAAAGACGTTAATCAGCTGCGGTAGCTCGTCCAGCGAGTGGCGGCGCAGCAAGCTGCCCACCGGCGTTATGCGAGGATCCTTCCGCATTTTGAAGAGCAGGCCGTCGCCGTCGTTGAGCGCGACCAGGTCTGCCCGCAGCTGCTCTGCGTCGACGACCATGGTGCGGAACTTATAGAGCGTGAATGGCTTTCCGTCCTTGCCGACCCGGACCTGGCGGAAGAAAGCCGGTCCGCCATCGCCGAGCGTAATCGCGACGGCAATTGCGACTAGGAAGGGCGACAGCAGGGTTAGCGCGCAGATGGCGAGTGCGCGATCGAACGCTGACTTGATCAGGCGAGGAACCCCGGAGAACTCCGGGTGGTCCATGTGCAGCAGCGGCAGGCCCGCTGTCGGCCTGATCGTGGTTCGGGGCCCGGCGACGTCCAGCAGCGCGGGCGCGACACATAGATCGGTTCCGGACTTCTCCAGAGCCCAGGCAAGATCGCGCAGCCGCGCGCCGCTCATCTCCGGGCACGCCAGCACTGCGACGGTGTCGGCGCCCATTCGCTGCACCAGGTTCATGACGTTGCCTAGGCCGCCGACCGCCGGGATTCCGTCGATCATCTTCGGGCAGTCGGGGCCCAGCACGCACGCAGCCACTACTCCCAGCCCGTGATAAGCGTCGCGCCGCAGGACCTTCGCGAGATCACCGATCACGTCTGGATGCCCGACGACCACCACCCTTCGCATGCAGCTGCCCAGTTCGCGCATCCGATGCAGCCGCTTGCGCAGTACGTACCTAGCGAGCAGGTCAAAGGCTGTCACGCTGGGCAGTGACACGAGGACGTAGCCGCGCGCAACCTCGGTCTTGGTGGCGTAAGCGACTATCGCAACGGCCGCGGTCAGGCAGATGCCGGTGTTCACGACCCGGCGGAACTCATCCGTCCCGACCCCGATAAACCGGGCGTCATATGCGCCCGCCAGCATGAGGATGGCAAGCCAGAGCAGCGGCAGCGACAGCGCAAGCCAGAAGTATGCGACGGCCCCGGTCGTATCGCCGCCGAACCGTACCTCGAATGCCAGGAGCCCAGCCGCTAGTCCGCAGCACGCGTCGGCAATGGCCACCTGGCGCAAATAGCGCTTAGTCCAGACCGGCACGCTGGAAGCGCCAACTGGGGCAACCTGACCAACCTGTATCGGTTCAGGAACTATTAGGTTCTCGGCCATTGCCCGCTCTCTGCGACACGCTCCTGCTTGAGCATGCTGCCGGCACTCTGGCCGCGCGCTCGACCATTTCCAGGTGCCGTGCATAGAACAGACGCATAGACCGACACCGCGGTTGACAGCTTGCCTCCTGCTCCATAACCTCAGCGCCGTCAGGCGAAACTAATGAGTTTGTGTAGTGAGCTCAAAATCGCGCCAGTGAAAGCGCAGCTAGCTCAAACTCAAGCCAGCGAAACCACCGTGATCGGGATATTAGTCGCTGATTTCCTGATACCTGGCATGACCCTTCGGGGGCGCCTAACTCTGCCTGAGCAATGGCCGGTCTATCATCGGCAGCGTGAGCGAGGAGGCGCCGGAGGCTCCCGGCCCCGAAGACGTCAAGATCATCACCCTGGCACGAGCGGCACGGGCACGAGTGGCCGCGGCTGAAGGCGCGGCCGTTCGGGACGAGACAGGGCGCACGTACGCGGCGGCGGCCGTCGCGCTGCCATCGCTCCAGCTTTCTGCACTCCATCTGGCGGTCGCGATGGCGGTTTCCAGCGGCGCCGCGAGCCTGGAAGCTGCTGCGCTCGTCACCGACGGAGGCGGCCCGGACCCAGGCGACCTGGCCGCAGTCCGCGAGCTCGGCCCGGAGGCCGTCGTGTTCCACGCGGCGCCGGACGGTACCGTCCTGGCCGTGCTGCGTGCGTAACCTGAGGGCGTGCAGCCGTCCGTCGCGACCCATTCATCCTCAGCCGCGCGCTCGGCGCGACAGCCAGCAGGCAGCGCCGTAGCCATCCTGCTCGGCGCGGCGGCGTGGGGCAGCACGGGAACGGCGGCGCACTTTGCCCCGGCCGGAGCGAGTACGGCGTCGATCGGCGCAGCGAGGATCGCGGTTGGCGGCGGACTACTGCTCGTGATCGCGCTGGCAACTGCCCAGCGCAGGCGTGCCGTCCGCGCGCTGCTGTCGGCTGGCGCCAGCGCCCGGGTCGCGCTGCTGCTGGCCGCGGCGGCCGTCGGCGCCTACCAGGTGTGCTTCTTTGCGGCCGTCCGGATGACCGGCGTGGCAATTGGCACTGTGGTCGCCATCGGCAGCGCGCCGGTGTTCACCGGTGCGCTGACCCGCCTGACTGGCGGTCCCCGGCTGGGCCCTCGCTGGAAGCTTGCGACTGCCGCTGCGGTGGCAGGCTGCACGGTGCTGGTGACGGCGGGCAAAGCCGCCGGAGCTGATCCGGCCGGGATCACGCTGGCACTGGCGGCAGGGCTCTGTTATGCGATCTATGCGGTGGCTGCCGCTCGGCTGATCTCGGCCGGCAGTCCGGAGACCGCGGTGATGGGCCTGCTGTTCGGCGGCGGGGCGATGCTGCTTGCCCCCGTGCTGGCGGTCAGCTCACCGGGCTGGGTGCTCAGTCCGCGCGGCCTGGCCGTCGTCGGCTACCTCGGAGTGGTCACGACGGCAGCGGCCTATCTGCTGTATGGGCGGGGCCTGCGGAGGCTGTCCGCGCCGGTGGCCGTGACGCTCGGTCTCGCCGAGCCGGTGGTCGCGGCGATGCTCGGCCTGGTCGTTCTCGGCGAGCGACTCACTCCCGTCGGCCTGCTCGGCTTGGTGCTCGTCGGGCTGGCGCTGGCAACTCTCGTTGTGCCGCCCTCGCCGACTTCGCCCAAGATCGCTTAATGGCGGTTCGCGGCCGTCGGGTTGGCCCCGGAGCGCCCCGGTAGGGGAGAATCGCGGGGTGGGAAATGCGTCAGGCCGGCCGCGGTCCGAGGGCGAGCCGGCCCGGAACGTATCGGGCCGTCCTGAGCCGGGCGCGAGCCCATCTGTGCTGGGCAAGGCAGCTGTCCAGGGCACAGGGGCGGCCGCCACGGCAGAGTTCAGATCTGGCTTTGCCTGCTTCGCCGGAAGGCCTAACGTCGGCAAGTCCACGCTCATGAACGCGCTGGTCGGCTCGAAGGTGGCGATTACCAGCAGCCGACCCCAGACCACCAGGCGAGCTATCCGCGGCATCGTGCACCGTCCCGACGCGCAGCTGATCATCATCGACACGCCCGGCCTGCACCGGCCCAGAACGCTGCTCGGCGAGCGGCTCGACAGCCTGGCCCGGTCTACCCTGACGGAAGTCGACGTGATCGGGTTTTGCCTGCCCGCCACCGAGCGGATCGGGCCAGGCGACAAGTACCTGGCCGCCGAGCTGACCAGCGTGGGCAAGACCCCGGTGGTCGCGATCGTGACGAAGACCGATCAGGCGACACGCGAGCAGATTGCTGCTCAGCTTGCGGCGGTGGGAGAGCTGGGGGACTGGGCAGACGTCGTCCCCGTGTCGGCCGTCGGCGGATACCAGCTGGACGTGCTGTCGGACGTGCTGGTCTCGCACCTGCCGCCCGGCCGTCCGCTGTACCCCGACGGTGAGCTGACCGACGAACCCGAACAGCAGCTCGTGGCCGAACTCATCAGGGAGGCCATTCTGGAGGGCGTGCGGGACGAGCTGCCGCATTCAATCGCGGTTGTAGTCGAGGAGATGGGGCCTCGGGAAGGCCGGGACGACCTCGTCGACGTGCACGCCGTCATGTATGTCGAACGGCCGAGCCAGAAGGCCATCGTGCTGGGCGCCAAGGGCGCTCGGCTCAAGGAAGTCGGGAGTACCGCACGGCGTCAGATCGAGGCTCTGCTCGGCAGCCGCGTCTACCTGGACTTGCGGATCAAGGTCGCGAAGGACTGGCAGCGCGACCCCCGTCAGCTGCGCCGGCTGGGCTTCTACGACTGAGCTGGGACGACTGAGCCAGCCCCGGCTGGATCATCAGCGATAGTCAGCTCCCAGTCACGCCCCGTGCCGGAGACCGTGAAGCCGAGCTGCTCGTTGATCGCGATCATGTGCGCGTTGGCTCCGGCGTTGCTGGTCTGGACGAGCCGGACCGTGGGCGCGCGGGTCAGCAGCAGTTCGAGCATGGCGACCTTCACCAGCAGGCCGAGCCGGTGCCCGCGGTGCGCGGGCAAGACTGCAGTGATCTGCTGGAACGCCCAGTCGGGATTGTCTGCCTCGGTGACCATCTCGGTCAGCGCGACGAGCTCGCCGGTCGCGTCGTGGCGCGCGGCGATCGCATAGCCGGTCAGTTTGTGGTCGGCCATGGTCTGCTCTGAATGCCGAATCCGCGCGGCGTCCCAGACCATGGGCTCCACTCCCGCGTCATGTGGCGCGTCGGCCATGGCGCCGTGAATCCGGGCGAGCTGATCCAGATACTCGTCGGGCGCCGGCGTGCACCAGGACAGCAGTGAATAACCGGCCGAGTGCTTGTCCGCTGCCAAGCGCAATTCGCTCAGCCTGCCAGGGAACGCCGAGTCGATCGTGAGCACCCGGACGACCTCGGCAATGCCGCAACGTGCGCCGGTCGCAGCGGCGAACGCGGCACCCGGCGAGCCATCTAGCGCCGTCCCGGCCAGCCGCAACCGGCCAGCTCGCCTGGCCTGATCGGCGCAGTGCGCAAGCAGCGCCCGGCCAAGACCGGCCCGCCGGGCGGCGGGCGCCACGATCATGGTGCAGAACGCCATCGAGGTGTTCTCGGCGTCCGGCAGCCGTAGCAGGTAGCCGCCGACCGGCTGATGATCGTCGTCAATGGCGAGCCACGTGTGTCGCGGTGCGCCGTCATAGCCGTGGGCCCATTTGCCGGCGAACGCGTCGAAGCCCCATTCGGGCTCGCCCGGACGGTCAACGGGCCAGCCTGCCAGCGTCATCTCGAAGCAAGCGCGCAACGGCGCACTGTCGGTGGTGGCGTCAAACTGCTCGATCCGCACTCCGGCATCTAACCGGTTCACGGCCGCTGCGGGCAATCGAGTTTTAGCCAGCGGCCAGGCGCATTTCCCAGCTTCGATGCACCGAGCCAACCTCGAAGCCAAGCTGCTCGTTGATGGCGATCATGTGCTTGTTGGCGCCCGCGTTCCCGGTCACGATCCGGGTGACGTCCGGTCGGTCCGCTACCAGCTGATCCAGCATGCCAACCTTGACGAGCAACCCGAGCCGACGGCCGCGGTGGTCCGGCAGCACGGCTGTGAGCGACTGGAAGCCCCAGCCCGGTGTGCCGCGATCGGTGCCGATCTGCGTGATGGCAGCAAGGCGGCCGGTCTCCTCATGCATCGCCGCGACGCAGTAAATGCGCTGGCCGCTTTCGATCTGGGTCCGCTCGGCGCGCCTGATCCGGTCAGCGTCCCACAGCTCCGGCTCCACGCCCTCGTCGCGCGGCGCATCCGCCATCGCGGCACTCAGCCTGGCCGAGTCGGCCAGGTACCGAGGCGGTGTCTCCCCGAGCCAGGACACCAGCGTGTATCCGTCCGCCCGCTGCTCGGCCTCGGCGCGGAGCCCGGGCAGCCTGGCAGCGAGCGCGGCGTCCACGGTAAGCACCCGGAGTACTTCGGTAATGCCGCTGGTCGCGCCTACGGCAGCCGCGAAGGCAGCCCCCGGCGATCCGTCCCTGGTCTCCGTGCTCAGCCGAGAGCGGTCGGCCTGCCGGGCCTGGCCAGCGCAGTGAGCCAGCAGCTTACGTCCGCGACCCGCCCGGCGGGCGTCCGGCGCGATGTACAGGGCGCACTCCGCCGACGCCAGGTTCTCCCGGTCCGGGAGCATGAGCAGATAGCAACCGACAACCTCGGTGCCGGGCGATTCGACGGCCAGCCAGCACTGCCGCGGGCTGCCACCGAAGCCGTGTGACCACCAGCCGCTGACACGCTCGAGGGAATTCACCGGCATGCTCGGATCATCAAGACGGTGACACGCTGCAACGATCTGGTAGCAGCTCCGCATCCGGCCGGGCTCCGCTGCCGGGTCGAACCTCTCGATCAGCACTACGACAGTCAACCGGCCGGGCGGCCGGGCGGGCAACGGATTTAGCTCGTCCGGCCCCTGGTAACCGAACCTGGCGGGCTGGATCAATCGGGGCCACCACGTTCCTCGCTTGCTTAGTGCGTGGCATGACGAGATTTCGCGGCGTAACTGTGCCCGTGCCGGAATTCCTCCGATTGAGGCACCTCCGCCACCGGGACGTGTGATGATCGGCTGACCTGGATCGATGTGCAAGTAGCGACTACGCGGCCTGGCCGCGGGGGGAGAGGGTCGTTGAGTGCGATCGGGCTTCGTTTCTACTTCAGGACAACCGGACACGGAGTGTTGCATTGCCAGCGCTGCGGTGGTGACAGGCGATACCGGCGATGCGTCGGCCGCCGCTGGTTTCACATCTTGCATATTCCGCTGATTCCGCTCGATCGCGTCGACGAACACGTGCAGTGCCGCAGTTGCCGTACCAGGTACCGGGTCGAAGTCCTGGCGATACCGACCATGGCCGAAATGCAGGAGGCCTTGCCCGCTGGGGCTCTGGCAGCCGTCACGACCATGCTGCGGGCCGGGGACCCGACCAGCCGCGCGGCGCGCCACCGTGCGATTGACGTGCTCGCGGCCGCGGGCCTGCCTGGTTATGACGATTCCGCACTGACCGTGGCTCTTGCCGTCGGCGAGGGCCGCATCACGGACATCGCAGCGCCGCTCGGAAGGCTGGCAATCCAGCTGACGACGCCGGCTCCGGAGTGGTTCCTGACCGATGCGGTCCGGGTCGGGCTCGCCGACGGACCGCTGTCGGAGGAGGAGCGCGAGGCCGCCCGGCTGATCGCGTCGCACCTCGGCATGACGGCCGCGCGGGCGCAAGGGGTCATTGTGATGGCTGAGGAGAGCGCCGCAGCCGGCTGACGTGAGCCGCCTCGCCTGGGTGCGCCGTTGCCTGGTGCGCGCCGGCGAGCGCGACGCTGCCGGCGCCGCAAGTAGGCGAGAATGGGCCGGTGGCGATTTACCGGGATGACGGCATTGTGCTGCGCACACACAAGCTGGGCGAAGCCGACCGCATCGTTACCGTTCTCGCCCGCAAATCAGGCCGCATCCGGGCGGTCGCCAAGGGCGTGCGCCGGACCAAGTCGCGGTTCGGTGCGCGGCTGGAGCCGTTCACCCATGTCGACCTGCTGCTTTACACCGGGCGGTCACTGGACGTCATCACCCAGGCCGAGACGTTGCGTCCGTACGGAGAGCAGCTCGTCGGCGACTACCCGCGGTACACCACCGGAACGGCCATGCTGGAGACCGCCGAGAAGCTGACGCCGGTGGAGAAGGAACCCGCGATGCGCCAGTTCCTGCTGCTGGTCGGTGGCCTCCGCGCGCTCGGCGAGGGCGAGCACGACCCGCGCCTTGTGCTGGATGCCTTCCTGCTGCGATCGCTGGCCGTGGCCGGTTACGCCCCGGCGCTGGAGGAGTGCGCGGTCTGCGGGACGACAGCGCGGGAGGCACAGGCATCCGGCGGGCTCCGCGCTTTCGGCCTGGCGTCGGGCGGCCTTACCTGCCAGAACTGCCGTGCTCCCGGCTCGGCGACGCCGGCAATCGCGACAGTGGCGCTGATGGGCGCGCTGCTGCGCGGTGACTGGGCCCTCGCCGATGCCAGCGAGCGGAGGCACCAGGTAGAGTGCAGCGGCCTGATTGCCGCCTACCTTCAGTGGCATCTGGAGCACTCCATCAGGTCCCTCAAACACGTGGAGCACGCGTAAGGATTGACCTGCCGATGAGCCCAACTAAGCGCGAGTTCGAGCCGCCGTACCCGCATCCTGACGGCGCACAGCCGCCGAAGATCCCCGGCGAGCTGATACCACGGCACGTGGCGCTGGTCATGGACGGCAACGGCCGGTGGGCCAAGAAACGGGGCCTGCCGCGCACCGAGGGGCACAAGGCGGGCGAGTACGCCCTGTTCGACGTCATCATGGGCGCGATTGAGCTGGGGATTCCTTACCTGTCGGCGTACGCGTTCTCTACCGAGAACTGGCGCCGCTCGCCGGACGAGGTCCGCTTCCTGATGGGCTTCAACCGCGACGTGATCCGCCGCCGCCGGGACCAGCTGAACTCGATGGGCGTCCGGATCAGGTGGGCGGGCCGCCGTCAGCGGCTGTGGCGGAGCGTGATCGCTGAGCTGGAAGACGCCGAGCGGATGACGGTCGGCAATCCGGTGCTGACGCTCCAGTTCTGCGTGAACTACGGCGGCCAGGCCGAGATCGCTGACGCTGCGAAGGCGCTGGCAATGGACGTTGCGGCCGGCCGGGTAAACCCGGAGAAGATCAACGAGAAGGTCCTGCGCCGTTACCTGGACGAGCCGGAGATCCCGGATGTGGATCTGTTTGTGCGGTCGTCGGGCGAGCAGCGGTTCTCGAATTTCCTGCTGTGGCAGTCGGCTTATGCGGAGATGGTGTTCCTGGACACCTTGTTCCCCGACTTCGACCGCCGGCACCTGTGGCACGCGTGCGAGATCTACGCCAGCCGGGATCGTCGCTACGGCGGCGCCGAGCCGAATCCGGCCCCGCCGCCGCGCAGCTAACCAGTACTGCCGCACCAGGCTCGCAGCGCGTCCGGCAACCCGGTCGTCCGTTCGTCACCAGCCCAGGCCACATACCCATCCGGACGGATCAGCAGCGCGTCCGCCGGAGCCGCGCCGGCTACCGGTCGAGCAACCAGGATGGAAACGCGCTTGGACCAGCCGGCCGCGCCCATCGCGACCCGGCCGTCCGGAGTGAAGTCCAGCAGTACCGGCCTGGCGGCGCGCATCAGCTCGGCGACCCTGGTCCTGCTGCCGTCGGCAGTGGTGAGTCGCAGGTCGGGCGCGAGCAGCCCGAGAAGCCGATGCGGCGGCCCAGTGCTGTTCGAAGGCCCAGCGCTGCCGGGCGTGTCGTACCGGAGGTCGGCGCCCGCCACCATCTCAGCCAGGTGGCGCAGCGGTTCGGGGTACTCGAGCAGTTCGCCGAGGAGCTCCCTGAGGGCCTCCGCATACTCTCCGCCCGCGAACAGGGCCCGTTGCGCCCTGGTCTGCAGCAGCATCCGGTGGCCGGCCGCATGGCGCTCGGCCTGATAGGAGTCCAGCAGGTGCGGCGGTGCCCAGCCGTGTACGTGAGCTGCCAGCTTCCAGCCAAGATTCAGCGCGTCCAGCAGTCCGGCGTTGAGCGACCCGCCGATACCGAAGACGTGCGCGGCGTCCCCGGCAAGCAGTATCCGGCCGACCCGGTAGCGGTCGGCCTGGCGGCTGTTGCCGACGATCCGGCTTAGCCAGGACGGCTCGGTCATTGCGACGTCGGTGCCGAGTACGCGGCCGAAGCTCGTACGCAGTTCGGCAAGCGTGATGGGTTGCGTCAGGTCGGCGCCGGGGTCTTCTTCCTGCGTCGACACGATGTAGACACCGTCTGGGCTGGTGTTGTCCACTGCCGCCAGCGGCCCGATCGTGTAGCTACCTGCCGCCGTACGGACCGGCTGCATGAGGCGCAGCTCGCCAGCCCCAGGCACCGACACGGAGCCACCGCCGGGGCTCAGCACAGCGCCGGGCAGCAGCACCCGGCCGATCCTGGAGATGTTGTCGGAGGTCACACCGGGAAACTCGATGCCTGCCTGCTTGCGGACCGGGCTGTGTGCACCGTCGCAGCCGACCAGGTAGCCGGTTCGCAGCCGGTAATCCTGGTCCGGCCCGTGCACGTCGATGGTGACGCCGTGGTCGTCTTGCGTCAGCGCGGTCAGCTCATGTCCGCGTCGGATGCCGCCGCCGAGCTCGGTCAGCCGGTCGGTCAGCCGCCGCTCAAGCTGCCGCTGCGGGATGGCGAGCACGTGCAGCGGACTGACGCCGAGTCTGGACAGCTGCAGCGTGAGCGGGCCGAAGAAGAACTGAGGCACCGGGCCGGTGTAGGTCGACTCGGCGCGCAACGGCTCGAGCAGGCCGCGATAGTCGAGGACCTGCACCACGTGCCCGATCAGGCCGTTGCCCTTGGGAATCTCGCTGATCTCGGGCAGCCGCTCCAGCACTATCGGCTGGATTCCGGCCAGTCTCAGCTCGATCGCGAGCATAAGCCCTACCGGCCCGGCTCCCGCAATGACGACGGCCGCCGTCGCGTCGCTGTCGCGGGCGGTCGACTCGCTCTCGGCTGTTCCGGCATCAGTCACGGTCGTCAATATATGTTGACAGGGAAACCGGCGTCAATGTTGGTTGACACAACCTGAGCCCTTGCGCAGCCCATGATGCGCTACCAGCCTGCGCGCTTGCCTCGGACCCGGCAGAATATGGAAATGACCGGCATACCACTAGCGGGCGGCACAGATGGCCGCCCGGCTGGACCGGGACCGTCCGCCGCCTCGCCGGCTGCGAGCAGCCCGGCACGGTCGCGCTGGCGAGGCGCGCCTGCCGTCAGGCGCTGGATCTGGGTCCTTGAGCATGCACAGGACGTGGTGGCGATCATGGTAGGGATCGTGCTGATCGTCCTTGCCGCAGTCGTGCTGATCGCCGCAATCGTCGACTTCATCGACGGCACTTACGGTCCTGTCACCTCAGCGGCCCCGAAGGTCCTTGACCACGTCCTTCTCGTGCTGATCCTGGTCGAGATCGTCTATACGGTTGTGCTGTCGCTGCGCGCGCATCGACTTGTCGCCCAGCCGTTCATTGTCGTCGGGCTGATCGCCGTCATCCGGGAGATTCTTGTGGTGCTGACGCCTGGCAGCACTGCAAAGCTCAGTGCCTCGGAGCTGGCGCTGCTGATCGGGATGGTCGCCGTGTTCGTGGCCGGCCTGATCGCGGTCAGCTTCTTCGAGAAAGGCAGCGATGGTGCGGCTCTCGGCCACAGCGAGGCCGACGATCGGGCTAGCAGCGGGGCGGAGAACAGCGCTGACTACCGGGAGGCCTGACACCCGCTACCGAGAGGCCTGATACCCGGCGATCGCCAGCATTGCCACAACTACGACAATCCGGCCGAACCGACCGCCCGAGGACAGCCGGGGCCAGGAAATCGCAGCCAGCCAGGCGAGGACTGCAGCGACGACGCACAACGCCGCGGCTCCGGCCAGGCCCCGCACTGCCAGGCCCGCAATCAGGAAGATGACGAGAATCAGGGGCGGCACCCAGGCCGGGAGCTGGTGCAGGTACAGCAGCGGCCTGGCACTTCGGTGCTCGGCCTGCTGCCTGGCCGGAGAGGCATCCGGGGTGTACAGGCTGGTGCCCTTCGGCAGGGGCCTGACCCGCTGCCTGGAACGCCTCTGCGCGGGCGAGCTCTGCCTGGACGAGCCCTGCCTCGACGAGCCCTGCCTGGTCGGCCGGTTGGTGCTCACGCCAGCGGTCCCTTCGGCCAGTCCTCCTGGCCCAGTCAGTTGGTGGTCGCGACGGTCGCCGCCCAGGTTACCGCCGGTTACACCCGGCCTGTTCCGCTGACGGTCACCGAAAGTCATGCGACGTGCCGCTTGGGCAACCGCTAAGCTGGCAGGCACCGCCGCCCCTGAACTGGGGTTCCAGCACGTCAACCGCAGGCCGCCGACCGCCAGCCGGATGGAGAACTCATATGGCACGACGCAGCGATCGCATGGAAACCATCGTCAGCCTCTCTAAGCGGCGGGGGATCGTCTACCCGTCCAG
>Ga0335073_10003558_pt1 | contig 21733 bp, 22 predicted proteins | sample Lox_Sample_22_FD_207093 | JGI IMG/M metagenome (GOLD analysis project Ga0335073, IMG submission 207093) | Soil microbial communities from Loxahatchee National Wildlife Refuge, Florida, United States - Lox_Sample_2.2 | ecosystem: Environmental > Terrestrial > Soil > Wetlands | place: USA...
GGCTACCGAGGCCGAAAAGGCCGTAGCGCCGAAAGCAGCGGCGGCACAAGCGGGCAGCAAGGCTCGATAGCTGCCGGAAAACACGTCGAACCGATTCTGAAAGAGGGTTCCCGCAGCGCGCCGAATTGGTGAGGCGCGCTCGGGAGTCTCATGGCGTCCTCCGCACCGGAACCTCGCAATCCGGAAGCTGTCTATAATCGCCGCTTGCAGGAATTGGAAGCGGCGCAAGCCCGCCTGAAGGCTCGCGATGATAAATTGGCGTACACAATATCCGGCGTTATTTTGACTGGGCTTGCACTGATTATCTGGCTCCTCTTCACGAAAACTCATTCCATTTACTGGATCGCACTTCCGCTGATTCTCTTCGTCAGCTTCGCGGTCCTTCATTCACGCGTGATCCGCGCCTTGCGGGATTGCCGGCGAGCGATGGCGTTCTACCGGCGCGGCCTTGCGCGCATCGGCAATCGCTGGATGGGCAGCGGTCAAGCAGGCGACCGCTTTCTCGACCTAGCGCATCCGTACGCTCGCGATCTCGATATTTTCGGAAATGGTTCCGTTTTCGAGCTGTTGTGTTCGGCGCGCACACGAGCGGGCGAGCAGACGCTCGCCGCATGGTTGCTCGCTCCTGCGCCGCGTGAGGAGGTGCTGGCGCGGCAGGCCGCAGTGACCGAAATGCGCGACAGGCTTCCGTTCCGCGAGGATCTTGCCGTCTTGAGCGAGGGCATTGACGCGGCAGGCCGGCCGGACGCGTTGACCGCATGGGCGGAAGGGAATTCGTGTGTCGGACCTCCCTACTTGCGTGTGTTGCTTCCCCTGCTTAGTTTGTTATGGGTCTGCAGCGTGGCCGCGTGGGTTGGATGGGGGCTCTGGTACGTCACGCTTGCGGTCAGCGTACTCAACCTAATCGTGTCCAAACGGCTGAAGAAAAGCGCCGAGCCAGAGATTGCCGCCATGGACAACGTTGTCCGCGAGGTTCGATTGATCTCGGAGGTCCTCGCTCGCGTCGAGAAGGAACCCCTATCGGCCGATAAGACGAGGGCGCTTCAAGATTTGCTGCGCAGAAACGGCGCAGCCGTATCGCGCTGCCTCGCGCGACTGGCGAAACTCTCAGAAAGCCTTGCGTCGAGCCGCAGCTTCCTTATCGCACTGCTGGACAACTTCGTTTTCTGGAAATTGCAGTGGGCTTTGGCCATCGAAGCGTGGCGACGCCAATTCGGGGCCGAGGTGCGCGGCTGGCTCGCGGCGCTTGGCGAGATGGAGGCTCTCTCCGACCTCGCCAGCTACTCCTACGAGCATCCGGACGATGTGTTTCCCGAGTTTACGACCGAGGCGCCGTGTTTTGAGGCGCAGGGATTGGCACACCCACTGATGCCGGAGAAGACGGCCGTGCGAAACGATCTTTCTCTTGGCAAAGAGCTGCGGCTCGTGATCATCAGCGGGCCCAATATGGCGGGGAAAAGCACGTTCGTCCGCGCGGTCGGTGTGAACGCGGTGCTCGCACAGTGTGGCGCGCCTGTTCGCGCACAAAAGCTGAAACTTTCGCCGCTCGCCGTGGCGGCGTCCGTATGCGTGCTGGACTCGCTGCAAGGCGGCATCTCGCGCTTTTACGCAGAGATCACGCGGCTCAAATTAATCATGGATATGGCAGAAAAGCCCGTGCCCGTTCTGTTTTTGCTCGATGAGCTGCTTTCGGGCACCAATTCGCACGACCGGCGTGTCGGCGCCGAAGCAGTCGTCCGCGGGCTTTTTCAACGTAACGCCATTGGCATGCTGACGACGCATGACCTTGCGCTGGCCGAGATCGCCAATCAGTTTGGCGACCGCGCCGTGAACGTCCATTTTGAGGACCACCTGGAAAATGGCGAGCTGCGCTTCGATTACCGTTTGACGCCCGGAATCGTTCAGACCAGCAATGCGCTGGACTTGATGCGTTCCATCGGGCTCGACGTCTGACGGGTTAAACGCGGCTCGACGTGTCAAACCCGCCCCTTACGACGAGTTCGACAGTCCGGACGGCCAGGCAGGGGCCGTTTTGGTCTGGAAAATGGGAACGGGTTTCCGGTTGCGGAGAAACGTCCCGTTTTTTAAACTGCTTTTTGCGTTGGAAGTAGGGGGAATTGAAGGGCCAGCGTATCAGAGATGCCAAATGTCCGTGTGGTTCCTCGCCTAATCGCCGTTCTTTGTCTGATTGCGAATACGTGCGTCGCTGCGCCTGCCGCAGACACACGGGCTAAATCGCCGACGGTGCGCTCACGTACGACGCGGACGAGGCACAGCTATTTCACTCCTTACGATCCCACGAAAGGGGACGTTGTGCTTGCCGACGATCCTGTGGTGCGCCAAGCCGCGATCGACGCGCTGGGGCACGAAAAAGGATCGGTAGTTGCTGTTGACCCAACCGACGGGCGCATCCTGACGATCGTCGGACAAAAAATGGCCTATTCGGCCGGGTTTGAGCCGTGTTCGACGATCAAGCCTTTTATCGCGCTCGCCGCCCTGAAAGAGGGCGTGATCACGCGCGAAACCATGCTGCCCATCGCGCCGCGCCGCTACATGGACCTGACCGAGGCGATGGCGCACTCGAACAACAAATTTTTTGAGGAAGTAGGCACACGGCTCGGATTTGAACGCGAGATCAAATACGATGCCGAGTTTGGCTTGGGGCAGAAAGTCGGTTACGACTTGCCGCTCGAGCAGCCGGGTTCGCTGCCACCTTCGCCGCCGCTATTCGGCGGAGTGGCGCGAATGTCCAGCTTCGGCGAAGGAATCCGCATCACGCCGTTCCAGCTTGCATCGCTGGTCTCGACTTTAGCGAATGGCGGCACCCAATACTATTTGCAGTATCCCCGCAACGAACAGGAAGTGCAGGACTTCCAGCCGCGCGTACGTCAGCAGCTCGATATTGCGCCGATCGCGCCGGACATTCGGCAGGGAATGCTTGCGGCGGTGCTTTATGGCACGGCCAAGCAAAGTTTCGATCCTTACGGCGAACAGGACCTCGGAAAAACCGGCACCTGCAATGACGAGACGCTCGGCGGACGGCTCGGCTGGTTCGCGTCTTATGCGGACCAGGAGCATCCGAAAATCGTGATCGTCGTTCTGCTGCACGGCGGCGCCAGAATCATCAGCGGGCCGCACGCATCCGAGATCGCCGGGCGGATCTACCGCACGCTTTCCGAAAGAAACTATTTTGTCGAGAAAGACGCGGACCCGCAGAGCGGTCCTTCGCCCGTCGCCGCCAGCACGGAACCCTCCGCCATCGACAAACCGGCCAATCCGTAGCTCTGCCAGCCGTTTGCTTTTAGCTATCCCTCTCTCGGCCTTCGGCTTTATGCATTTCTAATCGCAACACTCGTTTACCCCCCTTTCTGACCGCGATTAGAAATTTTTTCGTTCTTTGTTTTCAGCGACTTAGGTCGATTTTTAATTTTATTCATTTGCGATTAGAAATTTCGATTTTTTATGCATTTTTCGGCCTTCGCCAGAAACCGGCTACGGCGCGACAGGCCCGCCTCCGCGAGAGCCTCGCTATGGCGTGGCGTTTCGCGTTTTGTGCGCTTTTGCTCCCTCCAGAGGGGCTGTTTTTCTATCGATTAGAAATTTTCAAGTCGCTCGAAATACGGGAGTTGCGGCGATTTCTAATCGTAATTACTATCGATTAGAAATTAGCCGTCCGCAGAGACCGTTGCCTCCCCGTGACATACCCTCCAAACTGCTATGCAAGATGGCTCGATCATTGTGAAATCCTCGGAAAGGAGTTTATCACAGCGTGTACTCATTTGTCAACCACTATCTCGGTACTAGAACTGCTTTTCCCAATTTGGGAATGGTTCGGTCGTGGTGCGCGGGGACGGCGCTTTGGAGCGGGTGCAAATTGTACGCTTAAAATGGCCTTAAATGTCGCGTTTTGCGCGCTAAATGCGGCTATTTACACGCAATGTTTATCGGGGGGGCGCGGGAAAGCTTGCGCGGGTGGGACGGCGCAAGCGGTTGGCTTCGCGACGGTCCTTTTATGTCGGCACTGAAGTGCCGACCTTCCTGAATACCGGGCGGTTTGGCGGGTTTGCAGGCTGCCGGGCCTGAGCTGGCTGCAAATTGTGCGCTTAAAATGGGCTTAAATGTGGCGTTTTGCACGCTAAATGGGCTTGTTTTGCGGCTATTTCGCGGCTGGCTAATTTGACTGTCGGCGCCGGACCTCCGTGAAGGTGCTCCCTCCGGGACTTTATTTTTCGGGGCGCATGGTTCCCGGCATTCCGCTTCGCTGCATGCCGGGCTAAGTACAATCGCGCCTCCGGCGCTTGTGCGCTTTTGCCCTGGCGCGCCGGCCGGGTTTGCCCAGGGGTGACGAGCTGCTGTGGTGTGTCCACAGGTTCGCATGGCCCGATCCGCATCACTCAGCGCGCTGGGATTATAGTGATCGGCTCGGGCTGGAGCCAGGTGTGCTAAGACGCCCCGCGCAATGGTGCGCATCAGCGGAGCGCGTAGTTTCTGGCGGGGGGCGGCGATGGGGGAAAGCTTGCGCGGGTGAGGCTGCGCGAGCGGTTGGGCGCTTCGCGCCGATTCCTTTATGTCGGCACTGAAGTGCCGACCTTCCTGAAGACCGGGCGGTTTGGCCGGTTTGCGGGGTGGTAGGCTTGAGCTGGCTGCAAATTGTGCGCTTAAACAAGATGTCGGGAAACGTTCCGTCTGAGTTTCGCGGTGCAATGAGACGAGCAGTGGCCTGGAAAAAAGTAACGAGGCCGGAAAAGGCCTGAGCGCAAAGTAACGGAGCCGGTGTCGGAAAAAGCCCCACGCTCATAGACCCAGCGTGGGGCACCCGCAAAATCAGAGGCAGGAAAGGCGGGGCACCCGGCTGATCCATCAGCGCGAGGTCTACCGCGTACCGGCCTTCACCAACGTTGAATCCACCACCCACTGTCGCCGTCAATTGAGGGATTTTCCCTCGGTTGGCGTCCGGCGCAACTTCAAAAGTCTGAGTCAGGTATACAGGTGAGCCTCCCTGAGGGGTCACTCCAAGATAAGCGGTCTCCTGGTCTCCCGGGCGGAGCTGTTCCGTGCTCCTCGACACGGAAAATGCGATTTCGTAGCGCAAGTCGTAATCCAGAAACGGGTCCGAAATCTTGAACTGGCACTGAAGAGCGCCGCCCTTCCTGCTTGAATCGAGAATCTTGCTGACCTGGGGAATGTCGGATGGCGCAACGAGAACTTGCGCCTTTAGACGAGCGGGAACGCTGAGTAACAGCAAAGCACCAAGCACTTTAGTTGCCGACAGCCCTCGATGATTAGACATCGGCGATGCTTCCTTCCTCCCACGGGCGCAACATATCGCTTATACACCTTTGGAAAAGCCTCGCAACTAGCAACCGCGTAAGATAAGCCCTGGGAAGTCGGCTTCTCGTCCATGCGCCGTACCAGGACTTTATCTCTCCGATTACGGCGTTAATCAGGAGCCGAGCAAATTCGGCTATCCTTGTGCATTGGACCCTGACATGAATCGATCGAACCATCTGAACGACGAGCCTAGAGACCTTGATTTGTCCTCTCTGACGTTCGACGAGTTTGTGGCGTTCTTCTTCGCCCGTGAAGTCGTGCCGGACGACCAGCAATACGAATATTTCTTGACCGACCTTCACGGGGAAAAGTATTCCGAGCCCGTTCCTTCTAGTCCCGAGATCGTGGTCGGCCATCTCACAAGTCTGTTTGCGGATTTCGGGCGAATCGCCGGTAAGTATAGGCTCGCTCAGGTGGACCAAGGTGTGTGGGGAATGTGGGGCGCAAACCTCAGGCTGTACGAGCTACTTTTCGATCCGAGAGTTCCGCTGACGTTACGGTTGGATTGTATTCGCTCTATGCGCCACGTCTACTCAGACTATGTTTCAAAACTCGAAAAGGAGCCGGACCGAGAGGTAGAGAGTGGATTCTACATGTGGTGGGACTTCATTCTGCACGGGTTCTGGAATTCGTCCCGGCCCGTGGTGACGGGAACGTTACGGGGAGATGCATTGGCGCTCGACGCGGAATCACGTGTTCAGCTCGATGTGCTATTTGAGACGCTCACAGAAATTCTGGCCATACCTAATCGGGTGAGCCAAGAATCAGCGTTGCACGGGCTAGGCCATCTCTATCATCCGCAGGTGCGCGATGCTGTGCAGCGATTTATCGATACGAACGCGTCAGGGTTCAACTTGAAATGGCTCGAACAATGCCGCGACTGCAACGTAATGTGAGTCAGGACCTCCTGAACTCCTGATCAGTTTGAGTGTATAGGTCGAGGGAGGAGCGCTTGGTGTAGAAAAGCTGAACTCAGCGAAGAAGTGTGCGCATGGTTGTGACGCTGCGGCTTATGGCCTTTCTGTGGTTGTAGGCGCACTGGGACTTCACTTGTCGCTGTAAATCCTGGCTACGCGGACAGCGCTTCGTCGGGGGCTTGTGCCGCCCCTACGGGGCTCGAATTCTTTCGCGTGCTTTCCACACCCTTACGGGTGTGGCTAATCTTGTGCCGCGCCTATGGCGCTGAGTATGGGGTTGAGGGGAATGGATGAACTTTGGTGACTTTGGAAGAACCAAGAATCCCAGTCTCCGGTAAGCTCGTTACCCACGGGTTAGCTTGGGCGCTCTCCCGAACGGCCCTATAGCCGCGAAACCAGGCCATCGAACAGTGTCGGCAGCTCAATTAGTGGGTACCGTTCGCCGTGCGTGTTCGTTTCTGGCGACAGCATTTTGATGAGGCCGAGCCGAGTCTCAACGTCGTATTCCCCTAGTACTTCGTCAAGCAGTAGGTAGCCGATTTGTTTGAGGACGGTGTCGTTCTCTTGAAAACCTGGCACGAACAGATAGATTCCAGCTGTGCTACCGTTGTCGAGCAGGGTGAAGGAAACGTCGTCGGGATCAATACGATTTCCTTGAAACTCAACAACCATAGGATGCCGCCGCGGCCGGAAAGCTATCAATTCCCACCGATCCAGGCCAGGGGCCGCCTTTACTAGGGACAAGACGGCAGGAAAGGCACGTTTAATACCGCCAGCGCTGATGACAAATTCTCGTTTCCCGTCAGGCGGCCCAAACTCGAAGCAAAGATCCGCGTCAACCTTAGTCAACTCATCTGCAAGTTCGTGAAAGAGACGTTCTCGATCGTCTTCGCGCTTGGGATCAAAGTTGAACAGCTCGTCCTCATGTAGAACGAACCAATTCCAGAACTCATCTTCTGCTCTGCTCGTAGTCACGGCCTGCAGATTAAGCCGGCGAGGTAGTTCGTGCCAAGTCCTGACAAGTCGTCCTCCCGTCCATGTGAAGCACGGGTACGATGCTTTTGCGGTTACGCCGCTGCTGGTCCGATTGCCTTACCAGTTGCCTGTCGCGCGGTTTCCGGAATCTAATGCTCGCAGGAATGAAGCGCTTTATGGCGACCATCCGGAGCGGATCGAAGCCTCACGTCCGTACAGCATGGAAACCAGAGGCGCCAGTACGGAGACTCCCGGGGGTTGGGCGCGAAGTTGGTACGTTAAAAAGGCTTTATTTCGCCTTGAATTACTTCAGGAAAAGAATGCGATTTTCGAGGTCGGGGCCGAACTCGGCGAAGGCGTCTGCGACGAGGCGGCCGAGGAATGCTTCGCCGGTGCGGAGGAGCGCGTCATGGACATTGGCTTCGCTGGAAACGCGCCACTCGTTCGAAAGAAAATTGTTGCCGGAATAGGCTAGATAACGGGCGTAGGCGGGAGCGAAATCGCCGTCGCGGCGGCGCGCTTCGAACGTCTGCCGGATCACGCTCTTCACGCGCGATTTAAAGGGCGCCTCCGGCGTGCGAAAATAGCGCGGGTCCTCTCCTGAAACGGCCCCTGCAGTCGCCTCGATTGCGTTGCTCGTGACGATGCCTGTCAATCGCATTCCGAAACGGTCGGCGAAGCCCGGCCATCCTGGCCCGTATTCCTTCGGGCGATCGGTGGCGGTTCCGAGGGCGGATGTGATGACGCCGCCGGCGAGATGCGAGGGCATAATCGGGTTAGACAGGAACCAACGCAAGCGCTGCCGCGCCGTGACAGGGCGGTATGGCTCGTTTTCTGTCTGCTGCTTAAGCGGAGTGACGAGTGAAGGCTTCGCCGTGGCTGCCGCCGGCGATTGCGAATCGCCAGTGGCAGCGGGCGATTGCGCCTGCACCGGCAGTGCAAGTGCGATGAATAGTAAAGCGGTGAGTGCGCTGATGCGGAGTGCCAGAGTGTTTGGCGGCATAGAGTGGGCGCTCGTCACGGCTCGAGCGCGCGAATCGCAAAAAAGGTTAGCGAAGGCGCGAACCGGTCGAAATACACAACATCCCTCGGAGCGGCGGGGGCGAGGTTTGTAGGATGGGGGCTTCGGCATGGGCGCAGCAACAGGGTCAATCGCCGCGTTCGGGGCTGATGTGAACCGGGGCTCGATGGAGGCAGAGTCGCCCGATTTTGCGTCGTCCACACTGGTGAAAGCGTGCGGCGCCTCCGGCACTGAAGCGATCAGGTTTGCGCGGGGCGGCCGCGTTTGGCCCGGTTCCATAGCTCTTCCATCTGGTCGCGCGGCACGTCGGCGAGCTTGCGATTTTCAGCCGCGGCGGCGCGCTCCATCCACTGAAAGCGATCCTTGAACTTGCGGTTGGCTTTTTTCAGCGCGATTTCGGGATCGACGCCGAGGAAACGCGAAACGTTGATGGCGGCGAAGAGAAGATCGCCGACTTCTTCTTCGGCGCGTGCGGAATCCTTGAAAGGCGTGCTTTTGGTGACGCGAGCGGCCGCATCGGATTGCGATTGCCCGGTGGCCGATCCGGCGAGTTCGGCGAGCTCGCGCTTTTCTTCGTCGATCTTGTCGAAGATGCCCTGCAGACTCTCCCAATCGAAGCCGATGTGGGAAGCGCGGCGGGTGAGTTGATAGGCTTCCAAAGCAGCGGGAAGGGAACGCGGGACGCCAGCGAGGACGGACTCGGGCTCTTTTTCATCTTTGGCGCCACGCTTTTGCGCGCGTTCACCGGCTTTGATCTCCTCCCATTTTTTCAGCACGGCGCCGGAGGTGGCTGCTTTGGCGTCACCGAAAACGTGGGGATGGCGGCGAATCATTTTCGTGTAAATAGCTTCGATTACGTCCGAGATGGTGAAAGTGCCGGCGTGTTCGGCCAGGACGGAATGAAAAACGATCTGGAGCAACAAATCGCCCATTTCGGAGGCGAACTCGGCCATATCGCCGGAGTCCATTGCGTCGAGCACTTCGTACGTTTCTTCGATCAGATATTTGCGGAGAGAAGCGTGCGTTTGCTCGCGGTCCCAAGGGCAGCCATTGGCTGCGCAGAGGCGCTCCTGCAAGGCGACCAGCCTGGCGAACCACGCGCCGGCCGCGCGATCGCGGGCAGTGACGCGGATGAGAGATCGATCCCGCCTCGATTGTTTGCGGGCTTTACGCTGAGGTTGCGCGCGGCGGGTTTTGGGTTTTAACCGATCGGGCAAACGAGGCTCTCCACGCTGATTTCAAGTACGAAGGGTAATTTTACCAGCGAGAGCCGCGCGTCCCCGCACGAAATAGCGCCCGCAAAACAGGCGAAGCGCGGAGCTGCTCTTTGTGTGGCCGAGCTCGCGCTTCGCGGCGGAGTCGCCCGATCGAGCACTACTGCTTATCGAAAACGAGGGAGGTGTCAAAATCGCCCATCGATGTGCTGGCATGATCGGCGATCGTCATCGTATTGCCATCCGACGAAAGCGAATAGGTCAGCCTGGCGGCGATGTCGACCTGGCCCTGATAGTCGAGGTCTTCGTTGAGCACGAGATTTGCACCGTCCCAGGCGGCGGTGATGTCTTTCAGAGTGAGGTTGCCAAGATTGGCTTGGGGCGAATCGGGAGGGATGGTCACCTTGTTGCCATCCGCTGTGAAGGCGAGAGTGTAGTTGGCATCGCCCATTTGAGTCGTAGAGGTCACTTTGTCAGTGAACTTCGAGCCGTCTTGCGCGATCACCTCGGTGCGAGCGGAGGGACCGTAATCGCCGGGGTTGCTCTTGGGGAGATTCAGTTTCCACGTGCCGGAGAAATTCGGATGGTCCTGCGCCAGAGCGGCGCCGGAAAGTGCTGTCACCGCGAGAAGCGCCAATGCGATCTTCCTCAACATGGTTCCTCCAGGTTAGGCTGTTTTGTGCTGCCGATGCCAGCAAAGATGGCCGATTATACGCGCATCGAGCCAGGTTGTGCCGAGGGTTTTGCCCTCTCTTCATGCGTTGCCAATCTATGCATTTGGCGACCAGAAAGCGCTGGTGCTTCAGGTATTACTCCGAGTGGGGTCTCTTTATTTCAACAGAATGGAGGAATGACAAAAAAAGGGCGGCCGAGAAACTGAGCCTCGAGCCGCCCTGTGGTGCGACAAGCCGTTGACCTGCGTTTAGTTTAGTGGCCTCCGCCGCCCGCGCCGCCCGCGCCACCGGTTGCGCCGCCAGTGGCTCCCGTGCCGCCCGGGCCACCGCCTGTCGAGCCGGGATTCGCGCCTGTGCCGCCAGGGTTCGTGGGGCCGCTTGGCGACGAAGGGTTATTCGGGCCGTAGGGAGTTGTCGGCTCGCTTGGATTGCCCGGGTTTGGATTCGGAGGATTCGGGTTGTCAGGCTGGTTGGGATTTGGGTTGTTGGGCTGGCCCGGCTCGTTTGTATTATTAGGATTATCGGGATTATTGGGATTGGCCGGGTTATTTTGCTGATCCGGATTATTTGGCTGCTCTGGGCCGGGATTGCTTGGATTGGCCGGTCCGGTCGGATTGGTTGGCCCCGAGGGATTCTGCCCTGTGGGCGAGTTAGGAGAATTCTCCTGCGCATTCACGGCCACATAGACCGGGTGGAGCTGGTCTGCACCTGCGCGGGGCGCCGCGGCTGCAAACAAGCCCATGCCGAGGAATGCCATTGACCATGCGATTCTGCGAATTTGCATCGTGATTGCCTCCTTCAGAGAAGCCTACGAAAGAGGCCAGAAGAGCCACATCGGGGCGTCCGTGTAAGTGGCGGTGAAGGATGCTTTAAGGAAGGATATTGACGAGGAGCTAAGGGTTGGGAGCTAAAGATCGAAGCCGAGCTGCAGGCGCGCAGCTTCGGACATGCGGCCGGGATTCCACGGCGGGTCAAAGACGACTTCCACGTTGACTTCCTTCACTTCGGGAACGCGCGCGATTTTGGTTTCGACGTCGCGCTTGAGCACGTCTCCCATGCCGCAGCCGGGCGCGGTCATGGACATTTTCACGTCGATTTTTTTGCCGCCTTCATCGAGAGGCGTGATCAGGCAGGAGTAGATCAATCCCAGGTCGACGATGTTCACGGGAATTTCTGGATCGAAGACGGTCTTCATCTGGTCCCAGACGAGATTTTCGCTGAAGGCAATCGGTTCGGGCGTTTCGGTTATCGCGGGAACATTCAGGCCGATCGCGTCGGCGTCTTTATTGTCGATGCGGAACATCTGGCCGAATTCGGTGACAACGGTGTAGCCGGTGCCGAGATGCTGCATCACACGCACGGAAGTGCCCGCGGGAATCGTGGCGGAAATTCCCGTGGGGATGCCGATCGCGGCGCAATTGCGGCTGACGGTAACGGGTTCGGAGTGGTTCACGGCGAAATTAACTCACGGCTGTATTTTATCAAAAACCATGCGAGTGTTTGTGGCGCCAAACGGCGCGTCTGACGTAGACGTGATGCTCATCAGCTTGCCATCAGGCGAAAGCGCATACGTGATCGTGCCCTTCGTTGTGCCGGGGATGTAAGCGCTTGTCATCTCTTCGGTGACAACAAGCGAATCGCCCTGCCATGCGGCGGAGACGTTTGCAACCGTCATGATTCCGGCGTCGGCGAGCGGCGAATCCGCGGGCACAGGCACGGGCCTGCCATCGACGGCGAGAGATATGGTGTACGAGTCGTCGCCTCCGTCGCTTGTGGAGTGGACTTCGTCTGTGAACTTGTCGCCATCGATATGGATGACGTCAATTCGCGATGTGGGCGCGTCCGAGTCGCCAAAGTCGCTCCGGCCAAGACTGAGGGCCCATTTGCCGTCGAATTTCGCGTGATCTTGAGCAAAGCCGGGCGCGGCCAAAAGCGCCGCAGCGAGGATCAATAGCGAAAGCTTTGTCGTCATGGCGTCTCCAGAGGGGAAGCGCTGCCGGTGCGGGAGTGCTTCGCTCTTTTCGACCTTATAGCACCGTGATTCGGCAGCAGGCAAGGAACGCGTGAGTTCGCCACGGACCTATTCGGTGGAAACAGAGTCCTGCTTGCCTTCGATAGCCGCCTGCAACGTGTGCCACGCGAGCGTGGCGCATTTGACGCGCGCGGGGAATTCAGCGACGCCCGAAAATACGGCGAGTTTACCCAGTTCGGCGGAGTCCGCATCGTGGTGGTCCTGGGTGGTGACGAACTTGTGGAAGTTCTCGAAGAGGCGCTCGGCTTCCGCCAAGGTTTTTCCCTTGATCGATTGGGTCATCATCGAGGCCGATGCTTTGGAAATGGCGCAGCCGCTGCCTTGAAACGCGATGTCGCGCACGGTGTCGCCTTCGACATCCAGATATACGGTGAAGCGATCGCCGCACAAGGGATTGAAACCCTCGGCGTGGTGATTGGCATTCGGAAGTTTCTTGAAATTCCGGGGAGCCTTGCTGTGCTCGAGGATCACTTCCTGATAGAGATCGCGGAGTTCGGGCATCAGCCTAAAACCTCGCGCACGCGCTCGACGCCTCGTGCGAGAGCGTCGATGTCTTCGCGCGTATTGTAAATGGCCAGCGAGGCGCGCGCCGTCGCCGGAATGTCGAAACGGTCCATCACGGGCTGCGAGCAATGATGGCCGGTGCGGATGGCGATCCCTTCCTGATCGAGAATCGTGCCGATATCGTGGGGGTGAATGTCGTTCAGCACGAAGGAAAGTACCCCTGCTTTTTGGGCTGCCGTGCCGATCAGCCGAACGCCCGGGACCGCGGAAAGCTTTTCCGTGGCGTAGCCGAGCAGTTCATGTTCGTAGGCTTCAATCGCGTCCATTCCGACGTCGGTGACGTAATCGATCGCGGCGCCGAGGCCGATGACGCCGGCGATGTCCGGCGTGCCGGCTTCGAATTTATACGGCAATTTGTTGTACGTCGTCTTTTCAAAGGTGACAGAGCTGATCATATCGCCGCCGCCCTGATAGGGAGGCATCGCGTCGAGAAGCTCCGCTTTGCCATAGAGCACACCGATTCCTGTGGGTCCGTAAACTTTGTGGCCCGAAAATGCGTAGAAGTCGCAATCGATCGCCTGAACATCGACAGACATGTGCGGAACTGCCTGAGCGCCATCGACAAGGACGGGGATCTTACGGCGATGCGCCATCTCCGTCATGCGCTTGACGGGATTGATGCTGCCCAGCGCGTTTGAGACGTGAGTGAACGCGGCAATTTTGGTGCGGGGGCCGAGGAGATTTTCGAATTCGTCGAGAAGCAGTTCGCCGCGGTCATTGATTGGCGCAACCCGCAGCTTGGCGTTCTTTTCGGCGCAGAGCATTTGCCACGGCACGATGTTCGAGTGGTGCTCCATCGCCGTAATCAGCACTTCGTCTCCCGGGCCGACGTGCGTGCGGCCATACGTCTGCGCGACGAGGTTGATCGCTTCCGTGGTACCGCGAACAAAGATAATTTCGGCTGGTTTTGCCGCGCCCAGGAAGTGCTGGACGCGCCCGCGAACATTTTCGTAATCGGCGGTGGCGCGCTCGGAAAGGTAATGAACGCCGCGGTGGATATTGGCGTTTTCGTCCTCGTAGTAGCGGGCGATTGCGTCAAGCACGAAGCGCGGCTTTTGCGAGGTAGCGGCGTTGTCGAGATAGACGAGCGGCTTGCCGCGAACCGTCCGCTGCAGAATAGGGAACTCGGCGCGAATCGCCTGCACGTCCAGCTCTATGCGGGGGCTTGCCCCCTGCTGCGCGTATCCGGCTTTTGCCGCGGGCGTCATCCGGCTGCCTCCGAAGCCTTTCCGTTCGCTGAGGCGCGAATCAAGTGCGTGAGGTGCTCGTGGATCAAAGCCTCGACGTGCGTGCGAGCAGGGCCTTCCGCCATGCGGTCAAGGCATTCGCTGGCGAACGCGAGCAGCAGCAGTTGGCGTGCGGAGGCTTCGTCGATGCCGCGTGAACGAAGATAAAAGAGCGAATTCTCTTCGATCTGGCCGATGGTGGCGCCGTGCGTACACTTCACGTCGTCGGCGTAAATTTCGAGCTGCGGCTTCGTGTCGATCTGAGCGCCGTCGGAAAGCAGCAAGTTGCGATTGGTTTGCTTCGCGTCCGTCTTCTGCGCGTCTTTGTGAACGATGATGCGGCCGTGGAACACGCCGTGCGCGTGGCCTCCGAGAATACCGTTGTAAAACTGGCGGCTGCCGCAATGCGGCTTGACGTGTTCGACGAGCATGTAGTTATCGAGATGCTGCCGGCCTGTTCCGGCGAAGAGGCCGTTGATCAGGCAATCGCCGCCTTCGCCATTGAGGACGGGATGCACGTTGTTGCGAACGATGCCGCCGCCGAGAAGAACGGAGTGAGACGCGACGTTCGCGTCACGGCCTTGTTCGATGCGCAGGGTGGAAACGTTGAAGGCGTCGGTGTGTTCGCGCTCGATCATGTAATGCGAGATGACGGCGTTATCGCCGGCGATCAGTTCCGTGGCGGTGTTGCAGAAAAGACGACCCTCGACGCCCGGCTGCGATGGCAGGGAAACGTAATCTTCAACAAACGTCGCCTGGCTTTCGTCTTCGGCAACGATCAGATTGCGCGGATGGGTCATCGTAGGGCCGGATTCGCTTATGGAAACGAAGAGCAAGTGAATCGGGGCCTCGAGCACCACGCCTTTTTCGATGTGAATGAACGCGCCATCTTCGAGGAACGCGGTATTCAGCGCGGAAAAGGGATCGCGCCTGGTATCGAGATACCGGCCGAGCCAAGCCTCGAGGGCTGAAGGCTGCGATTCGATTTCGGCGGCGAGATTAGAAATCTCCACGCCGTCGGGAAGCTTGCCGAGATTCGAATGTTCAGGAGCGTAGCGCCCGTTTACAAAGACGAGTTGGCAAGCTGAGCCCGGAATGCTGAAGCGGTCCAGCGACTTCGGGGCGATTCCGATGCGGCCATCGCGCGCGAGCCGAAAAGGCGTCTGCGCGAGCGACGAAAGATTGGTGAAGCGCCAGTCTTCCATTCGCGTGGTGGGGATGCCCACTTCGGAGAAACGCGCGAAGGCGTCGCGGCGCATGCTGCGCAGCCAGGCAAGCCGGTTGCCAGCGGCGGATTTTTCAAATCCTCCGAAGCCCTGCTGATATGTGGTCAATTCCTGAGTCGGCATGTCAGATCCTCAGGCGCGGCCGGCAGCGGCTTCCATGGCGCCGTAGCCTTTCGCTTCGAGTTCGAGCGCGAGTTCCGGGCCGCCGGAGCGAGCGATCTTGCCGTCGACGAGCACGTGCACGCGATCGGGGACGATGTAATTGAGCAGGCGCTGATAATGCGTGACGACGAGAATGGCGCGATCCGGGCTGCGCATCGCATTCACGCCTTGCGCGACAATCCGCAGCGCGTCAATATCGAGGCCGGAGTCGGTCTCATCGAGAATCGCGAGCCGGGGCTCAAGCACGGCCATTTGCAAAATTTCGTTGCGCTTTTTCTCGCCGCCGGAAAAGGCTTCGTTGACGGAGCGATTGAGAAGCTTATCGTCCATTTCAAGCAGCTTCATTTTCTCGCGCAGCTTGGGAAGAAAATCCATTGCGTCCATTTCTTCCTCGCCGCGATATTTGCGGATCGCATTGAGCGCAGAACGGAGAAAATAGGCGTTGCTGATTCCGGGAATCTCGACAGGATACTGAAACGCCAGAAAAACCCCTTCACAGGCGGCTTCCTCGGGCTTCATCGCAAGCAGATCCTTGCCGTCATACAGGATTTCGCCCTTAGTGACTTCGTAGCTTTCGCGCCTCGCCAGCACCTGCGCCAGCGTGCTTTTGCCTGAGCCGTTCGGGCCCATGATCGAGTGCACTTCGCCAGCATCAACGGTCAGGTTGATGCCCTTCAGGATTTCGACTCCGCCGACGGTCGCGTGCAGATTTTTGATTTCGAGCAAACTCATTCCGATTTGTCCTCTTTATTCGATTAAGAGACCCGACTATCCGACGCTGCCTTCCAGGCTGACGCTGAGGAGTTTCTGCGCCTCGACTGCAAACTCCATCGGGAGTTCCTTGAAGACGCGCTTGCAGAAACCGTTGACGACCATCGAGACGGCGTCTTCGGTCTTCAAGCCGCGCTGGCGCAGATAAAAGAGCTGGTCTTCGCCGATTTTCGATGTCGATGCTTCGTGTTCCATGCGAGCGGTTGCGTTTTTCACTTCGATATACGGAAACGTGTGCGCGCCGCAGAGATCGCCGATGAGCAGGGAATCGCACTGCGTGTAATTGCGCGCGCCGGTCGCGTCCTTCAGGATCTTCACCTGGCCGCGATAGGTATTCTGGCCATGGCCGGCGGAAATACCTTTCGAGACGATCGTGCTGCGGGTGTTTTTACCCATGTGGATCATCTTCGTGCCGGTATCCGCCTGCTGATAATTGTTCGTGAGCGCGACGGAATAGAATTCGCCGACGGAGTTATCGCCCTGGAGGATGCAGCTCGGATATTTCCATGTGATCGACGAGCCGGTCTCCACCTGCGTCCATGAAATTTTCGAGTTTTTGCCGCGGCAAGCTCCGCGCTTGGTGACGAAATTGTAGATTCCGCCCTTGCCGTTCTTGTCGCCGGGATACCAGTTCTGGACGGTCGAATATTTGATTTGCGCGTCGTCAAAAGCGATCAGTTCCACGACCGCTGCATGCAGCTGATTCTGATCGCGGATCGGCGCCGTGCAGCCTTCGAGATAGCTGACGTAAGCGCCTTCGTCGGCCACGATCAGGGTCCGCTCGAATTGGCCGGTCTCAGCCGCGTTGATGCGGAAATAGGTGGAAAGCTCCATGGGGCAGCGCACGCCCTTGGGCACGTAAACGAAAGAGCCGTCGCTGAAAACGGCGGCGTTGAGCGCGGCATAGAAATTGTCCGTGTAAGGAACCACCGTGCCGAGATATTTCTGAACCAGGTCAGGATGATTCTGCACGGCTTCGGAAAACGAGCAGAAAATCACGCCGGCCTCGGCGAGTTTTTCCTTGAACGTGGTCGCTACCGACACGCTGTCAAACACAGCGTCCACGGCAACACCCGCGAGCATTTTCTGCTCTTCCAGCGGGATGCCGAGTTTTTCGTAGGTGCGCAGAATTTCCGGGTCGAGTTCGCTGAGATCCTTAAGCTGCTTTTTCTGCTTGGGCGCCGAGTAATAGACGATGTCCTGGTAATTGATCGGCGGGAACTTCACATTGGCCCACTTCGGCTCCGCGTTTTTCTTTTCGAGCGAATCCCAATAGCGGAACGCCTTGAGCCGCCACTCGAGCATGAAATCAGGCTCGTTCTTTTTAGCTGAAATCACGCGAATAACATCTTCGTTAAGCCCTTTGGGGATGCGCTCTTCGGCAATGTCCGTGACGAAGCCCCACTTGTATTCCTGCTGGGCGAGCTCGCGAATCGTATCGTTGGTCGTGCTCACTGTATTCTCCCGGACGGAATCAGCGGCACCGGATTGCCGCGCGCGTCCTTGATTGCGGTTAATTGCAGAGGCGAAATCAGGTCATAAAGAGAAATCGTGCCCAGCACCTGGCGCACGGCCTGATTGATGATTCTTTGATTGGTCTTAATCGGACAGCAGGATTCGATGTTGCAAAGCCCGGTCACGTCCGTGCTGCACTCGGTGAGAGCTACCGGCCCCTCGAAGGCGGCGATTACGTCGATTACCGGGATTTCGCGTGGTCCTCGCGCCAGAACATAGCCGCCCTTAGTGCCGCGATGGGACACGAGCAGGCCACTCGTGAGAAGCTGCTTCAGAAGCTTGCTGACCGTCGGGAGGGGAAGCTTTGTTTCGGCCGAGAGGTCGCGGGCAGTTCGCAGGGATGCAGACCCCTGCTCCTTGGCCATGCAGGTCATGATGACCAGCCCGTAATCCGCTAATTTTCCTAGCTTTACCATGCGCCGAGGAGCCCCCAAAGCTCGTAAGACCGGATAAAATCAATGCCAATCTTAATTAGCACTGATTTAGTCCAATTTAATCTTAGCAGGGGGCTTGAACAGATTCAAGCAGGAAGATGGGCCTGGGGGGCCAGGCCGGATTTCGTTCTTCCCGCGAAATGCAGACTGCGGCTTTCGCGAACACCGATTGTTTTGGACTTTGCTTGGGTTCTACGCTTTTGGCGCTTGGGTGAAAATCTCGACAAGGCGGTCGGCGATGATTTTGTCTTCGCCGTCCTTCAGCTGCCACATGGAAAAGCCGAAGACGTGAGGGTCGCGATTTCCGCGACCGCCTCGACCGCCGCGTCCCCGCCCTTGGCCGCCGTTGTTATCAGCGGTTACCTGGCCTCCGGTGCCAGTACCGCCCTCGTAGCTCGTATTCACGCCCTCTTGTACATCGCTTTCGGACATTCCTTCCGGCCAGCGCCCGCGCATACCGCTCGCACCAGCACCCATGCTGCCGATTCCGATCGGCTGGGTGTCCGCCAGCGCCTGCATCACCTGCTGGCCGGTGATATTCACCTTGGTGGAATCGATTTGCCAGCTGTAACGCGGGGTCACGTTGCCCAGGGCGTTGGGATTGAACTCGCGCGGCAGAGCTGTGACGCCAAACTTAGCGATCGCGTCGCTGATCACTTTTGCCCTGTTGTCGTACGTGTTCAACGTTTCGTCATAATCCTGATTGACGAATTGCTCCAGCGCCTTCAGAAAGGCAAAAATCGCCTCTTTCCCCACTTTGCACGGCCGTCCGATCCGGTCTTCCTGCGGGCTCATGTTCAGCAGGGCATAGCTCATCAATTGTTCCTTGCCGATCAGGAGACCGGTGGCCTGCGGGCCTTTCATGTCTTTTCCACCGCTCCACGTGACCATGTCCCAACCTTGCTCGGGAAAAGTCCAGAGCCGCTCGATCGGCGGCACGTCAGCCGCGGCATCATTGAACGTGTAAAGGTTGTGAGCCTTGGCGATTTCGATGGTGTCCGGGCCGTTTACCTGTCCGCGGTCCGACTGAATATTGAGGTAATGAATCGCGAGCGTCTTGGGATTGATGGCGTTGATCATCTGCTCTTTGGTTTCGACTTCAACCAGCGTCGCGCCGGTCTGACGGATCTGATGGTCGAAGGGATAGCGATGAGCTTTCTGGATGATTACTTCGGTCTTGGGAATGCCGGTTACATCAGGCAGCTGGCGGATTCGATTTTCCCAATCTTCGGTCATCATGCCCGCGTAACCCACCACCAGCGCGGCCGCGGCGCCGCCCGTGACCAAGCCCGTGTAACCCGCGGGCGACTTGCACAATTTTGCGATCCACTTGCCGGCGGCCACTTCAAGCTCGTCGATCAGGCAAAAATGTTGATTGCCCAGGCGCATCAACTCCATTGTCTCGGGAGACATCACCGAGCCCCCGATTACAGTGACGGTGCCGTTGATGTTAATGAGGGGCCTCACGCCAAGTTCCGCGTAAATGTCGCCGGTAGAGCCCAGGCCGGTTTTGATGGGGACGATCGGGCTGCCGTCCACGGAGGCGGGGGCCGATTTCGATTTCTTTGCCTTGGCTTCCAGTTCAGCCGGGATCAGAAGACCTCCTGTCATGGCGCTCAGACCGGACAGAAAGGAACGGCGACTCAGGGCAGACTTCAAACTCATGGCTTATGCCTCCGTAATAGCGGGTATGGCGTTGTCTTAACTGCTTAGACGGCAGGAGTGTAACTCCGGTCTTCTAATTTGGCCAGCAAAAATCATTTTTCATCTGATGAGAATAGACAGCGGGTTGTGTTTCATGCCATGCAAGCCAGCGAACGGCCCCAAGAGCTGGTTTCAGGGATTCCGGTGCAGTACGTGAACCGCAATGTCCGGCCAGAACTCGCGGAAGACGTTGGTGAGGGCGTCCCGCCCGAGGGAATAAGCGTATTTTTCTCCAATCGCGCTGGGCGTCCGCGTCTTGCTCGGGTAATAGGAAACGGAGATGGCTTGTGCGGCTGCGCGCCCGAGGAGTTCGGCAATATTGGCCGTATTATGGTGACTGTAGCTTGGGGTGATGAAAATGCGCGTCGCAGCATAGGTTCCGCGCTTCCACACGCCGCCCTCACCCATCGCGTAGTAGCGTTCGTCTTCGTGCAGCAGCGTTGGCAGGGCAAAGATCACCAGATAATTGCCGTCGGTTTTATCCAGAAAGCCCCGCCAATAATAGCGGCCGTAGCCCGCCATGCCTTCGCCAAGCTGCGGGTGCGAATCCGACCATTCCGCCATTGCCGAGGTGATGCCCACGAAAATGAACGATGAATAATCGAAGCTATTCTGCGTGGCGATTTTGAAGGCATGCTTCGGAGTGGGCGGCGGCGGCGTTTCGCCTGCGCTCACGGCACGAAAATTAGGCATTACGCCGAGGATTCGCTTGGGCTGCTGTTTGCTCAAGGGAGTGCCCGGAGCGGCAGGGGCTTGCGTTGCATTCGACTTTTTCGATGCGGCTCCGCTGGCGGGTGCGCTAGCCGCGGGCGCATCGGTCGTGGATTGTTGCGAGCTTTGTGCGACGCCTTCATCTGCCGCTCCCGACACTTGGGTAGTCTGGGATGGGGCACTGGCCGAAGACTGGCCAAATACACAGCTTGCGGCGAAAAGAACACAGATGGCCACCACGGAAAGACGCAATTAACAGCCTCCCAGGAAGTTAGACTTCCTCCATTATGCACATCGGAAGAAAACAAATGCGCACCAAATGATGTCGGAACATACCCAAAGTTTGCCTGTGTGCAAACAGTCCCGTTTTGGGAAGGTTGCCTCTAGCGCCTGCGAGGATCTCGCCTAATGCGAACACACTCGCCTTCGCTGCATATTCCATGCCGAATAGGAGACGGCGAACCACGTGCACAGCGCAATAGACAAGGTGAGGGCGAAATTCAGCCGTGGCGCCAGCAGCCAGACGGAAATCCCAAATGATATGAGGCCCAGGCTGCCGGTCTCTGTCCCCCGAGCGCAAAGGGCGGCGGCCTCGCGGCCACGGACTGCGCCCGACATGCCACATTTTTCCTTCCGCTCCTTTTCGTGCTTCTCGATGAGCGTCGCGGTCGCCGGAAAAATCGCCGGAAATGCGAGAAAGAGCCCGCCGAAGACGGGGCCGTAAGCTTTGGCCAGCTCGCCCGCGATCACCGTAATTGCGCCTCCGAATACAAAACGCAAAGCGAGCTCATACCACCGCGTCGTCTTGAGCGCGCGCCAATTGAGGTGAGGCTTTGGCGCAAAAGTCTGCACGCGCCGCATCATCGGAGAAACACCGCCCAAATTCCCAGTGCGCACCCGAACCAGACCAAAAGAGCGGCGCTGCTTGCCGCCGTACCGCGCCAACCGCGCCGCATGATCGCTTCCATTGTGGCCCATGCGTATGCGCCCATGGCCACGGCGCCGGCCACCATTGACCGAGCTTCGTGAGCGGCGTAGAGGTTCCCTTTGGCTACGGCAGCAAGGGTCAGAGTGGCGAGCGCTACCGACGGCGCAGCGCCAAAAAGGCCGGCGAAGCTTTTCGGCTTGAGAACGTCGCCGAAAACTGCAAAAAACGAGACGACAAGACCTCCGATGACAGAGCGTAGAACGAATTCCATCGACTGCTTTCCCGAGACCCGCGTCCTGCGAGCTGTGTTACAGGAATGTTATAACTG
>Ga0335073_10003560_pt1 | contig 21731 bp, 20 predicted proteins | sample Lox_Sample_22_FD_207093 | JGI IMG/M metagenome (GOLD analysis project Ga0335073, IMG submission 207093) | Soil microbial communities from Loxahatchee National Wildlife Refuge, Florida, United States - Lox_Sample_2.2 | ecosystem: Environmental > Terrestrial > Soil > Wetlands | place: USA...
CGGGGGCTCTCGACCGTGCCGGCGGCGATGGCGCGGACGAGCTGCGCGTGGTCTCGCTCGTTCTGACCGGCGTACTCGCGGGCGAAGCGGACGATCGCGTCGGTGAACTTGCGCCCGTTCCCGATATAGCCGTCGATGGCCACCGGGTCCCCGGTCCGAGCGTGAGCGCGGGCGAGCGTCTCCCCGCACGCGGTGGCGAACTCGGCCAGGCGAGGGGCGATCAGGTCGGTGGTGGGGATTATCTTCATGTCCCGGAACTGCCGCACGTAGTAGTCCCTCCCGTGCAGCGACCCCCAGCCGACGAAGATGTCGGTGGCGCTCTGCAGCAGCCGCTTGCCGCTGATCACCCGCGCGCCGTGGTTGTCGTGACGGCTGGGCTGGGTGTAAGCCTCATACACCGACGGGCCAGCCTGCTTGACCTGCAGGAACAACGGATCGGCGCCGCTGCGCCCCTCCAGCAGCACCAGGTAGACCCGCATGCCCACGCTGCCCACCCCCACGACCTGGCGGACCACGTCGACCAAGGTGAACCGGTCGAACAGGACCCGCCGGTCCTCCTGCAGGGTCAGCCGGTATCCGGCCAGCAGGTGGCCGGCGAGATCGGCCTGCTCCTCGTCGCTGATCGTGACGCGGACCGGCGGGTCCTCGGTGATCCGCGGGCGCCCGTGCGCCATCGCCGTGAGCTTGGCGAACGCGCCGCGGCTGGTGCGGTGCTGCCGCTTTTTCTTGATGTGGACCGAGACCCGCCCGCGGTCGGGCGGCTCAAAGTAGTTGATCAGGCTGTCGACGTGCGTCCCGTCGTACCAGATGTCGAGCTCGGGCAGCGTCGTGTACCGGCGCATGCGCCGGCAGTAGGCCGCCACGCCGGCGGTCACCGCCGCGGCGGCCTTCGACGGCTTGACCCGGTTCTCCTGCGCCGCGACCACCACGCTGGCGGCGAAGCGCTTGACGTCCCACTCGAACGGGCCGGGCAGGGTCTCATCGAAGTCGCGCAGGTCGAACAGCAGGTTCCGCTCCGGCGTGGCCCACAGGCCGAAGTTCAGCAGGTGAGCGTCCCCGCACAGCTGCACCATCAGCCCGCTGTCGGGCTGGGCGGCCAGGTCGGCGGCCATGACCGCCGCGGCCCCCCGGTAGTAGTTCCACGGGGAGGCCGCCATGCGCTGATGCCGGATGGGCAGCAGGCCGGGAACCCGGATCTGGTTCTGAGCCAGGATCGATTCCAGCGCGTCGTGCCCGCGATCCGCCTCGTCCCAGCGCCCCAGCCCGCCACGGGGGGCCCGTTGCCGGGCGGCCTTCCCGGACGCGCGTCGCTCGCCGCTCGTGGCCGGCAGGTCGCGCAACACCGCGGCGGTGGATGCTCCCGTCATGATCTGGTCCTCCACGCGTGGCGGCCGGCGGATTACGCCCGGCGGCGGATGAACATCTGCTCGTCGAGGCGCCAGGTCCGGCGGCCGTCGCCGGACACCTCTCCCGTCCAGCGGAACGAGTCCGCCGCGATGTCGCGGAAGCACCAGCGCTCGGGCGGGTCGTCGTCGATCCCGTTGAGGACGATATCGGCGCCGTCCGGGCGGCCGATGAAGCGACGGACCCGGCCGTTGAGCGGATCGATCCAGGTCGACCGCCACGCCGCGATGGACGGGTCATAGAAGCGCAGCGTCGTCCCGTAGAAGGGCCGCAGGGCGGCCGGGGGCGACCCGGAGGCCGGCACCTTCCACACGTCCTGGACGGCGCGGCCGCCCAGGACCCACCCGAAGTGCAGCTCGCCGGTCATGGTCGCGGGCTGCCCGTCACGGCCCGTTCCGTGCCATTCGATGTCCCACGCCCCGACGAAGCGCCCAAACAGACGGAGTTGCTCGGCGTACGCGGGATCCGGGCCTGCCGCGTACAGCGCGGCAGCAAGATCATCAAGGCGGTGGCTGTCCATGCCGTTAACCTAACGGCAACCTGGTCACGGCGTGTCTGGCCAGTCCCGGTCACGGCGTGTCTGGCCAGTCCCGGTCACGGCGTGTCTGGCCAGTCCCGGTCACGGCGTGTCTGGCCAGTCCCGCTGGTACACCGAGACGTGCTTGTCGCTGCCGGAACCGAACGGCCGCCGGTCCCAGTCGCCGTAGCGTTCCCGCAGCCGGAGGCCGGCCTGGCCGGCCATCAGGTCCAGCTCGGACGGCCAGCAGTACCGCAGGGCCACCGGCCGCAGGCGGATCCCGTGGCTGTCCAGCGTGATGGCCTGGGTGGTGATGCGCTGGGCCGCGGTGTCGTGGCACGACAGCTCGGCCAGCACGGCGTCCTCGGTCACGACCCGGGCCTGAGCCCGCTGGCCGCGGTCGAACCGCGCCACGTCCGGGACGAAGCATTCGATGACGAACGACCCGCCCGGCTCCAGGACCCGGGCGGCGTTGCGGAAGCAGTCCGCCTGCCGGGCCTGGCTGAGCAAGCCGAACAGCGAGTTGAACACCAGGTACACCAGCCGGAACGGCCCGCTGGCCGACCTGTCGGCCATGTCCCCGATGGTCACCGAGATCGACGCGCCGCCTGGCTTGGCGCGCAGCCGGGCCACCATCGCCTCCGAGGCGTCCACGCCCTCGACGGTGATCCCCCGGGCGGCCAGGGGGAGCGCGACCCGGCCGGTTCCGATGGCCAGCTCCAGCGCCCGCCCTCCGCCACCAGTACTGCCGCCGGCCAGCGCGGCGAGGAATTCCACCGCCAGCGCCGGGTCGAGGTACCCGTGCTGCTCGTCATAGACCCCCGCCCACCGCTCACCGTAGAACGCGGGGTCGTCAAACCCGGTCATACCGGCCACCCAAGCAGACCGCGGCCGCCGGGCGCCACCCGTTTCCGGCCGGGCCGAGGCAGCGCCGGCGGCGCCGCTGGTCAGGTCGCGGGACCGACCGCGCGCTGGTGGTCAGGTCGTGGGCCCCGACGCTGGTCAGAGGCGCGCGAGCACGCGGTCGAGGGGCCGGGGAACCCGGGTGAGATCGAGCGCGCCGACGAGCAGCCGCGCGTACTGGCTCTTCCGGCCGGACCTGGTGCCCATGAACCGGTGCAACTGTTCGGCGGGGCTCTCGCGCTGGTGCGCGGGCTGCTTCTGGAACGTCCGGAATGACCGCAGCTCGCCCTGGGCCTGGATGATCTGCTCGACCGCGGCCGGGCCGACGGCGCGGATCAGCTCGTCTTCCAGGTCGGCGGTGCACACGTAGAAGCCGAGTGCCTCCATGCCGACGCGGGACACGCTGGTGCCGAGGCCGGCCCGTTCGAGAGCGCGCCGGAAGTGGCCTTCCTCACCGGCGTCGCACAGGCCAGCCACCCTGACGCCGATCCCGTGCGGCCCCAGCAGATCCAGATAGTGGCCGACGTTGGTCGCGCCGCCCATGGCCAGGACGCAGATGCCTCCGTGGCCCAGCTCCTGGCCGCGCCGCTGGGCCAGGCCCTCCAGCGCGGCCTGATCGCTCATCCCCTCAACCAGCACGACCGCCTGCGACTCGGTGACCCGGGCCAGATCGACGCTCGTGATCCCATGCAATTCGCCGGGCTCGCCGCCGCCGGCTGTCCGTCTCACACGCTGAGTCTGACGGCCGGGCATCCGCGAGTCGAACCGTTAACACCTTCACCATTTATCGATTCGGCCAGGGTTGCGCGCCACCTTCCCGCGGGACAGCCCGGAAGGCACAATGGGGCGGTGGCAAATCCCCAGGGGGCAGCGGTGTGCCCGCAATGCGGCAGCACCGCCACCGTGCACTCGATCGAAGAACTGGCCGCCATGGCCAGCAGCCGGCTGGGCGGGCAACCGCAGGCGTCTCCCTCGGCACCGCAGCCAGGGTACGCCGCCGAGCCGCAGCCGGGATACGCGGCCGAGCCGCGCTCCGGCCCACCGGGACCAACCCCCGGATACACCGCCGAGCCGCGCTCCGGCCCACCCGGGCCGCCGCCGGGATACGCGGCCGAGCCACGCTCCGGCCCACCGGGACCAACCCCCGGATACACCGCCGAGCCGCGCTCCGGCCCACCCGGGCCACCGCCGGGATACGCGGCCGAGCCACGCCCGGGGCCGCCGGGCGGCTGGCCGGGCCGCAGCTCCGGCCTTCCCGACGTCCCGATCGGCGACGGCCTCTCGTTCGGTGACGACCTCGCCGGTATCGCCATGACCGCGGCCACGCGGTTCGTCGGCCGGGCGATCGGCAGGCGCATGCAGCGCACCCTTAACGAACGAGTGCTACCGGCCATGGCCGCCAAGCAGGAGGCGGCGCTGCGCGCGCAGATCGAGATCGCCGAGCGACATCCCGATCTGCGCGCCTGCCTGACCGATCACGTGGTCTTCCTGGCGGGCGGCAGCCGCGTGCTGCCCATGGGGGGCCTCACCGGAACGCTCACCGTCGAGCAGGCCGACGCCCTGGTGGCCAGGCTGCGGGACGCCTGATCCCGGGCCAGCGCGCCAGCCGGCTCCTGCCTCTAGCGCGAGGCCGGCCGGGCGGTCGCCTGGCCGACCTCGATCAGGTGGCCGTCCGGGTCGCGGATGTAGGCGCGGATCTCGCGGCCGTGGTCCTTCGGCTCGGTCAGGAACTCGGCCCCGCGTGCCGACCACTGCGCGTAGGCGGCGGCGATGTCCGCCACCCTGAGGTTGAGGAACGCGCTGGCGTGGTCCGGATCGGACGGCGGCGCGAGCGTCACCGTGGGCTTGTCGTCGGTCGGGCCGCCGCCCGAGTTAAGGATCAGCCAGCTGTTGGCCATCCGCATGATGACCGGGTCGCGCTCCAGCACGACCCTCGCGCCGAACACCGTGCTGTAGAACTCACGGGACCGATCCTGGTCGGAGACCACCAGGAAGTGAGTGACCACGAACCCGCTCTGCGGATCAGGGAAGTCGTTCTCGGTCATGTGGATCCTCCTCGCGACCGTACGGACCGTGAGCCCGTCAGCTGACGTCCTTCCCCGCCCGCCGCCCCGGCATCCCCGCGGTGATTAGCGCGGAAAGTCGATCCGGTCGACCGACTTGTCCCGGCCGATCAGGACCACCGCCACCATCTCGGACGGAAACAGGCCGTGGTCGACCACGCCGGGCGTGGCCGACAGCCGGGTGGCCAGCTCCGCCGGGTCGCCGACCGGCCCGTGGTAGTCCGCGATCACGCCGCCGTCGGGGCTGGGCGGCACGTCGCGCAGCGAGACCGGGGCCACCCGGCGCATCGTGGCGCGCAGTCCGAACGACAGCAGCTCGAGCGGCACCGGACTGTGCAGAGCCTCGACCGGCTTGGAAGAGTCGACGATGACCACGAACCGGTCCGCGGCCGCGGCGATGATCTTCTCCCGGGTGTGCGCGCCGCCGCCGCCCTTGACCAGCCAGCCGTCGGGGGCGACCTGGTCCGCTCCGTCGATCGTGACGTCGAACCGCTCGATGCTCCCAACGTCCTCGATCTTGATGCCGAGCTCGCGCGCGGCCTGCTCGGTGCGCGGCGAGGTGGCGGCGCACAAGATGTCCAGCGACCGGCGGGCCAGAGCCGGCAGCAGGTAGGCGACCGTCGACCCGGTGCCCAGCCCGACGGTCATGCCGTTTTCGACCAGCTCCGCTGCCGCCTCCGCGGCAAGCTGCTTCTCCCGCTCGATGCTCATGACTCAATTCCTGAGATCGGTGTTGCGGCACGGTCGGCCATGATCAGGGAGGCCGCGGCCTCGACGCGGCCGGCCGGGATGGCGGTATCCCCGCCCAGCAGCCGGGCCAACGGATCCTTCTTATCCGCCCCGGTCACCAGCCACAGCAGCTGACGAGCCCGGGCCAGCGCTGGATACGTCAGCGTCATCCGCACCCGCCCCTGATACGGCCGCGTCAGCCCCACCAGCCGGTCGTTCACCCCCAGCACCGGATCACCGGGTACCAGCGACGCCGTGTGCCCATCCGGGCCCAGGCCCAGGTGCACCAGATCGAAATGCTCCGGCAGCACTTCCGCGTAGCCGGCCGCCGCAGCCGGCAGGTCGGCGTCGTTGACCGGCATCGGCCGCACCTGCGCCGGGGCCGACCCCAGCGCCTGGACCAGGTGGGTCAGGTTCCGGTCCGGGTCACCGGGCGGGGCCACCCGCTCGTCCACCTGGTAGATCACCACCTGCTCCCACGGGACCGTCTCGGCAGCCAGCTCGGCGAACATCGCCCACGGGGTATGCCCGCCGCTGACCGCGAAGTGGAACAGGCCGCCGGCCGCCACCGCCGCGCGAGCCCGCCCGGCCACGAACGCCGCCCCGGCCGCGGCCACCGCGCCGGGATCATCCAGCGTCTCAAGCTCGTGATGCATGTCGGCCTACTCTCCTTAGCCTTCAGTGTCCGATTGTGCCGAACGAGCGCGTTTGGTCATGCGGTCACGTCTTTGGTCAGTGCCTGGGCCCGCTGGCTTTCCGCGTGGGCGAAGGCTGGTTCCATGACGTCGAGATCTTCCTGGGCCAGCCCGTGCGACGTCGCGACATCAGGCCAGCGGGCCACCGCCCCTGCGACCTGAGCCAGGATGGTGAGCGCGCCACCCGGGTCCAGGCGGAAATGGCCAGCGACATTCATGAGGGTGTCCACGCTGGCGCGCGCGTCGGTGAAGTCAATGGCGGTGCTGAGGTTCTTGGGCCCGGGAGCCGGGTTGGGGTTCAGGTCAAACGCCGGAGACAAGTTCCACGAACCGCCGCGTCCGTGCAGGAATCCGTGATTCCGAAGATGGTCGTCGGTATTGGAAATCAGGATGGAGAAAGCTATCCGCCGCCACAGCTGTCGCAGGTCTTCGGTCACGGTCGCCGACCGTTCCTCGATCACCGCCGCGATCTCGAGGTAGCTGCGCCGGTCGCCGTAACCGGCCTGGAGCATCGTCAGCGCGCTGGCGTAGCCAACGCGGGTTCCGTCGCAGCGGTCGAACCGCTCGACGATGAGCACGGGACGGCCTGCGACCTGCAGTAGCTGGGAGCGCGGGACGGTGATATCCGCGTCCCGGGCCAGATCGAGCGCGACCTTCTCCCACGCCATCACGTTCCAGGTGTCCCAGCTCACGCTGGGGAACTTGGCTATCGCGACGCGGCCGTCGTCGTCCACCACGTGTGCCTTGGGCCGCGCGCCGCCCAGGGAACTTCCCGCTCGCACCAGAAGCCGGAGGTCTTCGTAGTCCGCAGCGTCTCGCTCGGCCCGCGCGGCCAGGTCAAGTAGCGCGGGAAGATCCGCCAGCACCGGGGGTCGCGAGCTCTCGGCCGCGCGGAACGGCGGCTGGTCGCCCAGCCGGAACCGCAGCGCCCCCTCCCGCAGGTCGTCCCGGACGCCGAGCAGCAGGTCGGCCTCGCCGGTCGAGCGCGGGACGGTGGCCGTGACCTTCGCCCGCGCCTGCTCCGCGCCGCGGACGAGCATCCGCCCCCACCGGTCGGGCAGGGTGTCGGCGAACGCGCCGAACAGCACGCGTCCGGCGGGCGCCTGCAGAGAGCCGGTGACCAGGGGCAGCGCCGGATCCAGGGCGTACGCGTCGGGATGTGCCAGGTAGCTGTCGTCATAGACGAAGCTGGCCGATTCGGCGCCTTCGAGGCGGCTGGAGTGCATCCGGCCGGCCAGCAGGTTCTGATGTCCGACCGCGACGAAGACCTCGACCTCGCTGCTCACGGCCTTCACTGTAGAGGAGCGCCAAATGATCAAGGATTCGGAAGCATGACTACCGAGTAGGCGCTGCGGGCACCCGTGCCCGCGGTCCTGGAAACGCGCGGCCCGGCCCGCCCGCTGGCGTCCCGGCCCGTACCCGCCGCTGGCTGTCGGCGCCCCCTGCCCGTCCTGGCCGCCGCGGCCCGCGTCGGCCGCTCTCCCGCACCATCCCCGTGAGCTAACACCGAGAAAGCATCTCTTCACGCGTTCCAGTCATTTCCCGGGGTGATATGTCGGGAATGTGGCCGCGGAACGCGTGATAAGTGAAGATGATCACGGTAGAACTGGGGCTCCTGGGGTCTTGACATATCGAACTTACGTTCGAATACTGACCGGATGGGCAGCCGTGATGCGCCGTGGTGCCCCCCGATCGTGGAGATGAGCGGCGGGATGGTCGGTCACCTGCTCGCCTGGGAAATGCACGAACGCGACGGCTCGTGGCATGCGTGGGTGTCCTGGGTCCAGGAGACCGGGGGCCATCACGTGCACAAGGTGGTCGACGTCCGGGCCGGCAGCCTGCGTCCCCTGGAGCACCCGGAAGCCTATTCCACCGTCCCGCGGCGCGTCCGCGGCAGCGACGGGCTGATCCGGCCGTGGTCCGGCGAGTCCCGCTGACGCGCAGGCACCCGCCGGTCCCGCGATTACGCCCTTCATGGCGGGTTCAGAAGAACAGCTAGGTGAGGGCAAAGCATCGTCGCCGAACCTCGTGGCCATGCATACCACCGAAGCCACGCCCGGGACGCCCACCGAACCCCGGCCCGGGACGCCCACCGAGCCCCGGCCCGGGACGCCCACCGAATCCAGACCGGGGACGCCCACCGAATCCAGACCGGGGACGCCCACCGAGCCCGCGCCCGGGACGCCCACCGAGCCCGCGCCCGGGACGCCTGCCGAACCCAGGCCTGGGATGCTCACCGAACCCAGGCCCGGGACGCCCACCGAACCCCGGCCCGGGACGCGGCTCGCTGACCGGGCCGGCTTGCTGCCCGCGCAGGCCCAGGTAGAGATCGTGATCCCGGTCCGCAACGAAGAACGTGACCTGGGGCCGAGCGTCCGGCGGCTGTGTTCTTACCTCGATGACAATTTTCCTTTCGCTGCCCGCGTCACGATCGCCGACAACGGGAGCAGCGACGGCACCTGGGCCCTGGCCCTGACACTGGCGGACGAGTTCCCCGCGGTGCGGGCCGTCCGCATCGAGCGGCCCGGGCGGGGCGGGGCGCTGCGCTCGGTCTGGTCGGGCAGCGAGGCTGACGTCTACGCCTATATGGACGTGGACTTGTCCACCGACTTGAACGCGCTGCTGCCGCTGGTCGCGCCGCTGCTGTCCGAGCACAGCGACGTCGCGATCGGCACCCGGCTGGCGCGAGGTGCGCGGGTGATCCGCGGCCCGCGGCGGGAGACCATCTCGCGCTGCTACAACCTGCTGCTGCACGCGTCGCTCGGCACGCGCTTCTCCGACGCGCAGTGCGGGTTCAAGGCGATCCGCGCGGACGCGGCGCGCGCGCTGCTGCCGCTCACCGCGGACACGGGCTGGTTCTTCGACACCGAGTTGCTGGTGCTGGCCGAGCGGGCCGGACTGCGCATCCATGAGGTCCCGGTGGATTGGATCGATGACCCTGATTCCCGGGTCAACGTGCTGGCTACGGCCCTGGGCGACCTGCACGGCATCGTGCGCCTCGGCACCGGGCTGGCTCGCGGCACGATCGCCGTCCCGGCGCTGCGCAGCGACCGGTTGCGCCCGCCGGGTGATGATGACCGGCTCGCCGGCCAGCTGGCGCGGTTCCTGTTGGTCGGCGTGGCCAGCACCGCGGCCTACGTGCTGCTGTACCTGCTCCTGCGCGGCCTGGCGGCCGCCCAGGTCGCCAACGCCCTCAGCCTGCTGCTGACCGCCGTGGCCAACACCGCCGTCAACCGGCGGGTCACGTTCGGCATCCGGGGGCGGCGACACGCCGGGCGCCAGCTGCTGCGCGGCCTGATCGCGTTCGGCGTCGGCCTGGCCCTCACCTCCGGCGCACTGGCCGCCCTGTACGCGGTGGCGCCCCGGCCCGGCCGCCCGGCCGAGCTGACCGTTCTCGTCGCGGCCAACCTCGCGGCCACCCTGGTCCGGTTCGGGCTCTACCGGAGCTGGGTCTTCCGCGGCACCCGGAAGGGTGGTTCCCGATGAACGCCGTTTCCGCCCGGTCCAGGTCGGCCCAGCGGCACGCCCGTCCCGCGGGAAGGGGGAACTGGGGCGCCCGGCTGCTACGGGGGCGGCCGGGCGACCCGGCCTGGGCCAGGCCCGCGCTGCTCGGCCTGCTCCTGGCCACGGCCGTGCTCTACCTCGCCGGGCTCAGCCGCAACGGTTACGCCAACGAGTTCTACGCCGCCGCGGTCCAGGCCGGCACGAAGAGCTGGAAGGCCTTCCTGTTCGGCTCGGTGGACTCCAGCAACTTCATCACCGTGGACAAGACCCCGGCGTCGCTGTGGGTGATGGAGCTGTCCGCGCGCGCCTTCGGCTTCAACAACTGGAGCCTGCTGGTGCCGCAAGCCCTGGAGGGCGTGGCCGCGGTCGGCGTACTGTACGCCACGGTCCGCCGCTGGTTCGGCCCTCCGGCCGCGCTCATCGCAGGAGCAGTGCTGGCCATCACTCCCGTGACTACCCTGATGTTCCGGTTCGACAACCCGGACGCGCTGCTGGTGCTGGGCATGACGCTGGCCGCGTATGCCGTCACCCGGGCCGTCGAGTCGGGCCGGGCCCGCTGGCTCGCACTGGCCGGGGCGCTGCTGGGCCTGGGCTATCTCACCAAAATGCTGCAGGCGTTCCTGGTCCTGCCCGCCTTCGGGCTGGCCTACGTGTGGGCAGGCCCGGGCACGCTCGCCCGGCGGCTGCGGGGGCTGCTGGCCGGCGGCGCGGCCCTCGTGGCCAGCGCGGGCTGGTGGGTGGCGATCGACCTGCTCACCCCGGCCGCCGACCGGCCGTACGTCGGCGGCTCGACCGACAACAACATCCTGCAGCTCACCTTCGGCTACAACGGCCTCGGCCGGCTCACCGGCAGCGGTAACCCCGGCGGGGCCGGGGGCGGCGGCCTGTTCGGCGGGGCGACCGGGATCACCCGGCTGCTGCGGTCCGACATGGGCGGGCAGATCAGCTGGCTGCTCCCGGCCGCCCTGGTCGCCCTGGCCGTCGTGGCGTGGACGTCCCGGCGGTCCCCGCGGACCGACCGGGCCCGCGCTGCCGCCCTGGCGTGGGGCGGCTGGCTGCTGGTGACCGGGGGGGTGTTCAGCTACATGTCCGGCATCATCCACCCCTACTACACGGTGGCCCTGGCCCCGCCCATCGGCGCGCTGGTGGGCATCGGCGCGGTCGGGCTGTGGCGGACCCGGCACACGTGGTCGGCCCGGATCATCCTGGCCGGCACGCTGCTGCTCACCGCGGGCTGGGCCTGGGTACTGCTCGGCCGGAGCCCGGGCTGGTTCCCGTGGCTGCGCATCGTGATCGCGGGAGCGGCCATCGCGGCCGCCGGCCTGATCCTGGCCGGCCCCGCGCTGCGGGCCGCCACCGCCCGGGGCGCCCAGGCCCTCGCCGTGGCCGGGATCTCGTTCGCCCTCCTCGCCGGGCTGGCCGGCCCGCTGGCCTACAGCATCGATACCGCGGCCACGGTCCACGGCGGGTCGATCCCCACGGCCGGCCCCGCCGTGACGGGATCCTCCGGCACGCCCGGCGGCGCGGGCGGACCCGGCGGTGCGGGCGGACCCGGCGGCGGCTCCCCCGCCGCGGCCGGGCGGTCCGGCACCAGCGGCTTCCCGGGCGCCCCCGGGCGGCCCGGCACCAGCGGATCCCCGGGCACGGACAGGCGGTCCGGCACCAGCGGCTCCCCCAGCGCCGGCCGCCAGGCCGAGGGCGCCCGGCCGGGCGCGGGTGCCTTCCCCGGCTCCGCGGGCCGCACCCCGGGCGGACGTTCGCCCTCCGGCGGGACGGCCTCCCCCGGCGGTGCGGCCGGGACCGCACCCGGCGGGACCGGCAGCACCAGCCGCGCGCTGTCCCGGTTGCTGGAGACCGGCGCCGCCGGCTACCGGTGGGCCGCGGCCACCGTCAGCTCCACCGCCGCGGCCTCCCTGGAGCTCAGCAGCGACGGAGTACCGGTCATGGCGATCGGCGGTTTCACCGGCTCCGATCCCGCGCCGACCCTGGCCGAGTTCGAGAAGCTGGTCTCCTCCCATGAGATCCACTACTTCGTGGCCAGCGGGTCGGGGGGCGGAGCGGGAGGAGCAGGCGGCCCCGGCGGAGGCTCCGGGTCTGCGGCCCAGATCACCGCGTGGGTCAAAGCGCATTTCACCGCGAAGACCGTGGGCGGGATGACCGTCTACGACCTCACCGCACCGAAGGCGGGATCCTGACCGGTAGCGAGAAAAACTAGCCCGCCGCTGCCCGCTCCACTTCGGCGGAAAACTGGCGCAGAATGTGTTGATGAGGGTCGTCGCGACCCGGATCGACTGGGATGGCACCTTGCTGCGACGCATGGTGGACACCGCCCATTGCAGCGATGGCCCTCGCTGGGAAGACCTGGCCTGCCGGGCGGTGGCCGCCCCGCCGCCGTACCGGGCGGATCCCGGCGCCATCATCTACCAGGTCAGCCTGGATGGCGACCGTGAGGTACTGGTGACCGAGCACGACCTGGACGGCCTGCTGCTGGATCTGGTCACCGCGGTGCTGGCGATGGGCGAGGAGGTACCGGGCCGCACGGATAGCCCCAGGTTTCGCTGATCGCCTCGGCAAACCCCGTCGGCACCGGCCTGCTCACGCGGATGTCGTCACTTGTAAGCTTGTAAACAGCCATGGTGAAAGGGGAACCGCATGCCCAACGGTGAGGGAGCCCTGGCTGGGAAGGCCACGTCATGACCGAGTCCGCGGACGCCCCGCCCGGCGCGGCGCTTTCCCCGGCCCGTCCCGCCGCGCCGGATCACCGGTGGCTGATCCTGGGCGTGATCGCGCTCGCGCAGCTCATGATCGTGCTCGACGCAACGATCATGAACATCGCGCTGCCGACCGCGCAACGCGATCTCGGGTTCTCCATCGTGGACCGGCAGTGGGTGGTCACCGCGTACGCGCTGGCGTTCGGCAGCCTGCTGCTGCTGGGCGGCAAGCTGGCCGACCTGCTCGGCCGCAAGGTGACGTTCCTGGCCGGCCTGATCGGATTCGCCGCCGCGTCGGCGGTCGGCGGGGCCGCGGTGAACTTCACCATGCTGGTGGCGGCGCGGGCCTGCCAGGGAGCGTTCGGCGCGCTGCTCGCGCCGTCGGCGCTGTCGCTGCTCGCCGTGACGTTCACCGACCCGCGGGAACGCGGCCGGGCCTTCGGCGTGTACGGCGCGGTCGCCGGCGCCGGCGGAGCGATCGGGCTGCTGCTCGGCGGGGTGCTCACCGAATACCTGTCCTGGCGCTGGTGCCTGTACGTGAACCTGATCTTCGCCGGCATCGCGGCCACCGGCGCCGTGACCCTGCTGCGCCGACAGCACCCGCCGGGAAAGCCCAAGCTGGACCTGCCCGGCGCGGCGCTGGTCTCCGGCGGCATGTTCTGCATCGTCTACGGCTTCTCCAACGCCGCCTTGCACAGCTGGCACACCCCCTCGACCTGGGGGTTCCTCGTCGTCGGGGTGATCTTGCTGGCCGGGTTCGCCTGGCGGCAGATCCGCGCGCCACAGCCGCTGCTGCCGCCGCGGATCGTGGCCGACCGCAACCGCGGCGGCGCCTACCTGACCATGCTGATCGCTGCCACCGGCATGTTCGGGGTCTTCTTGTTCCTCACCTACTACCTGCAGCAGACCCTGGGCTTCACGCCAGTGATCACCGGCGTGGCGTTCCTGCCGATGATCGCCTGCCTCATGGCGTCCTCGGTCACCTCGAACGTCGTCCTGATGCCCCGGACCGGGCCCCGGCCGCTGGCGCCGACCGGGATGCTGCTCGCCGCCACCGGCCTGGCCCTGCTGACCAGGATCGGCGTGCATACCAGCTACGCCACCACCGTCCTGCCCTCGCTGCTGATCATCGGCGTGGGCTTCGGCCTGGTGTTCGCGCCGGTATTCAACACCGGCACCTTCGGCGTCGCCCCCCAGGACGCCGGCGTGGCCTCGGCCACCATCAACACCGGGCAGCAGCTCGGCGGCTCGATCGGCACGTCCCTGCTCAACACCATCTTCGCCAGCACCGTCGCGGGCTACATCGCCGCCCATCTGTCCGCCGCCACCCTGGTACACGGCCGTCCCAGCCTGCAGCTGACCGGGCTCGCCCTGATCCACGGCTACACCACCGCCTTCTGGTGGTCCGCCGCGATCCTCGCCGGCGGCGCGATCATCTCCGTGTCGTTGTTCCGCAACGGGCCGTTGCGCCAGCCGAGCCAGCCAGACCAGCCTGGTGAGGTGGCGCACGTCACCAGGGAGCCCACCGCGGTCGGCGAGAGCCCGGCTCCGCCGGGCCCGCCCTCGCCCCGGGCGTCAGCGCCGTGACGTCGGCCCGCCGCAGAACGCGGCGGCACCGCACAGGGCGGATTCCGGGCGAATGCGGGCGCCGTTGGTGCGCAACACGTCACGCACGTCGATGATCAGGGGGAAGACCTCGCGGTTCCAGTCCTCGCCCTGCTCGTCCCAGGCCCGCTGCTCGGCCTCGACGGCCATCCGGTCCTCGGCGAACACGCGCTCGGTGAAGCGCCGGATGAACGGCCAGGCGAGATGAAGGGCCCCGGGGAGCGGCGGCTTCTCGATCATGAGCAGCCCGTAGACGTGATTGGTGCGCTGCTCGGCATCCTCCGGTACGTAGGCCACCCAGAGGGAGAACGCCGGAAGCTCGGCGTGCTCGGGGACCAGCTGGAGGGTCTGGTACGGGTACCCGGTGCGGATCGTGATGACGTCGGACGATTTGCCGCCGCCCACGCCGTCGCGGGCGAGCAGGCCAGCGCCGCGGTTCTTCTTCCCGCCGACGTGAGTGAACAGGTACCGGGCCTCCACCGATTGCGGGTCGGTGTCGTAGCCGAGCAGCTTGGGCTGGAGCCTGCCGACGATGCCCCGGTGCAGAAACTGGTGGTTCATGTCGAGGAGGTTCTCGTGCATGAACGAGTAGTGGCAGCGGACGGTGCGGGAAAACGTCATGGTCTTGTGCCGGGCGGAATCGAACTCCGGCAGCTCGGGTAGTGCCGTCGTGGCCGCTTGCTGCGGATCGCCGGGGAAGACGAACACCAGCCCGTAAGCTTCGCGGGCCGGATAGGCGCGAACGCCGCGCGGCGGCCGCCCGGCGTCCTTGGGCAGATACGGTATCTGCGAGATGCGGCCGTTCCCGCGGTAGGCCCAGGCGTGGTAGCAGCAGCGAAGCACGTCGCCTTCCACGACGCCCATGCTCAGCGGTACCTGGCGGTGAGCGCACCGGTCTTCCAGGGCGTACACCGTGCCGCTCTCGCCGCGGTACAAGGCGATCCGCTCGCCGGCGAACGTGGCCGCGAACGTCTTTTTCTTCCGCACGCTCCGGGATACGGCGACCGGATACCAGAAGTTCGGATTGATCCCGATGCGCCGAAGGTCGGCGATGGCTCCCGCCGTGATGGTCCCGTCCTGCGCAGGCAGCGTCTCCGTCATGTGATCCCCCCGCTCCGCCAATGATGGAGAGTAGCGGGCGGAACCTGCTGATACATCAAGTTACTGAAGTTACGGAATTGCCGGTCACCGCGTCGGCGGTCGCCTTCTCGTGACGTTCCGCTGCCGGTCCTCGCGGCCGGGCGGCCGCGAGGTAGGTGTCGGAGCCGCGCTGCACGACGGTCCCGTCCTGGTTGACGACGGCGACCGACAGCCGGGCGATGCCCCGGTCCGGGCGGGACCGGGACCGGCGGACCTGCGCCACCGTCCACCGCGCGGTGATGGTGTCGCCCGGGTAGACGGGACCGACCAGGGTGCGCTCGAACCCCAGGAAGGCGATGACGGCGATGTCGTCGACGACCGGCGTGCGCAGCCCCTGGGAGACCGAGAAGACCAGGGCGCCGTGGGCGATCCGGCCGGAGAACGGCGTGTTCTCCCGCGTCCACTCGTCGTCGGTGTGCAGCGGGCTGAAGTCCCCGGACAGCCCGGCGAAGGCCGCGATGTCCTGGACGGCGACCGTCCGGCTGGCCGAGAGGTACTCGCTGCCCTCGCGAAGATCTTCGAGATAGACAGTCATCCGCGGTCCCGGGCGAAGTTCGGCAGCACGCCGGCCTGTCCGGCCGGGGTGAAAACCACGTGCACCCGCCGGTCGCAGGCCAGGCCGTCGGCGTCGCCGGTGATGCGCGCGGTGATCCGCGGGCCTTCGTCGAGCTCGACGATCGCCAGCACGTACGGGCAGTCGGCGGCGAACTCGGCGTTGGGAGTCCGCCGGACCACGGTGTAGGTGTGCAGGCGGCCGCGGCCGCTGGCGGGCACCCATTCCGGGTCGGGCGCGAAGCATCCCGCGCAATGCCCGCGCGGGTAGAACTGGTAGCGCCCGCACGCCGCGCACCGCTGGATGAGCAGCGTCCCCTCCCGCGCGGCCTCCCAGTACGCCTGGGAGAACTGATCGGTCAGCGGCGGCAGGCCGGGTGCGTCGGGCATGATCAGGCTCCCAGGATCAGGGTCGCTGACGTGGACAAGGACCCGCCCATGCCGTGCACGAGCACGGTCCGCGGGCGGTCCAGGCGGACGCCCGGCGAGCTGCCGCGCAGCTGCCGGACCGCCTCGACCACGGCCAGCGCGCCGCGCCGGCCCGGGTGGTTGGACGACAGCCCGCCGCCGTCGGTGTTGATCGGCAGCCGCCCGCCGGGGGCGAGCTCTCCGGCGGAGGCGAACTTGCCGCCCTCGCCCTTGCCGCAGAAACCGAGGTCCTCCAGCGCCAGCAGGACGGTGATCGTGAAGCTGTCGTACAGCTGGGCGCAGTCGATCTCAGCCGGGCTCAGGCCCGCCGTGGCGAACGCGCGGGCGCCGGAGGCAGCCGCGGCGGTGGCGGTGTACGGCCACATCTGGCTCATCGACACCTGCCCGAGCGCCTCGCCGAAGCCGAGCACGTACGCCGGCCGGGCGGTCATCGACCGCGCGCGCCGGGCCGAGGTGAGCACGAACGCGCCGCCGGAGTCGGTGACCACGCAGCAGTCCAGCCGGTGCAGCGGGTCGGCGATGACCGGCGAGGCCAGCACGTCGTCGACCGAGATCGGCGCCGTGTACCGGGCGTCCGGGTTGGCCGCCGCGTTGGCCCGGCACTGGACCGCGATCGCGGCCAGGTCCTCGGCCGTGGTGCCGTAGTCGTGCATGTGCCGGCGCGCCGCCAGCGCGTAGGTGGCGACGGTGGTCGGGCCGTAGGGCAGCTCCCACTGGCCCGGGCCGTGCGCGTGGGTCAGGTAGTCCGGCGCGCCGTGCGGCCACGAGTACCCGCACGCGGCGTACGTCACCAGCACCACGTCGGCCAGCCCGGCCGTGATGGCGGCCACCGCGTGGCCGACGTGCGACACCGGCGCCGCCCCGCCGATGTCGGTTCCGTCCATCCAGCGCGGGTGCAGGCCGAGGTACTCGGCGATCTCGGCCACCGCCATCTCCCGGGCGCCCTCGGCCGGGAAGCTGGCCGCGGTGGCCAGCCCGTCGACGTCGGCCGGCTCCAGGCCGGCGTCGGCCAGCGCGCCCGCGGCGCACTCGGCCTGGATCGCGAACGGGTGCACGCCGGGCGCCCGGCGGCGCGGCGACTCGTACGCGCCGACGATCGCGACCTGGCCGCTCCAGCTGGCCGGCATGGCTAGTCCTCCTGCCCCGCAAAGCCCAGCAGGCCGCGCAGTCCGCGCTTGGCCGCCTCGTTGGCGATGATCAGGCGCTGGATCTCCGAGGTGCCCTCCCAGATCCGGTCGACCCGCAGCTCGCGCCAGAGCCGCTCGGCCGGGTTGTCGCGCATGTAGCCCCGCCCGCCGAAGATCTGCACCGCGCGGTCGGCCACCCGGTTGGAGGCCTCGGAGGCGGCCAGCTTGGCGGTCGCGGCGCGGGCGTGCAGCGTCTTGCGGTCCCGGCCCTGGTCGAACTCCCAGGCCACCTGGTGCGTGAAGGCCCGGCTGACCGCGATGTCCACCACCGAATCGGCGATCATGCCGCGGATGAGCTGGCGGTTGATCAGCGGCTCGCCGCCCTGGACCCGGTGCGCGGCCCACTCGGTGGCCAGGGTCAGCGCCCGCTCGGCCGCGCCGATCGTGCGCGCGGCGATCATCAGCCGCTCCTCGGTGAACCAGTCGCGGGTCAGTTCGTACCCCGAGCCGACCTCGCCGAGCACCGCGTCCGGCCCCGCCGGCACGTTATGGAAAGCGAACTCGGGGTGCTCGTAGACGAACGTGTGCGTGTAGCGCGGCGTGCGCGTGATCGAGACGCCCGGGGCGCCGGCGTCGACCAGGAACAGCGTGGGCGCGCGCTCTGGCTCGACCATGGCCAGCACGATGAGGAAGTCGGCCACGTCGCCGACGGTGACGAACCATTTGCTGCCGGTGATCTGGTAGCCGTGCCCGTCCCGTACGGCCGTGGTCGACACGGCCGACGGGTCCGAGCCCGCCGTCTCCTCGGTGATCGCCACCGCGTCGCGCCGCTGGCCTCGCGCCGCGGGGATGAGGTACCGCTCCCGCTGCGCCGGGGTGCAGGCCAGCAGCGGGTTGGCGGGCCGCCAGACGGTGTCCCAGAGCGCGTTGGTCAGGCTGCCGAGCACGTCCTGGACGACGACCTGCTCGAGCACGGACAGGCCCGCCCCGCCCCAGGCCGCCGGGACATTGATGGCCTGCAGGCCCGCCGCGAGCACGGCGTCCCGGATGGCCTGGTGAGCCTCGGGCGGCAGGCCGTTGCTGAGCTCGCACTCGTCTTCGTACTTGACGATCACCGACGCGAGGTCCTGTGCCTGCCGGCGCAGTTCGGCCAGCCGCGGCGAGTAGGAGAAGTCCATAACGGTCTCACTGCCTTCCGGACGCCAGCGCCGCCTGGCCCTGGGCCGTGGCGGGGACCGGCTCGGGCTCGGGCTCGTCCGCCCCGGCCGCGCGGTCGCTGCGGCCGATCCTGGCCAGCGCGGCCGGCCACCGCAGCCGCAGCGCAGCGTAGGCGATGACCGCGAGCGCGACGCAGCCGACGAAGCACCAGGCGACGATCCCGTAAGCGCCCTGCGGGAACGGGTGGAAGCTGAACCAGTACACCAGGGCGATGCCGGACAGGGCCACCAGCGTGGTCAGCGCGATGCCCGCGCGCAGCGACCGGGTCCGCGTGGCGTACACGCCGGCCACGAGGGTGGTGAGGCCGTAGGCGAGCACCAGCAGGTAGCCGGACAGCGTGCCCAGGTAACCGTAGGAGTTGTCGGGATTGGTCAGGGCGGCCCCGGCGATGCCGAGCACCAGGTACAGCACGCCGAGCGCGGCGACCGCGGCGACCGGGGTCCGCTGCGTGGCGTGCACCCGCGCCAGCCGGGCGGGCAGCACCCGGTCCCGGGCCAGCGTGTACACGGTGCGCGAGGTGCCCGCCATGATGCCCAGGCTGGAGCCGAAGAAGCTGACGGCCACGCCGAGGTCGATCGCGTAGCCGAGCCAGCCGACGCCGTTGCGGTTGGCCAGCGTGTCCAGCGGGGCCGCGCTGCTGGCGAACGAGATGCCCTTGAACCCGAGCACGATGACGTAGCTGGCGAACACGTAGAGCAGGCCGAGGCCCACGATCGAGCCGGTCATGGCCAGGCCGATGGACCGCCGCGGGTTGCGCGCCTCGCGGCCGAGGGTGGCGACGTTCTCGAAGCCGGCCAGGGCGAAGACCGCGAACCCGCCGGCCGCCAGGATCGTCGGCACGTGCATGCCGCTGAAGTGCAGCTGCCGGGGGTCGATGACGCCGCCCGGGGCCTTGATCAGGACGACGCAGAACAAGATCAGGATGACGCCGACCGTGGCGAACTCGATGGCCAGCAGCAGCCGCGCGGACAGCTTGACCTCCCGGTAGCACAGCCACGCGTTGGCGGCCACGACCCCGACGACCAGCAGGCTGATCACGGCGGCCGAGTGGCCCGGCGGCATGCCTACCCGCTGCAGCCAGGCGTCCAGGTAGATCGCGGCGCCGAGCGCGCACGCGGGCCCGGCCAGCAGCAGCGCGAGCACGTGCGCCGACATGACCGAGTAGCCGCCGGTGCGCCCGCCGGCCCGCGCGGCCAGGCCGTACAGGCCCCCGGTCGAGGTGAAGCGCCGGGTCAGCCAGCTGATGCCGAGGGCGAAGCTCAGCACGATCACGGACGTGACCACCCAGGTCAGCCAGCTGAGGTTGCCGGCGGTCTCGCTGATGAGCCCGGTGGACAGGGCGAGGGTCGAGGACGGGGCCAGGATGCCCAGCGCGATGCCATAGACCGCCCACAGCGGCAGGATGGCCTTGCGGAGGGTCCCGTCTGGTTCGGCGGCGGGGCGGGTCTGGCCCGCGGCGGGGCGGGTCTGGCCCGCGGCGGGGCGGGTCTGGCCCGCGGCGGGGCGGGTCTGCTCGGCGGCGCTCACGGCTTCACCTCATATCTAACTGGCGAATCAGTTATTTATGTAAGGTGAAGCAAGGCCGCGAGGTTGTCAAGAGGGACCGGCGAAGATTTTTACCGGCGGCACGCGACGGCTGGCGGCCGAGGTAGCGTACCGACGTACCGGCCGCCCGTCCTTCGCCGGAGCGGTAACGACTGGAGGTGAGATGCCCCGACCCCACGTCGAGGAGGAGCGGCGCCAGCAGATCCTGCAGGCCACCTGGCACGTCATCGCGGTCAGCGGCTTCCGCAGCCTGCGCGTGTCCGATGTGGCCAAACGCGCGGGGGTCAGCTCCGGGATGATCCACTACTACTTCGACAGCAAGCGTGACCTGGTCAAGGCGGCGTTCGAGCGGTACTACGCGCACTCGATGGAGCGCCGCCAGTGGATCATGGAAACGGGCCAGGGACCGTTGGAGCTGCTCAAGCTGATCGTCGAATCCTACGTGCCGGTCGAGGACGAGACCCTGGAAGGCTGGCGCGTCTGGAGCGAGCTGTGGGTTGAGGGGCTGCAAGAGACTGACCTGCAGGGGCTCAACGAGGACTTCTACGGCCAGTGGCGGCGGCAGGTGGCCGGCATCATCGGCGACGGCCAGGACGCGGGCCTCATCCGCGACGGCAGCGCGATCGAGCTGGCCAACATGCTCATCGCGATGATCGACGGCCTCGCCATTCAGGTTCTGCTCGGCTCGCGGAGCATGACCGCCGAGCGGATGCGGGCGACCTGCCTGGCCTTCATCGACGAGATGCTGGCCAAGCCGGCCGCTCACTAAGGTGACAGTCAGGTAGGCCCCGCCCGCTAGGCCCGCCGGCTGTTAGGCCCGCGCCTCGCTAGGCCTACGCCTGGCTGGGCCCGCGCCTCGTTAGGCCCGCGCTTCGTTAGGGCTACGCCTCGTTAGACCCGCTGCTCGCCTGGGCTACGCCTCGTTAGACCCGCTGCTCGCCTGGGCTACGCGTCGTTAGACCCGCTGCTCGCCTGGGCCACGCGTCGCTAGGCCCACCCGCACCCCGCCGCCTTGGGCCGGATTCCCGCCCCCGGGCGGCTGCACTTCCTTGATCGTCAACTTCTTTTCACGCGTTCCAGTCATTTCCCGGGGTGATATGCCCGTTTCGTGCCCGCGGAACGCGTGAGAAGATGAAAGATGATCATCGCTACACGTCCTTCCGCGGCCACGTCGGCGTGCTGCGTTCCACCGCCCGTTGATGCATCTTGCCTGGGGGCGCCCTCGTGTTGCATAATAACTGGTGCACCAGTTAATTATTCTGGATAAGGGAGCGCCCCGAGATGACGCCCACTCCCCCGCCTGCTCCGATCGTCATCGCGGCCAGGCGGCCGCGCACCGCCGCCCGGCCATCCCGGCCTGGCCCGACGGGCCGGGCGGCGTACCCGGCCCCCGCCGGTGTCGGGGAACCCCTCGGTGACGGGGAACCGCTCGGGGCCGGGGAACCCCTCGGTGACGGGGAACCCCTCGGTGCCCGGGAGCCCCTCGGTGACGGGGAACCCCTCGGTGCCCGGGAGCCCCTCGGTGCCCGGGAGCCCCTCGGGGCCCTGTTCGACCCCGGCTCGGTCGCGATCGTGGGCGCTTCGGCCAA
>Ga0335073_10003561_pt1 | contig 21731 bp, 24 predicted proteins | sample Lox_Sample_22_FD_207093 | JGI IMG/M metagenome (GOLD analysis project Ga0335073, IMG submission 207093) | Soil microbial communities from Loxahatchee National Wildlife Refuge, Florida, United States - Lox_Sample_2.2 | ecosystem: Environmental > Terrestrial > Soil > Wetlands | place: USA...
ACCAGCTAGTTCTATGCAATAAGCCAAGGTCTTCCATTCTGGGTCAACGTGAGAGAACTCAGATTTGCGGTGCACTGACTATAGGCATTGGCGTTTTGGTACGGAAGTACTCTCATTCGAACCGGAGAATACAGCCTTTTACAATTCTACATTTGCCAAATGGCCATCTTGATGGGGGCTCAAGGAGCCGGACAGTCGTTCTCATTTGCGCCAGATATGACGAAAGCCAAATCCGCAACTGTTGAGGTCAGTCGATTACTTGACCATCAGCCGGATATCGACATCTGGAACGATGACGGTTATCCTGTTAATGTTTTGCAAGAGTCTGACATTCAATTTCAAGACGTTTCATTTACTTACCCCTCCCGGTTTGTCTCACTACATCATTCAACTAATGTAGACCACAAGAAGTTGTGTTGAAGAATGTGACTTTCGAAATTCACCCTGGCCAATACGTTGCCCTTGTTGGACCTTCTGGATGTGGGAAATCAACTATCGCTGCTCTTCTAGAGCGATTCTATGATCCGACTGCCGGTGAGATTTTTGTTGACGGGATTCGATTGTCCGATTACCGTCTCCGTGACTATCGGAGAAATCTCGCGATCGTTAGTCAGGAGCCTACGTAGTCTCACTCCGTGTATTGCGGCTCATTATCTAGTCTATACCAGGGAACCATTCGTTTCAATATTCTCATCGGTGCCAACTCTGAGGTGACAGATCAAGAGCTCGAAGAAGTGTGCAAAAGCGCAAATGTAGTTTGCTGACGGTTTAAAGCTAATGAAAGATCTTGGAGTTCATTCAGTCTCTTCCTCTCGGGTATGAAACCATTGTTGGGAGTCGAGGCTCTACCCTGTCAGGAGGGCAAAAGCAACGGATTGCAATTGCCAGAGCGTTGATTCGTAATCCAAAGATCTTGATTTTGGACGAAGCGACGTCATCATTAGATTCTGAGTCGGAGCATCTTGTCCAAGCCGCGATGGATCAGGCTGCAAGAGCACAAGGACGGACCACTTTAACGATTGCGCATCGACTGAGCACAATTGTGAATGCGGACGTCATCTACATTATGGATCGGGGAAGGATAGTGGAAGCAGGAACCCACGAGGAGTTGATTGCTTTGAAGGGGAGATACTATGAACTAGCGAGGCAACAAGAGCTGGAGATGTGAGTATGATATCATCATGGCAAGATATATCCGATTGTAGCATTGTAATGAATTGAGATTCCCTTTATTGTCCTGTCTGAACCTCCAACAAAAGTCAATTCAATACCCTACACCATGTATTTTTCAGATCTGAACGTCCAGATATGACTTCATTATATATAGAGTCGCCGAATCGCCTATAGACATACCGGGACATGCCCATCTGATTCGAAGCCAACTGATTTGATCCATATATCATCCATCTGCCTCTGCACCTTCTTCGCATTCGGATATCGCCAAACTAACTTATCGAAACGCTTATGTATCCATGCATATTCTACTCGTCAACATTTCAGTAATGAGATGAGAACCATCAGGATGACTGAGGGGAGAGAATGTGAGGCCGGCGGAAAACAGAGATGTCAGAATCGGTAGATCGAAAGACTCTGGTGGGGAAAATTGCAATACGGCGTAATGTCGACACAATTCCGAGGCGGCATCGACTCGTTCTCTGCAGCGAGGGCCAATGTTTAGTTCCGTGATGACTGTGATCGAAATGATGAGGTGATACGAGGCTAGGATTTTATATGCGAAACACGGTTCCGTAAGACCCAGGATAGGCAGATCGTTTCCTGGGAAATAGTCGAGATTTGGGTCTGGAGGATGTTCCCGCTTCCAAAATGTTGGGCCCCGTGCCAGTACCTTGAGCTGCGCTTGAAACTCTTTGATCTGAGATATGAGTTTCTTTCCTTCCCTCGAAATTGACGTATCAATTGACGTATCACGTGTGAAATCATAGTACGGAGACTTTCGCTTCTCGACCGCTCGGTGATAGAAGTGGAGGACAGCGAATTGAAAGTCTTGAAATGTGGACCTCGCTTCCATGGCAGGAACCCAGCCTAATGGAGTGAAGTCTTGTATCCAGCGAATATCCCACTCTTTAGTTCCCACTGTGGGTGCAATTGCGAGCATCTTTTGGTGAGCCGATCCAATTCGATTGAATAATCTGATGCATTGGCTTTTGATAAAGGAAACGAGTGGAGTTGGAGATGAGCCATCGTGCGTACGAAGTCGTCGTCGCTGGCCATGTGCGAGCATTAACGACAAGCCGTAAAGATGGGTTGTGGAAGAGCTCAAGTTTCCCCCGTAATGATATAGCGCCGCCACGAGGAAAACTGCGACAATGTGTCCCTCGTTGAACTTGCCAGAGATGAGGGCTTGTTGGAGCTTTGGTCGGAAAAGAGAGAGACGTCTGTGAACGTCAGAGTTGATTTCACCTGTCGTTAATTTGGAGAAGTGTGCTGAGAAAAGGAGAATCGCTTCATGAAGGATAGAGTGTTCACTTGACAAAGCATACACGTGAGTGCATATGGTTGGGAGAACCAGTTCGATTCCCATGAACGTGGGTGCTTGAAAAACGAACCATGAAAGATAATACGCCTCTCCCTCGTTCATTTGAAAATCGTCAGGGGAAGGAATATAAGTATGGACCGGGAAAAAGTCAGACTGAGTTGAGGCACCCTGGGCATGATCAATTGCGAAATCGTCGAATTCCCGGGGTTCCTCTTCGGCTAAACCAGTACAAGGAACAGAGGGGATTTGCGAAAGTTGCTCGTATCCCATGAGCGGAGGACACATATTTGAAAATTTGAAAGAAAAGTGGAAGGTAGAAGTAGGGAATTGCTTCTCAACTGCCGTGAACGAATTCAAATATTCTGGGAACAGCGCGACCGACGCTGTAACATTAGCTAGAAATAGAAGGATGCCGTGATACGGAAAACAAGGTCACCTACGGATAGCGACCGATCATAACGCTGCATGGCTTGTGCTCCTCGCAGGTATCCGGAGACAGTTCTCCTTAAGGAAGATGAAATTCGTTCGAGGGTTTATGTACTGCATGACCTCTCGAATTTAAGGTTAACCCGGTCAAATCGGCGCCCGGACGGACAGTGTGATGTCATTTATTTTTCGGGGCAGCCACGATGTCTAAGTAATTAGCGCTTAAGTTCTATAACGACGGTGCACTTACGGAGATAAATTGGCATAGGCCGTGTTACCAGGCTCTCCCCAACGATCAAAAGTTGTTGAGGTAAGGGCTGGTGTGTTACTTTGTATGGCGGCTCAATTATAAATTCGGTCGGTAATTCGGCGCCATTTTTGTGAAATTCCCAAAACGGCACTTTGGCATTAACTACAGTAGTTCAATTCCCAGCTTTGAGCCCAGGAATACGGGATGACAAGAAATACGGTCGGTTGATGCCTCTTTCCCGCATGGCTGAATCGATCAGTTAGCCCCAAAGGAGAAAAGCCGCCGGGCGCCGGCTACTGGCATCGTCGCCGTTACGAAGTTGCTACTAAATTAAGACACCGCCTCGTTCCACATCAAGGTTACTTGGAGTCGGCGTGGGTCTAACCCAACTTTGATTGTAAACTGTCCTATTGTTCTGTCCGGTCAAGACCCTCGAGCGGAAACGGATAAAATATCAGGTCGTGCTCCAAAGATTTTTAATGAGATAAATCCACTTGCTCCCGTCTAATCCGAAGTCGCGTGATGACTGCGACGTTACCACCTTGCCTCCAAAATTAAACTTTTTTTCCGCACTCGGAATTCCGAAACTCCGAAATGCCGTAGGAGTGACATGCGTACGACCCTGGCCAAACAAAAGCGAAGATAACCTGAAGTGTATATAGGATCAGCGTTGGGAGCTGCCACGTTACGAGTCATAAACTTTAATATAACTAAGACCATGTGTCCCCGCATCCAACGTCTACGCTCGCGAATGGAGACAATGCGGCGCGCTTCATGGAGTTCCTCACCACCTACCTTGTCTACGAGGTCACCTACATCAACGGCCCCTAATTCACGTTGGTCCTGGGTTTCTCGAAGCCCGCAACGCGCGATAACTGAGATCCCTGATCGATCACCCTCACCGTACACAGATGAAGAATACTTACATGTTCTCAAAGCACGACAACGTCTCGCGAGACGAGAAATCGAATTGCGAAAAATCATACGGCACTGTAATAGCAAAATTGACGTTGTTCGACGGAAATTAGTGAAAGACTTAGAAGTGATGGAAGTTCTCAATGAGGAAATTGATAAATCTGGAACGGGAGAACTCCGGGAACAATTGGAAGGTTATTTCCGTGATGGTGATCCCCCCTCCCGTCTCTCCGCTCCTTTCATGGTTAAAGTAGGACTGATGGAGACAGAGTATATAGCGTATGTGGCGACTTTGATGACACAGAAGGAACTGGTTGAGGAGATGCACGAGAGGAAACAGATTGCAATGACGGAGTTGGATGGGATTGCTTGGAGTGATGAGCTATTGGCTCGGAGACTGGAAGACTGCAAAGACGGAGAATACATTTCTTGACGCAGTGATAATTACTTTAACTCTCTCAGTGCTTGGACTACCTAATTCAAACAAATTTCCAACCAATGTATTCCGTGACTCTGGAAGTCCCGTTTTACTGCCGTCCAAGAACTCCAGAAAACTCTCGTCATATGTAGTAGAAGAATGCGATTAAATGGAGACCTTGGACGGCAAACGCATTCCTCGTTCATAAATTCAAATGACAATGACCACGGCGTGGCAGCTATGCATTCATATGCTCGAATTTTTCTTCGTCGCTGTGGGAGAAATTTATCTCCATTGACAAAGCATACTGCCAAAACTTGAATATGCCCCTCAATCATTCCCGAATATACTTGTTCAACGGCGCCGGCAAAGAAACTAAATTCTTTGACGTTCTTAATTGATTCTGGATTTTATTTCCACAGTGCTATTGTGGTCTATTTAGTTCTGCCCGGGACAAGAGTACTATTTCTGCAGCTGTTTGACTTTCAAACAATTCAACCTCCAAGTCTTGCGCGGCAATACCAGTTGTGGAAGCTGGGAAACCGAAAATCGCGACACACCACCTTTGTTAAATGTATAGACTCTCCGCTCAATACGCATATTTCCCCGTGTTTATGACGAGCATGAGATCGACACTAGATGTTCCTAAACGGTAAATCTATTCCTTTTTTACGGAAGAAAGTACTCCACGAATCCGGCGACCTGTGAATCAGAACAATAAGAGAGGGAAGAGGGGGCAGTAGACCTGCTTGCAATGTCGCAAGATCTCATCGAAGGTAACCTGCAAAGAGCCCCGCAAATAACCGATTCCGATTACAAGCCGTAAAGCGGGGGAAAACAATTCTGAAGCAAGGCTTGGTATTCTATGGTTCGGCTAATTGTCAAACAGGAATTCTCTAACTATTGTGTCACATCGGAGCACCCAATGTGTCGTAAAATCTAGCGAGAATACGAATCGTCGTTGCGTGATAGTCCTATCTATGGAGTACAATTTGACCGCCATGGTAGTCGCAGTGCGCGTCCTTTTCCAATTTCGTTCAACTTTGGGGTGACTGGGGAAATTCACCCAGTGGTTGTTGGTTGGTGTGTTGTCGGATTGATCGACGCTCCCAATTAGGAATGCGAGCACCTAGCCAATGCCGGTAGCCTAGCCTAGATAGGAAAGCAATGACGTGCTGGGGGTTTTAAATATACAGCGGCATCGCCACTCCATAGGGAGGTATTTAGGGAATAGGTGGCACCCGCTGTTAGAGCGAGGCGCTGGAAACCCCTCTGGGATCGCGTGACGTCCACGAAAAACGACAGTGTCTTGTGATAAAACCGGCGGGTTTCTTATTCGTTGATCTGTGTATATTTTGCGGGATGGCGTTCCCGTCTTGATCAATCATGCCATGGCCCACTTGTCCCTCTACCGATACACGAGCGCAGAAACACGACTCCGATACCGGCGACGGCCCCCCGAGCACGACGCCCGGAGGCGCCCATCTATTTAAATCAATGTTCGGCCTCATTCAACTCCCACCAAACCAATGACTGTGGATTTTCCTGACCTTGCCTCGAAAATTGACGGAACTGTTGTCACTCCTGGACATCCGGACTACGAGCAGGCGCTGCACCGCTGGGCCAGCAATGTGGAGCGACGCGCTCCGGCGGTAGTCTTCGTGTCCTCATCTGCGGATGTGGCAACGACAGTATCGTCCGTTTCTGATTTGGCCTGACAAAAAGCTCAAATTTGCGAAAGAGGCTCATTTGGAAATAGCTGTCCGTGGAGGAGGCCATTCTGCATCCGGGGCGTCTTCTTCTGACGGTGGCATCGTGATCGACCTATCCGAAATGCGAGAAGTCTCCGTCGATACTACCAATAATTTGATTATCGCTCAAGGCGGCTGCGTTTGGGCTGATGTCGACGCCGCCGGCGCACAACATGATCTGGTGACCGTTGGAGGAACGGTAAATCATACAGGCATTGGAGGCTTGACTCTTGGAGGTGGTTATGGTACTTGACTGGACAATACGGGTAGAACTTTTCCTGTTCACTTGGCTAACGTTAGATTGGTTGTTGATAATCTCCGTAACGTTGAAATCATCTTGGCGTCGGGCGAGGTTGTGCAAGCGAATGATAAAGTCAATGCCGATTTGTTCTGGGCAATTCGCGGTATCTTCTCCTGAAAATAGTACTTATCAGCAGGGGGCGGTTGCAACTTTGGAGTTGTCACAGAGTTCATGTATCAAGCGTATCCGCGTCCACGTGCGAATTCGGTCTACTCTGGCCTGTTGGTCTATACGCCAATGCACCTTGAGGCTCTGGTCGAAGCATTCAACAAATGGCGCCCCACCGCCGATGGGCAACACCCCCAAACGGCGTGTCTTATCGTTGCCTGTTCCCCGCCTCCGAATTTCACTCCCACGGGTGTCGTTCTTCCATTCTATGACGGCGATGAGAGGGAAGCTCGCAGAATTTTCAAACCTTTCTTCGACATCGGTCCGGTCGCAGACTTGACCAAGAGTCATCCATACGTTGAACAGGTACTCAACAAGGCTTAACCGCTGACTGTAGAATGCCTTGCCTCAGCGACATGAACCCGCACGGCGTCCGCCGATACATGAAATCCATCGCCATCAGGACATTGACAGTGCCCGTTCTACGTACAATGCCGGACTGCTATTCCGACTTTGCTCAGCGTGCTTGACCTGCAGCCGCCCTGTCCGCTTGTGTCTTGGAAACGTTCCCCCACAAGGGCATAACTGCTGCTGCAAACGACGCTGCTGCCTTCAACGATTGCGGCGAATGGTTCAACTTGTCATTGCTTCCGTCGCAGGGGAACCAGTCGGAGCTGGATGCCTATGCTCGCGAATGGGTTCATTCTGTTGCGGACAAGTTTGTTGCCCTGGAAAGATCGACCATCGGAGACGCGGTGGCGGGGACAAAAGGATATTACAACGGATCATTTGGCGACGAGCAACAGTGAATAACAAATCGAATATTCGTCTCACAGATCTTTGATTCGCGTTCGACGAATAGTCAGAGACCACAGTTCGGGTTCGACAAGGCCAACTCGAATATTTGGATCCGAATATTCGAATATTTGCGAATTTCATAGTGTCCAATCATATTTTAAAATTTCAGCCACAAATTGAGCTCCTTGCAATCTGATTGGCCAGTTCAGAATCGAACTGCAACAGGCACATCACCACTTTCCGTCATGACCATTAAGACGAAAAGCCACTTTTTCTTCAATCGACGAATCCACCTCAAAGTTCATCAAAATCAATGGGAACCTATTTTATTTTTATGTTATTGACTGATATAGAAGACACTATGATACTCAAATCAATGAAATGACCAAAATCGCATACAAAATTGACCTCCCATCATCAGTGGAAGCTTGCAAGGACACGAAAGTTCAACAGGACGAAAGTTACTATTCTCTACCTATTCTAGCACCTATATAGCTGTCATTAGATCGCCCAATAGAGAATCCTTTGATCGTTGAATTAGGTTCCATTGATCACCGCTTTGATCAGCGCTTTGCCCATGTCCTTGCAGTTAGTTCGTCAAATATTCGAATATTCGAGGACCAATCGCAGATTCGATTCGACAAACCTATGGGAACGTATGGTTTGTCAAATCGAACATTCGACTTCAAATATTCGATTATTTGTGTTTGACCAAACAAAAATGTTATTCACTGACGAGCAAAGCTGCCTGGTATTTGGTGAAAATTATCCTTGTTTGCGACAAATCAAGAGGAAGTATGATCCGGATCTGGTATTTAGAAAGTGGTTTCCGATTGTTCCAGCCACCGAAGGCGTATAGAAATACAAATTTATGCAACATTTAGAATATACACTCTGGACTCTTGGGGATAAGGGCGTTAAGGTTGTCCACCATTTAAGGTTTAGAGTTTAAATTTATTGTGTGATACGATCCTCGTCGTACGAACAACGATAATTACATGACGGAAAGGTTAATGGATTTCGTGATTAATATCGCCATTAGACTAAACCGCCGCATGTATTTAACTGTATACACATCCATTTGGATCTCCCAAAACTGAAATAACATGTGCGGATTTTTTGATTCAGATGATGACGATGACCGCCGTCAAGGACCACCCCTGTCCCACCAAGTTCTGGCTGCAGCTGCAGCGTACGTGGTACATTCCTCAACTCTCAACACTAACGTCGGCAGGGGGTGAGGGAGTACGAGAAGTATGAGCGCGAGCACGGAAGGCCCAAAAAACACGAAAAGGCGGCGGAAATTCTCGCTTCTTTGGCTGTATGTCAACTTAGGATTTCGCTCACAATAGGCTATCGCAGTTGACAGATTCTTTGAAGAAAAATCTTTGAACGGCTTCGATAAGTATGATCCCTAATTCTGTCATGAGTTGATGTTCTAGAGACAAGGCACGAATTATTCTTGATGATCGGACTAATATTAGACTAAAAAGAAGGCAAGAGACTTGGCAGACCGCTTGTACAGCTCACACCAAACTGTGGACGAGTGTCCTGCCTGCGCCAAAGCTGCACAGGCGGCGAAATGAGTGGACGTAGCTTTTTTAAGAAAACCTTATTAGTAAAATGGGATCATTACTATTGAATGCTTAAACTATTCGAATAATCTCTCATTTGCTTGGAAAGACCTTCCCTAAAACATCCTGAAAGACAGTCTTCGCCCGTTTCATCTGGAGCAGAGCTTGCGTCTATCGTAAGACATGAACAGCGATAAGTTGAATACGTTACTTTCCTTTATAGTGTCAATTAGAAGTCGTGACGTGCCCCCCAATTCCGATTCTTTAATTTCCTTGTTGTTTGATAAAACGAGAAGGTAGAATGATTCCATGAGACCACTACAAACCCCAAAAAGCATATATTTGAAGTGATGGACCCAGTTTCCCAATTCTTTTTCCAGATCTGCGCCTTGTATCGAATGCATCCCTCTTTGAAATCAGCGGAGAACATGATTGAAATACGTTTCCAAAATACAAATCAATTCCGGTGACGTTTGGTGCTTGGAGCAATAGTCCAAGACTTCTTTGTGTGACATTCCCTCGAAAATGACGAGGACGGTATACTGTTTGTAGAAATTTTTGGAGAAACCCTGCGTAATCCCAAACAGCGCGTTTCTTACAGTCTGCGAAGAAGGTTTAGGAGTGGAAGCGAACCGGTACGTCATGATATCATCATTAGATGACGGCTTTTCTAGAAGGGTATAATCGTTTCCCATACTGAATTTCCAGTTGATCTTGAGGAAGTCGTAGAATCTGACTTTCGGAACAGTATCGCGAAGCTTTTCAGCTGGTCGCTCGGAAGGTGATTGTGCATCTATTTGATGTTGCGTTGCGTCGGTGTGTTCATTCGTTGAAGCCATCTAGACAACGAGGGGATGTGAGCGAGCTTGGGGACATATATATATAAGTCACGCAATTGTATCACAACCTTTCATTCATGGTCGGGATCTGTATCCCCTGTGGTAAGGAGGCGCACAGGCATCACACGTGACGCTTGCGATCACCAAGGCATCGAGAATTGTCGTTGTCATGCGATAATACGGTGGGGAGGCGAAAGTAGGTGAAGGGCGCTATGCATTCGAACTGCCAGTCTGTTTGATGAGCGGGAATAGTTGAATCTTGCCGTCCCGCGCACGGCACATAGCGTCGAGATCGGAGTTAACAGATGACTTGCGACATTAACGCCGTCCATTTACATGATAGCGCCGTTTGGTTCACAGTAATTGTGGTGAAATGTCGAAGGCCGTGGGAAACAAATGGAGGGAATTCCGGTGCTCTTGGGAAGCTTCGGGAGACACTAGGCACATAACGGTCATGAAACCGTTTCGGAAGACTGGGGGAGAATCAATTTGGAGCCGATGAGAAAGGTTGGCGGAAATCCGATTAAGGTTTTCCAGCGCCACCAAAATCGAGTGTCCCGGCGTAAGCATGCAACCCGGCCTTCAACCCCGGACACTCCTGCTTCCTATGGGACGTTGAAGAAGAGTACGTAAAAAGGAGATATATTAATAGTCCATTTCGCGATCTCAGAGAAATTTGAATGAAGTGAAACAGAGGCGCTTATCGACAACCAGAATCTGTAATGCTTGTAACAGCGATATCGGATCAAACCTATAGATACAGAGACGGTCAGCCTGGCGGAGGAACCGGAAGATGCACGAAAATGGATATGCAACAAACAAATTGAGTCGGAGTCGTGACATCGATGGTGAAGACAGAATCATACTCTGGTTCGAAGGGTCACAGACGAGCGTGCAAGAAACCGTTATAATCCTAGGCAGTATTGGATGACAATGGATCTTTGGATCCTTTTGAAGCCGTCGATCTAAATAATCTTTGCAAAAAGGGGATCAATCTCAATCGACTTCGGGAAGCTTTATGATCAAATCCAAGCGGAATCCTTCGATTACCCAAAATGGAAATCTAAACGCCCGCTCTGCCAAAGCTGGATGTCTGGACCATTTTCCCCGGCTTTAAGAGATCACCTCCGGTGGTTGTTGCAACACGGCAAGGCACACGACAATAGACACTTGATTGAAAAGAGCTACAGAAGGTGGCTCCTATGGCCAGTCACATACGTGGCCCTACCCTACTAAACTCTCGCATCCACACTCTTCATAGGAGCCACCTTCTGTAGCTCTTTTCAATCAAGTGTCTATTGTCGTGTGCCTTGCCGTGTTGCAACAACCACAGTCCCTCCATTCACCTTTGAGTGGAAATATCGAGGGGTTTTGGCCATTCAATTCAATCAAATCATGTCCGATATCTCTTCCGGCGTTGACGGAACCTTGATTATTCGCCAAAGTGACCTTCATGAGAGTGAAAATGCTCTTTGTGATCGGATGCATTGCATTTTTGGGCTATTAAGTCGGGACTGCCAGAATCATAGCTTTCCTTGATCGCGATCCAAGGTTTACTGGATCGATCTTGATCCTTGTAACCTTCGTTAAATGTCTCCTCGATCAATCGCAGATGGATCGCGATCGAGGGAATCCGCGATCCGTGTACATAGTCATCCAACACCGATCATAGGAGACGGTGTATCTAGTGGTGTAGCGCTCCTCAATGCACCCGAACATGGCGTTGAAGCGTTCTTGGCGACAAAATTGAGGAGAGAGATTGTTACGGCCACATTTCGAAATACCGGAGTCAATAGATCAGACGGTTACGACGTGCAAAAGATGTCGTTTTACTGGTTTAACGGGCGAATTTCCCCCTAAAAAGGCTCATAGTTAGTGCAGATGGAGACATTCTGGTCGGAGGTCAGTAGCGTGGTTATTTTCGTCACCGCCGACTGGCCAAAGCTTTGTTCCACAGACATCTCAAAAAAAGAAAATGCAGCCAGATTTGTGTAACCACAACAAACTGATGCATCAGTCACGGAAAATTCAGAACGAATTGTTACTGATCGGTGTGGTGGGTTAGGCAAATCCAGAAGTCAGGTCGAATATCCCTAATATCAGATTTGACGGCACAAGCCAAGGATGCTACAATTAAAAAATCACAACCACGGCGCTGCACAAAGTGTAGAGGTTTTGAATAAAATTATGATTGGAATAGACGTTGCCCCTGAGAGATTGAAAAATCGCAGCACCAGTTGCTCGGTCCCTGATTATTTTCTTTTTACACGGCATCGGCGTTAGCGAAAATCAAATTAGGCAGTGCCGATCCAATTTTATATTTCACCGCCTCCCCGGCCGTGAGCCTAAAGCTAAATTTGGACAAGCATCTCAAATATATAAAGAGATGGACGGTCAACGAAGATTCAGCAGGGATGGCTCTTTACACTTTCATTGCTCTTGCGCTCACTTTTGCCAATGCTGTTGCTTCGCAGCAGTGTGCCGAGCCAACTGCTGGGGCACAGGTTTCATCTCTTTTAATCGATCTTACAAGAACAGTCACCATCTCCGAACTACCCCATTTATATTCCTCCTAACGAGACATGCGAATTTGTTCTAGACGTCGCTTTGTTCGGCGGCAATTGTACTCCAGCGCTCAACATCGCGACAATTGCCGGTCCCTCGCCGTATAACACCCATACGGCCACCGTGACTCTTACTGTCGGCGTCTCCGTCGGTGTACCCTTTGCTACCGACATTCCAGCTGGCCAGTTGCCTGAAGGAAACTACATCATCGTAAATATTCTCCCGTTGGCCTGCTAATATTTCAGAACAACGAACTTCATTTCGATGCACCTCCATTTGACCTCGGTTCTCTCGTTATTATCACCCATGAGCCTATAATCGTCAACACGGATGCAACTTCTACGCTTACGGTTTCTTCGACGCAGGTCGTGACACAAACTGTTACAGTTACCGGTGGACAAGCCTCGCTGCTCACTTTTACCGGTAGTTTCGATGCCCTCGATGCCACGCCTATCGTAGTCTTAGAGCAGGCACCAACTGCGACTGCTACAGTATGCTAATTCTCGGCCGTGCTAACACCACAGAGTGAAGCCCTTACGACGACTGTCACCACCACTATTACTCCCAAGGCTGCAACGAAAGTCGTATCCATCTCAGTCACTAGTACGTCGACGGCTTCATGTATTCCTGCCACTGTGGCCGATCCACAGGCTTCTCCTGATCCAACACCAACAACTCTGGCTCGCATGATGAAACGCGAGCCACGCGAAGTTTTCGAACGTGGAAATCAACTTCGCAAACGGGATATTTGCTCCAACCTCGGGCCTCAACCTACTGTTACAATGTATACCTCGACAGTCTTTTCAACGGTGACCTCACAAGTCACGGAGACAGACACTGTCACAGAGACACAATTTAATGCTGATACGGCAACTCTATTCACAGAGTCAGAGATCTTGAGACGTAATATTCCCCTCGGAATTCGTTTTTAATATCAGGCGCGGCTGCAACGCTATTTCCAATCACCAAGATCAAAACGGTGCAAGCCAGTCGCCCCACATTGACGAGCACCAGGGTGATCACCGTTGTGGTTAAAGATCAGGCTGCTAATTGCTCTGCGTAAATGGAAGCCTCACCAGGGTATCTAACAATCCGTTTAATTTACGTCAAATTGGTGATTTAGAAGAGATTAGAATAGAATAGATTCAATAGCTCTGTTTTTCGGACTACCAAGGTGACGTGGATTTACACACCCTAAGCCCGTACGAGCCACGGATGTGACTAATTACCGATGCTCTATATGATGTCGAAGTCAAGGTAGGAACTGAAGAGGCTTTTTTGCTAGCTGTACCTACCGCTCTACTTATGCTTCTACCTGTGGATCGAATGGGATCATGATGAGATCCGTCCCGGAACCCCACGATCAGATGATTGTGGTCCACAAGCTTCACAATTCAACAATCGATCCATTTGGGAATTTTGTGCTGCGCATCGTAAGCCTGGTTCCAGAATTGGTAAACCTCAAAACCGCGTAGCGATTTCGGGCGGCTTGGAGGAGATGTAATTTTGCAACTCCACGAAAATTCAGTTTAGCCCGAAACTCTATTTGTCGCAGTATTGAGCCTTCACCACCCGAAAACTGACAGTCCCGTACTGCTCATCCTCATCTTCCGATCACAAAATTCCTTGTTGCACATGCTTAGTATGTTCCGTGATTCGTAAACGCTCAAACACGCAACAGCATCGACGACTCTCAGTTGGACGCCGGCGCTGCCGGGCCCCACCGCATCTCATTGTGATAGGGGTATGGTTTCGACTTGAGCGCTAGACACTACATGTTTGGGGGATGCAGAACACGAGTTGAGATAGATTAATATATCATCTTGGTACACAGTTCTTCAAACCGCAAGCCTATAACAACTCTGGACAAGACTCCCATATGAACTACAATGACCGCACCTCCATACATAAATCACGCAGGTATATACATAATTGTAGTGGCAGCATTCGCTTTGCCGTACACCAATTTCTATACCTGTTAGCGGGTCATTGATATAAAATCATACCTCATACTCCCACTCATCCGTTCGCTCTTGCTGGACGAGAGCGGAACTCACAATGGCGTCGACATATTCTGCGCCCTGGGGTGTAACGACAAGCGTCCCCAGCTTGCGATCATTTGTCTCCCAACCTTTGGGCTTGTAGGTAGCGAGGGTAATATGAGTCTGGTCGTCTGTGAGAGTGGATTCACCCGTCCAATGGACCTTCTTACCGTGGGTTTCAAAGAAGGTCTTGTCGGACTCGAACAGGCTGTGGTTGTGCTTCATGTGAAGAGCTTCGTCGGCCATTTTGATCTTGGTGACACCCCCTTTCTCCCGGTTTTGAACGGCAGTGGCAATGACAGTACCGGAATAGCCTCCTTTGTGAATGGTGATGTGAAGGGTTTTCTCGTCGACATTGCAAAAGTATTTGACCTCCTCCACATGTCAGTAGATTGCCTCCGGTTAGGGGTACTAACATCTGTTGCTTTCTCCTTGCAGACACGACTTAGGAAGCTCCCTTCGCCAGAGTGCCGATAAATCTCGAAAACCATCTCCCCGTGGCTATTTGCGTTTCCCATGTTTGTGTTCACGCAAAGCGCTTTGCCGAAACGCCGCCTTCTCCGACTGTTATTTACAGAGTTTAAAGTACTACCACCCGGGTAATCGTGTTATGTCCACTCCTCGCCCCACGTGGACTCAGATGATGCGACCCGACAGGCGACCGCCTTTCCAAGTAGCCGCATAACCGCTATCGCACAACTAGTCTCGCTCCAGAACTCATATCGGCCTGATCGGAAGGCAAAAGCTCTGTATCCAGCCGTGATTCAATTTGGCGTGCGATCATTGGCTGTAAACCGGTGGGAAGGGGGGCTCGGAGGGCAATTAGAAGCGAGGGTGATCGTATACACAATTTTATTGAACTTTATTTAAAATCAAAGAGCCCTCCTCCAATTGTTTGGACCTGCAGGTAAATATACCGCTTCGGGCTGTATATCGGCGGAAACGTTGGCCGGTTCATTGGCGCCGCGGAGGCCAGCAGTAGTTAATCCCCTTTTGACAGACCACCATTACAGGCAGAAGATTCGTAAGAGGTGCTCGCTTGGCCTATCGTTTGTCACAATCGTTACTCCAATAATTATCTACCTGCTATACATTTCCGGATTGGCGCCAATTCCAAATTAGCGCTGGGAACTAGTGATCTTCGCTGGAATTGTCGAGCGGGATTTCACCCACCTACTATTGTTTTCATTTATTTGTTTCCTTGGTTTGCATAGAGATTTCCCTGCTGCATGGCTATCCGTAAAAACATAGCATCGTGGGCGGCAGCCGACTTCGCCGACTCGTTGTCATTCATATCTGCGCCTGCCGCAAGTAGCATTCGCACAATGGCCTCACGGTTGTTTAATGACGCGTTGTACAGAGCGTTATGTGTAATTCCAGGATATCCGTTGACCTCGGCGCCGGCGTCCAGCAGGAGTCGCACAACAGGCTCGTGCCCTTTAAGCGAGGCAACTTCCAAAGCGCTTAGATATTTCTGGCCTTTGCATTCACGTTCGCACCTTTGGCTAACAGAAGTTCCACGATGTTCGCGTGACCATTACGTGCTGCATTTTGGAGGGCGTCGCCGTAATACCCACATGGGGCATTTACATTAGCACCATTATCGAGTAACAGTCTCACCACGGCCTCCTTCCCGAAGCGCGACGCAATGTGAAGGCAATTGTCGTACAATCCTCCCTGTGCGTTCATGTCCCCGCCCTTCTCCAGTAGCAGTCTTTCGGAAAGACTTACAATCCACGATTTCGTGACTCATCGTTTCATTCAGCTTTAAACATCTTTTGACGTACTTGTCATCGGCGTGTATCTGCTCTCCCTCCCTGGTGAGATTAATATACTCCCGCAATGCAAGGCTGTCCTTGAGCAGCTTCCGTGGATTTTCCGTCTCAGTTGATGTTCGTATTCGTGTTTTAAAGTCTCTTGAACCTGCTCTTAAAGACCTCTTTCCGCGGCGGAATTGGACAATTTCATCTCCGCGACTATATTTTCGTACTTGGCGAGCTGCATTAACAGAAAGCAATCGGATTACCCATTTCGTGTCATCCCGGCCACATGGAAATCAGATACGCGTAATCCATCATACGCTACTCAGCACAGGAGCGCGCGGAGCGTGTGAGCCACATAGGCATGGATTGCAAAACGGCGGAATTTCTGAAGATAAAGTTTACTGAATATATTATACCGAAATGAAAGCAAAATTATTATTCCTTCTTACCACTAGATGCTTTCGTGTATACGTCCTTGAGTGTTATTAGCGACGAAAGTTACAAATCAAAGTACCACGACGAGATGATTATACTTTGCAATGATATTCCTTCTGTTCAATTTTCGTGCGGGAGTGAGTAGCATCTGTGATTAGTCACTTGACCACGTTATACATTGGTATACGTTCTCCGGGGTCCACTCCTCTGATACCAATACCAGCCCCTGTATCAATTCTATGCCCGACAACCCGTTGCGCTTTCCGACCGAAAGCATCTCACCATGTACGGCCGAAACCACGATCTGACTGTCGATCAATGAAGCCAATGAGGAGCTTGGGGGTGCAAGGGTCCTCTGTTCCGAAAAGTTTCTCAACATTGCCTCGTCGGGTACTACAATTGCAACCGGTTTGCGTTGTTTAGGGTCCACGTATACGCAAATCGAAACCACAATATTGCAGTTGCGATAAGACGCTTCGAGCTAATGTTACTTACACAGTTTCTGGATTTCACCTTCTCAAGAGCGATATATTCCCCATTTAGAGTCTTTGCCATATTCTTCACGCGATCAATAATTTTAAGCATCCCATTCTCAGCGAATTCAGCAACATCCCCTGTTTTTAACCATCCGTCTTTGTCGAATAGCTTCGTTGTCTCTTTCTCGTCGACATAGCCTGAAGTAATACAAGGACCGCGAAGCAGAAGCTGGCCTTGTTGTGGAGCGCTGTCGGTGAAATAACCAAGCTCCGGGATATCGACAAGTTTTGCTTCAACACATGTTTCCAGTGGCCCCGTCGTTCCACACATCCATCCTCCTGGGGAAGAGAATGCCCCCATTCTAAAGTTAGCACGCACTGATTAGAGATTGCGCACGCGCAAGACTCGGTCAGTCCGTAGGCTGACCCCATGGGGCAAATAACGGCCCGAACAAAAGACTGAGTTTCTTCAGAGAGGGAAGATCCGCCACAGATACTCCAAAACAATTTGCCTCCAGTGATTTCCTTGAAGTCGTTGAACACTAGCGTATCGAACCACGAAGTGCCGGGTATGCCGTAGTGCAGCATCTTGCTTTTGACCCACAGAGAAGACCAGAACAAAGCCCTCGAAAGACAGGGTGCCTTGGCAACCTTGGCTTCGATTCCCTTCCGAATTAATTCCCAAACTGCTGGAACACTATCATGAGAATCGCCTAGACGGACGAGATTACGAAGGCAAGACATGTGGTCGAAACTCGCGTAGGTCTCCCTTGCAATTCCTGACCAAGCTATCGGTCAGAGTTCTGAATCTAGCATATCCAATTGTAGCGCCCCAATATTGTGCTACGAGCTCATAAACAAATCCGTAAATGTGCGCAAGAGGAAGATATCCCAGTGTTCTGATATTTTTCCCCTCACACCAGGGGCCTAAAGCATTGTGGGCCCCAGAAACTACGGTTTAGCAACATGCTGCGGGGGCTAACCAGCGGCAATGACATTTCGGTGTGTCAACAGTACTCCTTTAGGCTTGCCCGCGGACCCGGAAGTATACATGATGCATGCCAGATCCGCAGGCCGGGGCGGCACAGGCTCCAAGGGATTACACTGGCCCAGGTTCAAAACATCGCTGTAGTGAAAAACAGAAAGGTTCCCGCACGTGGATTTGAGATACGCAATATCTGTAGAGGTCGGCTCTCCGTGGTAAATAACATATTGGACTGAGACGGAAGATTGCAGTGCTTTTGCGAGTGTTCCGACAAGTCCTGGGTCGAGAAATATTGCTTTTGCGCCGGTTTCGAGTAGTGAGTGCACCAGTCCCTCCTCTCCGAGCGTCGAGTACGCGGTAATGACCGTCATTGACTGAGAAGCCAAAGCTTTTGGTTAGTTCATATTCGGCCGGATAATATACCTTGCGCCATCAATTGCCAGTATGCACTATATTAAGCAACGAACGTTTGGAACTTATACGAAGTTTCGGCATATATACTAACTCGATCACCCTTGCTTAGACCGATCTTCCTCAAGCCAGATCCAAGCTCGAGACCTTCCCGGGCAACTGTGTCATAACTCTGATATTCATAAGGTCCCAGTTCCCAGAACAAATTCTCCTTTTCCGCTGTAACATCTCCCCCGTTGTTGCTGACTGTCTCCTTGTGAACTTTGATCAACTTTCTCGTTCCAAAGCAGGGGGATTCTCCCCATCGACGCGCGTTGAATTGGACGAGATCGAAAATGGTGCCAATAGAAGGATGGGGTGTCTCTGTTAAAGCGCGCGAGGAAGATGAGTTTCGACATACAGTTGATTCTCCAGGTACTTGCACTGGAGGCATAACTTCGACCGTCCACGACTTGGGAGACGCTGGAGCTTCGCTCTGGAGCTTAATGTCATCAGACCTTTATTTCTGCCGATTGGGGCCGAGCGCTCCCATGGCAAAAGAAGAAATGGATGAAGCGCTGATTGACATGTGGAAACTGGATCTGAGTCAGGTCGAACAATAGGCAACAAATGCACGTTCACTTGATAATTGTCTGGTTTCGACGGTGAAAAAGGGAAAGTTCAGGCAGCGGACCGGCTCCGGGAAGTACCGTGCCCAATCTCTCACGCGTGCCTCAACCTAAAATCAGACTTCGAATGCATGTGATGATTCCTCGCACGTCCAGAAGAAAGCATTTCACCACAAACGGAACTTGAATTCCTAATTTTTGTCACATGTCCGCAGTTGTCATCCGCTCATTTAGCTATTTTTCCGGTTGTTGCATAGCTATTTAATTTCACATTGTCTTTTCCGCTCCTTCGGGCCTCTGTGGAGATCATTATAGCTTTTCCGCGTAGCACCACATAAGCGTGGACAAGACGACTGGAGAAATGGTATCTTGAAACACGGCCCGGGGGATGCCCGGTAAGTACCGCCAGCCGTGTGTCAGTGCGAGTACTGTATATAGCCTCTAAATTCTATCGTATCCGCAATTTTTGCAGGCACAGCAACGCAATGCGCCCATTTGACGTTCGACCGACAGTCAATCTAATAGGACCCAATGGCCAAACAACTGCACTGATGCCCGATCTGCGTGGCACACCGAAACCACCTTTCACAAACACCAAACCTCCTGCCAAACGAAGGGATTTACTAAAAGCTACCCCAGCAGGGAGCGACCGACACCCCAAATGGTGCTTCACCTTGATTCATTGCATTCTAATAGCTAGGACACGTCGCAATCGAGAAGGTACCATATTCGGCAATAATCGTGTTGGGAGAAGAGGGAAACCTGCTTGCGAAGCGTGCAGGAAACGAAAAAGCAAAGTACTTTCAACCATCAGCACGGTGAACTAATCAGTAGTGTGTCTTTGAAAATCTCGAAGCTCCTTGCGACTTTTGCCGGACATACAACCTCGGAAAGTGTATTAAGCGATTGGGACCCAAAACAGAAGCTCTTCGTTTATGTCCGGAGAAATCAATACCAACCTACGATATCTCAGTGCCATCCGAAGATCACGCTGCCTTGCATTATTTGTACACCAACAATACTCCGATTTTGTGCGGTACTCTGAAATTGGACGTACTCGCTCGTGTCTTCGCACGTGTATATGGCCCTTCCATGAGCCACGGAGGACTCCGCCATATTGTCATTGCACTTCTCATGTCCAGGTCGGAAACCCGGATGACCACGGGGTGCCCGACCAAGTTAGAGTTGCGACACGTTGACGGCACTTTTGCAGAGCTCGCGCGGAAGTTATCAATCCCAAACACCATTCACGAAAGCGATATTTTCGTAGCGTATCTCCTCGCACGTTGGTCGGGCGACTTCGATCCGTCAGCAACCGAAGTTCACGTCGAAGGGGTGGTTGCTATCATGCGTCATCTGTGGCGTAAAATGGGGTCTCAGTTTCTGAGCTCTCCGATGGCACCATTTTGGGCACTGTTGCGAGACGAGATACTCTGGTTAACTCGGAAAAGCAGCAACTATTATCGTTTATGCCAAGAGTTCCGCAACATGCTTGGGCCAAAGACAGTTCGGCAGCGGCGTCAATACGAAAGTGCGCTACGGGGTGCTATGATCCAACCATCTCAGGATCCTGCGGCAACACTCTTTTTCGGTCGCAGCATGTGTACGAGCGTGCATACAATGATGGAATTAGCAAGAATCATAGACCAGCGTTACCCGGAACAGTGTTCGGTAGAGGACCCCCTAATAGAATCGATCCTGGTGGAGCTTCATATCGAACAAGATACAATTGCACTGCAAAAGCACCACGAGCATCTCGATGTGGAATTGAGACCGTTGCAGTTCGGAGAGTATGTTGAAAGCGACAAAGTAGAATTGATGGTTACTGAGCGGATCCACGATCTCGTCGTCCTGTACGTTTGTCGACTTGCAACCCTCGGTCTTGAGGCTCCCTCAATTCAACATGGTGTGCGTTCACCCGAGGGCATTGCCGCATCTTCTGCATTACTTGGAGTGTTGCGCCAAGGAAGGGCATTCGTTGGCGCTGGAATTCAAGATTGCAGAGTATTTGGTAACGGTACATACGCAACTTGAGTTGAATTAACATATTTGGTAAGGTCTTGGTAATGCCTACGAGTCCTATCGAAGAAACACGAATTGGCCTTGCAAGCACCTCCTCGAGGCTTTGCTGAGAAGGGCACCTGGTGATCCCGGCATCAATGATGCTGTGGTCAGCGTGGGCGCACTCGCCCTTGACTTCGCGGAATTTCAAGAAACTTATCTAAGGTATCAACAATGAGAGACAGCATGGGCTGACATTTTTAGGAGGGGTCTAACCGAACTTAGTTGTCATGACTTGTCGAGGACGTGCTTTAGCCCGACCAGAGCTGCTGTGGCCCCTATAGTCTCGCTTACCAAAAGTCGCTGAGATCGATTTTTGAAAGGGCATAGATCAAACTATACTAGGAATTAATGTCCTCAGACCCTGTTCAGTGGCCGCGACGCAGATCATGACAAGGCAGGATCACCGAGGTCGCTCTTCCCTTCAAGATAATACGATTCTCTCTGTTGACAGAGTCACCTTCAACCCGGCCATTTGGATCCCACATACCCAGACTATGTTGAACCA
>Ga0335073_10003562_pt1 | contig 21720 bp, 17 predicted proteins | sample Lox_Sample_22_FD_207093 | JGI IMG/M metagenome (GOLD analysis project Ga0335073, IMG submission 207093) | Soil microbial communities from Loxahatchee National Wildlife Refuge, Florida, United States - Lox_Sample_2.2 | ecosystem: Environmental > Terrestrial > Soil > Wetlands | place: USA...
TCGGCCGCGTCGGCCGCCTCCGGCCCGTGGAAGCGGGCGACGAGCGCGTGCGCGAGCGCGCGCTTGGCGTCGCGCGGGCCGAGATCCCCGGGCGGGTCCATGCCCAGGAGCAGCTGGTACCAGGTCTCGAGGGCGTCGTCCGGAATGCTGAGTGTCTTTCCGTACATCTCGTCGGGCGGGTCGGTGACGCCGATGTAGTTTCCGAGCGACTTGGCCATCCGCCGCACACCGTCGGTACCGGGCAGGATCGGCGTGGTCAGGATCGCCTGCTCGGGCACGCCGTAGTGGCGCTGGATGTCTCGCCCGAGCAGCAGGTTGAACTTCTGATCGGTCCCCCCCAGTTCAACGTCGGCGCGGATCGCGACCGAGTCGTAGCCCTGAAGCAGCGGGTAGAGGAGCTCGAGCACCGAGATCGGGGTGTGGCTGGCAAACCGCTTGGCGAAGTCGTCGCGCTCGAGCAGTTGGCCGACGGTGGGGATGCGCGCCAGTCCGAACAGCTGCTCCATCGACATGTCGAGCCACTCGCCGTTGAACCGGATCGTGGTCCGCGCGGGGTCGAGCACCGTGAACGCCTGCTCGGTGAAGGTCCGGGCGTTCGCGTCGATGTCGGCGCTCGACAGCGCGGGGCGCGTGGCCGAGCGGCCGCTCGGATCTCCGACGCGGGCGGTGTAGTCGCCGACGATCAGCACGACCTCGTGCCCGAGATCCTGGAACTCTCGAAGCTTCTGGAGCACAACCGTGTGGCCAAGGTGGATGTCCGGCGCGGTCGGATCGATCCCGAGCTTGACCCGGAGCGGCCGTCCCTCCGCGAGTTTGCGCGCCAAAACCCCCTCAGGCAGGCTGTCTACGGCGTTTCGGGTGAGCCAAGCGGCCGCCTCGGCGGGACTCGAGGCGGATGGCTCAGGCGCCAAGGCGGGGCTCCGTCCGGACCTCGGAATCCATCCGGCCCAATGCTAGACTCTCGCCGCCGCGGGACCCCTGTTGCCGCCACGTCCTGCTGCGCGCCGAGGCCATCGGAAAGGTCCGGCGCGAGTATCCCCCATTTCGCATGATCGACGACGTCGATATCCCGACACAGGGCGATCAGCCACACGGTCCGATCGCTCCCGAAACCTCCCGGAGGTGGACTGGAGGCGGCGCAAACGGCCGCCGAAGCCAGGACGGCGGCGGGGGCGGCAACGGACGCGGGGGCGGGAACCGGCAAGGGGGCGGAGACGGAGGCGGGGGCGGAGATGGAGGCGGGCGGAGGTCGACTCGGGGACGGTTCTGGCGCCGGCGGCGGCGTCCCCGGACCAAGCCGAGGGTGCGCAAGCTCCGGCTGATCCTGATCCTGCTCGGGCTCGGCGCGCTTGCGATCGTCTCGACGGCGTTCGGGATGATGATGGCGGTTGCCTCCGATCTCCCCCAGATCGAGAACCGACAGGTGTACTCGTCGGCGTCCGCAAACTCGTACATCTACGACGATCACTGGCATCTGATCGGACAGTTCGCGCCTCCGAATCACGAGGTCATCGACGGCTTCCAGCAGATCTCGCCGTGGATGCGACGCGCGATCGTGTCCGTCGAGGACCGGCGCTTCTGGACCGACCCGGGGGTCGACCTGCGAGGGATCGGTCGCGCGGTCGTTGCCGACGTGACCGGCGGCTCCACCCAGGGGGCTTCGACGATCGCGGAGCAGTTCGTCAAGAACGCACTGTCCGAACAGGACAACCGGACGATCCTCGAGAAGCTCCGCGAGGCGGCGCTCGCGTATCACCTCACGCGCGAGTGGCCGAAGAAGCAGATCATGACCCAGTACCTGAACTCGATCTACTTCGGGAACGGGGCGTACGGCGTCGAGTCCGCCGCGCGCGTCTACTTCGGCAAGGTGCACGGCTACAACTCGGCGGTCGCGCCCGGGCAGGAGGGCTCCGGGTGCGGCGATGCGCCCAAGCCGTCGTGCGCGTCGGTGCTCGAGCCCTACGAGGCCGCGCTGCTCGCGGGGATGGTGGCCGATCCCAGCGCGTTCGATCCGGTGCTCCACAAGCAGGCCGCCACCGGCCGGCGCAACACCGTCCTCAAGGACATGCTCGAGGAGCACTACATCAGCCGCGCGCAGTACCTCGACGGAATCAAGCAGCCGGTGCCGACCGCGACGCTGATCCAGCAGCCCCAGGAGCCCGCGGCGGCCCCGTACTTCACGAGCTGGCTGCGTCCGCAGATCCTTGCCGCGATGGGACTCGGCAAGCGCGGAGTTCCGGACAGCGTCGCCGAGTACCGCGCCTACTACGGCGGTCTCAAGATCCGCACGACGCTCGACCTCGGGCTGCAGCAGGCCGCTGATCAGGCCATATCGCAGGAGCTGCCGAACGGCTCGGGCCTGCCAGGTGCGTCACTGGTGGCGATCGACAACAAGACCGGCGAGGTCAGGGCGATGGTCGGAGGACCGATCGTCAACGGGCAGGAGGACTACAACCAGTTCCCGTTCAACCTGGCCACCGAGTCCGAGCGTCAACCGGGGTCGGCATTCAAGCCGTTCACGCTCGCGATGGCGCTCGAGTCCGGAAAGTACGGCCCGGACTCGATCATCGACTCCGCGCCGCAGAACTTCATCGTTCCCAACAGCGGTGGCAAGGAGCACTTCATCGTCCACAACTACGGCAACACCTATTCCGGGCCGATCACGCTCCAGCAGGCCACCGACTACTCGGACAACACCGTGTACTCGCAGGTCGGGATCAACGTCGGCACCAAGAAGATCGCGCGCTTCGCAAGGCGCGCCGGGATCCGCACGCCGGTCTCGAGCAACTACGCGATGATCCTCGGCGGACTGAAGATCGGGGTATCGCCGCTCGACCTCGCCCATGCCTACGAGACCTTCGCCGAGGGCGGCCGACGCGTGTACAGCAACGTGCTCGGGGCGCCGAACAAGGGGCCAACCGGGATCGCCCAGATCTACTGCCCGACGGTTTGCCCGCAGAAGAACCTGGTCGACCAACCCCAGTACGAGCGTGTGCTGCCAGCTTCGATCGCCGCGATCGTCCATTCGATGCTGACCGGGGTCGTGCAGTCGGGTACGGGCACCTCGGCCGCGATCTCGGGCGTCGACGTCGCGGGCAAGACCGGCACGACGACCAACTACGCCGACGCCTGGTTCGTGGGCTGGACCCCGCAGCTGACGACGGCCGTGTGGGTCGGCTATCCGAACAAGCTCGTGCCGATGAACACCCAATACAACGGCGCGCCAGTCGAGGGCGGCACCTACCCCGCGATCATCTGGCACAACTTCATGGTCCAGGCGCTCCAGACCCTCGCCGCCGAGAACCCGCACCAGAAGATCACCACCAGCACCTCGACGGACACGACGAGCGCGCCCCCGCCGCCCTCGAGCGGTGACTCGGGCAGCAGCTCGACCTCGGCCACGGCGACGACCCCGGCGGGCGGGACCGGAGGGAACACGGGCGGCGGGGCGCCGGCGAACGGGGGTACGGCCGGCGGCAACACCGGCGGCGGCGGGACCGGAGCGACCGGCGGCGGCGGCGGAACTGGGGCGACCGGCGGCGGCGGCGGAACTGGGGCGACCGGCGGCGGCGGAGGGACGACCGGGGCCGGCGGCGGGACCGGGGCGACCGGCGGCGGCGGAGGGACGACCGGGGCCGGCGGCGGGACCGGGGCGACCGGCGGCGGCGGGACCTCGGGCGGCGCCGGCATCGGCGGCGGCTAGCCCGGCACCAGTGGCCGGCGCCTAGCCCGGCACGAGTGGCGATTCGACGCGCTCCGCCTCGGCCCTCTCGGCCCGCGACAGCGCCGGCCGCGACAGGAACCGATTTCCGTCGGCGGAGAACCGCCACGGCAACTCGACGGCCTTGGTGATTCCGATCCGCCTGCTGGCGACGATCGGCACGTCCCGCCACGCCCGCGGGCGGCTGGCGATGACGATCGGCCCCGTGATCAGATCGGTGCCGTTCAGATCGAGACCGATCGCGAGCGCTTCGGTGAGCTTGCCGGGCCCCGAGCACAGATCCTCGAGGCGCACCACGCCCCGGCGTTGTCGCATCAACTCCACACCCTCGAGGGGCTCGAGCGCCCGGATCAGGACCGCCGCCCCGATGCCTTCGGGCTCGCAGACGGCGTTCAGACACGCGTGGATTCCGTAGGAGCGGTAGAGGTACGCGCGCCCCGGCGGGCCGAAGATCACCCGCGTACGGTTGGTGACGCCAACGTACGCGTGGCACGCCGGCTCGGTGTGGTGGTAGGCCTCGGTCTCGACGATCACACCGGACGAGCCCGCGTGCGAGACGACGCACCCGATCAGATCGCGCGCCACGTCGAGGACGGGGCGCGAATAGAAGCTGCGCTTCATCCGAGCGCGCCCCGGGCCCGCTCGAGCTGCTCGCGGACCCGCGGCAGGCTGGTTCCGCCCTGCGAGCGCTTGCTCTCGAGCCACGCGCCGTCGCGCAGAAGCGCGTAGAACTCCTCGTCCAACAGCGGCGAAACCCTCGCCAGCTCCTCGGGCGTGAGGTCGGACAGCGCCTTGTCCTGATCGATCGCGCTGCGGACGATGCCGGCGACGACGCCGTGGGCCTCGCGGAACGGGATGCCGCGACGCACCAGCAGATCGGCGATGTCGGTGGCCGCGAGCATCTCGTCGGCGGCCGCTGCGGCCAGGTTGTCGCGGCTGAAGCGAATCGACCCGAGCATGCCGGCGGCGGCGTCGAGGCACAGCTCGATCGTGTCCGTGGCGTCGAACAGGTGCTCCTTGTCCTCCTGCATGTCCTTGTTGTAGGTCAGCGGCAAGCCGTGGAGCACACCGTGGAGCGCCACCAGGTGGGCGGACACGCGCGGCGCCTTCGCGCGCAGTAGCTCGGCGGCGTCCGGGTTCTTCTTCTGGGGCATGATCGAGGAACCCGACGCCCAGGCATCGGCGACCTCGCAGAAGCCGAACTCCTCGCTCGACCACAGCACGATCTCACCTCCGAGGCGTGACAGGTGAGTGGCGCAGGTGGCAGCGGCCGCGAGGTAGTCGAGGACGAAGTCGCGGTTCGATACGGCGTCGATCGAATTCTCGGCGACGCCGGGGAAGCCGAGCTCGCGCGCGATCAGCTCGCGATCGGTGTCGAAGTTGACGCCGGCGAGCGCGCCGGCACCCAGGGGCAGCGCGTTCGTGGCCGACGCCACTGACACGAACCGGTCCCGGTCGCGGATCAGCATCCAGGCGTAAGCGAGCAGATGGTGGCTCAGGTACACGGGCTGCGCGCGCTGGAGATGCGTGTACCCCGGCATCGGCCAGTCGAGGTGGGCCTGCGCGACATCGAGAAGAGTCCGGACCAGCTTCTCGGTCCGCTCGATCGCCGCCTGCGCGTGCGCGCGGACGAACATCGCGACGTCGGTCGCGACCTGGTCGTTGCGCGACCGCGCGGTGTGCAGCTTGCCGCCGACCCTGCCCGCGAGCTCGGTGACGCGACGCTCGATGGCCATGTGGATGTCCTCGTCGCCGTCGGCGAACGGAAAGCTGCCCTCGCCGAGCTCGTGCTCCACCTGATCGAGCGCGCCCACCAATTGGTCGCGCTCCTCGCCGGAGATGATCCCCTGCGCCGCGAGCATCGTCGCGTGGGCGCGCGACTGCTGGACGTCGTAGGGCCCGAGGCGCCAGTCGAACGACAGCGAGTCGTTGAGCGCCCGGAAGGCCGCGTCTTGAGGCTCGGCGAAACGAGACATCTCAGATGCGGATTATCGCCCGAGCACTTCGCGCACCGACTCGGCCACCTGCTCAACCTGCGAGTCGGTCATGTCGGGAAAGAACGGCAGCGCGATCGACCGGGCGGCGATGTCCTCGCACACCGGGAACTCGCCCTCGCGATGCCCGAACCGCTCGCGGTAGTAGCTCATCAGGTGAACCGCGGGGAAATACGGCTTGCTCGGGATGCCCAGCGCGGCGAGCGCGCGCACGGTCGAGTCGCGGTCGACGTCGCGTGGGAGCTGGACCACGTACACGAACCAGCCGCGGCGCACCCGCCCGATCTCCGGACAAGGCAGCTCGACGCCCTCGATGTCCGCGAGTGCCTCGGCGTAGGCACCGGCGACCCGCGCGCGGCCGGCGAGCAGCCTATCGAGGCGCTCGAGCTGCGCGAGCCCGAGGGCGCAGGCGATCTCCGACAGCCGGTAGTTGAAGCCGAGGCGGTCGTGGTCCAGCCAATCCATGTCGGGGGCGCGCCCCTGGTTGCGCTCGGAGTCGATCCGCTCCTTGAGCTCGGCATCGGCGACCGTGACCATCCCCCCCTCTCCGGTCGTGATCTGCTTGTTGGCGTAGAAGGCGAACACCGCCGGGTGCCCGCGGCCGCCGACCGGCACGCCGTCGGCGTCGACCGCGCCGAGTGCCTCGCAGGCGTCTTCGACGATCGGGAGCCCGAGCCGCTCGAACGCGACGATGTCGGCCGGCCAGCCGAACAGGTGCACCGGGAGCACTGCCGTGGTGCGCTCGGTCACCACAGCCGCCGCGGCCTCGGGGTCGAGGTTGAATGTGACCGGGTCGATGTCGGCGAACACCGGCGTGGCGCGCTCGTATACCGCGACGTTCGCGCTGGCGACGAACGACAGCGGGGTCGTGACGACCTCGTCGCCGTCGCTGACGCCGACCGCCCTGAGCGCGAGATGGAGCCCCGCGGTGCCGCTCGACACCGCGCTCGCGTGGGCGGCGCCCACGCGCCGCGCGAACTCCTGCTCGAACTCGGCGAGCAGCGGGCCGAGCGAGAGACGGCCCGAGCCGAGCACCTCGAGCACGCGCTCGATCTCCGACTCGCCGATCACCGGGCGCGCCAGCGGGATGGCCTCGCCGACCCGGCTGGCCACGCTCTGCCTCGAAGCTTCGGTCACGAACCCGTGCGCGAGGCGGCCTGATCGGGCGACCGCCGGGCGGGCGGGGCGGGCGGGCCGATTACGCGCGTCCCGTACTCGAGCGAGTCGACGAGCGCCTCCCAAGAGGCCTCGATGATGTTCTCGGAGACCCCGATCGAGCCCCACACCTGCTCGCCGTCGGAGGCGTCGAGAAGCACGCGCGTGATCGCGCCCGTGCCCTTGGTCTCGTCCAGGATCCGGACTTTGAAGTTGACGAGGTCGATATCGCGCAGGTGGGGATGGATCTCCACGAGCGCTTCGCGGAGCGCGCGGTCGAGCGCGTTCACCGGGCCGTTGCCCTCGGCGGTCCGCACGTAGCGCTCGCCGTCGGGGCCGGGCGGGGTCCAAATCTTGATCGTGGCTTCGGTCTCGACCCTGCCGTCGGCGCGCTTCTCGACGATCACGCGCCAGGACTCGAGGATGAACAGCGGCTCGTACTCGCCGGTCTCCTTGCGCAGCAGGAGCTCGAACGACCCGTCGGCGGCTTCGAAGTGGTAGCCCCGGTGCTCGAGCTCCTTGACGCGCTCGACCAGCCGGCCGGCCTCGCCGTCGCCGAGCGCGATCCCGGCGTCGCGAGCGCGCGCTTCGACGGTGCCCTTGCCCGACAGCTCGGAGATCAGGAGCTCGCGCCGGTTGCCGACGATGTCCGGGTCGAGGTGCTCGAACGTCGCCGGGTCGATGTTGACGCCGGCGACGTGCATCCCGCCCTTGTGCGCGAACGCGTTGCGTCCGACGTACGGCTGGTCCGGATCCGGGGTGAAGTTGAGCGTCTCGTCGAAGAAGTGCGCGGCCTGGGTGAGCGAGGCGAGCTGCTCGTCGGTCACGCACTCGTAGCCGAGCTTCAGCTGGAGGTTCGGGATGATCGTGATCAGGTTCGCGTTACCGCAGCGCTCCCCGTAGCCATTCATCGTCCCCTGGACCTGCAGCGCGCCTCGCTCGACCGCGGCCAGCGAGCACGCGACCCCGCAGCCAGAGTCGTCGTGGCAGTGAATCCCGACGCGCGCGCCGGTCGCCGCCAGCGCGGCGACGACCTCCGAGATCGTGGCGGCGACGCGATCCGGGAGCGTGCCGCCGTTCGTGTCACAGCAGGTGACCGTGTCGGCCCCGGCCTCGGCGGCCGCCCGCACGCAGCTGAGCGCGTACGCGGGGTCGTCCGCGAACCCGTCGAAGAAGTGCTCGGCGTCGTAGACCACGCGCTTTCCCTCGCCGGCGAGGAACGCCACCGACTCGGAGATCATCCTCAGGTTCTCGTCGCGATCGACCTTCACGACCTTCTCGAGATGGAGGCCCCAGGACTTTCCGACGATCGTGCACACCGGTGCGCTCGACTCCGCGAGGACGCGGAGCGCCGGATCCACGTCGGCGCGGACGTCGCGCCGACGCGTCATCCCGAACGCGGCGATCTGCGCGTGCCGGAACGTCTCCCCGGCCAGCAGGCCGAACAGCTCCAGCTCCTTGGGATTCGAGCTCGGGAATCCCGCCTCGATCACGTCGATGCCGAGCTCGTCGAGACGGTGCGCCACCCGCACCTTCTCCTGCGCGGACAGCGACATGCCCTCCCCCTGCATCCCGTCGCGGAGGGTCGTGTCGTAGAGCTCGATGTGGGTCATCCCGCCGCGGTTCGGCTCGGCACCTCGACGACGTCGAGCCACTCGGCGTAGCGTTGATCGCGGCCGTGGAGGGCGTCGTCGAACACGCGCTGGAGATCGAGCGTGATCGGGCCTGGCGCGCCGGAGCCGACCACGTGATCGTCGATCTCGCGGACCGGCACGAGCTCGGCCGCGGTGCCGGTCAGGAAGACCTCGTCGGCGAGGTACATCTCGGCGCGCGCGAGATTGCGCTCGACGACCTCGTACCCGAGATCCCGGGCGATCTGGATCACCGACTTGCGGTTGATGCCGTCAAGGATGCCGGCGGTCTGCGGCGGCGTGTAGATCGTGCCGTCGCGGACGACGTAGATGTTCTCGCCCGAGCCCTCGCACACGAACCCATGCGAGTCGAGCAGGATCGCCTCCTGATAGCCGGCCTTCGACGCCTCTATCTTCGCGAGCACGCTGTTCAGGTACTGGCCGGACGCCTTGGCGTGCGGGATCAGGGCGTCATGCGGGATCCGCCTCCAGCTCGAGACCTTGGCTCGGATGCCTGCCGCCTTGCCCTCCTCGCCGAGGTAGGCGCCCCAGGGCCACACGGCGATCGACACCTCGACCGGAGCGTCGAGCGGATACAGCCCCATCTGACCGTAGCCGCGGTAGACGATCGGCCGGATGTAGCACTCGCGCAGGTCGTTGGCCGCGATCAGCTCGTGGGTCGCCGTCCGCAGCTCGGCGAGCGAGTATGGGATCGGCATGTAGTACAGCTCGGCGGACTTGAACAGGCGGTCGAGGTGATCGTGATGGCGGAAGATCGCCGTCCCCTCGGGGGTCTCGTAGGCCCGGATGCCCTCGAATACACCGGTTCCGTAGTGGAGGCCATGCGTCAGTACGTGAACCTTCGCGTCCTCCCAGGCAACCATTTCTCCGTTGTGCCAGATGAGGTCCGCTTGTTGCACGACTGACTCCTTATAGGTGTTTGAGGACTGCCTGGGTGGCTTCTGACGTCGTTGCCGTGCCCCCCAGGTCGCGCGTGCGCAGCCCGTCGGCGAGCGCCCGCTCGACCGCCGATTCTACCGACGCCGCCTGGGCCTCCATCCCGAGTCCGTGGCGCAGCATCAGCGCGGCCGAGAGGAACATCGCGAGCGGGTTGGCGGCCCCGGTTCCGGCGATATCCGGAGCCGAGCCGTGGACAGGCTCGAACAGGCCCGGGCCGTCGCCTCCGAGCGAGGCACTCGGGAGCATTCCGATCGAGCCGGTCAGCATCGCCGCCTCGTCGCTGAGGATGTCGCCGAACATGTTCTCGGTGAGGATCACCTCGAAGTGACGGGGCGCTGCGATCAGCTTCATCGCGGCGTTGTCGACGAGCAGGTGCTCCAGCTCGATGTTCGGAAATTCGTTGCTGTGCAGCTCGCGAACGACCTCGCGCCACAGCCGGCTGGTCTCGAGGATGTTGGCCTTGTCGACGCTGGTGACCCTCGACTTCGCCGTGTTGAAGGCGACGCGCGCGATGCGCTCCACTTCGGCGCGCGTGTACACGCAGTCGTCGGACGCGCGGTCTTTGGTCCGGGTCTTATCCCCGAAGTAGATCCCGCCGGTGAGCTCGCGGACGACCATCAGGTCGGTCTGGTCGATCAGCTCGCGCTTGAGCGGGCTCGCGTCGTACAGGGCCGGGATCGGCTTGACCGGGCGCAGGTTCGCGAACAGCCCGAGGCCCTTGCGCATACCGAGCAGGCCCTGCTCGGGCCGGGGCTTGTCGGGGTCGGTGGTGTCCCATTTCGGACCGCCGACCGCGGCCAGCAGAACGGCGTCGGCTCGCTTGCACGCGTCGAGGGTCTCGTCGGTCAGCGCGGTGCCGTGGGCGTCGATCGACGCGCCGCCGAAGAGGTGCTCCTCGTATTCGAGCTCCACGCCGGCGGCGTTCAGTACATCGAGCGTCGGGGTGGTGATCTCGGGTCCGATCCCGTCACCGGGAAGAAGTACGACGTGTGGGGCCATGGTGGCGGGACGCTAGCAAGCGCTCGCCCGTCGAGCCCGGGGGACGTCAGGACGGCCGGCCGTCCCCGAGCGTCGCCGCGCCCACCCCGCGCGCCAGCGTAAGTGCCGTCACCCCGAGTACCGGGAACATAGTGACGTGGTAGATCAGATCAACGGTGGCGCCGCCGTCGACGGTGAAGGTCATGCCGACGATGAAGCCGGCGATCGCGAAGCCGGTCGCGCAGAGGGCCGCGAGACGCCCCCGGGCCGGCGAGCGCACGAGCGCCCGCAGCCCGAGGACAAGCGCGATGCAGATGGTCGCCTCCGCGAATCCGGCTCCGTTCGACGAGCCCGAGCCGGGTTTCAACGCACCCGACAGGTGCAGCGCCGAGAACACCACGAGGGTCGCCGCCTCGAAAGCCATCAGCGCCGCGATCCGCCGGTCGCCGGCGGACAGCCGACCGGCCGGCGGGCGCGGAGCCGCCGCCGCGCTCACGACCGGGCCTCCGATCCCGACGGATCAGGGGCCCGGCGCGCGTGGTGAGCCGCCGCGCCGCGCCGCGACCGCTCGGCCCGCCCCATCGACGACGGCCACCAGTTCCGCCGTCCCAGGAGGATCACGGTGGCCGGCACGAGCAGCGTGCGGACGAGGAACGTGTCCATCAGGATTCCCGCGGCCAGGCCGAGACCGATCGCGCGAACCTGGCTGGCCTCCGCCCCGGAGCTCGCGACTGTGAGCACGATGAACGTGCCGCCGAGAATCAGCCCCGCCGAGGTGACAGTGGATCCGGTGCGACCGACGGCGCGGACGACCGCCTCGCGGAGGGCGAGCTCGCGCGCCTCCTCGCGGATGCGCGTCATCACGAGGATGTTGTAGTCCTCGCCGAGCGCGAACAGGAACACGAACATCAGGAACGGCAGGAAGAAGCTGACGCCGCTGTCGCCGCCGATATCGATGAACACGAGCGTGGCTACGCCGAGGGCTGCCAGGTAGGACAGCAGCACGCTGACGATCAGATACAGCGGCGCGATCAGACTCCGGAGGACAAGCGCGAGCAGCAGCCCGATGGCAAGGATCGCGATCGGCACGATCAGCTTGAGGTCGTGGTTCGCGGTGGTGCTGATGTCGTAGGAGGCGGCCGCCTCGCCGGCGACGCCGCTCCGTGCAGCACCCGAGCGATTGGCCGCGTGCGCGACGACGTTGCGGATCGTGGGCGTCGCGTTCATCGCCGCGGTCGACTCCTGCGGCCCGGCCGTCAGCGAGGCCTCGAACTGAACGATCCTGCCGTCGGACGAGATGTATTGGGCGGACGCCCGGTAGGCGTCGTAGTTGGCGCGCGGGACGGTCAGCGACGCGGACTCGCGAACCGGCAGGCGCGCCGGTGGTCCGAGCTGCACGGCAAGCTCGGCGTAGCGAGCGGGCGTGAGGGTGGCGCCGTTCGCGTTGAGCGGGCCCGTGATCGCGGTGAACTGCCCCGACGAGCGCAGCGAGTCGTACGCCGCCACCAGCGCCTGCGGGCTACCGGCGACCGACTGCGGATACGCAAACACCAGGTTCGCCGGGTTGCTGCTCGTCTGGGGGAAGTGTGCCGCCAGCGTCGCGTTGCCGGCAGCCGCATCGGAGCCCGCGGGAGCGCTCGTTGCGCCACCGAAGCCCGATGAGCTGTAGCCGAGTGCCACCGCCGCGAGCGCCAGGAACACCACGGCGCCAACGCCGAGCGTCAGCGCCGGCCGACGCACGAGCCGGGCGGCGATGCGCGCCCACAGGCCATCGCGCTGCGGCCCCGGCTTGATCTTCGACGGCCAGAACACAGCTCGGCCGAAGATCGCGAGCAGTGCCGGCAGCAGCGTCAGCCCGAGCGCGAGCATGATCGCCATCCCGATCGCGAGCGGCAGACCGAGGTCGTGGTAGAGGCCGAAAGTTGCCAGCAGCAGGGTCAGCAACGCGAGGATCACGGTCCCGGCCGACGCGGTGATCGACTCGCCCACCCGGACGAGCGCGCGGATGACTGCTTCATGCCCGCTCCGGCCCTCGCGAAGCTCCTCCCGCACCCGGAAGACCAGGAACAGGCCATAGTCGGTGCCGGCACCGAGGAGCAGAACGATCAGGAGCACCTGCGTGATCGAGGAGATCTTGAGTCCGTGGGCGCCGAACTCGCCGATCACTCGCAGGGAGAGCAGCAGCGCCAGCCCGCTCGGAAGCAGCGTGATGATCGCCGCCAGCGGCGCCCGGAACACGAGCAGCAACAGAACGATGATGAACAGAAACGAGAACAGCTGGACCTGGTTGCCCGACCGGTTCGAGCTCGCCTGGTTGGCGACCGCCGTGGCGACCTGGCCCGCGAGGTGAAGCTGAAGCCCGGCGGGCGCGTCGGCGCTCGTGAACGTGTTCTCGAGGTCGTCCACGATCATTTTGTCGCTCGCGATGTCGTTCCTGGCCGCGTTCACGCGCACCCGGAGCTCAACCGCGTGGCCGTCGGACGAGACCTCGACGCCGTTGATTCCCAGGACTCCCGGCACCTTTCGAACGGCGGCGGCCTCGCGCTGAATCGCGGCGAGATCGGCCGGTGTCACCTTCCCGGAGCGCGACGCCACGACGAGGACGGTGGTCGTCTTGCCGGCCCCGCCGCCGAGCAGCGGAGCGGCCAGGTTTGCGGCCTTGGTGCTTGGCGCGCTGGCGGGCAGGAACGCACTGTTGTCGTTGTTGACCTCGCTCGACAGCGACGGGAACGCGCCGCTGACCACCATCGCCGCGACGATCCAGAACGCCACCACCAGCCAGCGGAAGCGCACGACCGCCCGCGCCAGCGTTTCAAACTTCTTATCGATCGAACCCATGCCGTAATGGTCGGCACGGCGACGGGTTCTGTCGTCCCCCCTCCGGAGGACATTCGGGTCCTCCTAGGGGGGACCCGAGCTCCCGCGCCGAATCTCTCCGAGCGCAAATCCTCCTTGAGGGGGACGAGCGCCCAGGCCTGCGCCGGTACCCTGAATTCGCCGTGATTGCAGCCAGGTCTCACCGGCGGCCGGTCACCACCAGGCAGTGGCTGCTGGACGTCGCGATCACGCTCGGCGCGTTCGGCGGGACGATCGCACTCGAGGCACATGGTCTTGGCACGTCGGGCAGCGTGACCCACACGCTCGACCCGATCGGCGTCGTGCTCGCGGCGTTTACGTCGCTTCCGCTGATCGCGTGGCGGCGTGCACCCCTGGCGGTCTTCCTGATCACGACCACGGCCAGCGCGGTCCTGATGGTCCGCGGGTATCCGGCGGGTCCGCCCATCGGTCCCACGGTCGCTCTGTATCTGCTGGCCGCGAGTCGCGACGCCGCCCGGCCCTGGACTCGCCGGACGACCGCACTGGTCGTTGGGATGTTCTGCATCCATATCGCCGCGTTCGCGGTTGGGCACGACAAGCTGCCCCTGATCCAAGTCCTCGTCGGCGGCCTGGTCTGGGCGCTGGCGTGGTTCGCCGGAGAGCGAACGCGCTTGCGCCGGCAGGAGATCGACGAGCTCGAGCAGCGGGCGATCCGCGCCGAGCGCGACGCGCTCCAGGATCGGCGCCTGGCGCTAGCGGAGGAGCGCACCCGGATCGCGCGGGACCTGCACGACTCCGCAGCCCACGCGATCAACGTGATCGCGGTCCAGGCTGGCGCGGCACGGCTGTGGCACAGGCAGGATCCCGGCCGGTCCCGCGCCGCGATCGAGACGATCGAGGCCGTCGCGCAGCGGACGGTGGCCGAGATCGACCAGATCGTCCACTCTCTGCGTGAGGAGGCCTCGCCGACCGCTCGCATCGAGCCGCCGCCCGGGCTCGCGGCGCTCGACTCGCTGGTCGCGCAGCACGATGCCGCCGATCTGGCCGTTACGGTCGACACCGTTGGGGTACGCAGGCCGCTCGCCCCGGGGGTGGACCGGGCGGCGTACCGGATCCTCCAGGAGGCGCTGACGAACTCTGCGCGGCACGGAGCGGGCGATGCTCGTGTCGAGCTGTCGTTCGGCGAGCGCGAGCTCGCGGTGACCGTCTCAAACGCCGTGCGCGACGGCGCGCCGACGCGCGCAGCGAACGGGGGCCACGGACTGGTCGGCATGCGCGAGCGCGCCGCCCTGCTCGGTGGTGAGGTCGAGGCCGGACAGGTCAACGGAGACTTTCGCGTGCGCGCCCGCCTCCCTTACGGAGACGGTCCGTGACCACGGTCCTGATCGCGGACGACGACCATCTGATGCGCGCCGGCCTTGCCGCGGTGCTCGAGAGCGACGACCGAATCGAGGTCATCGGCCAGGCCTCGACGGGCCGCGAGGCGATCGCACTGACCCGCCGCCGCGAGCCCGACGTGGTGCTGATGGATGTCCAGATGCCGGACCTCGACGGCATTGCGGCGACCCGCGAGCTGGCGGGCACGGCGCCGGCTGCCCGAGTGTTGATCCTGACCACGTTCGAAGAAGACGACTACATCTTCGGCGGTCTGCGCGCCGGGGCCTCGGGATTCCTGCTCAAACGCACCCCGGCCGAGGACCTGATCCGAGCGGTCCACACGATCGCGGCGGGCGAGTCGCTGCTGTCGCCGTCGGTGACCCGGCGGGTGATCGACCGCATGTCCCGACAGCCGGATCCGCCAGACGCCCACGCGGATCTCGGTGACCTCACCCCGCGCGAGCGTGAGGTGCTCGCGCTGCTCGCCGGCGGGCTCTCCAACGCCGAGATCGCCGCTGAGCTCGTGATCGAGGAGTCGACGGTCAAGACCCATGTGAAGCGGATCCTGATGAAGCTCGACGTGCGCGACCGGGTCCAGGCGGTGATCTTCGCCTACGAGCACGGATTGGCGCCGAGCCGGCGGCCGGCGTAGTCGGCTGGCCTCAGGCCATCGTCGGAAGCTCTCCATAGCTCACGAAATCGCGTATCACGTGGGCACCGGTCCGCTCTGTCCGATATGCCTGCCAACAGCGGCGCCCCGCCGGACGGCACCGCTGAGCCGATCACGCGGGTCCGCGTGGCGATCGTCGACGATCGGCGGCTCATCGGAGAATCACTCGCTGTGCTCGTGCGCGCGCTGGACGGATTCGTCGTCACCGGGGCGTTCGATAGCGAGGGTGCGCGGACCGCGTTGGTCGCGCATGCGCCCGATCTGCTGCTCGTCGCCGTTGGAGCCGACGGTCATAATGCGCTCGAGCTGATCCGCGCGCTCCGCGGCCTTGCCGTCGACCTGAAGATCGTGCTCCTGGCCGAGGTTCTCGTCCCCGGGCTCGCCGCCTTCGTCCTCGACGAGCGCCTCAACGGCCTGATCCTCACGGACACGCCGGCGTCGGACCTCGCCACGTGCCTCGATCAAGTGCGTCACGGACACGCCGTTATGCCGGCGGACTGGCATCGGGTGCTGGCCCGCAGCCGGGACGACCCGCTCGAGTCACTGAGCGAGCGGCAGTTCGAGGTGCTCGAGCTCGTCGCCGAGGGATTCTCCTACGAAGAGATCGGGGCGCGTCTGTTCATCAGCTCGAACACCGTCAAGTTCCATCTGAGAACCATTTACCTTCGGCTTGGCGTTCGTAACCGCGTCGCCGCCGCGCGCTTACTGCGCGAACGCAGCGGAACCACCCTTCGGGGTGGACACGAACCACACTGGAAGACGTTGTGAGAAATACCGTCGGATCGTAATCTCACACCACAGGAACTGCCGGCCTGGTGAAAGCCGCGCTGGCACGGAATACGGGGGGCAACATGGGGGCAGGTTCCATCTCTCCTGCGTTGGGAGAGATGCTGGCCGGTTGGGCAAGCTCGCGCCTGCGCGCGGGTCAAGCGCACAGCTCGCATCGATACGCCACCCCTCCTGGGCACATCGCGTTCTCGCGCAAAGGAGGGCCAGGCCGATGAAGACCTAACCGCTCGCGACGTCACTATTTCTTGTCAAGAACGTTCCGGTCACCCTCTACGCAGACCGGTTCGTATTCGACGGAGGATCAATGAGGAGACTACTACTCGGGCCGGCCATCGCGCTGCTCGGCATGTTCTTTGCCGCGCCGGCTATGGCCAACCCGACACCAGCAATGGGATGGCTGGAGCTCTGTAAGAACTCCGACCAGACCGCGCCCGTCACAGGACCGTTTACGTTCACGGTAAGCGACGGGTCATACAACTCGACACAGACGGTGACAACGGGCACGTGCACCGCTCCGTTCCAGGTTCCGGTAGGAACGGCGACGGTGAAGGAGAACAACGTGCCGTACGCGTCCGTGACCGCGATCAGCGCGCTCCCTTCGAGCAACCTGATCACGAGCTCGGTGCATCTCGGTCCGGGAGGATCGGCCCAGTTCACCATCACGGGCGGAGACGAGTCGACGACCACGACCGCTGAGTTCACCAACAAGGAGGTCACCGGGTACATCGAGATCTGCAAGCAGGCAGTGCCGGGGTCAGGTCTGACCGGCAGCTTCCAGTTCGCGATCTCCGGTGCGATGGGCTTCAAGCAGAACGTCACCGTTCCGATTGGCGCCTGCAGCGACTCGATTCAGGTTCCGGCCGGGTCGGTCATCGCTCAGGAGAACCCCGGGTCATCGACGTACGTCGTGTCGATCGCGTCGACCGCGGGATTCACGGCGCTGCCCGCGGGTTGGACGAGCAACCCGGATCTGTTGAACGCGAGGGCGTCGGTTCCGGTCGCGGCGGGAGACACATCCGCCGAGACCATCCTGACGTTCACCAACAGCCCGTCGGTCCTGAAGCTGTGCAAGGCGGTCACCGACTCCAGCCTGCTCGGAGTCAACTACCCCTTCACGGTCAACGGCTCGTCGCTCAGTGTCCCAGCGGGTCTGGCCCCGAACGCGACATGCGTGATCGTGCCGGGCATCTTCACCGCTGGAACCACGGTCAACATCGCCGAGGGCGTCGTCCCCGGCACGCAGGTGCAGTCGATCGTGGTGACGCCGTCCAACCGTGAGGTCTCGGGTGCGAACAACCCGACCGCGCGTACGGACAGCGTGGTGCTGGGCTCGGGTGAGACGGTCGTCACCTACACGAACGAGCCCGCGCCTCCGGGCACGCTGAAGATCTGCAAGATCGCAGGCAACGGCGTCGCACCGGGGTCGATGTGGTCGTTCACCGTCGCGGGCGTGTCCGGAACGATCAACGTTCCGGCCGGACTGTGCGCGCTTGTGCCGGGGACGTTCCCGTTCAACTCGACCCAGACGATCACCGAGACCCCGACGCCGGGGTACGCGGTAACGGCGATCGCCGCGAGCCCGGCCAACCGCCTGGCCTCGGCGAATCCGGCCGGAGGGACGGGGTCGGTGACCATCGGTACCGGGGTCACCCAGATCCTGTTCACCAACGCGCTCAACGCCTTCACCGGCGTTGGCGGCTCCGGTGGTGGCACTGGGACGACCGGTTCGACCGGCTCGACGGGCTCGACCGGCTCCACCGGCGCGACCGGGTCAACCGGCAGCACCGGCACCGGCATGAGCGTCGGCAGCGCCGCCTCGAGCGGGGCAACCGCCCACGCGCACATCAAGTCCGCTCGGCTGATCAAGCGGAACGGCCAGCACTATCTGGTGCTGGTGGTCGACGGCCCGAACGCCCAGGCGCATCTGCGGCTGAGCGAGCTGGCCAAGAACGGCAAGCTGGTCCGGCGCACGATGCTGGTCGTCAGGACTGGCTCGAAGCAGACCGTGCGGATTCCGTTCAGCAGCGCGGTTCACACGATCAGGCTGGTCGTGGTCTCCTGACCGCAACCGGTAGGCGCAAAGTGGGCCCGACGCATTAGCGGCCCAGCCACGAGGAGGCCCGTCCCGGCGGGCCTCCTCTGTTTGTGCCCGCGTTCGGCTACGCCGCCTCCGGGCGCCGGGCCGTCATGTTCAGCCGCACGTACTCGAGCACGAGCGGATCGCCGGCGCGCTCGAGGACGCGGTCGACGAACTCTCCCCGCAGATCGTCGGGCAGCGGATCGAGGTGTCGCACGAGACAGACCGTCTGGATGAACGACCGTGGATCCTCCGGCGTTACCGACTTGGGTTCGAGCCAGCAGTTGACGTCGGTGAAGCCCGCCCGCTCCAGCCGCAACGCCGTGTCGGTATCGGTGGCGTAGTTCCATGGCCGCTGCCAGGCCGCGAAATAGGGAGCGAACGGCTTCTCCCCCGCGATCTCGTCCGCGAGCGTGCGGAAGGAATCGATGTTGCCGCGCCCGCCGCACTGGGCGACGAGCTGGCCGCCCGGTGCGAGCGTGCGGTGCAGCGCCGCGAACAGTGCGTCGTGATCGTGGATCCAGTGAAAGGTGGCGTTCGAGAAGATCGCATCGACCTGCTCCGGCAGCGACAGCTCCACGAGGTCCTGGCAGAACACGACCGCCCGATCACCGAGGGCAGCCGCCGCGTGCTCCACCATCGACGGCGCCACGTCGACCGCGTACACGCGGCCGCGCGGTACCAGGTCCGCGAGCAGTGCGGTGACGCGTCCCGATCCGCAGCCCGCGTCCAGGACCACCTCGTCGCCGGCGAGCGCGAGACGCGAGAGCTGCTCGCGGGCCCACGCCATCTGGGGGTCGGAGACGCGGTCGTATGTCGCCGCGTCCCAGTCTCGCGAGGAACCCACGCTCATCGCGAGATCGCCGTCGTGACCGGCCCGGGGCGCTCGCGTTCGGTCTCGAACGCGGTGATCGCCGTGTCCTGCTCGAGGGTCAGAGCGATGTCGTCGAGGCCGTTCAACAGCCGGTGCTTGATCTCGGGGTCGATCTCGAAGCTCGCGGTACCGCCCGGCCACCGCACCTCCTGCGCCGCCAGATCGACCTGGGCCTCACCGGCCTCCGCAATCGAAGCGCAGTCGCCGGCGTCCAGCACGATCGGCAGCAGCCCGATCTTCGTGCAGTTCGACCGGAAGATGTCGGCGAAGCTGGGCGCGATGATCGCGTGGAAGCCGTAGTCCTCGAGCGCCCAGGGCGCGTGCTCGCGGCTCGACCCGCACCCGAAGTTCCGCCCCGCGACGAGGATCGGGTTGCTCGGGAGGTCCCACCCCGGCTGCTTGGCCCAGTCGAAGAACAGGAACTCGCCGAACCCGGTGCGCTCGACCCGCTTCAGGAACTGCTTGGGGATGATCTGGTCGGTGTCGACGTCGTCGCGGCTCAGCACTGACACGCGGCCGGTGATCGTCTCGATGGCTTTCATTTCCCGCCCTCCCACTCGCGAATGTCCACGAACCGGCCTTCGATCGCCGCCGCGGCCGCCATCTGCGGCGACACCAGGTGCGAGCGAGCGCCGCGTCCCTGCCGCCCCTCGAAGTTGCGGTTCGAGGTCGAGGCCACGCGCTCGCCGGGGGCGGCGATGTCGGGGTTCATGCCGAGGCACATCGAGCAGCCGGCGCCGCGCCAGTCGAACCCGGCGGCCCGGAAGACCTCGTCGAGGCCCTCCTGCTCGGCCTGCACCTTGACCTGCTGCGATCCCGGCACGACCATCGCGTAGACGCTGTCGGCCACACGACGCCCGGCGACGACCTCCGCCGCCGCCCGCAGGTCCCCGATCCGCGAGTTCGTACACGAGCCGATGAACACGCGGTCGAGCCTGATCTCCTCCATCGGGGTTCCGGGCTCGAGCGCCATGTACTCGAGCGCGCGCTCGTCCTGATCGGTGTTCGGCTCGGGAACCGCGCCCGTCACGGGCACGACCATCCCGGGCGTCGTTCCCCAGGTGACCATCGGACTGACCGCAGATGCGTCGACGTCGAGGAGCTTGTCGAACGACGCGCCGTCGTCGGTCCGCAGATCCCGCCAGGCGTCCGGCACGGAATCGGGCGCGGCCGTCCGGCCGATCACCCATTCGAACGTCGTGTCGTCGGGCGCCACCATGCCGGCGCGTCCGCCGCCCTCGATCGTCATGTTGCAGACCGTCATCCGGCCCTCCATCGACAGCGATTCGATCGCCGGTCCCGCGTACTCGACGACGTGCCCGACCGCGCCGGCAACGCCCATCTGGCCGATCGTCGCCAGGATCAGGTCCTTCGCCGTGACCCCGAACCCGAGCGAGCCGTGGTACAGGATTCGCATCGACTTGGGCTTCGACTGGACCAGGCACTGGGTGGCGAGCACGTGCTCGACCTCGCTCGTCCCGATCCCGAACGCGAGCGCGCCGAACGCGCCGTGCGTCGCAGTGTGCGAGTCGCCACACACGATCGTCATCCCCGGCTGGGTGACGCCGAGCTCGGGGCCGATCACGTGCACGATCCCCTGATGGTCTGAGCCCAGCGAGAACAGCGGGATGTCGAACTCCTCGCAGTTGCGCTCGAGCGTCTCCACCTGCACGCGCGACAGCTCGTCGCGGATTCGAGACGCGACCGGCGTACCGTCGGTCGGGACGTTGTGGTCGGCCGTGGCCAGCGTGCGATCGGGCCGCCGTACCTTCCGCTCGGCGAGCCGGAGCCCGTCGAAGGCCTGCGGACTCGTGACCTCGTGCACCAGGTGCAGGTCGATGTACAGAAGCCCGGGCGCAACCTCGTGGGCGTCCCAGATCTTGTCGAACAGCGTCTTTGGCATCAGCTCCTCCGTAGCCCCGCGCTGAGTACCGCAAGCAGCACGGCTTCCTCAGGGCCTGGATTTTCAAAATGATGATTCAGGTCTGCGTCGAACGTGACGCAGTCTCCATCGAGCAACTCGTAGCGCTCGCCGTCGCAGAACAAAACGACCTTGCCCCGCTCGACCAGTGCGGTCTCGCGACTCCCCGGCTCGTGCCTCGGCGGGTCCCCCGGGCCCCCGGTGACCGCTCCCGCCGCCAGCGTGTGGCGCGAGAGCTCGGCGCGCTGGCCGGGCAGCGGCGGAGTCAGAATCTCGTAACTGTGCCCGTCGACCGCCCCCGGGCCCTTGCGGCGCTCGCCCGCGCGCACGACGGTGACTGCACCGTCCTCATCCAGCCGCAGCAGCTGGGACAGACGGAGCTCGAGACCGGTGGCGATCCGCTTGGCGACCTGAAGGGTCGGGCTCGTCTCGCCGCGCTCGACCTGAGACAGCATCGGCGCGCTGACCCCCGAACGCTCGGCAAGGTCGCGCAGCGAGAGATCCATCGCCTCGCGGAGCGCGCGGATCCGGAGGCCGATGCTGCGGTCGGAGATCGTGGCGCTCGACATACGTCTGTACGTTATCACATACGCAGTCCCCCGCTAGCCTCACCCCGATGCGATCGCGACCCGACGTGCTCGTCCTCGGCGGCGGCGGTGTCCTCGGCGAGGCCTGGATGATGGGTGTCCTGGCCGGTATCGAGGACGGCACCGGCTTCGACCTGCGCGATTGCGACTACTACCTCGGAACGTCCGC
>Ga0335073_10003563_pt1 | contig 21717 bp, 20 predicted proteins | sample Lox_Sample_22_FD_207093 | JGI IMG/M metagenome (GOLD analysis project Ga0335073, IMG submission 207093) | Soil microbial communities from Loxahatchee National Wildlife Refuge, Florida, United States - Lox_Sample_2.2 | ecosystem: Environmental > Terrestrial > Soil > Wetlands | place: USA...
AGCCGGTGCGCTTCACCCTGCCGGGGCGCCGGTTCGGGCCGGGCTGGGACGTGCTGATCGACACCGCCGCCGCGGGCCGCGCCGAGGCGAGCGTGCCCGCCGAAGGCAGCGCCGAGCTGGCCGGCCGTTCGATCATGGTCCTGCGCGGCCAAAGGTAATCCCGCCCGCCGCTGGCCCGGCCGGTCCGGCAGTGGTTGACTGCTTGCCGTGCGCCAGATCTTCCCCGCGGCCGCAGGCGCGGCCGAGATCGGCCCGATCCCGGGCCGCGGCGGGCGGCAGGGCGCCGCGCCCGCGGTCGCCGCGCTGGGCGCGCTCTACGCGTACCCCGATGCCGCAGCGGGCGCGGCCCCGTGGCTGCGGGCGAGCATGGTGGCCAGCGTGGACGGCGCGGCCTCCCTGGCCGGGCGCTCCGGCGGGCTGTCCGGCGACCCCGACCGCCTGGTGTTCTCGGTGCTGCGCAGCCTGGCCGACGTCATCCTGGTCGGCGCCGGGACGGCGCGGGCCGAGGGATACCGCCCGGTCCGCGACAGTGAGGTCTGGGCGGCGCTGCGTATCGGGCGAGCGCCCGTGCCGCCGATCGCGGTGGTCACCGGGAAGCTTGACCTTAACGAGGATGCGCCGTTGCTGGCCGGGACGGCGCAGGCGCGCACGATCGTGCTCACCACCGAGGCGGCGCCGGCCGCCCGCCGGGCCGCCGTGGCCCGGCACGCCGACGTGGTCGTAGCCGGACGGGACGCGGTCTCGCCGGCCGCGGCCGTGGGCGCCCTGGCCGCCCGCGGGTACCAGCGCGTGCTGGTCGAGGGCGGCCCGGGCCTGCTCGGCCAGATCACCGCCGCCGGCCTGCTCGACGAGGTCTGCGTCACCGTCAGCCCGGTGCTGGAGGGCGGCCACGCGGGCCGGATCATGGTCGGGCCCGGCGCGGCGACCGGGCTCCGGCTCGCGCACGTGCTCGAGGACCGTGGCTTCCTGCTGTGCCGGTACCTGCGGGCCGCGGGCTGAAGGTGTTCAGCCGACCGGCCTGCCCCTTCCCTAGGCCTCAGGCGCCCCGGCGGAGCCGCTCCAGGGCCTCGGCCAGGATCGCGGCGCCGTCGGTGTCGTTACGGCGCTCCTTCACGTAGGCCAGGTGCGTCTTGTACGGCTCGGCGTGCGGGGGCGCCGGCGGGTTGGCCTGGTCCTGCCCGGCGGGGAATCCGCACCGCGGGCAGTCCCAGGTCTCGGGGATCGCGGCATCACTGGCAAAGCTGGGCACGGTCTCATGCCGGTTGCAGCACCAGAACGAGACCCGTACCCGGGGCGCGGCCTCGCCGCGCTCTGCCTCGCCCATCGGACCTGCTCCAACCCGGCTGCCCCGGATCGCGTTGCCACTACTCACTGCTCACCCCTTGCCTTGCCTCATGACCCGCTGAAATCTGGCGTGCGTAATGAGATTGCCGGCCTGACTGCCGCCGCGGTTAGCGGTTCAGCAGCAGGTTGAGCCCGATGATGCAGAGGAACCAGACGATCCCCGTGAAGATCGTGATCCGGTCCAGGTTCCGCTCGACGACCGACGAAGACCCCAGGCTCGACGAGATTCCCCCGCCGAACAGGTCAGACAGCCCGCCGCCTTTACCCTTGTGCAGCAGCACGAGCACGACCATCAGGACGCTCGTGATGATCAAGACGATCGAGAGTGCGATGATCACTGCTGGTTCTTGTCCCCTCCGGGCTCCCGCTCAGGTAGTGGCGCTCAGCTCACGATACCGGCAGATCCTGACGAATTCCCCGGCATCGAGACTGGCCCCGCCCACCAGGCCGCCGTCAATGTCCGGCTGCGCCATGATCGCGGCCATGTTGCCGGACTTAATCGACCCGCCATACAGGATACGCATACCGGCCGCCACTACGTCCCCGTGAACGGCGGAAACACGCTCCCGGATGCCGGCGCAAACTTCCTGGGCGTCCTCCGGCGGGGCGTCCTCACCGGTGCCGATCGCCCAGACCGGCTCGTACGCGATGACCATGCCCGCGACCTGCTCCCCCGATATGCCGTCCAGGCCGCCGTCCAGCTGGGCCAGGTTATGGCTGAGCGCGTGGCCCGCCTGACGCACCTCCAGCGGCTCCCCCACGCAGAGCACGGGCGTGATGGCGTACCGCAGCGCCGCCTTCACCTTCGCGTTCACCAGGGCGTCGCCCTCGCCGTGGTACCGCCGGCGCTCCGAGTGACCGGCCAGCACGTACTGGCAGCCCAGCTTGGCCAGCATCCGCCCGGACACGTCTCCGGTATAGGCACCGTCGTCATGGGGCGAGAGGTCCTGGGCCCCGTAGCCCAGCCGCAGCCGGTCTCCGTCGATCAGGGTCTGCACGCTGCGCAGGGCGGTGAACGGCGGGAGCACGGCGACGTCGGTGGCGTCGAAGTCCCGGGCGGTCAGCGCGAACGCGAGCTTCTGGGTCAGCGCGATGGCCTCGAGCTGGGTGTTGTGCATCTTCCAGTTGCCGGCGATCAGCGGCTTCCTGCCCGCCGCCCGGCTCACTCGGCTGCTCCGCCCTCGGCCGCCTCGGGCCGGGTGTCCTGCAGCACGGTCAGCCCGGGCAGCGGCCTGCCCTCGAGGTACTCCAGGCTGGCCCCGCCGCCGGTCGAGATGTGCGAGAACGAGCCCTCGGGAAAGCCCAGGATCCGCACGGCCGCCGCGGAGTCGCCGCCGCCGATCACGGTCAGCCCGGTCACGTGGCTGATCGCCTCGGCCACCGCGCGGGTGCCCGCGGCGAACGCCGGGAACTCGAACACGCCGACCGGGCCGTTCCAGAACACGGTTTTCGCATCCGCGATCTTCTCCGCGAACAGCTCCCGGGTGGCCGGGCCCATGTCCATGCTCTCGCGGTCCGCGGGAAACTCACCGACCCTCGCCACGTAGTGCTCGGCGTCCGGGGCGAAATGGGTGGCCGCGACCAGGTCGACCGGCAGTACTACCTCCACCCCGAGCCGGGCCGCGTCCTTGAGCACGGCGGAGACCTGCGGGATCAGCTGCGGCTCCAAGAGCGACTTGCCGACCTCGTACCCCTGGGCCTTGAGGAACGTATACGACATGCCGCCGCCGATCACCAGCCGGTCCACCTGGCCGAGCACGTGGGCGATCATGCCGAGCTTGTCCGACGGCTTCGCGCCGCCGAGGACCATGACGTAGGGCCGCTCCGGGTTCTCGGTGAGCTGGCGCAGCACCGTGACCTCGGCGAGCACCAGGTCTCCCGCCGCGTGCGGCAGCAGCGCGGGCAGGTCGTACACGCTCGCGTGCTTGCGGTGCAGCGCGCCGAACCCGTCACCCACGTACACGCCGCCCGGCCCGGCCAGCGCCGCCATCCGCCGGGCCAGCCCGGCCCGCTCGGCGTCGTCCTTGCTGGTCTCCGCGGGCTCGAAGCGGACGTTCTCCGCCAGGCCCACACCGCCGTCGGCCAGCGCGGCCACGACGGCGGCCGCGGACTCGCCCGCGACGTCGGCCGCGAGCGGGACGCCGGCGCCGAGCAGCTCGCCGAGCCGCTCGGCGACCGGCCGCAGTGACGGGCCGCCCGCGGCGCGCCCGGCGTAATCGGCTCCTTTGGGCCGGCCCAGGTGGGCGAAGACCAGGATCCTGGCGCCCCGGGCGGCCAGCTTGGTGATCGTCGGCAGGCTGGCCCGGATCCGGCCGTCGTCGGTGATCCTCGTCCCGTCCAGCGGAGTGTTCAGGTCGGCGCGCAGCAGGACCGTCTTCCCGGCGACGTCCCCCAGGTCGTCGATGCCCCGCATGACGCGGCCTATCCGGCCCGGCCGGGCAGCCCGGCTCCGACCAGGGCGACCAGGTCGGCGAGCCGGTTGGAGTAGCCCCACTCGTTGTCGTACCAGCCGATTACCTTGACCTGGTCCGCGTTGACCATGGTGAGCAGGGAGTCGAACGTGCAGGAATACGGGGACTTGACGATGTCGGAGGAGACGATCGGGTCCGAGGTGTAGTGCAGGTAGCCCTTGAGCGGGCCGTCCCCGGCGGCGCGGTAGGCGGCATTGACCTCCGCGGCCGTCGCCTCGCGCTCCAGCTGAACGACCAGGTCGGTCACTGAGCCGTCGATGACCGGGACCCGCATCGAGATACCGTCCAGCTTTCCCTTGAGCTCAGGCAGGACCAGGGCCGTGGCCTTCGCGGCGCCGGTGGTGGTCGGGATGATGTTCTGCGCGGCGGCCCGGGCCCGGCGCAGGTCCTTGTGCGGGAAGTCCTGAAGCACCTGGTCGCTGGTGTACGCGTGGACCGTCGTCATGAACCCCCGGACGATCCCGAAGCTCTCCAGCAGCACCTTGGCCATCGGCGCGACGCAGTTCGTCGTGCACGACGCGTTGGAGATGATGTCGTGCCGCGCCGCGTCATACGCATCGTCGTTCACGCCCATCACGATCGTGATGTCCTCGCCCGTGGCCGGCGCGGAGATGACCACCTTGCGCGCCCCGGCCTCCAGGTGCTTGCGGGCGTCGGCGGCCTTGGTGAAGCGCCCGGTGGACTCGATCACCACGTCCACGCCCAGCTCGCGCCACGGCAGCCCGGCCGGGTCCCGCTCGGCAAGCATCCTGATGGTCTGCGACCCGGCCCGGATGGAGTCGCCGTCGACGGTCACGTCCACGTCGAGCGGACCGAGCACGGTGTCGTACTTGAGCAGATGCGCGAACATCGCGACGTCACCGAGGTCATTAGCCGCGACGATTTCGAGCCCCCCGCCCGCCTCCCCTGCCCCCTCCGTGCCCGCCCCGGCGTGCACCGCCCGCCAGAAGTTACGCCCGATCCGGCCAAAACCATTGATGCCCACCCGGACAGTCACCGCAGAGTTCTCCTCGTCACTTGCTTGCCCCGGCCGCGCGCGGCACCTTTCGTAACCCCCGACCGAACCCTATACCGAACCGCGGCCACCCAGCTGCGGCCGCCTCCTCGCCCGGGGCGGCCGCGGGCCTGACCGGCCCGGTCGGCCTGGCTCAGGGCGCCAGCATGTCGGCGGTCAGGTGCGCCTCGGTCCCGGGGATGCCCAGCTCCATCGCGCGCCGGTCGGCCAGCGCGAGCAGCCTGCGGATCCGCCCGGCTATCGCGTCCTTGGTCAGCGCGGGCTCGGCCAGCTGACCGAGTTCTTCCAGGCTTGCCTGGCGGTGCTTGATCCGCAGCTCGCCCGCCACGATCAGGTGCTCGGGGGCGGCGGTGCCAAGGATCTCCAGGGCCCGCTCTACCCGGGCGCCCGCCGCGACCGCGGCCCGGGCGCTGCGCCGCAGGTTGGCGTCATCGAAATTCGCAAGCCGGTTCGCCGTGGCCCGGACCTCGCGCCGCATCCGCCGGTCCTCCCAGGCGAGCATGCTGTCGTGGGCGCCCAGCCTGGTCAGCAGCGCGCTGATCGCGTCGCCGTCCCTGATGACCACCCGGTCCACCCCGCGGACCTCGCGGGCCTTGGCGTGAATCTTGAGCCGCCGCGCCGCGCCGACCATAGCCAGGGCGGCCTCCGGGCCGGGGCAGGTGATCTCCAGTGACATCGAGCGGCCGGGCTCGGTCAGGCTGCCGTGCGCCAGGAAGGCGCCGCGCCAGGCCGCCTCGCAGTCGCAGGTCGTGCCCGACACCACCTGCCGCGGCAGCCCGCGGACCGGCCGGCCGTGACCGTCCACGAGCCCGGTCTGGCGGGCCAGGCTCTCGCCGTCCTTGTGGACCCGGACCACGTACCGGTTGCCCTTGCGCAGGCCGCTGGGGGCCAGCACGATCAGCTCCGAGGAATGGCCGAAGACCTCGGCCACGTCCTTGCGGAGCCGGCGCGCCGCCGCGCCGGTATCGAGCTCGGCCTCGACCACGATCCGGCCCGCGGCCAGGTGCAGGCCGCCCGCGAAGCGCAGCAGCGTGGATACCTCAGCCTTCCGGCAGCACGGCTTGAGAACGGTGATCCGGCTCAGCTCGTCCTTGACCAGACCGGTCATAGCCATCGGCGTCACTCCCCCTCGAAAATCTGCGCAAATGCGCCTGCCAGCAGCCGCGGATCGTGGCGCGGCGTTCCGTCCCGCATGGCCAGGTCCGCCAGCACGAGCCTGGCGCCGAGAACGGCGGCCGCCTTTCCCAGCTCGGCCACGGCGGCACTGGCCGCGCCGCGGTCGGCGAGCACCACGTCAACGGTCAGCTCCGGAGCATGGCCGGCCAGCACCTCCAGGTGCGTGTGCGGCGAGAACCCTTCGGTCTCGCCCGGCTGCGGCGCGAGATTCAGCGCGACCAGCCGGCGCCCCCTCGTGGTCACCAGCGCCTCGGCCAGCCCGGGCACCAGCAGGTGCGGCAGCACGCTCGTGAACCAGGACCCGGGCCCCAGCACCACCCAGTCCGCCTCCCCGACCGCGGCCACCGCCTCGGGGCAGGCGGGCGGGTCCGCGGGCACCAGCGAGATCGACCGCACTCGCCCGGTTGTGGTCGCGCAGGCGGCCTGCCCCCGGACCATGCTCATCTCGTACGGCCGGGCCGGGTCGGCGCCCTCGACCTCGGCGGCGAGATCGAGCGGGACCGACGCCATCGGCAGCACCCGGCCATGCGCCCCGAGCAGGCGTCCGACCCAGTCCAGGCCCTGCACGGTGTCCCCGAGAAGCTCCCAGAGCGCGACGATCAGCAGGTTGCCCACCGCGTGCCCGCCGAGTTCGGCCTCCCCGGTGAACCGGTGCTGCACGACCTGGCTCCAGGTCGTCCCCCACGCATCGTCGCCGCACAGCGCGGCCAGCGCCATCCGCAGGTCTCCCGGGGGCAGTACCCCGAACTGCCTGCGCAGCCGGCCGCTGGAGCCGCCGTCGTCGGCCACCGTCACCACGGCGGTCAGCTGGCGAGTGACCCGGCGCAAGGCAGACAGCGAGGCGAACAGGCCATGCCCCCCGCCGAACGCGACCACTTTGCGGCTCAGCGGGCGCCCGGCGTGGGCCGCCGTCAGCGCCTGGGGCCCGGTGCTTTCCGGCACGGTGCTCTGCACCACGGGGCTCACCGGCACGGGGCCCGTGCGCTCTCCCATCGCGTCCCTCATTCGCGCCCGAGATCCCGGTGCACCACCCGGATGGCCGCCGAGGAGCCGGCCAGCCGGGCGGCGATCTCCTCGGCCATCACCACGCTGCGGTGCTTGCCGCCGGTGCAGCCCACCGCCAGCATCACGAAGTGCTTTCCCTCACGCTGGAAGCCGGCCAGCGTCACGCGTACCGACTCGACGTAGGAGTCGAGGAATTCCGCCGCCCCCGGCTGGACCAGGACGTAGTCCCGGACATCCTGATCCTGGCCGGTCAGCGGGGCGAGGTCGTCCACCCAGCGGGGGTTGGGCAGGAACCTGCAGTCCGCCACCATGTCCGCGTCGACCGGCAGCCCGTACTTGAACCCGAACGACACGATGTTCACGCGCAGCGCCGTATCCACGTCGCCGCCGAACGTGTCGCGCATCCGGGCCCGCAGCTGATGCACGTTGAGCCGGGAGCTGTCCAGGACGAGGTCGGCCTCGCCGCGGACCTCCTGCAGCAGTTCCCGCTCGGCCGCGATGCCGTCGACCACCCGGCCGCCCTCCTGCAGCGGATGGGGGCGGCGGACGCTCTCGAACCTGCGGACCAGCGTTTCGTCGTTGGCCTCCAGGAACACGACATAGGGCCGGGCGCCCCGGGCTTCGAGATCGCCGACGACCGACTTGAGGTCGGTGGAGAACGCGCGGCTGCGCACGTCGACCACGGCGGCCAGCTTCGGCACCGCGCCGCTGGAGCGCCGGGCGAGGTCCAGCATGGTCGGCAGCAGGTCCGGCGGCAGGTTGTCGGCCACGAACCAGTCAAGGTCCTCGAGCGACTTCGCCGCGGTGCTCCGGCCTGCTCCGGACATTCCGGTGATGATGACGATCTCCGGGACGGTGCGCTCCGGCTCTGCGGAGCCTTCCGGCCTCATGGCGAACCTCCCCCGTTGCCTGCCGCGGGCCCGGGGCTGTCTGGTCCCCCCGGGTGCAGGGCCGCCGCGACCGTCTCCGCGATGCGCGGCCCGATGCCAGGCAGGTCGGCCATCTCAGCCACGCTAGCTCCCGCGATCCGCCGGACGGAACCGAAATGCCGCAGCAGCGTGGCTTTGCGGGCCGGGCCGAGCCCGGGAACGGCGTCGAGCTCGCTGGTCGTGAGCGCCGCGGACCTCTTCTTCCGGTGATAGGTGATCGCGAACCGGTGGGCCTCGTCGCGCACGCGCTGCAGCAGGTAGAGACCCTCGCTGGTGCGCGGCAGGATGACCGGGCCGTCCTCGCCGCGCAGCCAGACCTCCTCCAGGCGCTTGGCCAGGCCGCAGACCGAGACGTCGTCGATGCCGAGCTCGTCCAGCGCCCGGGCCGCCGCGGCTACCTGGGCGGGTCCGCCGTCGATGACCACGAGGTTCGGCGGGTAGGCGAACTTGCGCCGCCCTGGCTCTGCCCGCCCGCTCAGCCCTTCCGGCTCGGCGGCGGCCGGGTCGCCGAGGACGTCGAGCTCGCCGGTGGCCTCGCGTTCCTCCAGGTAGCGCCGGAACCTGCGGGAGATGACCTCATGGATGGAGGCCACGTCGTCGGTGCCGTCCAGGCCGCGGATGCTGAACCTGCGGTACTCGGACTTGCGCGCCAGGCCGTCCTCAAAAACCACCATGGACGCCACGACGTGGGTCCCCTGCAGGTTCGACACGTCGTAGCACTCGATGCGCAGCGGCGCCTCGTCGAGCCCGAGGGCGTCCTGGATCTCGCTGAGAGCCCGGCTGCGGGTGGTCAGGTCGCTGGCGCGCTTGGTCTTGTGCAGCGCCAGGGCCTCCGCCGCGTTCCTCGCGACGGTCTCCAGCAGCGCTTTCTTGTCTCCCCGCCGGGGGACCCGGAGGGTGACCCGGCCGCCGCGCCGCGCCCCCAGCCATTCCTCGAGCGCCGCCGCGCCGGGCGGCAGCACCGGCACCAGCACCTCGCGGGGCACCGGCGCGTCCGGCCGCCGCGGATCGCCGATCGCCCGCCGCTGCCCTCCGCGCTGGGCGCGCGGGGCACCCTGCCCCGCTTCGCCGCGGGCCGCCCCGTTCTCCCCGGCCACCGGGTCCTCGCCGTAGACCTGGCCGAGGAACTGCTCGACCAGCTCGCCCGTCGTGATCTCCTCGACCTTGTCGACCACCCAGCCGCGCTGGCCGCGCACCCGCCCGCCGCGCACGTAGAACACCTGGACGGCCGCTTCCAGCTGGTCTTCGGCCAGCGCGATCACGTCGCAGTCGGTGCCGCCGTCGAGCACCACCGCCTGCTTCTCCAGGGCCCGGTTCAGGGCCTGGATGTCGTCGCGCAGGCGCGCGGCCCGCTCGTACTCCTCGGCGTCGGCGGCGCGGCGCATCTCGTTCTCCAGCCGCCGGATGAACTTGCCGGTCTGCCCGGCCATGAAGTCGCAGAACTCCTCGGCCAGGGCCCGGTGCTCCTCAGCGTCGACCCGGCCCACGCACGGCGCGGAGCACTTGCCGATGTAGCCGAGCAGGCACGGCCTGCCGATCTGGCCCGCCCGCTTGAACACCCCGGCCGAGCAGGTCCGGACCGGGAACACCCGCAGCAGCGTGTCCACGGTTTCCCGGATCGCCCAGGCGTGCGAGTACGGGCCGAAGTAGCGCACCCCGCGCCGGCGCGCGCCCCGCATCACCATGACCCTGGGGTATTCCTCGTCCATGGTGACGGCGAGGTACGGGTAGCTCTTGTCGTCGCGGTAGCGGACGTTGAACCGGGGATCGAATTCCTTGATCCAGGAGTACTCCAGCTGGAGCGCCTCCACCTCGGTGGTGACCACCGTCCAGTTCACCGCCGCCGCCGACCGCAGCATGGACTGGGTCCGGGGATGCAGCCCGGCGAAGTCGGCGAAATAGGAGTTCAGCCGGGACCGCAGGTTCTTGGCCTTCCCGACGTAGATCACCCGGCCGCGCTCATCGCAGAACCGGTAGACCCCGGGTGACTCGGGAACCGAGCCAGGGGCGGGCCGGTAGGCGAGCGGATCTGCCACGCAGCAACTCTATGCGCGACTGCGCCGCCGGCCGTCCTCATCGCGCCCGTGGCGCCCCGCCCACCTCCCCAATCCCTTCCTGTCCGGGCTATGCCAGGCTGTGCCGGTGCCCGTCGCCGCCATCGCCTGCTCGCTCGCCGTGATCACCTGGGGGTACCTGCTGGCCGGCCACGGCGGCTACTGGCGCACCGATCAGCGGCTGCCCCCCTCGGCTGACGGCCCGCGCTCGTGGCCCAGCGTGGCCGCGGTCGTACCCGCCAGGAACGAGGCCGCGGTGCTCCCGGGCACGCTGCCGACCCTGCTCGCGCAGGACTACCCGGGCGCCTTGGCCGTCGTCCTTGTCGACGACGACAGCTCAGACGGCACGCCCGGGGTCGCCGCGGCGCTGGGCCGCGCGGTCGCCCCCGCGCAGGGGTGTGAGCCATCGAGGCCTGCGGGCGTTCCCCCGGCAAGCACCGGCCCGGGGAGCACCGTGTCCTCGCGGCTGCGCGTGGTGTCCGGCCGCCCCGCCCCGCCGGGGTGGGCCGGCAAGGTCTGGGCCATGCAGCAGGGGCTGCGCGCCGCGGGCGACGCCGCGTACATCCTGTTCACGGACGCCGACATCGGCTACGCGCCCGGGGTCGTGGCGGCGCTGGTGCGGGCGGCCGAGGCCGACGACCGCGCGATGGTGTCGCAGATGGCGCTGCTGCGGGCGGAAACGTTCTGGGAGCGGCAGCTGGTGCCCGCGTTCGTGTACTTCTTCGCCCAGCTGTATCCGTTCCGCCGGGTCAACCGGCCCGGCGGGCGCACCGCGGCAGCCGCAGGCGGCTGCATGCTGGTGCGCCGGAGCGCGCTGGAGGCCGCGGGCGGCCTGGAGCGCATCCGCGGCGCGCGCATCGACGACGTGGCGCTCGGCCGGCTGCTGAAGAATCCGCCCGCTCCGGCCCGCTGCTGGCTCGGGCTCACCACCGACGTCACCAGCCGCCGGCCGTACCCGCGCCTGTCCGGCCTGTGGGACATGATCGCCCGCAGTGCCTACACCCAGCTGCGGTACTCGCCGGTGGTGCTCACCGGCACGCTGGCCGGGCTGCTGTGGCTGTACGCCCTGCCGCCGGCGGCCGCGCTCGGCGGGCTGGGCTGGCTGGCCGCGGGCGGCGGCGGCAGCGCCGGCTGGCTGGCGGCGGCCGGGCTGGCCGGCTGGGCGATCATGTCGGTCAGCTACGTCCCCATGCTGCGGCTGTACCGGCTCTCGCCCTGGCGGGCGCCGGGCCTGCCGCTGATCGCGGTCATGTACGCGGCGATGACCGCCGACTCGGCCCGCCGCTATTACGCCGGCCGCGGCGGGGAGTGGAAGGGACGCACGATCCCGGCGGGCCGGCCAGGCTAGCGGGGAGCGCGCCGCCGGGGTCCTGGCGGACGGGGTCACAAGCCATGCTCGCCAAGCCAGCCGGCGAGCTTGCCCGCCCGGCCGACCGCGCGCAGCCGCCGCTCGGTCTGTTCCCGCACCGCGGCGGAGGCCACGATGAGCAGCCGGTCGCCGACCCGCAGCGTGGTGGTGGGTCCCGGGACGAAGCCCTTCCCGTCCCGGACGATGAGGGCCAGGTTCGCCTGGGCGGGCAGCCGGAGCTCGAAGATCTCCACGCCGTGCAGCCGGGAGTCGGGCGGGATCTGCGCCTGGAGCAGGTCGGCGTGCAGCGCCTCCAGCGGCGCCGCCTCGACCTCGACGTCGAGCGGTTCCGCCGGAGTGATCACCCGCAGCCGCCGGGCGGCGAACGGCAAAGTGGTGCCCTGCAGCGCGACGTTGATCGTGACCACGATGAACACGACGTCGAACAGCCGGGTGGCGCCCGGCACGCGGGCGTTCATCGGGATCGTGGCCAGCACGATCGGGACCGCGCCGCGCAGCCCGGCCCAGGCCAGGAAGGCCTGCTGGCGCCACGGCACCCGCAGCGGCAGCGTCGCCAGGACGACCGATACCGGCCGGGCCAGCAGCATGAGCGCGGCCGCGGCGGCGACCGCGGGCAGGATCTGGCCGGGCAGCCGGACCGGCGAGGCAAGCAGCCCGAGCATCACGAACAGCCCGATCTGGGCGAGCCAGGCGACTCCCTCGGCGAACCCGCGGATGGCCGGGCCGTGCGGCAGCCGGGCGTTGCCGAGTACGAGCGCGGAGACGTAGACGGCGAGGAAGCCGCTCGCGCGGGCCACGGACGCCGCCCCGTAGCCCGCCACGATCAGCGCCAGGATCGCAATCGGGTAAAGGCCGGAGGCCGGCAGGGCCAGCCGCCGCAGCACGAGCGCGCCCAGCAGGCCCACGGCCAGCCCGATCGCGGCGCCGGCCGCCAGCTCATACGCCACCTGCCCGACGATCAGCACAGGCGAGGACGCGTGGCGGCCGACCTCGCTGAGCATGGTCACCGCGAGCACCGCGGGCGCGTCGTTGAGCCCGGACTCCCCCTCGAGCATCCCGGACAGCCGGGGCGGGAGCGGCAGCTTGCGCAGCACGGAGAACACCGCGGCCGCGTCGGTCGGGGCGAGCACCGCGCCCAGCAGCACGGCCTCCCGCCAGTCCAGGTGCAGCAGCCAGCGGGTGACCACCGCGACGACCACGATGCTCGCCACCTCCCCCACCGTGGCCAGGCTGAGCGCGGCGGGCGCGGCCGCACGGGCGTGCGCCCAGTTGGTGGTCAGGCCGCCCTCGGCCAGGATCAGCACCAGCGCGCTGAGCCCCAGCGCCTGCGCCAGCGCGGCGTTGTCGAACCGGATGCCGAGCCCGGCCTCGCCGAGCGCGAGGCCGAGGCTGAGGAAGACGAGCAGGCCTGGCAGGCCGATCCCGTGCGCGAGCCGGGCCGCCATGATGGCGGCGAGCACCACCACGGCCCCGATGAGCAGCACGAGCCCGAGATCGGTCACGGACGTCTCTCCATGCCCCGCTCCAAGGCCCGGTGCTGGTGGCTACCCAGTGAACCTTTCAGTGTGCCCGATCAGCGATCAACAATGGCAGACCCAGCGCCGGCGGGCCGCGCGGTCACGAACTCCCGGGGCTCCGGGCGCCCTCGGCGGGGGCGAACACCACGAAAGCGGCGAAGTCCTCGGTGACGTCGGTGAACCGGTGCTCCTCGCCCGCGGCCACGAAGACGACCGATCCGGGGCCCACCGCAGCGCTGTCCCCGCTGGCCCGCAGCACCGCGCGGCCCGCGGTGACCACGTAGATCTCGTCCTCGGTGTGCGGCTCCTGGTCGTCGCCGCCACCGGCCGGGATCGAGTAGGTGCCGACGCTCAGGTCGGCCACCCGCAACTGCTCGACCCAGTGGTTCGGGTCCTGCCCGGCCGGCGGCGTGAACCGCCCGGCATCGCCGATCACCTTCATCGCAGCCTCCTGTCAGTCCTCGAACGCCGCCGGCGACGGGCAGGCGCACATCAGGTTCCGGTCGCCGTAAGCCTGGTCGATCCGCCGCACCGGGGGCCAGTACTTGGCCCGGCGGTCGCCCGGGATCGGGTAGGCCGCCTCGGCGCGCTCGTAAGGGTGCGCCCAGTCGGCGGACGTCAGCATGCTGGCCGTGTGCGGGGCGTTCTTCAGCGGGTTGTCCCGGGCGTCGAACTCGCCCGAGGCGACCTTCGCGATCTCCTTCCTGATCGCGATCATGGCGTCGCAGAACCGGTCCAGCTCGGCCAGGTCCTCGCTCTCGGTCGGCTCCACCATCAGCGTGCCGGACACCGGGAACGACATCGTGGGCGCGTGGAAGCCGTAATCGATCAGCCGCTTGGCCACGTCCTCGGCGGTGATCCCGGTCTGGCTGGCCAGCGGCCGCAGGTCGAGGATGCACTCGTGGGCCACCAGCCCGTCGCGCCCGGTGTACAGCACCGGGAAGTGCGGGTCCAGCCGGCGGGCCACGTAGTTGGCGGACAGGATGGCCGCGCCGGTGGCCCGGCGCAGGCCCTCGGCCCCCATCATCCGGATGTAGGCCCAGGAGATCGGCAGGATCCCGGCCGAGCCGTACGGGGCGGCCGCCACCGGGCCCGCGGGGCCGATCGGATGCCCGGGCACGAACGGGGTGGGCAGGAACTCCGCGAGGTGCGCCCGGACCGCGACCGGGCCGACCCCGGGGCCGCCGCCGCCGTGCGGGATGCAGAACGTCTTGTGCAGGTTCAGGTGCGACACGTCGGCGCCGAACGTGCCCGGCCGGGCCAGCCCGACCAGCGCGTTCAGGTTCGCCCCGTCCACGTACACCTGCCCGCCGGCGGCGTGTACCTCCTGGCACACCTGGCCGAGGGTCTCCTCGAACACCCCGTTGGTGGACGGGTACGTCACCATGATCGCGGCCACGCTGCCGGCGTGCGCATCCAGCTTGGCGCGCAGGTCACCGGTGTCGATGGCGCCGTCCGACCCGCACTTGACCACGGCCACGCGCAACCCGGCGAGCACCGCGCTGGCCGCGTTCGTGCCGTGCGCGGACTCGGGGATCAGGCACACGTCGCGGCCGGGCTCGCCGCGGGACGCGTGATAGTGCCGGATCGCGAGCAGCCCGGACAGCTCGCCCTGCGACCCCGCGTTGGGCTGCAGCGACACCGCGTCGTACCCGGTGATCTCGGCCAGGTAATCCTGCAGCCCGCGGATCAGCTCCAGGTAGCCCGCGGTCTGCTCGGCCGGGGCGAACGGGTGCAAGCCGGCGAACTCCGGCCAGCTGATCGGCTCCATCTCGGCGGCCGCGTTCAGCTTCATCGTGCACGAGCCGAGCGGGATCATCGACCGGTCCAGCGCGATGTCGAAGTCGGCCAGCCGCCGCAGGTACCGCAGCATCGAGGTCTCGCTGCGGTGGGCGTGGAACACCGGGTGGGCGAGGAACTCGCCGCCCCGCCGCAGCCCGGCGGGCAGCATGTCCGGGGCATCGGCGGCGAGCTCGACGTCGCGCCCGGCCAGCGCCGCCGCGACCTCGCGCAGCTGCGCCTCGGTCGTGGTCTCGTCGCAGGCGATCTGCACCGCGTCCGGCCCTGCCTGGTACAGGTTGTAGCCGGCCGCGCGGGCCCGGGCCACCGCCTCGGCGGCGCCCCCGGGGACGAGCACCCGGACGGTGTCGAAGAAGCCGCGAGAGTACGTTGCGAATCCGTGGTGCTCGAGCGTGCGGGCGAGGACCGCGGCGCGCCGGTGCACGCGGCGCGCGATCGCGGTCAGCCCGTCCGGGCCGTGGTAGGCCGCGTACATCGCCGCGACCACCGCCAGCAGCACCTGCGCCGTGCAGATGTTGCTGGTCGCCTTCTCCCGGCGGATGTGCTGCTCGCGGGCCTGCAGCGCGAGCCGGTACGCCGGGTGGCCGTCCGCGTCGACCGAGACGCCGACCAGGCGGCCCGGCAGCTGGCGCTTGATCGCGTCGCGGACGCAGATGTAGCCCGCGTGCGGGCCGCCGAAGCCCATCGGCACGCCGAACCGCTGCGTGCTGCCGACCGCGATGTCGGCGCCGAGCTCGCCGGGCGGCGTCAGCAGCGTCAGCGCCAGCAGGTCGGCGGCGACCGCGGCCTGGGCGCCGCGGGCGCGGGCCGCCTCGATCACGGGCGCCAGGTCGCGGACGGCGCCACTGGCCCCCGGGTACTGCAGCAGCACCCCGAACAGCTCGCCGTCCGGCTGCGCGGCGATCAGCTCCGGGGTGATCTCGCCGGTGACCAGCTCGATGCCGAGCGGCTCGGCCCGGGTGGCCAGCACCGCCAGGGTCTGCGGCAGGCAGTCGGCGTCGGCCAGGAAGATCCGGCCCTTCCCGGCCACGCGCCGGGCCATGGTCATCGCCTCGGCGGCCGCGGTCGCCTCGTCCAGCATCGACGCGCCCGCCACCGGCAGGGCGGTCAGGTCCTCGACCATGGTCTGGAAGTTCAGCAGCGCCTCCAGCCGGCCCTGGGAGATCTCCGGCTGGTACGGCGTGTACGCGGTGTACCAGGCCGGGTTCTCCAGCACGTTGCGGCGGATCACCGCGGGGGTCGCCGTGCCGTAGTAGCCCAGGCCGATCATCGAGGTGAGCACCTGATTGCGGCCGGCCAGGCGGCGCAGCTCGGCGAGCGCCTCGTCCTCGGTCAGCGGCCCGGGCAGGCTCAGCGCGCGGTCGGCCAGCGCGGCGGGCAGCGCGGCCGAAGTCAGCTCGTCGAGCGAGGCGAGGCCGACGGTCTTCAGCATGTGAGCCTGATCGTCATCAGACGGCCCGATGTGACGCTGCGCGAAGTTCATGGGAGCCTCCCTGCTGGCCGCCCGGTGCGCGGGCGGCCAGATGATCTTTCCGGAGTCCCCCTCTGTCGCCGCGCCTGCGCGGGTCCAGAGCCGCTTGTCCCGCCCGGTCCCTGATGCCTGAGAGGTTCCGGGGAAGTTGCCCCTTCGGCGCCCGCGGCTGGCTGCGCGGGAACTCTCCCGGGCGGTGTCGTCAGCGCACCCGAGCCTACCCGCCCGCGGCACCGACCCGCAGGTATCCGAGGTCCATGATCAGGGATTCCGGGGCCGGAACCCGGTGCGCCGCTGCCGCCTAATGGCGCACGCACCGCTAGCTCGACTCCCCGGCTTCCGGGCGGCGCGGCGAGCGCGCCGGGGTCAGATGTCGTCCCAGCGGAACACCCGGACGGCGATCAGCGTCAGCACGGCGGTGATCGCGAGCATCACCCCGATGGCCGGCAGCGCCGAGGCGGGGCCCTCGCCGCGCGCCATCACGTTCTGCATGCCCGTGACCAGGTAGCGCAGCGGCATCACGTAGGAAACCTGGCGGATCCAGGCCGGCGCGAAGTCCAGCGGGATGAAGGCGCCGCCGAGGAACGCCATCGGCAGGATCACCAGGTTGGCGATGGCCGTCGCCGCCTGCTGGGTCTTCGCGATGGCCCCGGCCAGCAGGCCGATCGACATGAACGCCAGCGTGCCGACGAGTACCACCGGGATCGCCATCCACCAGGACGCGGTGAGCTTCAGCCCGAAGTACGGCGTGGTCGCGATGATCAGGAACGCGGCCAGCTGGATCAGCGCCACGCCCACGCTCACCCCGACCCGGGCGGTGACCACCGAGGCGGTGCTGACCGGCGACAGGCGCAGCCGCCGGAGCAGCTTGTTCTCCCGCCAGCTCACCAGCGTGATCGCCGCGCCGAACGTGGCCCCGGACGCGATCGCCCAGCCGAGCAGGCCAGGCGCCACGTACTGGATCGGCTTCAGCGACTTGTCCTCGACCTGCGCCACGGTCAGCTGGTAGGCGGCGGGCCGGCCGGACGCCGTCTGGTTGGCCTGCTGCACGATCGACGCGAACACGGCCTGGACCACGCCCGCGGTGACCTGGTCGGCGATCGAATAGCGCACGACCAGGGTGCGGCCCTGCTGGAGCACCGCGGCGTCGTCGGTGCCCTTGCGAACGTCCTCGAGCGCCGCGGCCAGGCTGTCGGTCCGGGTGATGCTCATCACCTTGCCCAGCTGGCCGTGACTGCCCGCGGCCGCCTGGTCGAGCAGGCTGACCCGGCCCACCTCGGCCACGCTCACCTTCGGCGCGCTGGTGCTCTTGTAGATCGAGCCGAACAGCAGCAGGAACAGCACCGGGATCAGGATCGTGAACACCATCGCCGTCCGGTCCCGGACGAACCCGCGGAGCATGGCCCTCGACAGGCTGCGGAACGCGGTCATGCGCGGTACTCCCGCCCGGTGAGCTGCAGGAACACGTCCTCCAGCGTGGCGCCGGACACGCGCAGGCCGGTCAGCGCGTCGTGCTCGGCCAGCCCGGCCAGGACCGCGGCCGGGTCGCGGGTGGCGATCGTGAGCGACACCCCGTCGTCAGTCGCGGCCTCCGGCGCCGTCCCGGCGCGGGCGGCCAGCGCCCGGGCGGCGTCGGCCGGCAGCTGCCCGGATTCCACGCTGACCCGCAGCGGCTGGTCCAGCCGCCGGACCAGCGCGGCCGGCGGCCCTTCCTCGAGGATCACGCCGTGATCCATGATCGCGACCCGGTCGCAGAGGGTCTCCGCCTCGTCCATGTGGTGCGTGGTCAGCACCACGGTCCGGCCCTCGGCGCTGATCTGCCGGAGCAGGTCCCAGAGGTTCCGCCGGGCCTGCGGGTCGAGCGCCCCGGTCGGCTCGTCGAGGAACACCACCTCCGGGTCGTGGACCAGCGCGCACGCGATCGACAGCCGCTGCGCCTGACCGCCGGACAGCTTCTCGGTGCGGATGGCCGCCTGGTCGGCCAGGCCCACCACGCCGAGCATCTCGTCCGCGCGCCCGGCCGGGACGCCGTAGAGGGAGGCGAAGGTCTGCAGCTGCTCCCGGGCGGTGAGCCGCTCGAAGAACGACGACGCCTGCAACTGGACGCCGATCCTCGGCAGCAGCGCCGGGTTACGCGGCCAGGCGGGCAGGCCCAGCACGCTCACCTCGCCGTCGTCGGCCTGGCGCAGGCCCTCGACGATCTCGAGCGTTGTGGTCTTGCCGGCCCCGTTGGGCCCCAGGATCCCGAAGAACTCGCCGCGCTGCACCTCGAAGCTGACCCCGTCGACGGCCCGGACGGGGCCGTACGACTTCTGCAGATCGCGCACGGCTATGGTCGCTGCCACGCCGGCCACGATAACAAGCCATAACGGTCCGTCAGCGGCTCGGCCGGCTGGCCCTTGTCGGCCAGACTTGGTCGACCGCCGGGCCCGCGGGGCGCGACACCCGCCACAGCGTCGGCGCGTGGCGGCCTTACTCCTGAACCAGGATCGGCACTTCAGGCCACACTATGCGCGGCTTAGTGCCCTTAAGAGCGTGGACCGCCACTCCCCAGAGAGTCAGCACCTCACGACGCTCCCGGTCATCTCTTAGCGTCGCCCAGCGGGCAGCGTAGGTCTCCCCCGTCTGCTGCCACATCCACGTGTCTGGCGTCGCTGGCAACTCAGCCAGCCTCGCCCGCTCGGCCACAAGCTCAGTCACCTTGGCAAGGTAGCCAGGGTCGCCCTTGTCGAGGTCATCAATCTCAAGGTCAATCTCCGCGATGTCGTCTAGGTGGTCCCGTTGTCCCGGGATCAGCACGCGCACGACTAGCGGAAGCTCGCGCGCCCTTACGGCGCGGTCAACTTCTGCGTCCAGGTCGGCCAGCGGAATCATGTTGCCGCACTCGCTGCGATTGCGGACTTCGCCGTTACAGCGGTAGTAGATGTTGTATTGACGCGAGCCATCCTTACGGACGTTGTAGACACGGTGACGGTGCATCACGCCTCCGCACTTCGCGCAGAAGACGACTCCGGCCAGCATCGCAGTACCGGCCGCGTAGTTGCGCTTCCGCGGCATCGAATCCAGCTTGTGCTGTAGGGCTCGCCACTTCCCCATGTCATCGAGGATCGGAGTGAAGCGGAGTACCGTCTTGCCGCTGCCGTCCTTACGGCGCCCGATCAGCGTCGTGTTCTTCAGGATGTCCCTAACGGTCTTCAGTTGCCAGGTGCCGCCGTTGGGTGGCTTCACGCCTTCGGCTTCCAGCCACTCACAGATAGCTGTGAAGGTCTCGCCTGCTAGGAACTTGTCAACCATCCCGAGCACGATGGGCGCTAGTACGGGGTCTGGCTCAAGCGTCTTGTGATTGTCCTTCGCCACAATCGCGTAACCGAACGGTGGTCGGCCAACTAGGTACTCAGCCTCGCGTAGACCGCGCTGCATGCGCCGGTAGCGCTGACTCGTGTTCTGCCACTCGGCGCTGGCCATGTTGACGAGGTTGTCCCAGAGGATTGGCGTCGTCGTGTCGTCTGGCTTCGGTGGCCAGCACAACTCAGGGGACACGATGATGAGTTTCTTGCCGTGGCGCTCGGCCCACTCACGGAATCCCCAGTCACGCCCGCGCGTCATGCGGTCAACCTTGGCGAACAGAACTCCGTCGTATTGGCTCATCTTGTCGGGATCGTTCAGCCACGGCCCAAGGTTGGGCCGATTGAACGGACTCGCCCTGCCGACCAGGTCTGGGGGGAGATCGACACCGACGTCGGGTCGCCGACGCAGCCAGGTCCGGCTAGCCCTGCTGCCGCCCGATCGCTACCCGCGCCTGGTCGAGGCGGCCGCCCCGATGACCAGCTGCGCCACGGACGACCAGGACTTCCACTACCGCTTCGGGATCGACCTGTTCATCGCCGGGGTGCAGGCCATGGCGCCCTCGGCCACCGCGGGGCCGGGCACGGCCGCCCGGGGCGCGGAAGATCAGGACCAGGCGGCCGCGGCCGCCGCGGGACAGCCCGCGGGCTAGCCGGTGCGGCGCGCGCGGCGGCGGGACAGCTCGTCCGGGCCCACGCCCGGCTCGCCGGACCGGGCCCCGCCGACCGCCGCGGACCCGGAGTCCTCGGCCCGCTCCGCGGGGAGGTTGGCCAGGGTGCCCTCGACCTCCTCGCAGACCCGGCCCAGCGCGATGCCGAACACCCCCTGGCCGCCCGCCAGCAGGTCCACCACCTCGTCCGGGGACGTGCACGCGTAGACGGTCGCGCCGTCGCTCATCAGCGTGATCTGCGTCATGTCGCTGCTGCCCTGCTCGCGCAGGTAGGCCACGGCGATCCTGATCTGCTGCAGCGAGATCCCGGCGTCGAGCAGCCGCTTCACGATCTTGAGGGCCAGGATGTCCCGGAACCCGTAGAGCCGCTGCGTTCCGGAGCCGCTGGCCGCGCGCACGCTCGGCTCCACCAGCCCGGTCCGGGCCCAGTAGTCCAGCTGGCGGTAGGTGATCCCGGCCGCGACGGCGGCCGTCGGGCCCCGGTAGCCGACATCCTCGGGGCTTGCCGCCGGTTCCTCGCCGAACAGCAGGCCCTGCTCGTCAGCGGGGGACATGCCCGCGCGGCTCGGGGTGCCTGCGGGGTGGGCGCTGCCGCGGCGGGCCGCGCCGCCGCGCACGCTGGCCGCCTGGCCCTTGCCCTTGGTCACCGCCACGTACACCTCCGGCCCGGGACCAGGAGTCTCCGGGTACTCGCTTCGAACCGTAGGCCGGCCGCGGCGAGGTCGTCAACGATCCCCCGCGGCGCGTCGCGGTAACAGGGGACCTCTTTCATCCGTCCATCTCCCGTCTGAGCACGCGGACACGGCGGGAGGATGAAAGAGATTCATCAGGAGTCACGGCAAACCGTTATCCCCCGGGTGCCCCCGAGAGCGCCTGCTCAGGTCGCGCGGCCGAAGTCCTCGGGAGTGATCGTGTCGAGGAACTCACGGAACTTCTCTACCTCATCCTCCTGCTCGTCGGGGATCGCGATCCCGGCTTCCTCGAGAATCTCGTCCGCGGCGAAGATCGTGGCGCCGGTCCTGAGCGCCAGGGCGATCGAGTCCGACGGCCTCGCGCTGACCTCCTTGCCGTTCGAGAAGATCAGGTCGGCGTAGAACGTACCATTCCGCAGGGCGGTGATGTTCACCGTCCGCAACTGAACATCCAGGGCCTCGAGGATGTCCCGCATCAGGTCATGGGTCAGCGGCCGCACTGGCACGAGACCCTGCTGGGCGTAGGCGATGGCCGTCGCCTCCATCGGGCCGATCCATATCGGCAAGTACCTCTCCCCCTGCATTTCCTTCAGCAGGACGATGGGCTGGTTCGTGGGCATCTCGACCCGGACGCCTACGACCTCCATCTGCCTCACGGCGGCTCCGTCCTCACGTGCGCCTGGCGCGCTGCCTTACTTCCGGACCCTGGTCAAGGCCACTCCTTTGTCAACGTACACCCGCTACCGGAGCGTGCCCGCCCGCGGCCCGATCGCAATGGCCGGGAAGGTCCGGTTCCGGGCGCGGTTCCGCGGGCGGCATCAGTCACGGGCCCCTCCTGCCGGAGGGTTGTACCCGGACG
>Ga0335073_10003564_pt1 | contig 21717 bp, 18 predicted proteins | sample Lox_Sample_22_FD_207093 | JGI IMG/M metagenome (GOLD analysis project Ga0335073, IMG submission 207093) | Soil microbial communities from Loxahatchee National Wildlife Refuge, Florida, United States - Lox_Sample_2.2 | ecosystem: Environmental > Terrestrial > Soil > Wetlands | place: USA...
TCCAACCAACTCGCCGCATGAGGATGCGGGCCGCGGTGCTCGCCGCACCGCGGCGAGAGTTCGAGATCGGAGAGGTTGAGCTCGAGCCGCCGCACGCCGACGAGGTGCTGGTCCGGATCGCGGCGACTGGGCTGTGCGGCAGCGACCTCAATGCCCTGGACGGCAAACGGGCGCTCGTCCCGTTCCCGGCGGTGCTCGGCCACGAGGCAGCGGGGGTCGTCCACGAAATCGGCGAAGGGGTGGGGCGCGTCGACGTGGGCGATCACGTGGTGCTGTCGATCCTCCCCTCCTGCGGCCGGTGCGCTGCCTGCCTGGACGGACGCCCCAACCACTGCCAGACGGCCGCCGCGGCTATGCGTGAGGGTGCGCTGCTCGACGGCTCGAGCCGTCTCAGCGCCCGCGGCCGAGGGCTGCACCACTTTCTGGCGGTCTCATCGTTTGCGGAGTGGGCGGTCGTGCCCGAGTCGGCGGTGACCGCGATCGACCCCATCATGCCGCTGGATCGGGCCGCCCTTATCGGCTGCGGCGTCCTGACCGGATTCGGCGCCGTACGCAACACCGCGCGCGTGCCGGCGGGTGCCCGCGTCGCCGTTTTCGGTTGTGGCGGCGTGGGTCTGAGCGCGATCCAAGGCGCTCGGATCGCCGGCGCCGCGACGATCGTGGCGATCGACGTGCAGCCCGGCAAGCTCTCGCTGGCGCGTGCGCTCGGCGCCACCGCGGTGGTGGATGGCCAGGTCGGCGATGTCGTGGAGGCGGTTCGGGGCGCGACCGATGGCGGCGTCGACTACGCCTTCGAGGCCGCGGGGCGCCAGGAGACGATCGCGCAGGCGTGGGCCTCGCTGGCCGTCGGCGGCCAGCTTGTCATCATCGGCCTGCTGGCGTCCGGCGCAAGCTTGACCCTCGATGCCGACCCTCTGCTCGAGGAGAAGCGGCTCGCAGGGTGCTATCTCGGGTCGGCGTCGCCCACCCGAGATGTTCCCGAGCTCGTGAGCCTGTATCTCGACGGGCGGCTGCTTCTCGACGAGCTGATCACGCGCCGGCTTGCGCTCACCGAGCTCGACGACGCGTTCGCGCGCCTGCGCGCCGGCACCGAGGCAAGGCAGGTAGTGGTGTTCGACGGCGTCGCCGCTTGAAGGAGGGGTTCACACAGGGCTAACCCAGCAGATGAAACAGCAGGAGAAGGGGCGGGCCTTGGGCGGGCGCCCCGAGAACGTCATAGAGGTCGTTGGAGAGGAGAGAGAACGTGCCGAGCGAGTCACTTGATCACACAGCGCGAGACGATGAGCGCGGTCTGACCCGCGCCGACCTGCTCCGCCGCGCCGCCGCGGGGTCGGCGCTGCTGGTCGGCGGCGGTCTGCTGAGCGCTTGCGGAAGCAGCGCATCGAGTACGACCCAGTCGGCTGCGCCGGCGTCCGCCGCGCGCTCGGGCGGAACGCTGCGAATCGGCGCAACCGGCGGTGGCGCGAAGGACGTGATCGACGCCAACTCCGCGACCGCGGACACCGACATCGTGCGGGTGGCGAGCCTTTACGAGCCACTCGCCCAGCCGACGCCAGACTTCAAAAGCGTCGAGATGGTGCTGGCGGAGTCAATCGAGCCGGTCCAGGGCCGCGCCGATATGTGGGACATCCGCCTCCGATCCGGCGTCGAATTCCATAACGGAAAGACGCTCTCCGCCGACGACGTGATCTACTCGATCCGGCGCATCGTCAACCCGAAAAACCCGGGCGTGGGCGCGGCGTCGATCGGATACATCAACCTGAACGGTCTCAAGAAGATGGACTCGCTGACCGTTCGGGTCCCGCTCACCATCAAGAACGCCGGGTTCGTCGACGACCTCGGCCAGTACTTCAACGTGATCGTTCCCGTCGGGTACGACCCCCACAACCCAGTCGGCACCGCCGCCTTCCAGTATCAGAGCTTCACTCCCGGTCAGCAGAGCGTGTTCACCAAGTTCCCGCATTACTGGCAGACAGGCCTGCCGAAGGTCGACAAGCTTGTGATCATCGACTTCACCGATGACACCGCGCGGGTCAACGCCCTGCTCGGCGGCCAGATCGATCTTGCCGACACGCTGCCGACCGCCGAGTTGGGGGAGATTCAGAGCAATTCCTCGCTGCGTCTGATCAACAACCCGAGCGGCTCCTGGCAGCCCTTCACGATGCGCGTTGACCAGGCGCCGTTCGACGACGTGCGGGTGCGCCAGGCGTTCCGACTGATCGCCGGGCGGCCGCAGCTGCTCGAGCAGGTCCTGAGCGGTAGTGGCTCTGTGGCGAACGACCTCTACGGCCGCTACGACCCGGCGTATAACAGTTCCCTTCCGCAGCGCGTGCAGGACCTCGCCCAGGCGAAGTCGCTCCTCAAGCAGGCTGGCCACAGCGGGCTCACCGTCGAGCTCGTGACGTCCCCCGTGTTCCAGGGAATCGTGCAGGCGGCCGAGGTCTTCAAGCAGCAAGCGACCGGCGCCGGCGTCACCGTTCAGCTGCGCCAGGTCGATACCGGGACGTTCTATGGGCCCAACTACCTGAAGTGGACGTTCGCGCAGGATTTCTGGGGACCGCGGCGTTACCTCTCGCAGGTCGCGCAGGGCAGCCTGCCCAACTCGCCGTTCAACGAGACCCATTGGGCGACGGGCAGCGATCCGACCTCGAAGCAGTTCCTGAGCCTGATCGCGCAGGCGCGTGCAGAACTCGACGATGCCAAGCGGACGCAGCTGATCCAGGCGGCGCAGAAGCTCGAGTACGACAGCGGCGGCTACATCATCCAGTACTTCTCCAACTACATCGGCGCTTACAGCTCGAAGCTCGCGGGCATTCCCGCCGGCGTTCAGGCGACCTTCCTGCTCGCCCCCCAGTTCAAGCAAATGGGCTTCACGACTTGAAGCCGGGCATGCGCTGGCGATGAAGATCGCCACGATCGAGACGTTCAGCAACCAGTTCGTCGGGATGGTCCGCGTGCGCACGGACGAGGGCGACCACGGATGGGGGCAGCTCTCGCCCTACAACGCCGACATAACGGCGGCCGTGCTGCACAGACAGGTCGCCCCGCACGCGCTCGGACACGACGCCGACGACATCGAGCCGCTCGTCGCCCGCCTCCCCGAGCTAGAGCACAAGTTCCCCGGCTCGTACATGTGCCGCGCGATCGGCGGGCTCGACACCGCGCTCTGGGACCTGCGGGGCAAGCGCGAGGGCAAGAGCGTCTGCGAGCTGCTCGGGGGGACGCCCCGGTCGTTTCCGGTGTACGCGTCCAGTATGCGCCGCGACATCGAGCCGGCCACCGAAGCCCGCCGCCTGGCGCTACTGCGCGAGACCGACGGGTTCACCGCGTTCAAGTTCCGCGTCGGCCGCGAGGTGGGGCACGACCAGGACGAGTGGCCGGGCCGGACCGAGTCAGTCGTGCGCGCGGTGCGCGACGCCCTCGGGGACGACGCCACCCTGCTGGTGGACGCCAACAGTTGCTACTCGCCCGAGCGGGCGATCGAAGTGGGCAAGCTGTTAGAGGACCACGGCGTGTGCCATTTCGAGGAGCCCTGTCCGTACTGGGAGCTCGAGTGGACGGCCGCGGTCGCCGACGCGCTCGATCTCGACGTCGCCGGCGGCGAGCAGGATTGTCTGCTCTCGGAGTGGCGGCGGATCATCGGCCTGCCCGCGGTCGACGTGGTGCAGCCCGACGTCTGCTACCTGGGCGGCCTTACGCGGACCCTCCAGGTCGCCGAGATGGCGGATGCCGCCGGGCTGGTTTGCACCCCGCACTCGGCCAACCTGTCGATGGTGACCGTGTTCGCGCTCCACCTCATGGGCGCGATCCCGAACGCGGGCCCCTATGTCGAGTACTCGATCGAACCAAGCGACTATTACCCGTGGCAGGTGGGACTGTTCGAACCCGTTCTCACCGTGCGCGACGGGGCAGTCGCGATTCCGGATGGGCCAGGGTGGGGGGTCGAGCCGGCCGCGGACTGGCTGGAACGCGCCACCCGCCAGGTAAGCGCGATACCGGCGTGAGCGGCCGCCCGAACGTGCTGCTGATCATGGTCGATCAGCTGGCCGCCCAGTGGCTTCCCGCCTATGGCCACGCCATCGTGCGGGCACCGAACCTCGACGAGCTCGCCGGCCGCGGCGCTGTTTTCGACGCCGCCTACTGCGCCTCGCCGCTGTGTGCGCCCTCGCGCGCCGCCATGCTGAGCGGCCGTCACGCCTCGGCCATCGACGTGTTCGACAACGCGGCCGAGCTGCGAGCCTCGGTGCCGACCCTCGCACATCTGTTCCGAGCCGCGGGGTATCACACGTGCCTGGCCGGCAAGATGCACTTCGTCGGGCCGGACCAGCTGCATGGCTTCGAGCGGCGGCTGACCACCGACGTGTATCCGGCGTCCCTCGATTGGACGCCCGACTGGACGCGGCCGGTCGCCGAGCGCCTGCCCTGGTACCACTCGGTTGACGCGGTGCTCACGCCGGCGCGGACGGTGGCGAGCATGCAGACCGACTACGACGACGAGGTCGCGTTCCACGCGGTCCGACACCTGCACGACCTCGCGCGCACGCGGTCCGACCGTCCTTTCCTGCTCGTGGTCTCGTTCACCAACCCGCACGATCCGTGGGAGGTGCCCGCGCGGTACTGGGACCTCTACGATCCGTCCGCGATCGAGCCACCGGCGATCGCGGCGGTCCCGCTCGAGCGAGCCGATCCGCACAGCCGGCGCCTCGCACAGATGTCGGGGCTCGACGAGATTGAGATCGCGGACGAGCAGGTCCGGCGCGCTCGGCACGGCTACTACGCCGCGATCAGTTACGTGGACGAGCGGATCGGGGTGGTTCTGTCCGCGCTGTCGGCGAGCGGCCTGGGTCAGGACACCGTGATCGCGTTCACAGCCGACCACGGGGAGTTCCTGGGCGAGCGCGGGCTCTGGTACAAGATGTCGTTCCTCGAGCCAGCGGCGCGTGTTCCCTTGTTCGTGTGCGGCCCGGGCGTGGGGTCCGCCGGCGGCCGGGTGCCGTCACCGGTCTCACTGATCGACGTCCTCCCCACGCTGAGCGAGCTCGCGGACGTCCCGCTCTCCGGGGCTGAGATCGACGGCGTGAGCCTGATCGGGCTGCTCGACGGAACCGGGGCAGGACCGGAACGGGTGATCTGCGAGTACGAAGCCGAGGGGGTCACCGCGCCGGCGGCGATGGTGCGCTCGGGGCGACACAAGCTGATCGTTTGCCGGACCGATCCCGATCAGCTGTTCGACCTCGAGGCCGACCCGCTCGAGCTGTCGAACCTGGCGGGGGATCCGGCGCACGCCGCGAGCTTGAACGCGCTGCGTGGCGCGCTCGAGCAGCAACTCGATCTCGGCGCGATCGAACGACGCGTGCTCGCAAGCCAGCGGGAGCGCCACCTTGTGGCGCGCGCACTCGCGACCGGCGCCGAAGCGGCCTGGGACTACCAGCCGTTCGTCGACGCGTCCCGGCAGTACGTGCGGACCCGTGAGGACCTGTACGACCTCCAGCGAGTGGCGCGGCTCGAGACGCGGTAGGCCGGATCAGCCGGTGGTCGCCGGCTGCGCGGCGCTGGAGCTGACGACGAGCAGCGGCCCACGCATGGCCAGCCACAGCGCGACCAGGACCCCCGGCACGACTGCGACCAGGTATGCCAAACGCGGACCGGCCAGCTGATCCAGCGCGCCGGCGAGCAACGGCGCCAGGACCAATCCGGCGGCCCACGTCCCGTTCAGAAGCCCGATCACGAGACCATCCCCAAGCTCGGCGCGGGCGGCTGACTCTGTCGCCAGCGGGTAGGACACCGTGCTGATGACCGCCCGCGGCGCTGTCGAGAGCACGAGCATCCCGACCAGCGCGCCGGCGCCCGTCTCGAACGCACCGGGCAACAGCGACAGCGCCAGGGCGAGACCGGCGAACGTCGCCCACCGGATCGTGGCCGCCCGGCGGCCAAGCTTGACCACCATCGCGCTCACCACGATGTAGACGCCCGCGGCCGCCGAGAACGCGACGCCGGTGCCCGCGGCGGAGAACCCCGCCTTGTGTAGCTCGAGCGGCACCAGGAGCTGTGTCACGCCGCCGACCGCGCCGGCGATCGCCAGGACGGCCGCGCCCGTGAGCAACCCGGGTTGGCGCGGAAGGACGCGCACCAGGTCGCGCGCCGAGTTGGCGCGTCGTAGCTCGCCGGCACGCCGGACAGGGCCAGGCTGAGGCGCGAGCAGCAGCGCCAGCGCGGCGCCGAAAGCGGCCATCGCCACGAACGGCGCCGAGAGACCGAATTGGTCCGCCAGCAGCCCGCCGAGCGCGGGGCCCGCGACCATGCCCACGGCGGCACTGGTGGCGACCGCGCCCAGCGCCGGCGAGCCGGACGTGGCGTGCGAGCCCGCCAGCCAGGCGACGCCGGTCGTCCACACGATCCCGAACGCCAAGCCGAACGCGAGGCGGCCGGCGATGAGCGCCGGGTATGCGGGCAGCGCCTGGGCGAGGGCCGCCGCGGACATCAACACCGTGGCCGCGATCGTTAGGCGTCGCGCCCCGAGCCGATCGGCGAACGCACCTGCGGGCATCGAGATGGCCAGGGTGGCCAGACCCGGTGCGGCCAGCAGCAACGCGTCGGTGGACGGTGACAGTGCGTAGGCGTGGTTCAGACGAGGCAGAAGCGGTACGACCGCGCTCTGGGTTGCCGCAGCGGCGAAGAACAACGCGTGGAGCAGCGGGGTCAGGAGCCGGCTGTCGTTGTGCGTGCGATGAGTACCCACCGACCGGCAGGATAGGATTCCGCCAGTCGTTCGAAAAGTGAAACTTCGGGCATGGAACGATCAATCCAGTCGATCGAAAATGGGAACGTGGAGCTCCGAGGTCTGCGAGCGCTCGTCGCGGTGGCGGACCGCGGCTCGTTCCGCGGGGCGGCGTCCGAGCTCGGCTACACACAATCCGCGATCTCGCACCAGGTGGCCGAGCTCGAGCGGGCGCTCGCGGCGCAGCTGTTCACGCGGCCGGGTGGACGCGGCCAGGTATCGCTGACTCGCGCTGGCGACGCTGCCTACGTGCACGCTCGCCGCGTGTTCAGCGAGCTGCGCACGCTCGAGGTGAGCGTGCGGGCGACTCTCCGCGCCGAGCGCACGGTCGTGCGCGTCGGGGTCTTCCAGACGGCGGCCGCCGAGCTCCTGCCGGCCGCGCTCGGGGTGCTACGCGAGGAATGGCCCGGCGTCGAAGTCGAGCTGTCCGAGACCGACGACGACCCGCGGCTGATCGAGTGGCTGGCGGAAGGCCGCCTCGACCTGGCCGTGACGATCAACCAGCGCCCCGACGACCGCATCGAGGTGATCCGGTTGTACGAGGATCCGTGGGTGGTCTTGACGCGGCGCGACAGCGACCTGGCCGCGGTCGAACGTCCGAGCTTCGAGATGCTCGACGGGGCCGATGTGGTCGCATGGACCACGCGATGGGAGATCCAGGGCGAGCTCGAGGCGGCGTGGCGCCGGCGCGGCATCAACCCTCACGTCGTGTACCGCACCGATGACAATCTCGCGTTGCAGCGACTCGTCGCCGCGGGGCTGGGCCACGCCTGCGTCGGGCGGTTGGCGGCGGAGCGAGCGATCGACCCGTCGCTGACGTGGCTCGCGCCGCCCGACATCCTGTCCGCACGCACGGTGGCGCTGTGTCACCCCCGCCGGCGGGATCTGGCCGACGCGGCGCGGGCGCTCAGCGGTGCGTTGCGGGCGCAGTTCGGGCGCTAGTAGCGACGCGGCGGTCGGTCGCGCGACCACGCGGCCGCACCGCGCTAGCCACGTACGCCGAGACGCACCCGGCGCGCGAGCGCAAGCCCCGGGCGATCGGTGATCACTCCCTCGACCGCCGGGTGGCCCAGGTAACGATCCAGCGCAGCAGGGGAGTTGACGGTCCAGACGATGCACGGGACGCCCGAGGCGGCGGCTGCTGTCAGTGCGCCGTCGTCGGCCAGCCGGCGATGAAGGCATAGACAATCGGCCTTCGACGCGGGGAGTCGACCGGCGAGCGCCCGGCGAACACCGGCGGCGACCAGCAGTCCGGTGCGCAGCTCCGGCGCGAGCATCTTCGCCTCGAGTACGACGTCGTCCAAGAACGAGCTGACGAGGCACCGGTCGAGCCCGAACGGCCGCAGCAGGTCGATCGTTTCGGCGACGTAACCCGGCTCCTTGACCTCAAGGTTGAGCTCGATCCGGTCCTTTGTCAGCTCGAGCACGTCCTCGAGCAGAGGCGGCCGGATCCCCGTTCCCTTGACGCTCACGGCCTCGTAGGGGAGCGAGCTGGTGGGAGTTGCCCTCACCCGGGCGTCGTGGAACACGATGAGGCGTCCGTCGCCGGTACGGCGCACGTCGAGCTCGATCATGTCCGCACCGAGCGTGATCGCCGCCTCGAACGCCTCGAGCGTGTTCTCCACTAACCCGTCGGACGCTGACTTCCCCCACGCGCCACGATGAGCAATGACCAGGCAGGGCGTGCTCATCTGGACGAATAATGGCAGGCGCCTGGCCGAGCGCGGACCCGCCGGCAGTTGGAACCATGACATCTCCACGATGCCGGGATCGCGCCCGCGTACCGGCGTATTAGGTGCTGTCTATCAGCGTGAGGTCACAGGTCGTGGAGATCCGGGCCGTGCCGGGGACTATCGAAGGCATGGCCTCGCTCGCGATCTCCTCGGACGTCACCGGGCGGAGAAGCCCCGCGTTGGGGCTCGCTGCAATCTGCCTCGGGTTCTTCATGATCACCCTCGATGCGACGATCGTGAACGTCGCGCTGGAGCCGATCCTCAACAGTCTCGGCGGTAGTCTCTCCGCCGCACAGTGGATCGTGAACGCCTACACGCTCGCGTTCGCGTCATTGCTCCTATCCGCCGGGGCGCTCGCAGACCGGGTCGGCGCGCGCGCCGGGTTCGCGATCGGCCTGATCATCTTCGCCCTCGGTAGCGCGGCCTGCGCAGCCGCTGCGTCGATGCCGATGCTGATCGCGTCCCGCGTGCTCCAGGGTCTGGGCGCCGCGTGGCTGATGCCCTGCTCGCTCGCGTTGATCGGCCACACCTTCCCCGGCGCACACGAGCGCCGGCGCGCCCTGGCGATCTGGGGCGGCGTCTCGGGGATCGGGCTCGCTTCCGGGCCGGTGCTGGGAGGGATGCTCACCACGGCGGTCGACTGGCGGGCGATCTTCCTCGTCAATGTTCCCGTCGCCGCGATCGCCGGGCTGCTGCTCTTGCGCCACGTGGGGGAAACCCGGCGACACCACCACCGCCTCGACGTTCCCGGCCAGCTTCTCGCCATCATCGCGCTGTCAACCCTGACCGCCGGGTTCATCATCGCCGGCAGCACGGGCTGGGGCACCGGACTGGCCCTCGGACTGCTCGCCACGGGTGCCCTCGGCGCCGCCGTGTTCACCGCCGTCGAGCGCCACCGCAGTCATCCGATGGTGGACCCCGCGCTGTTCCGCGTCCGCACGTTCTCGGTGTCGGTGACGATCGGGATGCTCTTCAACTTCTGCCTCTACGGAAGCCTCTTCTGTCTCGCCATCGACCTCCACGCCGCACATGGCCTGAACGCGCTGGACACCGGCCTGGCGCTGCTCCCGATGACATTGGTCACGGGCACTTTCGCCTTTCTCAGCGGGCGTGTCGTCGGGCGCTTCGGAGAATGGCCGGTGATGCTCGCCGGCCTCACCGTCGGGGTTCTCGCTTCCGTGCTGGTCGCGTTGGAGGCTGATCACAGCGCGTTGTGGGTCCTGATCACCTCAAGCGGGCCGATCGGCGCCACCGCGCTCGTGATGCCCGCGATGACCGCCGTGGCCATCGACAATGCTCCCGAGCACCGGATAGGCCTCGCCTCCGGTGTTCTGAACGCCGCCCGGCAGACCGGCGGCGCGTTCGGGGTTGCTGTCCTCGGAGCGCTCCTCGCCGGCAGCAACCACGCAATCTCCCTTCACGGCGCGTTCGGCGTCATTGCCAGCGCGTACGCGGCAGGGATCCTGCTCGCGCTACATGGCCACCATCACGCCCTCCCGCCTGACGACGATCGTTGACATGCCTGAACAATGGATGTACGCCATCGCGGGCAGGTCGCCAATGCCGTTCCGGGAGGCCGCCGAAGCTGCGGATGCGGGTAGGAGTCGCGACACCGATCCGGTACGGCACGTTCAGGCCGCGGGAGCCGACGCGGGGATCAATCCGAGTTGCTCGAGCATCAGCAACCGGTCGAACATCAGGTTGAAGGACGCATGCTTGCCGTCGCGGAAGTGCGGCACTTGGAGGTAGTCCAGGCTGACCCGACGACCGGTTGCAGGCACGTCGCCCGCCGGGCTGTGGAAGACGCCGTCGTGGGTCCCGCTGGAGGTGCCGACCTCGACCGCGACATCATCGATGAAGTGAACGTCGTGGACATCGACCCGCGCGTCGGGGAAGGCCCTGAACCAGCCTGCGAAGAACTCGGCGCAAGCGGCCTTGCCGGCTCCGGTGGTGGGACCGGGCGCCACGAAAACGACGTCGTCGTCGAGCACAGCGGCGAAGCCGTCGATGTCGTGCGCGTTGAACGTGTCCGTTCCCCTTTGGAACGCCTCGCGCGGGGTGATCGTCATGACGGGCCTCCTTCGGTCTGTCGGCGTGGAGGTCTGAGGGTCGCGCGCGGAACCTGACGTTCGCTAGAGGGTGGCCACCCTGGTCTTTTTTACTTCGAGCGCCCGGGGTAGCTCTGATCGTTGTTCAATCCCGAGTTTGCGGTACGCGCGTGAAAGGTGACCTTCAACGGTTTTGAGGGCCACGTACAGCTCTTGGGCGATCTCGCGATTACTCCGGCCCGACACCGTGCGCGCGGGGGGCGCCGAACGACCGCACATGGCTGCGACGCTCGGCAGTCAGTGGTTACAGGTGAGTCACGCGCGCCAGGAGGTCGTGAAGCTGCTCGCGTTCCTTGCCTTTGAGCGGTGTCAAGAATTGCGCCTCGCACGCGAGCAACAGCTCGAACGCCTCCGCGCGGAGCTGGTCGCCGGCGGGGGTGAGCGCGACCGCATATGCGCGGGCATCGTTGGCGTCGCGCTCGCGAACCACCAATCGCTTGCGCTCCAGCGACGCCCCAAGCTTGAGGATCGTCGTGCGGTCGAGTCCCAGGATCTCGGCTACCTGCGTCTGCGACAACGGCGAGCGCTCTGCGAGTACCGCGAGCACGCTGTACTCGCGCGGGGTGATCCCGAGCGGCTCGAGGTCGCGCTCCCCCATCGCCTGCACCCGCGACGCGGCCCGGCCGAGCAGGTACGAGGTCCGCGCGGACAGATTCTCGGGCAGTTTCATCGCGTTCACAAGTATTCGACAGCGATGCTGTACAGTCCTGCTGTCGATATGTCTGTCGCCGAGCCCAAGGTCGTCGTCGCCCACCGCGAGGATCTGTGGTGGCTGCTGGCGGAAGCGTGCCAGCTCGAGCACATGATCATGTGCCAGTACCTGTTCGCGGAGTGGACGCTCAAGGACAAGAGCGACGGTCTGACCGACGAGCAGTCCGACGCGATCGAGCGCTGGCGAGGGGTGCTGCGCGGAATCGCCATCGAGGAGATGCTCCACCTGGCGCTGGTGGCGAACGTGATGTCGTCGATCGGCGCCGCACCGTACCTCGGGCGGCCGAACTTCCCGCAGCGCTCGGGTTACTTCCCCGAAAGCATCCAGCTCGACCTGATGCCGTTCGGCGAGCGAGCGCTGAAGCACTTCCTGTTCCTCGAGCGGCCGGAAGGAATGGAGCGCCAGGACGCCGAGGGGTTCGTGCCGACGGCTCCGAGCCGCGAGCCGCTGAGCGAGTCCGAGGGGATGCCGCGGGGGCAGGAGTTCCTGACCGTCGGGCACCTGTACCGAGGGATCGAGGACGGGTTGACGAGGCTCGCGCACGAGCTTGGCGAGCGGGCGCTATTCGTAGGCTCGCCCCGCGCGCAGGCCACGCCCGAGCTGTTCCATTGGCCACAGGTCGTGGCGGTCACCGATCTCGATTCGGCGCTACGGGCGGTCGGCGAGATCATCGAGCAGGGCGAGGGCGCGCGCGGCCACTGGGAGGACGCCCACTACGGCCGCTTCCTCAAGATCTGGGACGAGTACCACTCGCTCCGCGAGACCGACCCGACATTCGAGCCGGCACGCGGAGTGGTCGCTGCCTTCACGCGACAGCCGTTCGACCTCAAGGATCCGGTCACGGTGATCACGAACCCGGAGGCGCATCGCGTCGCGGAGGTCACCACGATCTCCTACGAGGTTCTCCTGCACCTGTTGCTCCGGTTCTTTACCCATACCGATGAGACCGACCAGCAGCTCGAGCTGCTGATCAGTGCCGCGTTCGAGATGATGGGCGACATCATCCGCCCGCTCGGCCACGCACTCACCGAGCTCCCCGTTGGGTCAGTCGCCGCCAGCCCCAAGGCTGGCTTCGCGTTCGAGATGCACTACCTGATGGGCAACCTCGTCCCGTGGCGTGAGCCCGCCTGGGCGCTGTTGCGCGAGCGCATGGCGTTCCTTGCCGGGAGGTGCACGCACGACCCCGACGTGGTCCGCGCCGCCGGCGAGAAGGCAGCATCGCTGGCCGACAAGCTCGCCGCACACGTACCCGCTGAGCTGCGCTCCGGTTGAGCGCCTCGCCTGCTCCCCCACTTCAACGCCGCCGCCGCCTAAGCGGGATCTCGATCGGCGTGAGTGTCGGGGTGATCTGCGGCCGGTTCGAGACGAATGCCGAGGCCGTGTAGCCCTTTCTTGCCGGCCGGGGTGAGTTTGAGGCCCCGTGGCTCCTCGGTGGGCTTCACCCACCCTCGTCGGTGCAGGCACGCCGCGAGCTGGGCGCCGATTTCACCGCCGAGGTGTGGTCGGCCGATACGAGGGTCCATGCAGGAGAACGCGAGCGTGCGACGGGACGGCTTGGCGGGCAGCTCGACTCCGAGCTCGGCAAAGGCGCCGGCGGCGGCTGGGCCGAGCTTGAGTTCTCCTTCGCCCTCTCGGGCTTCAAGCGCTCCTGATTGGACGAGGTGGTCCATCAGGCCAACGCCGATCTGCCCAGAGAGGTGGTCGTAGCAGGTGGCGGCCAGGCGCACTGGCCGGCCCGTCCTCGGCGGTGCGCCGCGTAGGCCGTTGAGCATCGAGAAGATCTCCCGCAGGCCGGGCTCGGCGAGCTCGTAGAGCGCGAGCCGGCCATGGCGGTTGACGGTTACTAGCCCGGCATCGCGAAGTCGCCGTAAGTGATTGGCGAGCTGCGTCGGCGACACGTCAAGGAGCTCGGCCAGTTCGCTGGCTGAGGCCGGACCCCGCTCCAGGCGCTCGAGGACGGCGTAACGCGTCTCGTCGGCCAGCTCGGCCAAAAGTTGGACCCGGGCATCGCTTGCGACGCGCATGCCACACAGTTTACCTCCTCCAGGTTTCACATTCTCGTGAATGGTGGTAGTCTACGCTTCAGCAATGGCTGAATCGTCGCTGTAGCACCGGCCCTGGCCCCCAAAGGAGGCGCAAATGCTGCATCCCACCCTCGCCCGAGCGCTCGCCACCGCCCACATCGAGGACCTACAGCGCGCGGCCGCCGGGCGGCACACCATCCGCCTCGCCCGCCACGTCGTGAGCAAGCCATCCGCGAAACGTCCTCCGATCGACGGACAGCGATTGCCATCGGCTCCGCTGCGTGAGTTCCGCGCGCCCAGGCCAGGCGCATGACACGCGCCGGTATTGCTTCGCTCTCGTGCGAGTTCGAAGGCTTCAAGCTCGAACATGTCGACGTCGGCGAGGTGACGCTTCGCGTACGACATGGCGGCGCCGGGCCACCGGTGGTGCTGCTGCACGGCCATCCGCGGACGCACACCACGTGGCACCGGGTGGCGCCGCGGCTCGCCGACTCGTTCTTCGTCGTATGTCCCGACCTGCGCGGCTACGGGCAGTCCACGCTACCTCCCGATGCGCCGGAGCACGCCCAGTCCTCCAAGCGAGCGATGGCCGGCGATGTGGTCTCGCTGATGCGGCACCTCGGCCACGAGCAGTTCGCCGTCGTGGGTCATGACCGGGGTTCGCTGGTCGCCTTCCGTACCGCACTCGATCATCCAAACGCCGTCACACGACTCGTGGTGATGGACGGTCTCCCGGTCGTGGAGCATCTCGAGCGCCTCAACGAGGCGTTCGTGCGGAACTGGTGGCACTGGTGGTTCTACGGCCAGACCGCGCGGCCCGCCGAGCCGGTCATCAACCTCGATCCCGACGCGTGGTACCGAACCCCCTCACCGGCTGAAATGGGAGAGGGCAACCACGCGGACGTCTGGGCGGCTCTGCGCGATCCCGCCGTCGTGCACGGCATGTGCGAGGACTACCGGGCAGGCCTGCGTATCGATCGAACGCACGAGGAAGTCGACCGACTTGCCGGCCGCCGAATCGTCTGCCCAATGCTGTTGCTGGCCGCCACCGAGGACGACCTCGACATTCACGGCGACCCCGAGGCGATCTGGCGACCGTGGGTGGCCGGAGAGCTACGCAGTATCCCGATCCACTCCGGCCACCACCAGGCCGAACAGGCCCCTGATGAGCTCGCACGGGCGCTACGGGAATTTCTCGCCGCTCCGATCGAGTCGTAGGAGCGCTAGTCGCGCGAGCACAAACTTGTGGCTCGGTCGACAAACGCAGCGAGTTCGAGGTTGAAGCGTGGCGAGTCCTCGACGAAGGGCATGTGGCCCGCTCCGTCGTACCAGGAGGCTGTCGCGGCGTTGCAGCATCCCAGTACGTGCTCGGCCATCGAGGGCAAGACGATCGCGTCTTCCCGGCCGTGGGTGACCAGGACCGGGACCGACAGTCGCGAGTAGATGTCCGTGTCGTCGATCTCGCGGGCGATGAGCGCGCCGCGAATCGCTGCCGGGACGGCCATGCTCCAGCACAGCGCCGCGCTCCACAGGTCCTCGGGAAGCGGCTGGGCGGTGCAGGCGCGGAGAAAGCGCCGAAGCGAATTGATGCTGGTCCGCAGGTCCGGAGCCGACGCGCCCATCGCGTTGTCGAGAAAGCCGGGACCGATGTGATCGAACGACGGCGAGCGCAGGAGGACGGCTCCGCCAACGAGGTTCACCCCGGCGATCCCAGCGTCCCCGTAGACGCGGAGATAGTCGCCCACGATGAAGCCGCCATACGACCACGCCACGAGCACCGGGCGGTCGAGACCGGTCTCCTCGATCACGGCGGCCAGGTCGTCCGCCCACAGCCGTTCGTCGGCATAGCAGCCGCTGTCGAGCGGCTTGTCCGACATGCCGTGCCCGCGGTTGTCGAACGTCACCATCCGAAAGCGCTCGGCGAGGGGGCTGCGAACCTGAGCGTCCCAGCACATCTCGCACTGCGACCAGCCGTGGACGAACAGGACGGGCGGGCCGTCCGGCCGTCCCCATTCGGAGGCGCGGAGGGCGATCCCGCCGCCGCCGCGTATGTCGTAGTCGCGGACGGGCTCGCCCGCCATCGCTCCCGCGGTATCGAACGCTAGATCGTGCGTCATCTTGGACCCCCTCGAAGCGCCACATAGGCGGCTTGGTCGATGTTCCGAGCGATCGTAGGTGCGACCAGCGAGCTCGCCATCGGCGCCAGCACGTATCCGCGCGCTCCCTCGCGACGGCGTACACGTAGCCGGGTTCAGCGCGCGTGTCTGTCGCTCGTCGGCCGGGCCTCGAAATACGAGACGGCAGCTGCGGCGCGCGCTGCCTTGCCCGAGAGGCGTAGCTTCACGTAGATCGTCGAAAGATGCCGTTCGACGGTGCGCACGCTCAGAAAGAGGCGCTCGGCGATCGCGTCGTTGGTCAATCCCGCGGCCACGAGTCCGAGCACTTCGAGCTCGCGCGGACTGAGGCCATCCAACGCGCGAGGACCCGCAGGCGCGGCAGAAGTGCCTAGGAAGTCGCGCAGCTCGGAGAGGAACTCCTCCCAGCCAGGCTCATCCGCGAGCAGGATGTGGTTCGCAGAGTCGAGCACGACCAGCCGCGCGCCCGGAATCAACGAGGCGAGCAGCCTCCCCTCCTCCACCGGCACCACCCGATCCTCGCGCGCGTGGACCACGAGGGTCCGCACCCTGACGCCACGCGCGGCATCCACGACATCGACCGTCCCGCGGGCTCGGAATAGGCCGACCGCCGCCTCCGCTGTGGTGCTCGTGCGAAGAAGCTCGTCGTACCACGACATCTGCTCGGGCGTGCCGTGCGGGAGGAACAGCATGCTGAACAGGTGGCGATACGCGGGCTCATCACTCGCCCAACCCGCGCGGATCGCGGCAATCAGCGCCTCCTCCTCCTCGCCCTGCCCGCGTAACCGCCGGCCGCGGGCGTAGCCGCCGTACAGCACGAGATCGGTCATCCGAGCCGGGTTCCGGGTGGCGTAGGCCACTGCGATCGCGGCGCCCTGCGAAACCCCCAGCAGCACAAAGCGCTCCAATCCGGCAGCGTCGATCACGGTCTCGAGGTCACTCACCCAGGTCTCGACAGACAGCTCGTCCACTCCCACGCCCGAGAGCCCGCAGCCTCGCTCGTCGTAGCGCAGAACCGTATGCGACTCGCCAAGCCGATCAAGCCAATGGCGCCAGACCGGGCTTGCCCAATCCAGCTCGAGATGAGTCAGCCAGGTCGCGACCCGTACCAAGGGCGGACCATGGCCGTGCACGGCGTAAGCGATGCGTGCCCCATCGGGCGCAGTACAAAAACGGATCTCTGCCACGATCCGACCACCTTCGAACGCGCCGGCCGCCTCAGGCTACACCCTCTCCGGTATTCGCTGTCAAAGGTCACATGAGGTTGGGGGTATGGAGGTCCGAGAGGTGCCCCGCGGTGGCGCGGTCGAAACCGCAGGCTTGGAGACGGCGAAGGCGGTTCCGCTCCGTGGTTTGCATCAGCGCGCGAACGTCCGCGGCGGCGGCGGAGAGGTCGGCCGGCTGGAGGGACCGCGCCGCCATGATCGTCAGCGCCTCGACGAGCACGGGTGAGAGACCAGAGAGACTGACCAGCTTCGCAGCGCGAGCTTCGGCCGCCGCGACCAGCGGCCCCGCCGTGTCCGGGTCGATCGTCACGGAGCGCCTGATGTTCGAGATGCCGAAGTGGACGTGTCGGCGTTCGTCGCGGTGCGCGAGTCGGGCCGCGGCGGCGGTCGCGGCGTCGGGTGCGTGGGTCTCGATGAAACGCAAGAGATCGAGGAAGGTGCCTTCACCGAGGACGTTCAGAAGGAGCGAGGAGGCGGTGAAGTCGTGTTCATCGAGCAACGTGCTCAGGGACAGCTCGGTGGACGCAAGCGCGTACCCGTGGTGTCCGCCGGCGAGCGATCGCTTGGTGAAGACCTCGATGTGGCGTGCTTCGTCGTGAATGTGGCTGCTGAGCCACAAGACCAGCTCGACGAGCTGTGGGTTTACCTGCGGCAGGAAACCGGCCGGCACGTAGAGGGCGGCGTACTCGTTCTGGGCCAGGAACGTCATGACCTGGGCGACGGCGCGCTCGGTCGTCTCGTCCAGGCCGTGCGCGGCCTCCCAGGGAACGTCGCGCGAAGCGTCCCACTGCTGCCCGGACGCTTGGTCGACGAGCTCGCCTACGTCGTCCGCCCAGACCGAGTCGCGCCGGCTGAGTCGCCAGTGGTGTGTGGGCGCGCCGGTCTCGGGCACGGATCCGAGGGGGGCGAAACCGGCAAACGGATCCGGTTCGGCCAGAGGATCTCCGCCGCGCCAGTCGGCGGTGTGCAGCGCTCCGTCCCGAAGCGGTGGACTGACCTCTCGCGCGGGGAGCGTCCCGGCCAGGATTCGCGTCGAGGAGCCGCGACGGATCGTGATCACGTGTCCGTCGGGACGAGCGATCTGATCGATCGGGTCATGGCCGGCCAGCCTTGCCCAACCAGGAAGCTCCAGCGCGACCGCGCGCGACGGCGTTCTGATCTCCAGAACGCCGCCGGGCGCAACCCGCTCTAAGGCCGCCGCGAGCAGGATCTCCAGTCCGCCGCCGAGCTCGAGATGTTCGGCGTCGACCCGATGGACCACCGGCTCAGGGTCGACCGTCACGACAGCAGTGTCTGCTGCTGCATCGCCGCCTGCAGCGATGCGTAACCATCGCGATCGCCGGGATACCAGCGTCTGACGCCCTCGAGGTCCATCGCGGGGCGCAGGCTCGGGTCGTCGTAGTCCATCGCCAGCAGCGCACGGGACCACCGCTCGGCGAGCTCACGGTCCAGCGAGTCCAGCACCGTGAAGTTGCAGTGGTAGTAGTCGGGGCTGCGCCACACGACCTCGAGGTCGGACACCGCGGGCACCGACTCGGCCCGAAACGCGCTGAAGTACGCCGCGGACAGCGCTCCCACGTCGGCCTCGCCGTCGGCGACCGCGCGCACGACGTGCAGCTCGGAATCGCCGGTGTCGCCATGCTTGCCCAGATCGGTGTCGAACCGCAGCAGGCGGCAACTCGCCACGTCGAGGCCCTCCGCGGCCAGATAGTGGAGGGGCAGGATCGCTGCGTGGCCAGAGTCGCGGCTTCCCAAGGCCAGGACGCGGCCGTTCAGCTCGGTCACGCTTCCAGCCTGCTGTCCCCCGCGCATGACCAACACGGTCGCCCAGTCCCGGTCCACGTCGCGCATCCCCAGTATCCGTGTCCGGCCGCCCGCGCGATGATCGAGGGCGACATAGGCGGTGTTCGTGTTCCAGCCGATGTCGACGGTCCCACCCAGCACGGCATCGACGAGCCGCTCGTAGTTCGAGAACAAGATGTAGTCGGTGGCTACGCCGGCATCGGCGAAATAGGTACGGAACCGTTCCCAGATCGTCACGATGCGCGGGTGGTAGGCCACCGCGCCGAGTCTCAGTTCGGTGGCGCTCATGGGATCGGAATCCCTGCGATCGCCTTCGCCGACCAGGTACGCAGCACCCCGTTGGTCGGTGCCATCACAGCCCCTGCTCGAGCGTCGCGCAGGTGACGCTCGATCGGAAGCGCGGGCGTGTAGCCCTGGCCGCCGCAGACCTCCAACGCGGCCTGTGTCACCCGCGCGGCGGTGTCAGTGCACAAGACCTTCGCCTCCATCAGCGGAACAAGCGCCCCCTCGTCACCACTGTCGCCCAACCGCGCCGCCTCCCGCAGGAGCGTCCGCGCGGCTCGGACCTGGATGTCCATGTCCGCCAGGGCATGCTGAACCGTCGCGACCTCCGCCAGAGCACTCCCATCCGGATACCGGCGGGACTTCGCGTGATCGAGCGAGGCCGACAGCGCAGCCTGTGCGATGCCCACGTTCACGGCTGCCAAGCCCACCAGGAACGTGGGCGCGACGACTCCGAACACGAGCGCGGCGGCCCCGCCCGCCTCGCCGATAAGCGCATCGAAGCCGAGCGCCACATCGTGGAACTCGACCGCGATGCTGGAGTTCCCGCGCATCCCAAGGCCGTCCCAAGCGCCCTCGAAGCGCACACCGGGCGCGCCCTTGCGGACCGCGTAGCAATCCAGACCCTCACCCTCGCCCTGCAGCAGTACCAACATCACATCGGCATGGCCGCCGGCGGTGACAAACGCCTTGCGACCGCTCACACGAACCGAGCCGTCACGGCGCTCAGCCCGCAACTCGGGGGCGTAGAAATGCGCCCCCGTGCCGCGCTCTGAGAACGCCAACGTGCCGAGCACCTCGCCGCTCGCCATTTCCTCCAACAGCCGCGCCGCGGACTCACCACCGCCCCCGGCCACGGTCGCCGCGGTAACGCTGTGCATCAGGAACACCATGCCGGTCGAAGCACAAGCTCCGCCGACCGCTTCGCACGCGTCCGCCAGCACCACCAAACCGGCGCCCACACCACCATGCTCACGCGGCACCAACAGACCTAGCGCGCCGACCTGTCCGAGTGCGCTCAGTTGCGCGTCGGGAAACCGCGACTCACGATCGACCGCAGTCGCGTCCGCCGCGATCAGCGCACGCGCCAGATCGCGAACCTCCGCCAGCACGCCATCGGCGTTGCCAACAGCAACTTGTGTCATCTACCTGCTCCTTTTCGAAAGAGGACGAGGGGACCACTCGCCACCCCAACGGGGCGGCCACGACGGCCGTCGCTCAGCGAAGCCTCATCGCGTCACCCCCTCTCCATCGACGAAAGGAGCCGACCAGCACGGAAGCCCTCCGCGAGCAGCTGTACCGATAACCGGGCCACGATCGAAAGCTTGCCAGTTCGACCACCGACACGGGCGGCCCCCTCGCCAGCCTGGGAAGCAGACCCCCCAGGATCAGGCGCTGTCCACAACCTCGCGACCGTCAGGCGCGTAGCTCGAACGCGACTTTCCGTGACTCGCCGCCGGTCGGGGTGGCGATGAGTTGGTAGCGGCCGGAGCCGAGGGTGTGGCCGCCGATCTTGCCCGTGAAGGTGAGATAGTTGGAGGCGGCCGCGCCGGACATGACGATCGTCCCGCGCACGGCGACCAGCCGAGTGCACTTCTTGTGCTTGCTGTCCTTGGCCGACGGTGTCACGCACCGCCTTTTGACCTCGCGCCCTGCCGTCAGACGCTTGAGCGTGAAGGTGACGGTCGCGCGTTCGCTGAGGGTGTAGCTGACGCGCAGCCTGATCGCTCTCCGGCACCGCCTGTTGCCGTCGTGCCCCTTGGTGGCCGCGACGCAGCGGTGGTTGACGATACGTCCGGTGAGCGAGAACTTCGCTGGGGAGATTCGCAGCGCCGACAGGACCGGAGCGGCGGAGCCGAAGCCACCCGGACCGCCGCCGCCACCCGAGCCCGGCTCCGGCGCGACTGACACGAGCGCCGACTCCGCGGTCGCGCTGCCCCCGAGGTTGGTCGCGGTTACCGCGCAACTCAGCCCGCCCCCGGCGTCTGCGGTCGTGACGACGTAGGCCGCGCCGGTCGCCCCGGTGACCGGCGCTCCGTCGCGCAGCCACTGCACTGCGTTCGTCTGCGGCATCGTGCCCGACCATTGCCCGGCCCCGCAGGTAAGGACGTTGCCGGCGGCCGCGGTGCCCGCGATGTCCGGGACCACCGTCGATGTCGGCGGGACGCTGAACGTGGCGATGTACGAGGCCGCGGCCTGCGCGAAGCCGAGGAACTGGCCGCCGACGGCGATGCCGCCCGCGCCGTCGGGGGCGAGCGCGTCGACCTGCCGGATGATGTTGACCTCCGCCGGGTTCCAGCCGGTCGGCGCGGCGGTCGTCGCGTCGACCTCGGCGAGCTCCTCGCGCACCGCCCCCTGGACCGTGTCGAAATCACCGCCGAGGAACACGTCCGGTCCCGAGACGGCGATCGCATGGACCTCGATGACACCCCCATGGGTGCCGTTGCCGAGCTGCGGGTTCCAGGGCAGGAGCGCGCCACTGGTCGCGTCGACCGCCGCGACTCCGGCCTGCGGCGTGCCGTCGACGTGCGCGAAGGCCCCGCCGAGGTAGACCGTCCCGCCCGCGGCGACGACGGTGTACGAGGTCTCATCTGGTGCCGGATTCCAGGGCAGGAGCGCCCCGGTGCCGGCGTCGAACGCCGCCGCGTTCGGCCTGGAGCTCGCGCCGGCCTGGCCGAAATTCCCCACCGCATACACGGTTGAGCCCTCGACGGCGAGGCCGTCGACGAAGTCGCTCGGCGCCGGCGGATCGAATGCTGTGTCGACCGTCGCGTCGGCGGTGTTCACCGCAGCCAGGTAGTCACGGTTCACCCCGTTACCGATCGTGCCGGTGAACTCGCCGCCGACGTACAGGGTGCCCCCGCTCAATGCCAGCGCACGAACGTTTGGGATCGATCCCGGGTACAGCGTCGTGAA
>Ga0335073_10003565_pt1 | contig 21716 bp, 24 predicted proteins | sample Lox_Sample_22_FD_207093 | JGI IMG/M metagenome (GOLD analysis project Ga0335073, IMG submission 207093) | Soil microbial communities from Loxahatchee National Wildlife Refuge, Florida, United States - Lox_Sample_2.2 | ecosystem: Environmental > Terrestrial > Soil > Wetlands | place: USA...
GGCTCACTTGAATGCTTTTTCCTTTGTGTGTAGCTGTAGTACTCTTTTGCGGCGAGCTCAGCTTCGAGGATCAGATGCTTACGCAGGTAGCTGGCGGCCATGCGGTCGAGCAACAACCCCTGTAAGGCATCGGCGGGTTGCACGGATTCTTGGAGTTGCACGACAAACGCTTCTGCCTTTTGCTGGAATTCCTTCGTCGAATAATCGAGTACCCTCTTCCATAGCATGCCGTCTTTCTTCAGGTCCCAAGCCTTCTTCTTCGTCCCGTGTCCGTTGGCACTTCCATTGCTGCTCATATCGTTTCCTCCCAAACTTCACTTAGAGCTTTCTGTCCAACCCAGCGCACTCGCGAATTTGTGCATGTAATTGCCGCGCCAGCGTGCGTTCGTAGCGGTAGATGAGGCGGGCATTTTGTTCCAGGCCGGCGGTGCGCTGACTGCATTCCTTCTCAAACCTTACGACCATCGCAAGTTTGTCCCAGATACGGCTGATTTGCTGCGTGGCGGAGCCTGTCACTCCGGCGAGTGCTCCGCCGCGCTTCAGCGCAGCGACGTCAATGTTTGGAATCGCACTCGGTGGATCGAGTGTGCGACTCAGGATTCCGTGTTTCAACGCATTCCGGCGCGAAACGGCTTTGCCCGCCTCCGTCCTCGGCCCGGTCGAGCGCTTAGCATTGGCTCGGTTTGCCTGCAACTTTCGCCCTGAGATCGGATGCTTGACTGGCAGTACCTCGTGCTTCTGTACCAGCTCCGAGCCGTTTTGTTGGAGTTCATTCATCCGCTCGGTCCCCCGTCATGAGGTCGAGAAGCCGAAGAGATGTGCGTTCGTGAGGGAGACGAGGGTATGCACGAAATCAGTCGGTCAATGTAGTGTTTCTTTATGCTCGGGCGAGAGAAAGATTACGGGCGCACAACGCCCGATGGTAACGAGTTCGCTATAAGCCCAGTTGGGTTCGTTTGGTAAATTCGAGGTTCTTGCGGAGTAGGCGAGAGCTATGGTTGGGACGATCGTGGGCGGGGAACGGAATTAAATGGCGATCACCGACAATGAGCCGCATTCTGGGTCGAATGCGGTAGTCATTGGCCTCGCTTCTTTTTCTTCGCTTTAGCCCAGCGGGCAAGTACGGCCTTGCGGGCCAGTTCCCGCCTTTGTTCCGCGGAAAGTCGTGCCGTTCTCGCCTTGCCACCTTTTAAGCCACCCAAACGGCCCAAAGCAACCGCGTGGGGGTTCTTTTGCTTCTTTTTTGCCATAGGGAGACAGCTTCCAGCTTAAGCCAGGTCGCTCCGACTGCAAATTTCCATCTTGATTCCTGTTACCGATCATTTTAAATACTAGAGCGGTCTTGTATAATATGTACTAGAGCGCTCTCGTATAGAAACAGTCTTCGCATGGCCGGCAGACCGTGGGCGAAGGGGGAATGGGGGTGGCGAATGGCGCATTAGGATTCAGCTGGTTGGGATGGTAGTCGAACGTTTCAACCTATTGAAAACACGTAAGTTGCTTTAGAATCAATTGTGCCTTCTGATGAAAACCTTAACTTCCGCAAGTCGAAACACAGTTGTCACAGTTCTTCAGCCGCTCGACTGCCATGCGGCGGAATTCCTTCGGATACCGACCCACTCGTTTCTTTGGCACCTGCAGTTCCTTTCTCTGCATAGTGTGCCTTTTCTGAGTGTCTCATTTGTCGGGGTCAGTCCAGTTGACTTCCCGTGTAGCCCGTAAACCGTCCAGGATCTGAACCGATGCGCTCCCCCGGCCGACGCGCTCAGCGAGGCGTTGCAGCGCGCCTGCGAGTGGGAGAATTGCCGTTGCCGTCGTCACCTCCACGCAACGGAAGACAGCGTTTCCCGGCGGTCAGATCGACTCCGTGTTCCAACAGTTCAAGCAGCGCGGCGCACACTGGCCGACTGAATGTCGGATGGTTTGCATGGCATTTTGAACAACTGACCGTATCCATCGAACGTGACCCCAACACCACCCACGCGCAGCGCATACCATAACGAGACCTGATTCGCAGTGAGTATCGGTCGCCGCAGGTCTTCTTCCAACGCCGCAATCACGCCAATGGCGCGCAGGGTGTTCCCACCGATGAAGACGGCCTTCGCAGAGGTTGGCACATGGCCGCGAACCCACTCGTAAATCTGGGCCGGACTCGCCACGGAGCCTGTGTTCGGGTGAGGAACGTCCACCAGCGGCATCAGATGGCTTACATGGACGACCTCGAATCCACGCTCCTGAAAGTAACCGACTCATTTCTGATCGAAGTCGTCAGTGAAGAAGGGAGCATGGATTAGCGCGATCCGTTCTGCTTCTAATGCCCGGAAAGCGGCAGTTGCTGCCGGTGCCGACATCAGGACAGGAATGCCATTGGAATGTTGTTCAACGCGACGAAGGAGTTCTTCCTCCCCGGTCGTGCCGAGAAGTATAGCTGCCCACTGTCCAGGCATAAATGATCGCCTGCAGTGGCAATCTCGCAAGCTGGTCTGTCGCATTTTCCGGGCCGGGAGGATCGGCGTATGTCGCGAGATCAGCAAAGAAGATGCGGGACGTGTGGAGGGACACACCATCGGGGCCATCGTCCACAGTTCTGATTCAGATATCGCGCTGTCATCGTGGGTGAGTACTCCCAGCCGTGCGCGCCATCCATGTCCATCGGGCGCCAGATTGTTGATATTCCAGCCCATTTGTTTCTCCTTTTACGAATTCCCGTGCGACATCGAAACCCGATCCGTTCAAGTGATACTCCTTTTAAGCAGAAGCAGGATGAGAAGCCGGGGATCATCAAACCTTTCGATGGCACTTGTCATTCTTTAGAGTCCGGCGCCAGCACGACCATCATACCCCCGCACTGGGCCTCATTTGAAAAAGGCTGGCCCAACTCCCGTGTAGTCGGCCATCCGGATACTGACCATAAACGGGGCTTCGATAAAGTTGGCCGGATTCAGTATCGACAAGTCGGCTTAGCGAAAGCAACGAGGATAAGAACTCGCTGCACGGCAGTTCGGATTCCTGCAAGGATCGCGCATCAGGTATTTCGGCTGTAGGCAATCTTGTGCCTGTCAAAGCCCCGGGAAGCCACAAGAATCACCACGAATTAGCCCTAACCGACTAATTATCTCTTAACCGTTAAATCAAGCACCAAAACCTGCGAGTAGAATTTTGGCATCGCACAGGCGTCTGCTAGACTGTTGAGCAAATTTGCTGAGGTGACCTATGCGTCTCCGGTATGTTTGCACCGCTTTAATTCTAGGAGGCTGTACGCTCGCGGGCTCTGCGCAAACGGGGTCAATAAGTGCGAAGGTGGCCGTCGGCACCCAAATGTCACCGGTGCAGGCGCAGGAAGAGTTGCTGAACCTCTTCGAGCATGAGTTTATGGGAGTCGCGCAGGCAATGCCTGGGGACAAATACGGCTTTGCACCTACTGCGGCAACCTTTACGGCCTCGCAGAGCGCAAAGTATGAGGGGGTTCGCACGTTCGCGCAGGAAATATCGCATGTCGCAACGGCGAACTACTACTTCGCTTCGAAGATTCTCGGGGAGAAGATGCCGATTGACCCGAAAAGCATTCAGGGTCTGACGACGAAGGAGGAACTCCTGAAGGCCGCTGCGGATTCTTTCGCCTATGCACACAAGGCGCTCGCGACGATTACTCCCGAGAATGCCTACACTACTATTGAGGGTGTCGACGGTCTGCACACGCGGTCGGTCGTCGCATCTTTCATTTCTGCTCATGGATTCGACCACTATGGGCAGATGGTCGAGTACCTGCGCATGAACGGCGTCGTGCCTCCGGGTTCGACGTGAGCCCATCATGGCCTGAAGTCGTCATCAGAATGAGCGCTCCCTGTAGCACGGGATCTGCGGTTGGCGGGCGTGACTGCGTTTTATTCACCACTCCGGAGATTTCGGTCTCGGGTGGGTCATCGGCAACCCGGAAGTTAGCCAGGAACGGGCTTCGAGGAAGTTGACCTAATTCGTAACGAGAAGTCAGCTTGTGTAAATCGATTGCGGAAACTCCTGGTTAACAAGTCACTCGGGCGCCATCCGGCATCTGGGTTCCCGCCGAACAGCGTTGGAAATGTCGCGCCTACTTCTGCAAGTGGATCGAGATCCGCACTAGGCTTCTGGTATTGCGGGGCAGCCGGGAAACTCCTTCAGGTAGGTGTTGCCGATATAGCCGAGGTATTTGATTCCAATTTCGCTGGTGAAAAATCCGTCCGCGGTGTATTTGCGCAGCGTCGAGAAGAACTCGATACCGAGGCTGAGCCTGGAGTCTTTGTCTGCGTTCTTGCGGAAGGCGATGAGATCCAGCATCTCTGTCTGCTGCCCCGGAGTACATTGCAGGTAGGTCTGCCCATAGCGCTCCATGCACGCCGCGTCAAGCCACATGATCCCGCCCCCGAACTGAAGTTGGAGATTTTTGTTTTCGCTGGTGAGTAAATCGATGAATTCGGGCGCGCCCGCTTCTACCGCGCCTCCGCTTTCCTGGTCGGGAGGAATGATCGCCTGGCACAAGGCTTGCAGCGTCTTGTACTGACGCTCGGGAAAAAATTTGGCCGCGTATTCTCCGGAGGGTGACGCCGCTTTATGCGCGCTCACCATGCGGTGAGCCTTTTCTGCGTCTGCGAACGGAACCACCCGCAGCATTGACCCTGCCGCGGCAGTAAGGCTGAGCGACTTGATAAGGTCACGGCGCGAAATGGACATGAGTGGTGCTCCTCGGGTTCCTGATCGAGTTCCTGGTGTTACAGATTGCCTCGCTTCGCTTGCTCCAAGAGATACTCCGACGCCCTCCAAGATAGCGCCAGGATGGAAAGGGTCGGGTTCTTGTCAGGGCTGGTTACAAATGCGCCCGCATCAGTGACGAATAAATTTTTCACATCGTGGGCCTGGCAATACTTGTTCAGGACCGAGTTCTTGGGATTGTCGCCCATTCGAAAATCCCGATGTAGGACTCGACCTTGTCGTAGTAAGGAGCCAGTTCTTCATATGTAATCGGCCAGTCGTCGCCCATGCCGTCTCTGGAACGAGGTTTGAAATCCATCGGAGAGAAGCGCAACGCCACTCTTCCCCAGTGATTGGTGCGCCCACCGACGATCCGCGAACGGAACCAGCGGAACGTGGATCCCGGCGCCAATACATAGGGTTCGCCGTCAATTTCCCAGGCGCCGTTTGGCGCCATGAACTCGTCGGCCTCCTCGCCGCGCAGCTTACCGCCCGCGCCCCCACCGCGATGGGGGAGATCGTAAGGCCAAAGATGCTCCTTGAAGTCCTTCGCCGGGTCGAGCGGCGGGCCCGCCTCCAGTATCACGACGCTGACTCCGCCCTCCGTGAGCACCTTGGCTGCGGCGCCACCGGCAGCGCCTGATCCAATGATGCAGACGTCATAGATCTTCGGCGAGCGAATCACTTGCGGCATCGAAGACCTCCTGCAACAGAAAGATTGATTATATCTTTCCATTGCCGCCGCAGTTCCATTCATGCCAATGAAAACTGATAGGACGGGGGCGGCGACGAGATTCTCCGTGGTTGGTCGGCAAGTGGGAAGTCAACTTCTGACTTGCCCGTCATCCGCCCAACCCGCGAAGAGCGCCAATCGAGTTTCCAACTTCCCGCAAATGAACTCATGGACGCTGCAAAAGCGGCGGAAGGTAAATCGAACTCTGTGTTAGAGTTCGCGACAGGATATGGATCTCAGACCCCTGTGGAAATGCTCGAAGTGCGGACGACTCTTTGCAAATCGCAACCAGTCGCATTTCTGCTCGCGCCACACACTGCGTGAGCATCTCGCCGGGAAAGGTCCTCGCGCGATCGCGCTGTTCCGAGAGTTCGCAAGACTGGTGAAGCGCTGCGGGCCGGTGCGTCTGGTGCCTGAAAAAACCCGCATTGCGTTTCAAGTGCGAATGAGTTTTGCAGCGGTTAGCCTGAGGCGAGATCGAATTGTCGGTCATGTCGTGCTGGACCGGCGTTTAGAGAATCCCCGTTTCACGAAGATCGAATATATCTCGCCTCGCAATCACGTCCATTCCTTCTGCTTCTACTCACGCGAGGAATTGGACCGCGAAGTACTCGCCTGGGTCCGCGAGGCTTACCGCGTTGGGCAGCAACGCCATCTATCGAAATGAGCACGGGCCAGAGGGGATGTGACGCAGTTCACGTGGCCAACCGAGGTCCATAAACGTTGTTGCGAGAGGCCGACACGGAGTTCCGGCAGATTATCGGCAAGCCTTACCTAACCGGGTCACGTCAGAGTAGCTCGTGATCCGCCCAGAGCTCCAAGGCGGGAGATCATGCTACCCTCTTCGCCGAGCCACCTGGCGGCGAGTTTTGGAGGATCTTGATGCGATTCACACGTGGATTCTTGCCTTGGAGCGCAACCGTATACGTTCTCGCCTTTTTATCACTCGGAGCGCCTATTTCGCATTCGCAGGGCTCCGCGAAGCCAAAGCCACATGTTTCTTATGATGGCCCGGCATTGACGTTTGATTTTCCCGGCGTCAAGGTCGGCGTCGCCGAATACGAAGAAGGCCCTACCGGAACTACGGTGCTGTACTTCCCCACGCCCGTGGTAGCAGCAGTCGATGTGCGGGGCGGTGCGCCCGGGACTGTCAACGCGGACGTTATGCGGCTAGCTTATGACGACCCATTCGTCAATGCGATCGTGTTGTCTGGAGGCTCGTCTTACGGCCTGTCTGCCGCCACTGGAGTCGCCAATGCGCTCAAAGACATGATCGCCGACGCGGGCAATTTTGACAATGTGGCCGTGGTTCCGGGGGCTATCATCTTCGATCTCGGCGACCGCCGCTTCAACACCATTACTCCCGACGAGGAACTGGGACGAGCGGCATTAGCGGGTGCGCGGGCTGGGTGGTTCCCGCTAGGCGCACGCGGTGCCGGACGTTTCGCGATGCAAGGGTACAGCTTGGACATCACACAGCACTCCGGTCAAGGAGCCGCATTTCGGCAGTCTGGCGATACCAAGGTGCTGGTCGTCACCGTCAACAACGGCGGGCTGGTCGTCGATCGCAAAGGTCAGGTCATGCGCTGTTCACACCCAGTGGAGGGCTACTGCGGATCTATCGCGGACGTAATCGCTGCACACCTTGCAACTGTGGGGAACCCCAAGCAAGCACGGGCCGACTTCGGGAACAACCAAATAAACCCACAAGGGCTTACTCGCCACACAACGATCACGATCGTCGTTACAAACAGGTCGCTACCGTTCTGGGCGTTGCAGCGGCTCGGCGTGCAGGTACACAATTCCATGGCACGCGGCGACCAGCCGATGGCCGAGGGCGACGACGGAGACACCTTGTTCACAGTCACGACCGGTAAAGTCGTGGGTGCGGCCATCAGCGACGCAGACATGGATGATCTTGGGATGCTGGCCTCGGAAACCGCTTGGGACGCCCTTCTCGCGAGCCTCCCGCAGTTGCCGCCGGTCACTCCGCGCACGAACATCGTTCTCTCCCCGAAGGAACTGGACAGCGTAGTCGGTAGCTACGCTTTTTCCACAGACGCCGTGGCGGAGGTGCGACGCAAACGGACTGCGCTCGAAATCGAACTGACCGGGCACACCAAATCCAGCAATTACTTGTGCGTGGGACACCCCGCTCTGCTGACCGCCGTGGCGAGGGACGAATACGAAATTGCTGGACCGCGAGAGGACCGGTTGCACATCGATCGCGACGCGCACGGCGCGATTATGGGGATCACGATCAACCCAGGGCTGTGGCCGGTACGCGCAACACGGAAGTAATCCGGGAGCCTTCTTCGCTCGCGGTCTGCCAACTGCCATTCCGGGAAGTGCTCAGCTCGTCACTGGTAGGTTTGTTCTGAAGCGCACTCGGACTAGCCAGAAAATCAGCATGAAAGTGGGAGGACGCTGAGAATTAAATACAACGGCGTGCTGAATAGAGTCGGGGACAAGTGTTGCCCGAGGCCCACTGCCGACAGCAATCTCAACGGGCGGTTTGACGGCCCCAGGAAAAAAGATCCGGCCGCGATGAACAGTCCAAAGCACATCCGCCAGAGATGCCGCGCGATGCGCTTGGCTCCAAGAACACCGCCGCGTACAGGGGCAGTTCCGATAGGGCCCTAACGTTTGTCGGTACTAATCCGACGGAATCACGGATCATTTTCAGATTGCCCGTTATTCACTCCGCAAGACGTCCCAAAATAGCAGTTCAAATTCCGTCATAGCGTGAATACCCGCGCTTTGCCCAATAGTCCGACGGTTCGTCCTTAGTATAGGTAATCCGCGTGACCACTTTGATGTTCTTCAGACCTAGCTTCACAGGTACGAGCAGTCGCAGCGGGGCTCCGTGCTCCACTCTAAGAGGCTTTCCGTTCAGGTGAGTCGCGAGCAGGGTCTGCGGATGACGGGCCGTCGACAGATCGAGCGACACATAGTACGGATCGGGATTTCCCCAATCCGCGCGGTGTGCGGGCGGATCGGGCGGCTATGACTTTAGTGGAATATGTCGGTGACGCTGACTCAAGCCTTACGTCTATAAAGAGGCGCTCTGAAATAGTGCTCTTGGTTCTATTTCGGATGCGTTTGTTTGGGATCCGGGGCTTCGCAACAACGGGCAGCTCAATCGATTGTCATTTTTGTCCGTGGTAGATGACAAATTTCAGCTCGTTCCGCATGCGCGGATCGAAATCCGTACTCCAGGAACCAAGCGCGCCCAGAGGACAACCTTACTCGGGTTTGCCGGTGTAGTGTTCTTCGCGGTGAACATGGGCATGGTCTTCCAATGACTCCAAGTGAGTCATAATTTCAGCGGGCATTCCTAGCTCGGTCGGCAGTCGTTCTTCGAGAACGGTTGCCAAGCGGTGCGCCTCGCTAACCGATGTCAGGTGCGGGAACAGTAAGTGTACTTCGATGATCTGACGGTACCCCGTGGTTCGGAAACGAACGCCGTGGTACTGGATGGCTAGTTCTGAGCAAATCAAATCCAACTTCTCACGAATTTTCCGACCGGCTCTTGGATCCGAATAATCCATGAGGCCGACAGCCGAGTGCCAAACCAAGCGTCCCCCTGACCAGAGGATATTTACGGCGACTCCGATTGCTATCAGCGGATCGAAAGGCTTCCAGTGCGTCAACAGCACCAGCCCGAGTCCTCCCACCACGCCAAAGCTAGTCAAGCTATCGGTCAAAACGTGTTTGCCATCGGCTTCCAGAATCAGTGAGTTGGTGCGCCGGCCGGTTCGGAGGAGATAGTAACCCAGACCCGCATTGAGCATTCCAGCCAGCAGGATCATTGCCATGCCCCCTCGCAAGTGCTGCAACTGTAGTCCGCCGATCCACTTGCGAATTGATTCATAAAGAATTGAGATCGCGGCCACGGCAATCATTGCCCCTTCAAAACCCGCGGAGAAAAAAGTGATCCGCTCGTAGCCATATAGGAATTGAGGAGAGGCCGATCTTGTGCTGAGCCGAAGACTGAACCAGGCAAATGCGACCGCGATTACGTGAACGACCGACTCGGCTGCGTCGGAAAAAACGGCGGCGGACTGCGTCATAAAATAGACGGTGATTTTGCCAATCAGCATTGCCAAACCAACAATCAAAGAAAGACGCATGGCGAAATGCGCATCATGCAATTCTCGTTCGTCTCTACGTGTTGTGGAGCTACCCATGGGTGGCATGTCCGACTCGACCTCCCTAGATCATTGAAGTTTTGGGCATGATCCCATGGAAATTACACTATGTCGGCGTGCATCGAAGCGGATGCCTTCCGGAGCTACCCTAAAGCGCCGCTTGAAACGGTTTATCGAACCCTTGGCCAGCGCCCTCATGGCCGCTGCCGCTGCATCTGCTGAGTAGCATCCCGGCTGGAAAGTTATTGGCATCCCACCGCCTACTCGTGGCAATCGCGAGATTATGGGTGCTAGTCCTTCCCATAGATTGGCCCCGCGGCGCGCGAGGGCGGATCAGAAACAGAACGAATATATGCAATCAATGCCTCGATATCCGCTTTACTTAAGGTATTTCCCCAGGGCGGCATCAGCGCGGACCTGTTGAGTGCGGGCCCGCCATGCGTGATGATGGCGGTGAGATCGGCGTCGCTGATCTTGTTCAACGTATCTCCCTCGGCAAATGCATGCGGCTTCACCTCGAGGTTGTCGTAGTTCGAGACGCGCTCCACAGTCGACTCAGGATTGTGGCATCGATCACAATACTGGTCATTCAGACGACGACCCACCGTCTGCTGATACCCCAGCGCAATTTCCTGAAGGTTGAGTTCAATCCTCTTATGCGATTTGTCGAAGGTAAAAGCGGTGAGTTGATAGCGGCCTGCCATTCCGCCGAGGGACACGTTTGTAGTGAATTGGCCACTCGAGTCGGTCAGCCCATACGCCGGATCGAATGAGACTCCCGGAGCGGCTTCGAACTGGACCAGCGCTCCCGGGATTCCGTTGCCCTGCTCGTCGTTGACTTGCACAATCACAGGCTGCGGCAGCAAGCTGCCGGTCTGAGCCATCTGCTTCCCGCCGCTTGATTCGACGATCGCGGCGCCGAATGTCGCGGGTTTGGGCAAAGTCACCGAGGCATTCTTCCGCGAACAGGATGTTGCAAGAGATGCCGTCAGGAAGACCGTCAAAAGGGCAGCCATGCTCGTAGAATTACGAATCATTTCTTTGCGGCCTCCTGCTTTCCTGCGCCCTTTTGCGAGATCAGAAATGCGGTGAGTGCGCGGGCGTCTTCGTCGCTCATGGCGCGGTTGGGTTCGATCGTTCCTGGCCGTAGTGCCTGCGGATTTTTCATCCAGGCATAGATCCAAGCGGCGGTGAGCCGCGATCCCACCTGTGTGAGAGTCGGGCCGATGTAACCCTTGTCGGTTTTCGTATCGACGATGTGGCAGCCTTGACATGAGTACTTTTCATAGAAGAGCTGCCGGCCGAGTTCGATCTGGCTTTGCGGATAGCCGCTCTGCGGCATGGAGTCGCGGTCGACGGCAGGGCTTTGGTAAACGGTCATGATGTAGTCGGCGAGTTCATTCGTCTCGGCATCGGTCAGGTTGAATCGCGGCATGCGGCGTATCAACGCCGGACGGAGCGTGTTCGGAGTTTTCAGGAAGTCCACCAGCCATTGCCTCTGCACCGAACTGCCTTCCCATGTGAGATCAGGCGCCATGTCGCCGCCATGACCGTTTATGCGATGACAACTCAAGCAGGCGAGGTCAGTCATCAGCTTCCCCGCCTTGCCCGCAGGCTGGTACTCCGATTTTGGAGGTGCGGGTACGGTGAGCGGTGGTGGCAGCGTGCTCGAACGTTCATTCAATGCAAGCAGGGCCGTCGTCAGTGCATCGATTTGAGCCGAAGTGAAGCTGTACTGCGGCATTTTCAGACCAGGCGAAAATGCCCGCGGTTGCCTGATCTTTCCGGCAATGTAATCCGGCAGAGTGTGCGGCATTCCACGCAGGAAGAGCAGCTGCGTGATCGGTTTGCTGCCGATGCGGGTGAGTTCTGGCGCAAAGGTCTCCGGCCTCTTGATCCCGGCGATCTCGTGGCACGAGGCGCAGCCATAGTCAGAGACTAAGCGCTTACCATGAACGATTTGTTCGCGCGTAGCGGGATCGATATGGACATTGCTCAGAAGGTCGGAGTCGGTCTTTGCTTCGAGAAATCCAGCCAGCGTCGCCACCTGAGCGTCATTGAAGCGATAGTGCGGCATAGCGGTCCCGGGATCAAAGGTCCGCGGATTCCGCAGCCAGCCCTGCAACCACTCTGATTTCACTTTGCTACCGATGCGCGTCAATTCGGGACCTACGTCGCCGCCAACCACATTTCCTGCCGCATTCTGCACGGCGTGGCATGACGCACAGAAGGATTCGCCGTAGAGGCTGGCCCCGGCCGTCGGATCGGGGGATGCTTTTGCGGGAACTGTGGCCGAATCCCCTGCAACCGGTGTGCTGTTGGCGATCAGAAACGCCGACATATCGCGCGCGTCGTCATCGCTGAGCTTGAAATTCGGCATCGTCGCGGTGGTCGCGTAGGCCTGCGGATCTTTCAGCCAGGCATAGATCCATTCGCGGGTAGTCTTATCGGCGATGTGCGAAAGAGACGGTGGATCATCCGTCGCCTTCATCGTCGTGCCATCGGGCAACTTCACGCTGTGGCAGTTCACGCAACCGAAACGGGCGAGCATGGCGCGTCCCTGGTTCAGAACTGGAGTGCCCATCAGCCAGTTGCGGTGGCATTCTCCGCAGGAGGACTCGGTGTACTTTGCCGGCAAGATCGGCTGTTCCCATGCGAGCGTGCTGCTGTGCGCCTCGGAAAGTGTCGTTGCGGCACCCTGTCCCCGATGGCAAATCGTGCAGCCGAATTCGTCGAGTTTGTGCGGGATGACTGGATGGGGGCGGAACGGTTGCGTGGCGACATCTGTCAAGCTTGCTTCTTTCATGGCGACATGGCAACTCGTGCAACGATCGACCACGTTGAGATCGGGAATCCATATTTGCTGAATCCCGCTCTTAAAATGCCGCTGTAGCGTGTTGGCCTCGCTGCGGTTGCGAATCATCTTCAGATAGCCATGCTGGTAATGACGCCACTCGCTGAAAAAATTCTTTGCGGGAGCGATCGCCAGCGAGACCAGGAATATCAGGCTGACCACACCGAAGGCGCGGACGCTGTCACCGAAGAATCTCCGCCAAAACGACCTAAGGTTAGCTTTCATGAGCGCCGTACCCTCATCTCTGTCACCCCTGCCACGGCCACACCCAAGACCAGCCTGGCCCGCGGAAGAATGTGCCCACGGCGGTGAGCACGACCAACTCGAATAAGAACCACGTCATGATCCAGTAAGAAAGCGGCCGTGCCGCCAGGTAGCGGCGGAATGCCGAAGAAGATTTCGGGGAACTCTGCGATGCGACCAGCATCAGCGCAGCCATGATCAGTGTCGGGATCAACGCCACAACGACATGAAACCATCCTAAAAAGATTGAAAGCACCGCCGCGACGATGTAAAACATGCGCAGCCGCCGCTGGCGATCTTTGAGAAACAATCCATCGGCCTCGATATTGACTTTGAAATAGGGAATAACGATCAACGCCATCACCACAAGTCCGGGCACCAAGACTCCGGCCACGACGGGAGGGAAGTAATGGAGCATCTCCTGCAGGCCGAGAAAATACCAGGGCGCCTTCGCTGGATTGGGAGTGTGCGACGGGTCGGCCAGGCCCTCGAGCGGAGCATTAAACACGAGCGCGATCCAGACCAGCGCGATAGCGAGAACCTGAATCGCAACCGCGGCCCGGAACAGTACCTCAGGGAACGTCTGAATCTGCTCTTCCGTTTCCGCCTTTACCTGCGCCGAAGTGCGCCGCGTAATAAAGACGATGCGACGAGGTGAGCGTTTCGCGTTCGAGTCCACGCCAGCGACGAAGTCTTTCGCATCGGTCATTACTGCTCCTCCTTTACGCTGACAGTGCTGGGCGTATCCTCCTTCTCGCCGATTTTGCGAGAAGGGGGATTCTCATCTTCGCGTCCATTTGCGACCCGAGCACGCACGACTTCAGGTTCGCTGGAATGGGAATACAGTCCGCCGTCTTTGCGAATGCGCCAGAAATGAATCGCAACGAAGAACATGGCCGTCAGAGGAAGGATCATGCAGTGCAACACATAGAAGCGCAGCAGTGCGTTAGCGTTTACGGCATGGCCGCCCAACAGAAGGAAGCGAATTTTGTCCCCCATTAGCGGAACCGCCGAGGCGATGTTCGAACCAACCGTGATCGCCCAATAAGCCAGTTGATCCCAAGGCAGCAGATATCCGGTGTAACTAAGGAGCAGAGTGATGAGCAGAAGCACAACGCCGATCACCCAATTAAATTCGCGCGGAGTTCGATACGCTCCGCGATAAAAAACTTTGAACATATGCGCAAACACGAGAAAGACCATGGCATGCGCCGACCAGCGGTGCAGGTTGCGCAGAAACAATCCCGAGGACACTACGAATTGCAGATCCTTCATGTCTGCATAAGCCTGTGGTACTGACGGATGGTAGTAGAGCATCAGCGGAATTCCGGTCGCGACCAGCAGAAGGAAAGTGCCGAGAGTTAGCGTACCCAGATACCACGTCGCACTGAAGCCGAGCACGCGCGTGCGCACCTTGGTCGAGAACAGGTGCAGGAATACGTTCTGCTGGATCGCCACAGCGCGTTTGAGCGTGCTCGATCCCGTGCCGCTGCGAAAGATCGAGCGCCAGACTCGCGTCTCGCGCAGTTCGCCAAAATATTGGTCCACAGTCTTCGCCATGTCAGATCCTCACGAAAGAGTCCCGCGCGAGCGGGGGCACGTCGCTCGAGCGATCGACGAGGAGATCGCCGTCATCATTGAGCCAGATGTGCTTCCAGGGTAGCGGCTTGGGCGCCGGGCCTTCGATCTTGTCGCCGGGCCTGTGCCCATCTTGCTGGAAAGCAAAGAATTTGCTGCCATGGCAGGGACAGGCAATGATGCCCAACTCCGGCTTCCACGCGGTCAGGCAGCCGAGATGCGTGCACACCGCGCTCAGCGAGAAAAAACCTTCTTGCGAATGGATGATATAAATCCCGGTCGTAACATCGAGCGTGACCGAATCGAGCGGATAGCGATCGGGTTTGCCCGCGTTGACCACGGGCGATGGTTCGTACAGAACGTTGGGTTCGAGATATTGATATGCAAACGCCACGGTGCCTGCCGCAGCGATGCCCAGCGAGCCCAGGCCTAGTTTTGCAAAGAACTGTCGACGGCTGACGTCGTCTGTCTTCTTTGTTTCTTCTGACATAAGGGCCTTGTGCGCCCACTCTGAGACGTTGCGGCGTTTAGGATGGGCATTTTGAATTTACTTCTGCAACCCTGCTCCGATCGATGCGACTGAGATCAACCCGGTCGGCTCGGCCGGAAGCAGGTTGTAGGACTCCATCGTTATCGTGCCAACGGGACAGCGCATCGCGCACAAGCCGCAGCGAATGCAGCGCGTTTCATCTTTCAACATCGCCGATCCAGTAACCACTCCGAGTTCGTCGGCCGCGATTTCGTCGAGTTCCACGCCAAGACATTCCTGGTTTTCCCGAATCTGCTGCACCGCATCCGGCTCGAAGCTAATGCGATCGAGCGAAACCAGTTCCAGACATTTTTCCGGACAGATATCGACGCACCCGCCGCAGAGGATGCACATGCTGCCATCTTCCGGCACACCTTCGAAGATCGTATTGACCCAGCAGTGCAAGCAGCGCTGAGCCTCGGCCATCGCGCTTTTGGCGTCATAGCCGATTTCAACCTCTGTGACGCCAGTGCGGCGTTCCAGCGGGAGCATCGGGACGGGATAGCGGTTGAGATCGAGGTAGCCAAGGGGCATGGCATGACGCTTGAGCACTTCGACTTCAATGACCGGATCGGGATGCTTGCCACCGCGCAGATATTCGTCGATGCCGATCGCGGCGCGTTTGCCGTCGCCCACGCTGTCGATAATCAGCCGCGGGCCAAACACGCAATCGCCGCCGGCAAAAATGCCCGGAGCAGAAGTCATGAGAGTTTGCTGGTTCACGGATATCAGGCCGCGCGGAGAAAGTTCGACCTTGTCTTCCGCAGTGAAGAAGTCCAGGCGCGGAGCCTGGCCAATTGCCATGATGATCGTGTCGCACTCGATCTGGCTTTCGCTGCCCTCGTAAAAAGCAGGGTTGAAGCGCCGGTTCTCGTCGAAGACCCACTTCGTCTTGAGAGCTTCGAGCGCGGTGACTTTGCCCTCTTTGCCCAGAATTCGCTTCGGCCCGAACCCCGGATGAATAATGATGCCTTCTTCCTCAGCTTCTTCGATCTCTTCGAGCGCGGCCGGCATTTCGTGGCGCCGTTCAAGACAGACTAAGTTCACCTCGCGCGCTCCCATGCGCAACGCGGAAAGCGAAATGTCGACCATCTCTTTGGTAGCAACCGCAGAAACATTCTCAGCCGAGGGCTCGACATCCTGGATTCCGCCCGCGTGTTGACGAACCACTTCGCGCGCGGCGGAGCGCGCGACATCCATGGCGACATTGCCGCCGCCGATCACAATGACTTTCTTCCCAATCGTGAACTTGTAGCCAAGATTTACGTTGAGCAGGAAATCGATACCCTTGTGAACGCCATCGAGATCGACGCCGGGTATGCTGAGATCGCGGCTGCGGTGGGCGCCGACCGAAATTAACACGGCGTCAAAGCCTTGCTGGCGCAATTCGGAGATGGCGAAGTCGCGCCCCGCGACATGGTTCAGTTTGAGAGTGATGTCGCCAGTTTCGAGAATTTCGCGAACCTGTGCCTCGACTACATCTCTGGGCAATCGATATTCGGGAATTCCGAGATACAACATGCCGCCGGCTACTGGAGCGGCTTCAAAGAGAGTGACCGAGTAACCCATCAGCGCCAGATCGTGCGCTGCCGAAAGCCCGACCGGCCCGGCTCCCACGATCGCGACCTTATACGGAAGCCTCTTTTGAGAGCGTCCTTCCGTGATTCGGATGGGATGCTTCGATTCCGGTCCGAATTGCTCTGTCAGGAAGCGCTTGAGTGCACGAATCGAGATGGGCTTATCGATTTCCCCGCGGCGGCAAGCAGTCTCGCAAGGATGCGCACACACTCTCCCGCAGATACTCGCCAGCGGATTTGGCTGACGCGCCAGGCGATAGGCTTCCTCGAAGCGTCCCTCGGCAATCAGGCCAACGTAGCGCCCCGCATTGGTGTGCGCCGGGCAGGCCATCATGCACGGGAAGTTCGTGTGTAGCCAATCTGCGTCGACCTTCTTATCTCGGAATCTTTTCAGCATAGCGACACTCGATTTCCGAAACAAACTGGGGAGCTACTCATCTACGAGTGCAGAAAGCGCAGGAGCGAATGTTTAGGCTCCCTTCGCTAGGAGCTACTTCTTCAGAGTGAAATCCGCTTTCGTGCTGCCCGAAACCGTGACCGGCTTCGATTGATCTTTCGCGCCTTCATGCCACACGGTCAGGGTATAACTGCCATCGGGAACATCTTTGATCGTGTAATTGCCGCTGTCGTCTGTCTCGGCAAAGTAGGGGGTGGGGCTGACGATGATGTATCCCGACATGTCAGGGTGCACATTGCAGAAAAGCGGCACGACTCCGGCCTTGTCGAACGTGTAGGGACGCTTCTCGCCTTTTGGCCAAGTTCCCAGATTGTGGCCTGCTTTTTTGTCGTTGCCGACCGAAGTCCAGAAGACATTGTGCTGGACATTGTCGCTGTTCAAGAACTCGACAGTAGTCCCCTGCTGCACCGCCATAATATGAGGCGAGAACAGCAAGCCTTTTTGATCCATTACAGGGTGATCCTTGGGAGCGGGAAAAGTTTTACCGGCAATCGCATCCACGTAGACGACCGACTTTCCCTTCATCCCGGTAACTTTGCCCTCTATATCACCGGCCCACGCCGCGCTGCACAGGGCCGCCATCAAAATCATGAATGCAAATGCCTTTCCCTTCATTGCTCTTCTCCTCTCGATATTGAAATTGCCCCAGTGCCCACCTCAGAAAACGAATTTCGCGTTCAGATAAATTGTGTTATTGCTGCTTGCATTGCGACCTGCGCCGTCGTAGTTATTCGCGGCACCGTTGAAACGGGTGTAGCCGGTGTACTGAAAGGCGAGCCAAAGGTTCTGCCAAGGCCAGTAGGAGACGTTTGCGATGTAACCTTCACCCTGCGGATTCCCGTTGAAGTTGCCGGTCACCGCCCCTGTCGGGTAGAGCGTTGCGTTGGAAGTCCCGGTTGTGCTGAACCATCCGAACGTGCCGGTGTAACGGTTCCCGTAGTGATACTCGACATTAGGCAGAAAGGTGTTCAGATGATTCTTGGGCTGCGTTGGAACGCTCACCAGCAAATCTGAGTTCTCGCGAATGTACGTGGCTCGGAGGGAAAGCACATCTCTGCGGAAGAACGTTCGATCGATCTGCGTGTCTACTCCCCAATCGGTGTAGGAATCCTGAAACGGAAGTGTTGTGCCGTCAGGCGCGGTGATTGCGTTCGGAGTCGACCGCAAATGCATACCGTAGGTCCCCACTTCGTACTGGGTTTTAGCTGTGAGTTGCTGCCATGCCACGCGCCAATACGGCGCCACGCCACGAATGTTATAGGAGGCTCCCGTTCCGGGATTCGGCTGCGGACTTCCTACATGTTCGGATCGGTAGACGAGCGCATCTGCATAGAGATGGTTGTTCCACATGCCGTAGGCGCCAAATCCCGCGACGTCTTGCGCCAGCAGGCCATTGATGATGGGACTTGCATTGGGAGTCGGAGCCCAGTCGCTGGCGACCCAGGGATATCCCCAGGCCGGCGTGCTGTTCCAAAGATCTTCGACCGTGGGATTGTTATTGAGATCGAGCCCGTACACCAGTTCTTTGCCGCCGACCTTTGTCGTATTCGCGTAACGGATATCGGTGTTATCCATGCTGAAGTGGTCGGCCTGGGTATCGTATGTAACTTGAAGAAAACTGCCGACTCGGCTGGTCCACGCCCCCGAAAGAAACAGCGAGATATCCTGCGGAAGCTCAGCGCTGCCATTCTGGGTTGTCGGCACCGGAGTTTTCACCGAAGTAAACGATGCGTCCAGCATCACCGACAAAGGCAGCGAGGCTAGAAGAGCCAGGGCAGCGCTCTTTTTGCTGCCATCGACGGTGATTACCTTGGTTTCATCCGCCCTATCGACGTAGCCGAGCAACTTGAATCTGCGCCCGGCCGGATTCAACTCCGGAGGAGTGTAATGACAACCGCTACATGGCAAACCAGTTTGTCGCGCATAGCTCGGGACCGCTTGAAGCTTGGGCGGACTCAGTAAATCCAGGAACGGGACTGCCAGTACCAGGAAAAGCGCCAGTCTCTTCATCCGTATTTCTCCTCGTCGCCGGTCTCGGGTTCGCATCGCACAAGCGGCCTTTGCGATATTTTTCGGTCACTGTTCGCGGCGCAAATATTGGGATCGCGAAAGCACACTGCACGCGCCTTTACTGTCAACTTTTGTGGGGCCGAGCCCCTGGATTTGCTTCGAAAGTGAAGTGATCTTATCGGCTGCTGTAGACAATCCGCGAGGTGGTAAATCACATCTTGATGTGATTTGAATCACATATCAGTGCACGGCTTGAGAATCGCTGCAGAAGCATAACGCCCAGATTTTGCAACCTCTTCACGCAAGCTAAACTGATAAATCCAGGTTGCGTACAAGATCGAGACCGATGTTGAATCACGTTCGGTGGTGACCAGCCTCACAATCCTCCGACCCGCACCAAGCCAGACAGCTTCTATGGCAAGTTCTAGCTGGCTGGCGCCGTCTTTTCGCTACCTTTTCGAGTCTTTACCGCTCAAGACATGAGCTCTGACACAAACAACGAAGGTGATGGCATCGACGTCGGAGTGTCTCATCGGATATGCCACCCACGTCTTATGCAAATTTCATGGCACCCAGTGAGACGAGCACCGGAAGACAAAGCGACGTCCTCCTCCCGAGCCTAATCGATTCTTGGTAGTGACGGTGTGTCCGCGGTTCACTACACTGGCGCTCTTCTCATGGACGCAAACTTCACCACCCCGAGGAAGCTCTTTCACAGAAGCAGCTTGTGTTCAGCAGTGAGTGCAGTCAAGCGCGGCCTGAGCAAGGAGATGTTCGCTCTGTGCTCCCTACTTCTCCTAGGAACAATTCGAGTGTCGGCCATCGAGCACCCGGGCAGTGTGCATGCTAACGACAATTGTTCCTCGTGTCACGCGGATAAGACTAAGGGTAAGTCAGTACATTCTGCTATGTCGCTTCCATGCATTGTCTGCCATCTGGTGCGAACGCAAGGTGACATGACTACTTTGAACCTACTAATGCCAAAGGCAAAGATCTGCTTTGCCTGCCACGAACAGATCCTGTCGGTACGAGAGCACCGGCCCGTCGTAAACCAACCATGCTTGGAGTGTCACGATCCACACAGCAGCAAACGCCGTATGTTGTTACGAGAGCCAACCAATGGTTCCCGCAACTAACACCGACTGCCCATGAGACGAGGGAAACAGCCCACACTCCTTGACGGCAAGCCGCCCTCTGAATAAATCGCGGGCTGCCAATCGTGTGTGTCAATTCTCCCAAATGTCCAACGGGCGGAATCGCATAGGCAACCGTCGAACACGAATAACTTGCGGAGGGAGGATTGCAATAGGCATTAAAGTTCACATCATTGTTGGGAATATGAAGCTCGGATGGTTGACGATATTGGACGCATTCACGTCATATCTTTACAAAGCCAGAATAGAATCTCGCGCGCAAGCTCTTTTCAAAGAGCGACCCTGGGTAGGCCTGCCAGTAGTGACAGTTTGCGCTGGATTAGGGTCCTTCTTAAAGTTGCTTTGAAAAGGCACCGCTTTCTGTTGAGGAAATTCAGGCTCTGATGCAGAGCTAAAAATTCGGGTTTGGGTCTTAGTTTTTGTCTCCACTTTCCTTTGTAGTGCCATGTGACAGGTCTTCTCGACGATGCAAGAGGCGATTTCACGCTTTGAGCCGCAAAGTGGATTAATGAGATGGTCCGTCGCCGAGTAGCATACTCGTCAGCTTTTAACTGGAGGATCATCGTCATGCACATCGAATCCATCTAGGCGAGAACAGCTTTCACTTAGTTGCATTGGCAGAACATGGCAAGGTTCTCCTTCGTAAGAAGTTTTCCCGCACACAGCTGCTGGCGCATACGGCGAATCTGTCGCCCTCGTTGATTGGCCTTGAGGTGTGTTCCGGGGCGCACTTTATGGGAGCCGCGCTGCGAGAGCAAGGACACGAAGTACGACTCATCCCGGCCCAGTTCGTAAAGGTTTACCGCAATTCGAACAAGAACGACTTCGTCGATGCGGAGGCGATCGCTGGTGCCGTGACCAAGCAGAACATGCGCTTTGTGCCGATCAAGACCGAGGAGCAGCTTGATGTGCAATTCCTGCATCGAGTTCGTGATCGACTGGTGCAACGTCGCACGCACTGATTAACGAGATCCGTGGTTTTCTGTTGGAGCGCGGCATCACCTTCCCGACGCAGCCCATTCATCTGCGCAAGAACCTGCCCACCAGATCGGCGTTCGCCTTCGAGCGAACCATGGCCATGACGGAACCGGACGATCACCCGTCCGGTTCCGCGCCTTGCCACCTTTTAAGCGGCCCAAAGCAACTGCGTGGGGGGTCTTTTGCTTCTTTTTCGCCATCGGGAGACAGCTTCCAGCTTAAGCCAGGTCGCTCCGACTGCAAATTTCCATCTTGATGCCTGTCACTGCTCGTTTGAAATACTAGAGCGGTCTTGTATAATATGTACTAGAGCGCTCTCGTATAGAGAACAGTCTTCGCAGTGACGAGGCGGAGGGTACATGAAAAAAGTGGCGAACGCAGCAAGGGCAGAGTTACGACTGGCAAGAAAGACTTGGGGGAGGTGGGGCACTTGCTTTGATGGGTCGTTCCCGCGCCATCAACCCAGACGTGCCAGTAGCTATGTGGTTGCGGAGTGGGGGATTGCGCCCCTGCTATGCTCGCCGAACCTGCCGCGAATGCGAGGGCCAGCGTCACGATTCTGGAAGATCTCATAGAATGCCTCCTAATGCTGGTCTGAAGTCATGAGGTCGAATAGATCGAGACTTCAATCCGCAGTCATAGCGGGAGTTGCTCCGGCGGCGGATAACCATGTTGCTCTCGCCCAACGCCGCCGTCGTATTTTTTTGTTGTTTTGAACAGCTCCAGA
>Ga0335073_10003567_pt1 | contig 21713 bp, 22 predicted proteins | sample Lox_Sample_22_FD_207093 | JGI IMG/M metagenome (GOLD analysis project Ga0335073, IMG submission 207093) | Soil microbial communities from Loxahatchee National Wildlife Refuge, Florida, United States - Lox_Sample_2.2 | ecosystem: Environmental > Terrestrial > Soil > Wetlands | place: USA...
TCGAATCCTTCGCCCGAAGCCGGCTCGCATCCGCAGGCGCCCGCGTCGTGGGCACAAACGCCGTTGCCATACAATGTGACCTTGGCGGCGGTCCATTTGCGGCTGCGAAATTTGCGGATCAGGCCAGCCACCAGCGAGGTCTTGCCGATGTTGCGCGAATGGCCGCCCACGACCACCAGCATCAGCGCTTCCCCTCCAACTCCGCCAGGCGGCGCTTGATGTCGGCGACCTCGCGGCGCATGTCGGGCAAGCGGCTCAGGTTGGCGAGTTGTTCGAGATGGGTTTTGAGCGGGCGCGCCGGTGTTCCCCAAACGGTTTCCCCGGAGCGAACGATTTTCGAAGTCAAAATGCCGCACCCCGACCCCAATACGGCCCGCGACTCGATGCGCGCCTTGTCTCCGATCCCGACCTGTCCGCCGATAACCGCATAGTCCTCCACGATCACGCCACCGGAGAATCCAGTCTGCGCGGCCACGACCACGTGTCTGCCGATGCGGCAATTGTGTCCCACGTGGACCATGTTGTCGAGTTTGGTGCCCTCACCGATGGAAGTGACTCCCATGGCAGCGCGGTCCACGCAGGAATTGGCGCCGATTTCGACATAGTCGGCGATCTCCACACGGCCCACCTGCGGGAACTTCTGCCACCGGTCGTCCTCCATGACATAGCCGAAGCCATCGGCGCCGATCACCACGCCGGAGTGCAGAATGGTGCGGCGGCCGATATCGACGTTATCGTAGATCGTCACATGGGGATGGATCACGCAGCCTTCACCCAGCGAGACCCGTTTCCCGATCACCGATCCGGCCCCGATACTCGACGCCACGCCGATGCGCGTACCATCGCCGATGACAGCGTAGGCTCCGACGTACACCATGGCGCCCAAATCCACATCTTTGCCGACGATGGCAGTGGGATGGACTCCCGGTTTGAGCTCGGCGGTGGGATAGAAGCGGTTCAGCGCGCGGGCAAACGCGGTGCGCGGCTGGGCCACGCGGATGACCGTGCGGAAACTGGGGCTGGGCCATTCAGTGGGTACGAGCAAGCAACCCGCGGCGGAATTCTCACTCTGCGCCGCCGCTTTGCGATTGGCCACAAACGCGACATCGGACACTCCAGCGGTTTCGAGCGGAGCAATTCCACTCAACTCTTTCTCGCCGTCGCCCTCATAAGTCGCGCCCAGCCAGTCAGCTAATTCGCGAACGCGCATGCCCCATCATAGCGTGGGGCATGCGCGGGTGCAGCACGTTTCGGTTACTGCGCGGCGGGCGGCGCGATATCGGGCTCAGGCTTTCCGCGATGGCAGGTGTAGCAGGAGACGTACTCCTTCGCCGTTCCGCCGGAAGCAACCGTGATCTTGGAGTTGATATCCTTCACCATCGTGATCATCATGCGGGCGATGTTCTTTTGAGGCTTCTCGTCGCTCGCAAAGTCACCCTGGACGTGGCAGAAACCGCACCTCTGACCCATCGCGGCAGCGAACTTTCCCATAATGCCGGATTTCAGATCGTCGGGCGTCAGAACTTTCAGATTCTTGGGCGGACCACCTCCGCCCTTCCTGGGAGGAGCAGCGTCCTGAGCGCAGAGAGGTACCACCAGCAACAGCATCGTAACGAAAAATCGCATGGAGACTAGCATACACGAAAGTCGCACGCGGTACATTGGAGGGCTGCGAATTTCCGGTTTCCCCTAGGCGGATTGCCGCACCGCCAGGCGGCATTCCACCAGCACCTCGCGAGCTGGGCGATTGGGGCTTGCGATTCGGCTCAACATCGTCTCCATGGCTGCTTCACCGATATCCCGGCATGGCTGGCGCACCGTGGTGAGCGGAACCGGTAACATGCCGGCGTATTCCACATCGTCGATCCCTACAATCCGCAAATGTTGCGGCACGCGATATCCCAGTGCCAGCACCACCTTCAAAAACTCTCCCGCTGTCCGGTCGTTGGCACAAATAAATCCATCGCCGGGACGGGAATTTCGCAGTACGCCCCCCACCGTCGCCGGACTGATTTCATCGACCCGGTAGACGGCGCCGTTCTGGCAGATTTCGTGAAATCCGGCGATGCGCGCGTCAACCGTGGAAGCACCTCCGGAATATGCCACAAATGAGATCTGCCCGGCCCCACGCTCGATGAGGTGCCCGGCGGCCAATTGTGCCGCGCGCCGGTTGTCGATGCCGACCAGGTCGTGGCGCGAGCACCGGGGATACGGCTCGATGGACCGGTCGAGCATCACGATCGGTATGCGCGCTTCCTCGAGCCGGGCTACGATCGTCAGGTTGGTCTCTTGCGCCGCTTTGCCTCTTTCGAGCGGTGCAAAAAAGACGCCCGCCACGTTGCTCGCAATAAACTGCTCGCACAATTCGAGCGCCTGTTCTTCCGGCGGGGCAGCACCGGCGCTCGAATGTCCCCAGAGCAGCCCGTGGCGGCTTGCGGTAGGAGCAGTGGCGATTCCCTGACAGATGGGTTCGAAAATCTCGCTGGTTCCCAGATCGGGAATGAGCAGACCGAACAGGAGGCGATCGGCCAGGAGGTGTCCGCGGCCGACATATGTTCCCGACCCGGCGACGCGCACCACCAGTCCGCGCTGGCTGAGTTCTCGCAGCGCGCGGCCGATGGTAATGCGTGAAGTACCGAAGCGCTTGACGAGCGCGGCCTCGCTGGGAAATTTCTGAGCGGGCGGATATTTCCCCGAAAGGATCTCGTGCGATAAGGTTTCGAAGACTTGCCGGTACTTCGGAATATGCTGCAAGTTATTGATATTCTGACTCCTAAAAATTGATATTACAGGTTTTTAGGCTGATATGGCAACCGCGACCGGGCCGGGGACATCCAAGTCCGTAGGGAGGACTCAATGGCAACGTTGGAAACAAGGGCGAAGGAATATCTATTTGTGAGCGATTTCGATCAGACCCTGAGTTTTAACGACTCCGGACTGGTCCTCAGCGAACTGATCGGGGTGAAAGGCTTCGTCGAGAGGATCCACGGGCTGGCCGATATTCACCTGGTGCAACAGGGCGGCGAACTGGCGTATCTTTTGCTTCACGATCCGGAGTTCCGCTGCGTGCGGCGCGAACATTTACGCGAAGTGGGGCGCCGCATTCGTCTCAAAGGGAATATTCCGCTGCTGCTCCAGGTATTGAACGACCTCGACGGCCATCGCTTCAATTTCTACGTGGTCTCGGCAGCTCCGCAAGAGCTGGTTCAATCGGCGCTCGAAGGCATCGTCCCCGCCGACCACATCATCGGGACGGAATTCCGGTACGCGGCCGATTCGGGAGAGATTCAGTCGATCACGCGCGTTCCCGCGGGCTACGGCAAAGTCGCCGTGGTGGAGCGCCTGCGCACGGCGCTCCCGATCAGCCAGCACCGTATCGTCTATGTGGGCGACGGCAGTTCGGACGTGCATGTAATGCTGCACCTGAATCGCATCGGTGGGCTTACGATCGCGGTGTCCGAGAATACGTACATCAATCAGATCGCCCAGCGCACGGTGCTCAGTGAAGACTCCTTGAGCGTACTGGTGCCGGTGATGGAGAGCGTTATGGAGTGGAATCCGGCCCGCATTCGGGAATTTTTCGAAGCGCACGGCTTCGCCCTGCGCGAGTGGGACAAGGTGCAAACCGATTCGCTGACAATCTGCCCGCTACCCGATGCTCCGCAAGCGATGAGCGCGGAGGCGTAAGTTTTAGTGAAAGATGGGCGCCATGAAATAGCCCGGTTTAGTCTCGCACTTGTACTGGCGGCCCACCACCTCCACATCGATTTTGTGGAAGCCGCCGTCGCCCGTATTATTGGGTGTGTAGGTGATCAGGTACTGGCTGTGCAGTTCATCGCCGATCGCCGAAATCGCCTGTTCCAACCCGCGCGAAGTCGCAAACGGGAACTGCTCCCCGCCGGTGCCCTTGGTGAACAACGTGGAAGGGGCGACGCGGAAGACATTCCGCACATCGCGGAAAATTTCCAGCATGAGGGGAATTGCGTCGGCGCTGTAGCCGTCGGTTCCGAACGCCTGGTCGTCCGTAGTAGGCGTAGATGGATGTCCTCCGCCGAGCGGCCCCATGGCCGCGGGCGGTTGCGCGGCGGGACGCGGATCGGGCGGCGGCGTGGTCAGTTTGCCAATGAGGTGCGACATATCGACGAAATACACCGCTACGTTGGCAAGCTGTAAATTCTCCAGCGTTTCACGCGCGTGCGCCTGGCTGCCGCCATCTCGCCCCTCGCCGATCACCAGCAGAATACGGCGCCGCTGCTTCGGCTTGTGCTGCAACAGGTAGACCGATTCATCCACGGCGTCGATCAAGCGTGAAGACGTGCTCCCTGCATGAATACCCTTGATGGCCTTGGTAATATCGTCGGAATCGTTGGTAAACGGCTGGAGCAGCCGAACCCGCGAATCGTAGGCGATTACAGCCGCCTCCCCCTGGTCTCCGAGGATGATCGGCTTCAACATCGAACCGACCCGGTTGACTTGCGGCAGAATTTTGTCGGCCTCCACATTCGCCTGAACCGCAACCACCATGGAAATGGGCGTGTACGTCACGTCGACAGATGTCAGCCGCTGCTCTTTGTCGTTGTCGTAGAGCCGGAACTGGTCGGGCTGAAGACCGTTGACGTAATTGTGGCGTTTGTCGTAGACCAGCACAGGAGCGATGACCTGCTGTAAGGTGACCGTGAAATTGGTGAGGTCGTTGGTTTGCGTGAGATCGGCTGGCGGCTGCTTGACCGGCGGTTGTTGGGCCTGCAACAGATAAACCAGCGATCCCGAAAGAACCGTCAGCAAAAGCGGTGTTCGACTCATATCAGTTCCCTTACAGAGACACGTGTTCCGTTTGTCCTCGGAGCAACTCTAGCACGTGAGGCACCAGTTCTACGATAGCATTCAAGGACTCAATAGCAGCCTTGGGCGCACCGGGAAGGTTGACGATCAGCACACTCCCGCGGGTGCCCGCCAGCGACCGCGAGAGCGCCGCCAAAGGTGTGGATTCACGGCCGCGGGCGCGCATAACCTCACCAAAACCGGGGATTTCGCGATCAATCACGGCGCGCGTCGCTTCCGGAGTGACGTCGCGGAGCGCCAGTCCGGTGCCGCCGGTGGTGAAGATGGCCGCGACCTGCCCGCCGTCAGCGAGTGTCGAAAGGCGGCCACTGATTTCGCCGGCTTCGTCGGGAACAATCTCCATCACTGAGACGCTCCAGCCCAGTTGTTCCAACCGTTCACGCACCGCCGGACCGGAGCGGTCGGCGCGTTGGCCGGCCGATGCGGAATCGCTGATGGTCAAAACTGCAGCGTTGGTCATGGTTTTCGGCGATAGTCTTCACTTTTCCCGCCGGTCTTGGCGAGCAGGTAGAGATCCTGAATTTCGATAGATTTGTCCAGTGCTTTCACCATATCGTAGACCGTCAGCGCGGCCACGGATGCCGCGGTGAGGGCCTCCATTTCCACTCCGGTCTGGGCAGTCGTGGCCGCGCTGGCAACGATGCGCACGCCTTTCTTTTCGACCGTGACGTCGACATCGGCGTGCGAGAGCATCAGCGGGTGACAGAGCGGGATGAGATCGGAGGTCCGCTTGGCGGCGGCGATCCCGGCGATGCGTGCAATCTCGAGCGGATTTCCTTTCGGATTCTGCGGGAGCTTGCGCAGAACTTTGGGAGCAATTTTCACGAAGGCCTGCGCCCGCGCCTCGCGCCGCGTGGTCTGCTTGCCGCTGACGTCCACCATGCGCGGGCTTCCGGCGGAATCGAAATGCGAGAGCTTCTTCATTTGAGCAGCACACGAATGAATTCGCCGCGAGGGTACTCGGCGCGGAAAGGATCGGCCACCAGATATGCGTTGGCGCGCGTCAATGCGGGCACGTCACCCGACCCGTGCCATTCCACCGGTGCGACTTCCGTTCCATCGGCACTGAGGAGCGCGGGCAGGAAGCGCGTCAGCCCGGGGCGATGGTGAAAATCGCGTGTCAGGCGGGCGAACGGCATGGGCAGGATCGATTCGGTCTGGCCGCCCAGCAATTCCACCGCGGCACGGGCGAAAATCTCGAACGTCACCATGGTGGACGCCGGATTGCCCGGAAGTCCGAAAAAGAACTTGCCGTCCCATTTCTCGCTTACCGCCTTGAACTGGCCGAAGACCGCGGGCTGTCCGGGCTGAATCAGGACGCGGTCGAAGAAGAACTCGGCCCCGAGCTCGGCCAACACCTGCTCCACGACGTCGTACTTGCCGGCGGAAACGCCGCCCGAGAGAAGCAGAAGGTCGGATGTGAGGCCGCGCAGCACCATCTGACGCGTGTGTTTTTTGGTGTCGCGTGCCACCGGCAGAATGCGCGGAATGCCGCCGGCGCGCGTCACCTGCGCCGCCACCGAATACGCGTTGGAATTGCGAATCTGGTATTCCGACGGGGTCTCCGACACCTCCACAATTTCGTCGCCGGTGGCGATGATAGCGACTTCGGGCTGGCGGAAAACCTCGACGTGCGTGCGGCCGAACGCGGCGAGCATCGCGATATCGGCATAATCGAGGCGCTTGGCGGCACGCAGTACCGTTTGGTTGGCCGCCGCTTCACAGCCCTGCGGATTGATGAACTGCGCGGGCTCGGCCGCAGCCTCGATGTGGACGCGGCCATCGACGCGTCGCGTGTGCTCCACCATCACCACGGCGTCGGCGCCGGCCGGGATAGGCGCGCCGGTCATGATTTCCACGGCCTGCCCCGCCCCTACTTCGCCCGCGAAGCGTTCGCCGGCGCGCACTTCGCCGATGACCGCGAGATCGCCGGGTACATCGGCAGCGCGCACGGCATAGCCATCGCGAACCGAGCGGGAGAGCGCGGGAGAGTCACGATCGGCGGCAACGCTCTCAGCGAGGACGCGGCCGGCGGCGGCTTCGAGCGCCACCTTTTCCCGCGCGGGTCGCGCGCCGGCCACTTTGTTGAGCACGGTCTCGCGCGCGACGTGGAACGTCAGAGCCACGCTTCTATTATTACAATGAACTGGTATATGGAACTGAAGCTCGTCCCGCTGGAAATTCCCGAAAACGGCAATCTGATCCTCGGCCAGACGCATTTCATCAAGTCGGTCGAGGACATTTACGAAGCCATCGTAAATACTGTGCCGCAGATGAAATTCGGCGTGGCGTTCAATGAAGCATCGGGCCCGTGCCTCACGCGCGTGGACGGCAACGACGAGGCGCTGAAGGCGCTGGCGGGGCGGAACGCGTCGGCGCTCGCCGCCGGACACATTTTCGTGGTGGTGATGCGCGATGGCTACCCCATCAACGTGCTGGGGCGAATCAAGGACGTGCCGGAAGTGTGCTCGATCTTTTGCGCGACGGCCAATCCTGTGCAGGCAGTGGTAGCCGAAAGCGAGCAGGGACGCGGAGTGCTCGGGGTGATCGACGGCTTCCCGCCCAAGGGCGTCGAGACGCCGGCAGATGAGGAAAAGCGCCGGGGCTTTCTACGGCTGATCGGGTATAAGCGATAATCTGGCGCTACCGTGCGGCCAAATCGATGCCCAGCTTCTTCAACTCTTCGGAGTAGTAGCGCTGGTGCAAGAGGTCCCACTCCTCGGTACCCTCGGGGATCTCGCGCTTCTGCGAGCGGATCTTGTCGCGGGCGGCGCGATCCACTTTGTCCTCGACGGTCAGGAATTCCGTCATCACGCGGACAATTTCCAACCGGACGTTATTGGTGTTCTTGTCCTTCATGCGCAGATCGCGGTTCTTGCGCAGCATTTCTACGAGTTTGTGGGAAATGTCCGTGACCTTGTCGCGCGAAAGCTTCATGGCGTCGCCGGTATCCCGTCCCGAAGCGCGGATTACTTTGCGCTGCGAGATGAGCGTGTTCTTGATCCGGCGAAACATCTCGGAATAGCTCACGCCCTCGCGCCGCATATATTCGGAATACTGGCTTAGCAGGTCACGCACTTCGTCATTCAAGCGATCTTCAACGGCCAGTTCGTCCGTGATCACGAGGGCGATCTTTTCGGCGACCGCATCGGGGGCCGTCGTCTCAATGATTCCGGCGGACAGTCGTTTGACTAGCTGTTTGGAAACGTAGTTGACAACTTCTTTGGCAAGGAGCATCTAAGAACGAACACGTAGTTTAGCACGTATGGGATACGGCTTGAGCCGCGGCGCGGCACGCGGGTTCAATCGTACACGAAGTGGAGAATCTTCTTGAGATCCTCCCAAGCCTCGCGTTTGGCGGCCTGATTGTAGCCCCGCAGAAGGAACGATGGATGGTAGGTCACCATTACCGGAATATCGCGCCACTTAAACCACTTGCCGCGCATCTTAGTGACACCTTCTTTATAACCGGTGATGGCCTTGGCGGCGGTGCCGCCCAACACGCAAATGGCTTTCGGTTGGATGGCCATCAGTTGGCGATACAGAAACTGCCCGCAGATTTCCATTTCGTCCGGTTCGGGCGTGCGATTGTCGGGCGGCCGGCACTTCACCACGTTGCAAATGTAAACATCCTCGCGTTTCAGGACGATCCCTTCCTTGCGCGCCGTGCCTTCGATCATCTGGGTGAGCAACTGACCGGCTTTGCCTACGAAGGGAATTCCCTGCGCATCTTCGTCGGCACCGGGACCCTCACCCACGAACACCAATGGCGAATGCTCGTTGCCCACGCCGAACACAATCTTGTGCCGGCCGGCGCACAGCCGGCAGCGGCGGCAATCGCCGATATCCTGCTGAATTTGGAACAGCGATTCTCCGGAAGCGGCGGCCATTGGGAGTTCGGCTGTCGGAGGCTCTAATTTTGCCGCCACTGGCCTGACCATTCGCGGCTCCGCCACCTGCGGTTCCGGAGCGGGCGCCGGTGCGGCGGCGGCTCCGCGGCGATAGACGGTTTTGATTCCCAAGTCCTGGTAAAACTCGAGATACTGGCGGAGCTGATCATCGTCCATCGGCGGCATGAATCTCCAATCGCAGGAGCAGCAACTGGTCGAATATGCGGTCGGCGATTTCGCGCTTGGAAGCACGGGCCAGGGGAATCGTCTCGCCTGTTCGCGTCACCAGCGTCACCTCATTTTCATCGCTTTCGAAACCGCTATCGGAACCGCCCACGAGGTTGGCCACCACCATGTCGCAATTCTTCGATTCCAGCTTGCGCCGCGCTTCCTGAAGGAGATTTTGGGTTTCCGCGGCGAATCCGATCAGCAGGCGTTCGCCTTTCTTGCGTCCGACCTCCGCCAGAATATCTGGCGTGGGATCGAGTTCCATGGAAACCCGCGCAGCGGTTTTCTTGACCTTCTGCTCAGGCACTTTGCTGAGGTGGAAATCGGCCACCGCCGCCGCTTTGATGACGATTCCGGCCGGCGCCAGATACTCCATCACGCGATCGTGCATCTCGACCGCGGTATGTACTTGCACTACTTCCACACCGCGGGGCGGCGCCAGATGTACCGGGCCTGAGATAAGGACCACATGCGCGCCACGCGCTACGGCGGCTTCCGCCAGCGCGTAGCCCATTTTGCCGCTGGAGCGATTGGTGATATAGCGGACCGGATCAAGCGGCTCCTGAGTCGGCCCGGCGGTGATCAGGACATGTTCGCCATCGAGATCGTGCCGGCGCGGGAGTTCGCTTTGGATGGCAGCCGCGATCGCTTGGGGATCGGCCAGCCGGCCGGGACCCGTCATTCCGCAGGCGAGATATCCGCTGTCGGGCTCGACGATGCGGTGGCCTCGCCGGCGAAGAGTTTCGAGATTTGCCTGCGTGGCGGGATGTTGCCACATGTTGACATTCATCGAAGGCGCGACGACGACTGGGCCGGTGAACGCCAGGTAAAGGGTGGTCAGAAAATCGTCGGCGAGGCCATGCGCCATTTTGGCCGCAAGATCGCCGGTGGCGGGTGCGATCGCGAGGACGTCATTTTCCTGCGCGACGGAGATGTGCTCAATCGCGCTTTCGATGGCGAAAAGGTCGGTGAGGACTTTGCGGCCCGTCAGAGCGGCGAAAGTCAATGGGCGGACGAACTCCTCAGCCGCCCGCGTCATGATGGTCTGGACTTCATGCCCCGACTGCATCAACAGCCGGGCCAGTTCGGCCGACTTGTAAGCGGCAATCCCGCCGCCGACCCCGAGAATCACCCTCATAAAAGTTCTCGCAGAAGAGAACCGATTTCCCGGCCTTCCTAGACTTCTGGCTCGGGTGGAGTCGGTTCCGGCGCTTGCCCGGTGAGGCTGTACTTCACCAGTCCGCGGCGCACTTCTTCCGTGGCGATGACGGTGGGTTTCTTCGACGATGTCGGCAGCACCGGGCGCGCGCCGCCCTGTAATTGCCGGGCGCGCTTCGCCGACACGATGATAAACCGGTAGGTGCTCTGTTCGGGGTCATCCGGAAGGGTGCAGTGAGCATTGTTCCGGGGCGCTTTATCAGCCATTTTTCCTTTTCCTCTTCAACTCCTGAATGTCTTCAGAATGGGTTCGATCTGATCTTCGATCCGGTCTCGCCGGATGCGCTCGGCGCGCACGATCGCGCTCAATACGGCATCCGATTCCGCAAGCTCCCGGTTGATCAAAACATAATCGTAATCTTTGTACTTCTGGATTTCCACGGCCGCTTCCCGAAGCCGCCGCTCGATTACTTCCTCGCGGTCCTCACCGCGGGCACGCAGCCTGTCTTCCAAAACCTTTCGCGAGGGAGGCAGTATAAATATGGTAACGGCTTCCGGGATCCGATCTTTTAATTGTCTCGCACCTTGAACGTCAATGTCGAGCACCAGGTCCTGCCCGGCCGCCCGGGCGGCCTCCAGAATCCCCCGGTGAGTGCCGTAGAAATCCTTGCCAAATACTTGAGCCCATTCGAGAAAATCGTCCCGCGCGACCATCGCTTGGAACTCTTCCGGAGCTATGAAATGGTAATTCTCACCGTCCCTTTCATGACCCCTCGGGGCGCGCGTGGTGTACGACACGGAAAACATCAACCCCGGCACCGCGTCGAATAAACGATCCACCAGCGTGGATTTCCCCGAACCGGACGGGGCTGAAATTATAAAGACTGTCGTCATTCCAAATTCAGCGACTGCTCGCGAATCTTGTCGATCTCCGATTTGGCCGCGAGCGCGAGTTCCGTGATGGTCAACCCGAGATCGCCCAGACCTCCGGTCTTGGAGAGCACGGTGTTCGCTTCGCGATTCATCTCTTGTAGCAGAAAATCGAGCCGTTTGCCTACTTCGCCGTGCCCGCTCAGGATGGCATCCAGTTGCCCGGCATGAGTGCGCAAGCGGACCAACTCTTCTGCGATGTCGCTGCGGTCGGCCAGAATAGCGGCTTCCTGGGCGAGGCGTTGTGGATCGACACTCGCACCCGCAAGCAGTTCGCTCAATTTCTCGCGGAGCCGGTTCAGAAACGCGGGCACGGCGCCGGCGCGGATTTCGTCCATCCGGGCAACCAGGACGCAGATATTCCGGCAGCGCTGCCGCATCTCTTCCGCCGTCACTTGGCCTTCCCGCTCGCGGAACGCATTCAAGGCAGCCACTGCTTCTCGCGCCGCCTCCAGCACCACTCTTGCGAGAGACTCGCTGACCTCTTCGTCTTCGGCGCCCATCCCGAGCATTCCCGGCAGCCTCAGAGCGGCGTTTAGATCGGGCTGCTGCCCGGAAATCCGATGGAGCTCGGCCGCTTCGCGAAAGCTGCTCATATAAAGCGCAAGCAAGGGCCGGTTCAACCCCGCTGTATCCCCGCCGAGCCGCGTCAGCGTCAGGTTCACCTGCACGTGGCCCCGCACCACGCCCGCTTTCACGACCCCGCGGACATCGTTTTCGAGTGGATCGAGCGCGGCCGGAAGGCGGAAATGCAAATCGAGCCCCCGATGGTTCACGCTCTTCAAACTGAAGACAACCTCGGTGTCTTCGGCGATTTTCCGAACCCGGGCAAACCCGGTCATGCTTCGCAGGCTCACAAGCTCACCATTTGAACACAACGTCCCATCCGGTAAGACGGCTCATAAATCCACCAACTGCAAATCGTGCAGGCGATGATAAATGCCGCCCATTGCGATCAATTCCTCATGCGTTCCCTGCTCGAGAATCTGGCCTTTTTGCAGTACGACGATTTTATCGGCACGCCGGATCGTCGACAGCCGGTGGGCGATCACGATCACCGTGCGATGCTCCATTAGATTCGCCAGCGCTTTCTGCACCAGCATCTCCGACTCGGTGTCGAGATGCGACGTCGCCTCGTCCAAAATCAGGATCGGAGCATTCTTCAGCAGCGCGCGCGCGATCGCCAACCGCTGCCGCTGCCCGCCGCTCAGTTTCGTGCCGCGATCGCCGATGACGGTCTGATAACCCTCCGGCAGCCGCTCGATGAATTCATGCGCCAGCGCCGTCTCCGCCGCGCGGCGGATTTCCACAGGCGGCACGTCGGGCCTTCCGTACGCGATATTGCGTTCCACCGTATCGTTAAACAGGAACGTATCCTGTGCCACCAGGCCGATCGACGACCGCAGAGTCGCCACGTCGAGATCGCGAACGTCACGACCATCAATCTTCACCGCGCCCGCCGTGACGTCGTAGAATCGCGGTACCAGGTTGGCGATCGTGGTCTTTCCGCCGCCGCTCGATCCCACCAGCGCCACTACCTGTCCGGCTTTCACTTCGAGATCCACGCCCTGGAGGCGAAAGCCGTCCGGCGAGCCGGGATAAGAGAAGGATACGCCTTCGAAGCGGATCTCACGCGAAAACGTCTGTAACCTGACGGCGCCAGGCTTCTGCGCAATCTCCACCGGATGGTCGAGGTACTCGAAAATCTTGTGCGATGCGCCGATGCCCTGTTGAAAGATGTTATAAATCCCCACCAGCCGCTTCACCGGTTCGAGCAGCAGGATGAGCGCGATGATGAAGGTGCTGAAGCCGCCGGCTGTGAGCGAATGCTCCTGCTTGGCATAGGTGAGGAGCCCCACGATCGTCGCCGCCGCCAGCATATCGATCATCGGCGAGGAGAGCCCCTGTTGCAGAATGTACCGGACGTTGGTTTTCAGCAGACGCCGGGCGGCGGCGCGGAACCGCCCCGATTCGTAACCCTCCGATGCGAAGGCCCGCACCACCATGTGCCCGCTGAGCGTCTCCTGCAGAATCTGATTCAGTTCCGCCTGCCGTTCCTGTGTGCCTCGGCTGGTGCGGCGAATCCGCTTGCCCACGCGCGTGGTGGGCAGCATGATGGCCGGCAGCACGATCAGACTGGCGAGTGTCAATCTGGGATCGAGGCTGACCAGCACGAATACGGACGCCGCCGCAGCGAAGATCTGACGCAGAAAATCCGCCAGGATCTGCGAGGTCGCTACCTGCACCTTGTCAACATCGTTCATCACTCCGGACATCAGCTGGCCAACCGAATGGGCCTCGAAGAATGACGCGCCGTGGGTAAGAATTTTGTCGAAGACGGCGTTGCGGAGATCGGTAACCGAGGAAAATCCTGCATAGCTGATCAGGTAGTTGCCGCAATAATCGAAAAGACCTTTGATCAGAAAAACAGCAACAATCGCCACCGCCACCATCACCCACACATCCTGGCGATGAAGCGGAACAATGTCCTCGAGATAGATTTGATGGCCGAATATAGGATGCGGCAGGAGCGCCGTCCGGCCCGGCGGCGGGTGATCCACCAGCACGCGGTCGAACACCTGGCGCACCAGGAGCAGCATCGCCGCCTGGGCCGCTCCCGCGATGGCCATCATCATGACGGAGCTCAGCAGATGCAGCCAGTACCGCCTTCCGTAGGAGAGCAATCGCGCGACGGTCTTCATGCGTGCACTCGCAAGCGCTCGAGCGCGCTCATCACAGGAGCAATTTCGATCTGCCCGATGCCACCCGGCGCCGTCACGATCTCGCACGGCGTCCGCCACGGTCCCCAAATTGCCGGATTGGAATTGCCGAAAATCACCACCACTGGCAATCCGAATGCCGCAGCCATATGCGCCGGTCCGGAATCGTTTCCCACAAAGAACGAAGCGCCGGCAAGCAGCGATTTAACCTTCGCGAGGGGCGCGCCTTGCACCGTGAAGTAGTGGTGAAAGGCAGAGAGATCGTCGGCGTCGCCCCCGATGATGACCGGCTCCAGCCGCAATTTTTTCAGCCGTTCCGCGACTGCCAGGAATCCGTCCGCGCGCCAGGTTTTCTCCGCCGTGGCCGCCGCGGGATGGATGATGGCGATCGGCCGCTTCTCCACGTCGCGGGCTACCAATTTCGCCCGCGGGATCTCCGAGACCGGCGCGCCGAGCCAGAACATCGCGCTGGCTAAATGTTCGGCTGTGTGGACCGGCCGCTCCTCACCGAGAATCTCCTGCGCGCGCGGAATGCGAAGATTGTAAGCCCACCGGTTCCGGAAGTGTCCGAATCCGGCACGCTGTCCGGCGCCGGACAGTGCGGACATCCATGCGCTGCGCGTGCCGCCGTGAAAATTCACGCAGAGATGCGGACGCCACTGCCGCAAAGCGCCAAGGGCCGGCGGCAATATTTTCTCTACGTCGGTATTGCCTTCAAATAGAGCGCGGAAGCGATCTTCCACTACGATGGAAATACGAATGTCGGGGCGCGCGCGATGCAGAATGTCGAGCGCGGGAGTGGTCAAAACGCAATCGCCCAGTGACCGGATTCGGACAATCGCGACGCGACTCCCGTGCGGTAAGCATTCCAGAACGCTGTCCACGGCATTTATTCTTCGACTTTAGCTTCGTCCACCAGCATCACCGGAATGTCGTCGCGAATGGGATAGACGCGGTGGCATTCCACACATTTTAATCCGCTCTGATCGGCCTTCAGTTCCACCGTAGCTTTGCATATGGGGCACACGAGGATCTCTAACAAATCTTTGCTGATAGCCATAGAACTATTCAGTTTAACAAGCGCCGCCGCCACACGTTCGTCATAAAAAATGTTTCATTCGTAAGCGCGAAAGAGACGGAACAAAGCGCGGCCTGGTTCGTCTTATCTATTTCGCAGACCCCGAGGGAGGGATATCATTGTGCCGGAAACCGGGCTTCAAGATTCCGTGAATGCTCAGTTGGAACGGATGCTTTCGAGGCCTCCGTTTGCGTCGTCACCCAGTTTGAGCCGCCTGCTGCGATACCTCGTCGAGGAAACACTCGCCGGACGCGGCGCGGAAATCAACGAATTCACAATCGGCCTGCGAATCTTCAGTCGCAGTGCCGATTTCAACCCGCGGGCAGACCCGATCGTGCGCGTGCAGGCGCATTACCTGCGAGCCAAGCTCGCGCAATACTATCACGCCGCGGGAGCGCAGGATCCCACGGTGATCGAGTTGCCCCCGCGCACCTACATTCCACGATTTCCGCAGCCACCGCGGGAGCTGGTTGCGGCGCCGGTTGCGGACTCCGTGCCAGCGCCAGAGCCGCCTCCGGCCGAACCGCGCGGCACATCGCGAACGGTGGTGGCAGCCGGTCTTGGTACAGTGGTGGTGCTGCTGGCAGCGTTCGGGTTGCTGAGCGATTCGTGGCACGGACGCGGAGCCCATCACGACCCCGACGCCGTCACGCAGGACCTTTACAGCCGCGGCCGTTATCTGCTCGACCGGGACACGGAGCCCGCGCTGCGGGAAAGCGCCGATTGCTTCCGAAAGGCCATCGCCCGCGATCCGCGCTTCGCCGCTTCATTCGCCGGACTGGCGGACGCGCTCGATAACCTGGTGCAGAGCGGCTACATGCCGCCGCGCGAAGGCATGGAAGAAGCGCGGCATGCCGCGGAGCATGCCTTATCACTCGACTCTCACCTTGCCGAGGGCTATGTAGCTCTCGCGGCGATTTCGGAAGCCTACGATTGGAATTTTAAACGCGCGGAGAATCAATACCGGCGCGCCATCGAGCTGAATCCGGACCTGCCCGGCGCACATTTATGGTACGGAATGTTTTTGCGCGACCAGGGCCGCCTGAAGGAGGCCATGCCGGAGCTGCGGCGCGCCGAAGAGATGGAGCCGATGTCCGTAATGGCCGCCATCAACCTGTCCTACGCGCTCGAAATCGCCGGCAACAGCGATACCGCGGTGGAAATGGCGCGCCGCGCGGAAGAGTTGGATCCTGAATTGCCCGTTACCGACCTCGTGCTGGCGAATATTTATCGTCAGCGATCCAACCTGGAGGATGCCGAAGAAAAACTCGACGAAGCCCGCAGCCGGTCCGATGGCAATGCCCATGCGCTCTCCGAACTCGCCTGTCTCTATGCGCGATTGGGACGGCGTGAAGAGGGCGCAGAGTTGCTTCGCGAGTTGGAAGACCTGGCGACGCGGCAATATGTCTCCCCGTTCGACCTCGGCAATGCCGCCTTGAGCCTGGGCGATGAAGATCGCGCCGCCAACTGGCTGGAACAAGCCTATCGCGAGCGCTCGAGCGGCATGGTCTTTTTGTGCCAGGAGAAATCCGGAAAGTTCATGAACTCCCCGCGCCTGCGTTCGCTGGTGCAGAAAATCGGCCGGGGCTGATCGCTCTCACTCAATCGTCGCCAGCACCTCGCCCGCCACCACAGTCGCGCCCTCTTTCACCGCGACGCTGAGAATTCGCCCGGCGCGCGATGCCTTCATCTCGTTCTGCATTTTCATGGCTTCCACCACTAGCAGGCCCTGGCCCGCTTCCACCCGATCGCCCGCCGCCGCCAGCACGCGCACCACTTTCCCGGGCATGGGAGCCGCCACCGTCTGGACACCGTCCGCACTGCGAGCCGCATCCTTCCGGCTCCAACGCCTCGGGTCACGCACGCCGATCTCGAACCGGTAGCCGTCGATCACGATCACCAGCGTACCGGCGGCGGTTTCCTCCACGCGCGCATCGTACACCCGCCCATCGAGCAGCACGGAGTACACGTTCGGCTCGGGCATCTCCACATTCGCGGTGCGCTCGGCCGCGCCGCTCCAGCGGAATCGATACACCGGTGCGTGGCCCGCTATCTCGATCGCCTGCTCGCCGTTCGGGCCGTGCAGGTTGAGCTTCATCGCAGCATCTCGTTTCGGCCGGTTTCCTTCCAGGCGCTCGTCTCGGGCGCAGTCTTTGCAGCGCCATTGGCATTGCGTTTCACGGTGTGCAACGCCGCGATCAGGGCCGCGACGGCCGATAAATCTTCGGGGGCCTTCGGGGCCTCGGTGCGCTCCAGAAAATCGTCGATAAAACCGGTGTGCAGGTTCCCGCGACGGAATTCCCCGTCTTCCAGAATCTGCCGGAAGAATCCGATATTGGTGTGGATGCCACCCACGTCGTACTCCCGCAACGCGCGAATCATGCGCGCGGTGGCATTCTCGCGGTGCTCGGCCCACACCACAAGCTTCGCCAGCAGCGGATCGTATTCCATCGGCACGACCCAGCCATCGTAAACACAGCCATCGATGCGAACGCCCGGGCCCAGCGGCCTCGTCAATCGCGTGAGCTTGCCGGGATAAGGGAGGAAGTGATTATACGGATCTTCGGCATAGACGCGGCACTCCATCGCCCACCCGCGCAGCGCGATTTGCTCCTGCGTGAACGGCAGGCGCGCTCCGTCGGCGACTTCCACTTGCAGCCGCACCAGGTCGAGCCCGGTAGCCAATTCGGTGATCGGGTGCTCCACCTGGAGCCGGGTGTTCATCTCCAGAAAATAGAACCGGCGGTCGCGGTCCACCAGAAACTCCACCGTGCCGGCGTTGTAGTAACCCGCCGCCCGCGCCGCGCGCATCGCCGCCTCCCCCATCGCCAGCCGCATCTCCGGATATTGCGCGACGAGCGGCGACGGGCATTCCTCCATCACTTTCTGATGGCGCCGCTGCAACGAACATTCGCGCTCTCCCAGGAAGACCATGTTGCCGTGCCGGTCGCCCAGCACCTGGATCTCGATGTGGCGCCCGTTCTCGATGAGCCGCTCCACGTAGATATCGGGATTGCGGAACGCACGCGCCGCTTCGCTGGCCGCGTCTCGCAGCGACGACGCCAGATCGGCATCGCGATCCACGCGCCGCATGCCTTTCCCGCCGCCGCCGGCCACGGCCTTCAACAGAATCGGATAGCCGTTCTCCGCCGCGAACGCCCTCGCTTCTTCTAAATCGACTCCATGGCTCGTACCCGGCACGACAGGCGCTCCCGCCGCAACCGCCGTCTGCCGGGCTGCCGTTTTCGATCCCATGCGCCGGATCGATTCCGCCGATGGACCGATGAACACCAGCCCCGCATCTTCGCACGCAGCGGCAAATTCCGCGTTTTCGCTCAGGAATCCGTAACCGGGGTGAACCGCATCGGCACCGTGCTTGCGCGCCGCGTCCATCACTTTTTCGATCACCAGATAGCTCTCGGCGGATGGCGACGGCCCGATGTGCTCGGCCTCATCGGCCATGCGCACGTGGCGCGAGAGCCGGTCGGCGTCGGAATAAACGGCCACGCTCGCGATCCCCATCTCGCGCAACGTGCGGATGATCCGCACCGCAATTTCTCCCCGATTGGCGATCAGCACCTTGCGAAACATGGAGGAATTGTAACAGGCTTGCTCAAAAAAGCCCCGCTCGCTTGCGGTCGCGGCTGGTTATGGACGCGGCGCCTTTATTTCGCCAGGACTTCCCGCAGTTTCTTCGAAAGATTCTCCCGGCTGAACGGCTTGGGCAGGAAATCCACTCCCGCGTCGAGAACCCCGTGATGCACCACAGTGTTTTCGGTGTATCCGGAGAGGAACAGCACCTTCGTCCGGGGCCGGCTCACCTGAAGATGATCGGCCAGTTGTCTGCCGCTCATATTCGGCATCACTACATCCGTGAGCAAAAGATCGATATGGCCGGAGTGGGTTTGGCTGATTTCTAAAGCTTCCACCCCGCTCGATGCCGTCAGTATGGTGTATCCGAGTTGCCGTAGAATACGCACCGTGAGGTCTCGTACGGCCTGCTCATCCTCCACCACCAGGATCGTCTCGCCTCCGCTCTCCCTGGTTGACGAGGGATCGCCGGCCGAATCCGACAATGGCTCGAGCACGCGCGGGAAGTACAACTTGAACGTGGTTCCCTGCCCCGGCTCGCTATACACCCAAATGTCCCCGCCGGTCTGCTTCACCATTCCGTAGACCGTGGCCAACCCTAATCCCGTACCCTTACCCTTTTCCTTGGTGGTGAAGAACGGCTCGAATATGTGGCGGCGCACTTCGGCCTCCATACCGTGCCCGTCGTCGCTTACCGCAATCATGGTGAACTCGCCGGGCTTCACGCCCATGTGGGTTCGGGCGTAGTTCTCATCCAGGACCACATCGGAGGTTTCGATTCGCAGGTGCCCGCCCATGGGCATGGCGTCGCGCGCATTCACCGCCAGATTGACGATGGCCTGTTCCACATGGCCGGGATCGGCTTTTATATTTCCGACGTTCACGCCGAGGTCGAGAACCAGCTCGATGTCCTCGCCGATCAGCCGCTGTAGCATTTTTTGCGTCTGGATGATCACGGCATTCACATTGATGACGCGCGGCTGCATGATCTGACGGCGGCTGAACGCCAGCAGCTGGTTGGTCAACGCCCCGGCGCGGTCGGCCGCTTTGAGAATTTCTTCGGCATATCCGCGCAGCGGATCCATCGTTGAAAGCTCGTCGAGGATCATGCGATTGTAGCCGGAGATCACGGTCAGCATGTTATTGAAGTCGTGCGCCACCCCTCCCGCCAGGCGGCCCACGGCTTCCATTTTCTGGGCGTGCAGCAGTTGCTCTTCCAGCCGCTTGCGCTGGCTGATATCGCTCACAAACGCGATGGCAAACGTGCCTTCTTCGACCTCCACATAACTCAGGCTTACTTCCACGGGCACTTCGCTGCCGTCTTTCCGCCGCCCCGCAAGGTCCATGCCGATACCCATGGGGCGGGTCCGCGGATGGGCAAAGAAGTTGTCCCGCTCGTGCCCGTGAGCGGCCCGTTTGGGTTCGGGCAGCAGCATTTCAATGCGTGCCCCCAGCAACTCTTCCCCCGTGTATCCGAAGATCTCTTCGGCGCGCCGGTTTGCCAGAACAATTCTCCCTGCCCGGTCGATGCTGACAATCGCCTGCGAGGCCGATTCCAACAATGCCGTAACTAGCTGTCCGCTCTTCTGAAAAATCGTAATCAGGTCATTTCGGACCCTTGAGGCGCTGCTTCCCGTCGAACCCTGCTGGATATCATCCATTCGGAACCCTCTGGTGCTGCAATCATTGTCTGCTAAAAGTGCGGCTTGGTGCAAGATCCTCCTATCCGCAGTAGCATGAATAACTGAGAGGACGAAGGTAGCGATGATCCGCCACATTCTGGTGTTAGCGCTGATCGCGTCTCCGGCGCTACGCGCCGCCGACAAAACTACGGAAACTATGCTTGAGGTCCTGCGCGATCTCAACGGGCTCGAGCAACAGATCAAGACGCTGCAGAATTCCCTCGACAGCAAGCTTGCCGATCTCAAGGGCGCCGCCGCGGATCAGGCGCGGGCGGTCGCCGACCAGTCCGCGAAATCCGTGGCGGCGATCAATGACAACGTTCAGAAGAGCCTCAATGCCCAGCAGAGCCAGCAGACGAAGACGCTGGACGCGGTAGCCGCCATCGGCAGCCAGGTGCAGGGGCTGTCCGATCAGTTGAGCACTTTACGCCAGGCGGTAAGCGATCTCACCGCCGCCATGAGCCGCCTCAGTACCCAGATGGACGATCTCTCGACGGCTGTGAAATCGGTTCAAGCCGCCAAGCCGGACATGGGCACGATATCCCAACCGCAGCTTTCCGCCACCGATCTGTTTGCCAGCGCGGAAGGTGACCGGCTCGGCGGCAAGCTGGACCTGGCGCTCCAGGAATACAGCGATTACGTGACTAAGTTTGGAGACACGCCGCAGGCCTCGGACGCGCAATATTACATCGGGAGCATCAATTACTCCAACCAGGATTGGGATGACGCGGTCAAGGCATTCAATACACTGCTCCAGAATTATCCGAACAGCAAGCGGATGCCGGAGACTCTGTATTATAAGGCCGATTCCCTGGCCAGATTAGGCCGGTGGCAGGAAGCCAACGACACTTTGAAGGACCTGCGCCGGCGTTTTCCGGACAATCCCCTGGCCCGGCAAGGACTAAGCGTCCAACCGCCGAAATAAGGCGCGACCGCCGGCAAGGGAGCGTGCCCTTCGAACCATTGGGGCTTAGTTCACCCCGGCCGGTTCGTGCTGATCGATCATACTCGATTGCAGTAGTTCGAGCGCTTCCACCACGCGCTCCACGAGGTCATCGGTCTGGGCCATCGCCGTGCGCGCCGATTCGATGGCGACACCCTGTACTTTCATGGTCTTCTCAAACTCGTGCAAATCCCTGGCGACATGCTCCTGCAAAGTGGCAAAGTACTTGCGAATTTCTTCCATGTTCTGCTCGGCGGCAGCCATCCGCCCGTTGACGGCGGCGAGCGCTTCCTTCACTTGCACGGTTACTTCGCCCGTTACAGCGGCGAAGCTTTCCTGTACCTTGGCTGCCTGCAGGGAATTCGCCGCCTCGACCCTCTCGCTCACCTGCGCCGCGATTTCCTGCTTCAACGCCCCGAACGATTCCTGCACCCGCGCCGAATGCTGCTGGCTCGCTGCCTCGACCCCCTCGCTCACCTGCACCGCGATTTCCTGCTTCAACGCCCCGAACGATTCCTGCACCTGCGACGAATGCTGCTGGTTCGCCGCCTCGACCCTCTCGCTCACCTGCGCCGCGATTTCCTGCTTCAACGCCCCGAGCGATTCCTGCACCTGCGCCGAATGCTGCTGGTTCGCGGCCTCGACCCTCTC
>Ga0335073_10003568_pt1 | contig 21707 bp, 17 predicted proteins | sample Lox_Sample_22_FD_207093 | JGI IMG/M metagenome (GOLD analysis project Ga0335073, IMG submission 207093) | Soil microbial communities from Loxahatchee National Wildlife Refuge, Florida, United States - Lox_Sample_2.2 | ecosystem: Environmental > Terrestrial > Soil > Wetlands | place: USA...
CGATCCGCGAGATCGTGTCGTCCGCGGTGCTGGAGTGCAGGACGATAAACGCCTGCCCGTGCTCGGCCATCACCGCGCCACGCGCATAGTCGGGTTGCCCGCCCGAGGATGACCAGTACTCGCTGCCAAGCGACTCCGATGCGCACTGGCCGAGGAAGTCGACCTCGAGCGTCGCGTTGATAGCGGTCATCAGCGGCTCGCGCGCGATCACGGTGGGGTCGTTGGTGTAGTTGACCGGGTGGAACTCCACGCCAGGGTTGTCCGCTACGAACTCGTACAGCTCTCGCGAGCCCAGTGCCGAGGTCGTGATGAGCTTGTTGCGGTGCGTGGCCTTGCGCGTGCCGGTCACCGCGCCGCATTCGACTAGGTCCATGAAGCCGTCGCCCAGCAGCTCGGTGTGCACTCCCAGCTCGCGGTGGTCTTTCAGCATCCCGAGCACGAGGTCTGGCGCCGCGCCGATCCCGGCTTGCAGCGTTGCGCCGTCGGGGATGCGCTCCGCGACGAACGCCGCGATCTTGTCGTCGCGCTCGCCCGCCGTCGGCGGCGGCAGCTCGATGAGCGGCGTGTCGGCTTCGCACCAGCCCACCACGTCGGAGATGTGCAGCTGGTTGCTTCCGAACGTTCGTGGCACGCTGGGGTTGACCTCGACGAAGAACGGCACCTCGCCGATGAACGCCGCCACGTACTCGGCGTGGGGGCCGAGCGAGAAGTAGCCGTGCTCGTCCGCGGGCGAAACCGCCGCGAGCACGAGACGCGGGCTCAGCGTCTGGCGCATCAGTCGCGGCACGTCGCTGAACGAGTTCGGCACCAGGTCGCAGTCGCCGCGGTGGAACGCCGCGCGGCTATGGGGGGAGAGGAACCAGCCGACGTGGCGCAGGCCCGCGAGCTCACCCTCGATGTAGCGGCGTGGGCGCAACGGGATCATCTGGTGTAGGCGCACGTCCTTCAGCTGCCCTGCCTCGGCCGCGGACTCGAGCGCGTCGATCGTCTTGGCGGGTTCGGCGTTCGCTTGCCCGACGATCACGTCCATACCCGGCTCGATCCATTCGAGCACGGCCTGCGGCTCGCGCATCCGCGCGGCGAGCGCATCGCTGATCGGCTGCGGACTCACTGCGCGCGAGGATAGGCGAGCTACTGGATCGGATCACACCCAGAGGAGGTTGAGAACATAATCATCACAAATACAGTTGAAATTATGGAGATTTGTTCTAGCGTGTTCGTGCCGGGCCGCGCGCGAGGCCCGGCGTCCCCACAAAACCGCACCCGGAACCCCACCGGACAGGACCTCCGAAAACCGCACGTGAACCGCACCTCCAGCGGTAAGAAAGGAATCAGAACCGATGCCCAAGAACTCCGATTCGACACCCCCGTCGACCGCTCCGAACAAGGCCACGCGGCGATGGCGCCGAAGCAACGCTGCAGTCCTCGCGACGTTCGTCGCGGCGCTTGCCTCCGGCTCGATCTCTACCGCCCCGGCACTTGCCGACACGCCGACCTCGCCCCCGCCGGTGACGATCCTCACCGAGGGCAACGTGGGCCACGGCGACTTCTTCATCTCGCCGTTCGGCGGCAGCGCCGCGTACGCAAACGGCCCCGAGATCCTCGACCAGCAGGGCAACGTCATCTGGTTCCAGGCAGCCCCCGCGGGCCAGGAGGCGGCCGACTTCCGTACCCAGAACTACCGCGGCCAGCCGGTGCTGACCTGGTGGCAAGGCACGGGCCTCGGCGGGCTCGCGAAAGGCACCGACTACATCTATAACTCGCACTACCAGCAGATCGCGACCGTCAACGCGGGCAATGGTTACAGCGCGGATGGCCACGAGTTCCTGATCACGCCGCAGAACACGGCGCTGGTCCTCGCCTATGCGACTGAGACCGCGGACCTATCCTCGATCGGTGGCCCCTCAAACCAGACCGTAATCGACGGGATCGTCCAGGAGATCGACATCCCCACGGGCAAAGTGCTGTTCCAGTGGAAGGCATCTGACCACGTGCCCTACTCGCAGAGCGAGCAGCCACTGCCCTCCTCGGCGAGCGCACCATGGGACTGGTTCCACATCAACGCCGTGCACATCGACACCGATGGCAACCTGCTAATCGACGCTCGCGACACGTGGACGACGTACAAGGTCGCCCGCCACAGCGGCAATGTGATCTGGCAGCTCGGCGGCAAGGCGAGCAGCTTCACGCTGCAGGCCGCGCCCGGTCAGAAGCTCAACAACGCAGGTGAGCTGTTCGCTTGGCAGCACGACCCCGAGGCGCTCGGCAACGATGTCTACACAGTGTTCGACAACGAGGCCGCGGGCGTCGGCAACACTGGCGTGGACCCGACAGCGCAGTTCGGTCTCAGCCGCGCGGTGCGCTTCAAACTCGACGAGCGCGCGCACACGGCGACGCTGCTTCAGTCCTATAACCAGCCCGACGCGTTGACGGCACCCTCGCAGGGCAATGCGCAGACGACCAGCGATGGCAACCTGCTTGTCGGCTGGGGCTCGCTGCCCTACTTCTCGGAGTACGACTCGGCGGGTGACCTGCTGTTCAATGCGAAGTTCCCCACGGGCGTGAACACCTACCGCGCCTATCTGCAGCCGTGGAGTCCGGGAAGCGGCAACGGTGGCGGGAAAGGCGGTAAATGGCCCGGAAGCGGCCAAGGCGGTCAGGGCAGTAAAGGTGGCCCACGAGGCGGATCGGACAAAGGTTCCGGTGGCCAGGGAGGCCAAGCTGGCGACCAAGGCGGCGACCAGGGCAGCGGGCCGGGCAAGTGGTCAGGCGGTCAGGGCGGCAACGGCCGGGAGCACGCGAAGTTCTCCCGGGCTCGTCATAGCCACGCGCATTCCAAGCACCCGCGCGCCTAAGCGACGCGCGTAAGCGGAGAGCACGCCCGGGACGTGATTCACGCGGCCCGGGCGGCGCCGCTTCGCTCGGTTGCGGCTTGGCGCGTCAACATCCCTGCTGTAGCCTCCGCTGACGGCCCAGTCAGGGTGCGATCGCTCAGCGAGCATCGCTTGGCGAGCAAGGGCCGTCGATGGAGATGGATCGATCGGAGAGAAAGCTGTCCGCGCGTAAGCGAGTAAAAGCTCGCCCGCGTGCCCGCACGCGCTTGCCGCGCGTGCTTTTGCTGATGTGCGCGATCCTCGTCGCCTGCATTGCGGCGGGCGCGCCAGCCGCGACAGCGGTCGGGACGGGCGCGGTGACGGGGACCGTTAAGGACGCCGCAAAAGAAGCGCCTATCGCGGAAATTGGAGTGTGTGCCCGCGCGGCGTCGGAACCGCTCGCGACCCCAACGTGCGCGACGACGAGCGCGACGGGCGAATACGAAATCGCGGGTCTCGCCGAAGGGCAATACCACGTGTGGTTCTCAGTCCCGGCGAACTCCACGGTGAACTACGCGACGCAGTACTTCCAAGCGCGCTCGACCGAAGCGCTCGCGGACCCCGTGACGGTTACGGAAGGGACGGCGACGCCGAACGTGAACGCCCTCATGCAGGCAGGCGGCGAAATCAAGGGGTCGGTGAGCGAAGGCAAAGGCAACTCGCTTGGCGGGATTCAGGTGTGCGCCCTGGAAAAGGGGGCCGAAGCCCCGCCGGTCCGATGCGTCCTGACTAAAGCGACGGGCAACTACACGATCGCCGCGCTGTCCAGCGGCGAATACGAAGTCGAATTCTCGAGCTCCCCAGGCAGCGAACCTAGCTACGTAACGCAGTTCTACAAAGGCGCCGCGACACGCGCGGCGGCGACGGCAGTCACGGTTACGGCTGGCGGCGCCGCGGTCAAAAATGTGAGCGCGGTACTCGAACCGGTCGCGCCGCCACCACCCCCGACCGGCACGATCTCGGGCACGGTCACCTCGGCTACGACGAGCGCGCCGCTGGCGAACGCGCACGTGTGCGCGGTGAATATCGCGACCGCGCTTGAAACCTGCACGGCCAGCGACGCGAGCGGCACGTACGCGCTGGCGGAACTGGCGCCGGGCGAATACGACGTGGAGTTCGTGGCGGCCGAAGGCGGCGAAGCCTACGAACCCCAGTGGTACAAGGAAAAGTCGAGTAAGGCCGAAGCCGAAGCCGTGAAAGTGACCTCGGGCGCGAACACCGAAGCGGTCGACGCGAAGCTGCAGCCAACGCCGCCCCCACCGCCCCCGACCGGCACGATCTCGGGCACGGTCACCTCGGCGACCACGAGCGCGCCGCTAGCGAACATCCGCGTCTGCGCGGTGAGCCTCGCGACCGCGGTTGAAACTTGCATCCTGACCGATGCGAGCGGTGCCTACGCGCTGCCTGAACTCGCGCCGGGTGATTACCACGTGGATTTCGTCGCGGCCGAAGGGGGCGAAGCGTACGAATCGCAGTGGTACAAGGAAAAGAAAGCGGAGGTTGAAGCCGAAGCCGTGACAGTGACGGCGGGCGAAAGCACGAGCGCGATCGACGCAAAGCTGAAACTGGTCGTGGCGGAAGGCGAAGAACCTGAACCTGAAGAACCGGAACCGGGTAACAACGCTCCGGTTTCGCTGACGAGACCCTCGATCTCGGGCACGACGCAGCAGGGCCAGACGCTCGTGTTCACGAGCGGCACCTGGCTATTCGAACCGACGCTGATCACCGACGAGTGGGGACTCTGCGCGAACACGGGCGTAATCGAAACGTGCCACACGATCGCCGAATCGCCGAGCTACACGCTGACGGCGACGGACGTGGGTGGCACGATCAGAATCAGGGAGAAGGCGTTCAACGCGTTCGGCGAAGGGCAGGCGTTCTCGCGGCCGACCACGGTGATCGCGGGACCGCCCGCGATCCCGCAGACGGCAAGCACGGCTGCCTCGCCGTCGCCGACCGCCAGCTCGGGAGTGTCATCGGAGATCGCGCACGCGGCGAGCGCGGCGCAGCTAAAGGCGCTGCTGACGAAGCTGCTCGTGCCCGGCGGGACGAGCGCGAAGCTGACGACGCTCGGTGCGCATGGGAGCTACACCGCGACGTTCAGCTCGCTCGCGGCGGGGCGGATCTCGATCGCGTGGTACTTCGTCCCAAAGGGCGCCCACGTCGCGAAGTCCAAGCCAAAGCCGAAACCGGTGTTGGTCGCGGCGGGCAAGCTGACGACGAAGGAAGGCGGTACGGCGAAGCTGACGATCAAGTTGACCTCGGCGGGCCACGCGCTAGTCGCGAAGCACAAGCCGCTGAAGCTGACGGCGCAGGGCGCCTTTGCGCCGAAGGGCCGCGCGACGTTGAACGCGACGCGCAGCTTCACGCTCAAGCGCTAGCGGCCGCCCTTCGGCGAAGGTGGCCCGGCGGGCGGGGACGCGCCTTAGGGCTACCTCGTCCAATCGCTGCGACCGCTCGCGACCGTATCTTGCGGGCATGTCGCATACGAGGTTCTACCGCGACGGCGAGCTGGTGCTGGAGGACTTCCCGGTGAAGGACATCTCCGAGCACCTCAAGGAGCCGGGCGCTTGTGTCTGGCTTGACTACTGCAAGCCGACGCGCGAGGAGCTGGCGACGATCGCGGACGAGCTGGGCCTGCACCCGCTGGCGGTGGAGGACGCGGTGCAGGAGCATCAACGGCCGAAGCTGGACCGCTATGACTCGCATCTGTTTATGAGCGCATACACGTTGAAGCTGGACGTGTCCTCGGGCGAGCTTGAGACGAGCGAGGTGGGCGTGTTTGTGACGCCGAAGGCGCTGGTGACGGTACGCAAGGACGAGGACGTGGACATCGCGGGCGTGGTGGCACGCTGGGATGAATCGAAGGACCTCGCGAGCCACGGGGTTTCGTTCCTGTTGTGGGGCCTGTTGGATGACATCGTGGACGGCCACTTCGAAACGGTGCAGTCGCTGGACGGGGAGATCGAGACGCTGGAGGATCTGCTGTTCGAGAACGGGCGCCCGCACGAAGCAGAGGTGCAGCGCCGCTCGTTTGAGCTGCGCAAGAGCTTGGTCTTGCTGCGGCGCCTGGTGCTCCCGATGCGCGAGGTGGTCAACTCGCTGATGCGCCGCGACCTGCAGGTAATCGATCAGGGGATGGCGCCCTACTACCAGGACGTGTACGACCACGTGATGCGCGCGACCGACTGGACGGAGTCACTGCGCGACCTGGTGACGACGATCCTCGAGACGAACATCGCGATCCAGGGCAACCGGATGAACCTAGCGATGAAGAAGGTCACGAGCTGGGCCGCGATCATCGCGGTGCCGACGGCGATCACGGGCTTCTACGGGCAGAACCTCCCCTACCCGGGCTTCTCCCAGCACTGGGGCTTCTGGTTCTCCTCGGCGCTGATCGTGGTGATCTCGGTACTCCTGTACTGGTCGTTCCGCCGCAACGACTGGCTCTAGGCGAGAATGTCGCCATGCAGGCGATCCCGCTAGGTCCCGAGGACCGGGCGATCCTTGCCCTGGAGGGCGCCACGATCGCTGGACATACGTGCAAGGTCGTGCGCCTGGCCTCCAGCGGAGGCTCGCTGGAGATCGAGCGCCTGCGAGCGAGGATCGCGGAGCGGATCGCGCTGGCGCCGGGGCTGACGCGCAAGCTGGGGGGCACGGCCGATCAGCCCGTTTGGGTCGAGGATGATGATTTCGAGATCGACGAGCAGATCGTGGCGGCGCCGGTCGAGCGGGCTGTAGATCGGCCCGAGCTGCTGGCGCTGGTCGCGCGTCTGTTCGAGCAGCGTCTGGATCGCTCGCGCCCGCTGTGGCGGATCGATGTGGCACCGCTGGCCGACGGGGGCAGCGCGCTGATCTGGCGGATCCACCACGCGCTGGCGGATGGCACGGCCTCGGTGCGCTACGCGCGCATGCTGTTGTGGGACGAGAGCGCGGAGGCGGAAATGGACGCGGCGCAGGCGCACGCGGCCCACGCGGCGGATGAGACGCGCAGGCGCGCCCACCTCGCGGGGTTCCTGCGCCGCGAGTACGCGAAGTCGCCCTCGCCGTTCGACGGCAAGATCGGGACGCGCCGCGAGGTGGCGTTTGCGGGGGTCTCGCTGACGGGGTTGCACGAGGCGGCGAAGGAGCTGGCGGGCGCGACGGTGAACGACGCGGTGCTCGCGGTCGTCGCGGGAGCGGTCGGACGCTGGGTGCGCGAGCGCCACGGCGACCCCGGCACGCTTCAGCTGCGGGTTCCGGTGAGCCTGCACCACGAGGGCGACGCGCTCGCGAACCACGACTCGTTCTTCACGCTGGGGTTGCCGACGAACGAGCCCGACCCCGTCGCGCGGCTGCGCCTCGCGCACGTGGGCTGCAGCGAGCGCAAGCTCGACCACGACGCGGAATACCGAGAGCATCTACTACACGAGCTGGCAGGCGTGCCACCGCTCGAGCACCTGGTGACGCGGATCGAGCGCAATCCCAGGCGCTTCGCGCTGAGCGTCTCGAACGTGCCGGGCCCGCGCGAGCCGGTCAGCGTGTTGGGGGACCAGGTCACGCGCTTGCACTCGCTCGCGGAGATCGGCGAACACCACGCGCTGCGCGTCTCGGCGATGTCGCTGGCAGGGCAACTGGGCTTCGGCTTGTGCGCGGACCCTGACCTGGTCGACGAGCTGGAGTTGATGGCGCGCGGCATCGAGGTCGAGGCGCAGTTGCTGCTCGACGCCGCGGGCGTCGCGGCCTAGCGGCAGGAGAGCGGCCTTGCACGCAGTAAGTAGTTCGGTGGTCAAGCCCGCGCTCACGCGCGCCGATGTGACCTGAGACCAACGGCCACCGACCGGGGGAGCGATGCAAAGCCAACGCCAGAAACTCGTCCTCGCCGCGATGATCTTCGCGGTCGCGATGCTGTTCATCGATCAGACGATCGTCGCGCTGGCGATCCCTGACCTGCAGCACGACCTGCACCTCTCGAGCACGGGCTCGCAGTGGATCGTGAACGCCTACCTGCTCGCGCTCTCGGCGCTGTTCGCGCTGGGCGGCAAGGTCGCGGACGTGTATGGCCCGCGCCGGATGGTGCTCGTGGGCGTGATCGCGTTCGCGGTGTGCTCGGCGCTGTGCGGCGCGACCCCGACGGGCTCGGCGGGCGAGACGTGGATGATCGTGTTCCGCGCGCTGCAGGGCGCCGCGGCGGCGGTCCTGTTCCCAGCGGCGCTCGCGATCGTCGTCGCGAGCTACGAGGTCTCAGAACGCGGCAAGGCGCTAGCGATCTTCTTCTCGATCACGGGCGGCCTCACGGCGGTGGGGCCGATCGCGGGCGGCTACCTCACCGAGTGGACTTGGCGTGCGATCTTCTGGGTCAACATCCCGGTGGCGATCATCGCCGTAGTGCTGACGCTGATCTCAAAGCCCACCGAGGAACGCAATCCCTCGCGGATCGACATGCAAGGCGCGATGCTCGTGACCCTGGGCATGGGCCTCGCGGTGCTCGGCTTGCAGCAGGCGAGCGTTTGGGGTTGGGACAGCGTCGCGACGTGGGCCTGCCTGGTCGTGGGCCTCGCGGTGCTCGTGGCGTTCGTGCGCCACGAGTTGCGGGTCGAGGAGCCGCTCGTGCCGCTGCGCCTGTTCGCGGACCGGGGCTTCTTCGTCGACAACGTCGTGCTGTTCCTGCTGTCGATCTGCTTCGTGCCGCTGTTCTTCTTCGCGAGCCTCTACGCGCAGATCGCGCTCGGCGAAAGCGCCTCGAACGCGGGTCTCGTGCTGTTGGTGTTCTTCGGCGGCTTCACGATCGCGGCCCAGCGCGGGGGCCGGATCCTCGACAGCCAAGGCGCGCGCCCATCGGTCGTGCCGGGCTGCATCATCGCGGCGGTGGGCTTCTGGCTGTGGGGCGAAAGCCTCGACGACCTCTCGTTCAGCTCGCAGTGGTACTACCTGGCGATCGCGGGCGCGGGCGTCGGCCTGGTCCTGGGCCCCGTGAGCACCGACGCGCTGAACCGCGCGGCCCGCGCGACCTACGGCTCGATCACAGGCGTCACGCAGACGGTGCGCAACTTCGGCGGCAGCCTCGGACTCGCGGTGCTGGGTTCGATCTTGATCACCGAAAACGTCTCCCGAATCGAGCGCACACTGAGCGGCCGGGTGCCGAAAGCGACGGCGGACAAGATCGCCCACGCGGTCTCAGGCGCGGCCTCGGGCGCGAGTGGAGGCGGACGCAGCGGTGCGGTCCCGCACGAGATCCGGCTCGACTTCGCGCACTCGACGCAGACCGTGGTCTACGGGATGGCGGCGGCGATGGCGCTGGCGTTCATCGTCGCGGTGCGCGCGATGCCGGGCGGCAAGGCCGAGGCCGTCGAGCAGACCGAGCCCAACCCTTCGGTCAGCGCGACGCCGGTCTAGTCGACGACCGCAGTTACCTCGGCGAGCGAGTCCTCTGAACGCGCCTCGCTGCGCTGTGCTTGCTCGGGTGCCGAGCGTTCGCGCGGGACGAGCGCGCCCGCGAGCAGGCAGACGATCAAGAAGCCCGTGGCCATCACGAACGTCTCGGTGAAGCCCGTGACCGCGGGCTCGCCTTTCGCGCTGTGGGCCGCGATGAACGTCGCGGACAGCTGACCGCCGAGCGCGCCGCCGAGCGTGCGCATCACGGTGTTCATGCCGCTCGCGACGCCGGTCTGGTTAGCGGAGACGGCCTGCACGACGAGGTTGCCGAGCGCGGCGAACGCGAGCCCGATGCCGATCCCGAGCAGGCCCGCGGCGACGAGTAGGTCGTAGGGGTGACTGTGGGTGATCGAGAGCAGCGCGAAGGAAGCGGTCGTAAAGGCACTGCCCGCGAGCAGCGCGGCTCGCGAGCCGAAGCGCGCGGAGATCCGCCCGGCGTAGATCCCGAGAATCGTCATGCCGATCGTCGAGGGCAGCAGATAAAGGCCGGAGACGACGACCGAAGCCCCGAAGCCGAAACCCGTGCTCTTGGGCAGCTGGGCAAACTGCGGCAGCACGATGAACGACGAGTACATCCCCGCGCCGAGCAGGAACGCGACGAGGTTCGTGGTCCACACCCCGCGAATCCGCATCATCGTCATGTCGATCAGTGGGTTCGTCGCTCGCACCTCGACGGCGATCCACGCGAGCGTGACCACGATCCCCGCGGCGAGCAGCACGATCGTCTTGGGCGAGCCCCAGCCCCAGGTTGTGGTCTCGGAGATCGCGAGCAACACCATCGAGATACCGAGCGTCATCAAGAGCGCTGCGAGCCAGTTGATCTTCCCGGGCATGCGCACGGGGGACTCGGGGATGAAGCGCCAGGTCGCGACGATCGCGACGAGCGTCGCGACGAGCGGGATCCAGAACAGCCAGTGATAGTTCAGGTGCTCGACGATCACGCCCGAGAGCACGATTCCCACGCCCGCGCCGACGCCGAGGATCGCCGAGAGCAGGCCGATGCTACCGGCGACCTTCTCGCGCGGGAACTCGTCGCGCACGATCCCGAACGCGAGGGGGAAGATCCCGCCGCTCGCGCCCTGGATAAAGCGCCCCACGATGATTGGGCCGAGCGAGCTCGAGACCGCCGCGAGCAGGGTCCCGGCCGCGAGGATCACGAGCGTGACGAGCAGCAGGCGCTCCTTGCCGTACATGTCGCCAAGGCGACCGAGGATCGCGGTGCCGACAGAAGCCGAGAGCAGGTAGGCGGTCAGCAGCCAAGTGATCCCGTCCTCGCTGGTGTGCAGCGCATGCTGCATCGTCGGCAGCGCGGGCACGACCGAGGAGCTGAGCATCGCGTAGGCGACGCCCGCGAGCGAGAGCACGATCAGGATCACCGTGGGGTGGGTGCGGTCTGTGCTCGTCGCGCTCATAACGGTCGGGCGCGCGCGTCGCGTCGGCCGGCCTCGCCCGCCGTTCGCCCGCGGCGTGCCTCTACAGTAGCGGCGCTTCGCGCGGGTCTCTCCGGGCATTCCGAGGTACCCGTCGTGCTGGACGCCTGCGTCGCGTCCTGTCAAGCGTATGGCAGAATCGGCCGATGCCACGCGCATGGATGCTCGCCGGATGCGGCGCACTCACGCTCGCCGCGGCGGGGTGCGGCGGTAGTGGCAAAGCGTCCGCGGGCGCGAGCGGCACGCGCGCGGTCTACCTCGCGGCGGTGGCGAAGGCGGCCGAGGTCACGGGCCAGGTTCCGGGCTACAAGTTCGCGCTCACGAGCAGCACGCGCTTTGGAGATCAGGGTTTCTCGCTGCACGGCACGGGTGCGATGGATGAGGGCGGTTCGCAGGGGACGATCAGCATCCAGCTCGCGGGCAAAACCCTCTCGGAGGTGATCGATCGACCCTACGTCTACGTCGAGCTGCCGAGCGGCGTGGGCGGCCCAGCGACGGGCGCGAAGCCGTGGCTGCGCACGGACATTGACACTGTCGCGCAATCCTTCGGCGGCAGCTCGCTTGGTTCCAGCGGGGCCGACCCGACGCAGACGCTGAGCTTTTTGAAAGCCGCGGGCTCGGTGAGCAGGCTGGGCATCGAGGACGTGCGCGGTACCCCCGCCACTCACTACCACGCGATCGTGCAACTGGACCGCTACGCAACGGCTGTGCCGCCCGCGGAGCGCTCGAGTGCGACGAAGTACGCCGCGACGGTCAAACGCATTACGGGTACCGACACGCTTCCCCTGGACGTGTGGATCGACGATCAAAGCCGTGTGCGCCGCATCGCGTTTGACCTCCGGCTGTGCGGCCCGGACGGCAAGATCGAGGAGTCGATCGACTTGACGCTCTACGACTACGGGCACCAGACGTCGGTGGAGCCGCCACCCGCCTCGCAGGTCACCGACATTGGGGATCGGCTCGGCGAAGAAGTCGCGCGCAACCTGCAGCAGCTGCACTGCTGAGGGACCGAGCCCACGGCGCCCTGCTCGCCTCGGGCGGTGATCTAGGCGGCGACGGCGAGCGAGTGGTTGCCGCGGATCGTGCCGATCGGATCGACGCGCTGCTTGACCTCGCGCAACCGCGCGCAGATCGCGGCGGGCAGGATCGCGTCAAGGTCGCAGGGGCGCTCGGCGAAGTTCAGGTAGGCGGTGTCCGAGGCCCAGGGGCTCATCGTTTCGTGCAGACGGTCGAGCGTCCCCGGGATCGCCTGGGCGAGCTCGGGCGTCGCGGGCGAGCCGACCCCGCTAAGCAGGAACGCGGCGTCGAGTTTCGAGAGCGCGCCACCGTCGGCGGCTTCGCGTGCGAGCGCTCCGCCGAGCTGGCGCAACTCGGCGAGTAGCAGCGGCGAGTGAGCCTCAGGGCCAGCGACCCCAACGAACGCCTCGATCGCCTCGTCGGGCAGCTCGGCGAGCATCGCGTGGTGACCGAGTCCAGGCACGGGCTGCTCGGGGTCCATGTGGATCCGCGCGAGTCCCGCGGCAGGGATCTGCGCGAACATGTCCATGATCGGCTCTCCAAGAGCGCGCAGCGGCGCGATCAGGCGCTCACCCTTCTCTTGGTCGCCGATGCATGCGGCGCCGATCGTGAACAGCGGGCGGTCGCGCAGCGGCTCAGGGATCTCGGGCAGCGGCGGCAGGTGCAGGAAGCGCGCGATCGAGGTCACGTCCTCGGAGACCTCGACGAGCCAATTGCGCCAGGCGTGCAGCGCCTGCGCCCCCAGCTCGCCCGGAAGGATCAGCGTGCCGGCGAACAGCTCGGCGAGCTCGACTAGCTCGATGTGCAATGCGGTGACGATCGCGAAGTCGCCGCCACCGCCGCGCAGCGCCCAGAACAGCCCAGGGTCGGTGTCGGCGTCGATCCGCCGCTGCTCGCCCGCGGCGTCGACTAGCTCGATCGCAATCACGCGGTTGCACGCCAGGCCGTAGCGGCGACCCAGCCAGCCGAGGCCGCCGCCGAGCGTAAAGCCGATCACGCCGACGTCGGGCGATGAGCCGGGCAGCGAGCTGAGTCCGTGCGCCTGCGCGGCTTCGGCCAGCTCCAGCGAGAGCACGCCGGCCTCGACGCGTGCGGTGCGCGCCGCGGGGTCGACGTGCACGCCGCGCATCCGCTCGGTCTTGATCAGGACCGTGTCGTCGAGCGGGCCAAGGGGGCCCGCGCCGTGGCCGGTTCCCTGCGCGGTGACGCGTAGATCGTTGGCCGCGGCCCAGCGCACGACTGCGGCGATGTCGTGTACGTCCTGGGCGATTGCCACGAGCGCGGGATGCTGGTCGGCGGCGAGGTTCCAGGCGGCTCGGGCGGCGTCCCAGCCAGGCTCGCCGGCGCGGACCACATCTCCGGAGATCGAAAGCTCGCCGCTCATCGCGGGCACTCTACGAGATAAACCGCGCGAGGATGTGTCCATTTGCGCGGACGCCGTTCGTCGTGCTTGAAACGAACCCTCAGACTCAAGGAGCAAGCAAGATGACCTACCTGTTGCAGATCTACTCCTCGACCGCGATGTCCGAGTACGAAGCGCTGAGCCAGGAGGAGAAAGACGCGATCACCGGCGAGTACATGACGATCGCCCAGGCCCCCGGCGTGCTCGGCGGCAACCAGCTGCAGCCGCTCGAGACCGCGACGACGGTACGCGTGCGCGACGGCGAGACGCTGACGACCGACGGCCCTTTCGCGGAGACGAAGGAGTTCCTGGGTGGCTACTTCCTCTACGAAGCCGACGACCTCGACGCGGCGATCGAGCTGGCGGCGCGGATCCCGGCCGCGCGGATGGGCGGCTCGGTCGAGGTGCGTCCGATCGTGGAGCGCTGACGATCGCCGATCCGTCCACCCATCCGGAGCCCAGCTTCGAGCGCGTGTTCCGCGAGGAGTGGGGCCGTGTGCTTGCGACCCTGATCGGTTTCCTCGGCGACTTCGACCTCGCCGAGGAAGCCGCGCAGGAGGCGTTCGCGGTCGCGGCGGAGCGCTGGTCGCGCGAAGGCGCGCCGGCGAACCCGGGCGCGTGGTTGACGACGACGGCGCGCAACCGTGCGATCGACCGCATCCGCCGTGACCGCACGCTCCAGGCGAAGACGCGCGAGCTGCAGGTGCAGGTCACCGCGCAGGCGCAGGTTCCGCAGGAAAGCGAGGAGAGCGTGTTCCCCGACGAACGACTCGAGCTGCTGTTCACGTGCTGTCACCCGGCACTCGCGACCGAGGCGCAGGTAGCGCTGACGCTGCGCACGCTGGGCGGTCTGAGCACGGAGGAGATCGCGCGCGCGTTTCTCGTGCCGGAGCCGACGCTCGCAAAGCGGCTTGTGCGCGCGAAGCACAAGATCCGCGCGGCGGGAATCCCGTTCCGCGTGCCGCCTGACCACCTGCTGCCCGAGCGCCTCGTGGCGGTGCTCGCGGTGATCTATTTGATCTTCAACGAGGGCTACGGCGGGCGCGGCGAGCTTGCGGGCGAGGCGATCCGGCTGGGGCGCGCGCTCGTAGAGCTGATGCCTGATGAGGCCGAGGCGCACGCGCTGCTGGCGCTGATGCTGCTGCACGACGCGCGCCGCGAGGCGCGCTTTGCGGACGGCGCGATCGTGTTGCTCTCAGACCAGGACCGCTCGCTGTGGGACGAGCAGCAGATCGAAGCGGGACTGCGCTCGCTGGAGCGAGCGCAGGCGCTCGGCGGCGAGCATTCGGGGCCGTATGCGTTGCAGGCTCAGGTCGCGGCGCTGCACGTGCGCGAGCCACGCGACTGGACGCGGATCGCGGCGCTGTACGGAGATCTCGCGGCGCTGACGGGGTCCCCGGTCGTGGAGCTGAACCACGCGGTCGCGTTGGCGCAGGCGGGCGATCCGCACGCGGCGCTTGAGCTGGTGGACTCGCTGCCGCTCGACGGCTACCACTACCTGCACGCCACGCGCGCGGAGCTGCTGCTGCGTCTCGATCGCGTGGACGAGGCACGCGAGGCGTGCAGGCGAGCGCTTGAGCTGGTGCACGCTGACGCGGAGCGCGAGCTGTTGGAGCGCAAGCTCACGGAGCTCGGCGAGTTGGACGGGGCGAATCCGCCCCGCTCGCCGGACCCCGTCCGCCCCGACTAGTCTCGGCGGATGCGCACGGGCGAGCTCGGCTTCTGGTGGCGCTCGCTCAGCGGGCTGCCACCGCGCCGCGCGCCGCTACCGGAACCGCGCGAGGCGGACGTGGCGATCGTGGGCGCGGGCTATACGGGCCTGTGGACCGCGTACTACCTCAAGCGCGCACGGCCGTCGCTGGAGGTCGTGGTGCTCGAGGCCGAGCATGCGGGCTTCGGCGCTTCGGCTCGCAACGGTGGCTGGTTGACTGCGGATTTCTCTGGACCGCCGCGGGCGTACGAGCGCGGGCGAGCGGCTGGCTCCTTTCGCGAGCTCCAGCGCGCGATGCGCGCGACGATCGATGAGGTCGCGGGCGTGTTGGAGCACGAGCGGATCGACGCGGAGCTGATGCGCGGCGGGCAGCTGTCGGTGGCGCTCGACTCGGCGCAGGCGGCGCGGCTGCGTGACCAGCTCATATCCGGCTCCGAGCAGGCCACGGACGAGGGCGGCACGCGCCTGCTCGATGCGCGGGAGCTCACGACACGCGTGCGCATCGATGGTGCTGAGCTGGCGAGTTTCACGCCGCACGCGGCGCGGGTGCACCCGGCGAAGCTGCTGGTCGGCTTGGCGGAGGCGGTCGAGCGGTTGGGCGTGCCGATCTACGAGGGCACGCCCGTCTCGCAGCTCGCTGCGCACGAGGCTCGCACGCCGATGGGGCTGGTGCGGGCGCGCTGGGTGGTCCGCGCGACGGAGGGCTACACGGCCTCGCTGCGCGGTCTGCGCCGCGCGCTGGTGCCGATGAACAGCTCGATGATCGTGACGGAGCCGCTCTCGCAGGAGGCGTGGGAGGAGATCGGCTGGCGCGGGGGCGAGGTGCTGGGCGACTGCGCGCACGTGTTCGTCTACTTGCAGCGCACGGCGGACGGCCGGATCGCGATCGGCGGGCGCGGCGTGCCTTACCGCTTCGGCTCGCGCACCGACGGCGAAGGACAGACGGCGCGGGCGACGATCGAGCAGCTGCGCGCGAAGCTCGTGAGCATGTTCCCGGCGACGGAGGGGGTCGCGATCGATCACGCGTGGTCGGGCGTGCTGGGGGTGGCGCGCGACTGGTGCGTGTCGGTGGACGCCGACCCCGACACGGGCCTCGCGCGCGCGGGCGGCTACGTAGGCGAGGGCGTGGCGGCATCGAACCTCGCGGCGCGTGCTCTGTGCGAGCAGCTGCTCGGCGAGCCGGGCGAGCTGAAGCGGTTGGCTTGGGTGGGGCGCGAACCGCGACGCTGGGAGCCCGAGCCGCTTCGCTGGTGCGCGATCCGCGGCGTCTACGCGCTTTACCGTGCGGCGGACGCGCGGGAGCATCGCAGCGGGCGGTCGTCGCGGCTCGCGTCGATCGTGGACGCGGCTTCGGGCCGGCGCTAGCCGAGCAGCGCGGCGGTCACGCGCTCGGGGGCTTCGAGCTGGGGCCAGTGGGCGACGTCGGCGAGCGAGAGCAGGGGCGCGTCCGGCAGGCGCTCGGCGATCCGCTCGGCCATGTGAGCGCCGGAGACGGGGTCGAGCATGCCCCAGACGAATGACAAGGGCATGTGGGTCTGTTCAAGCGCCGCGACCCAGCGGGCTCCGTGACGTTCGCGGTCGCGGATGTAGCGGATCAGCAGGTGGCCGATCAGCTGTCCGTCCTCACGCTCCATCCCGCGCCACATCTCGGCACTGTCGTCGGCGGCGTCGAAGCCCTCGGCGAACGTGGGCTTGACGCCGGCAACGAACAGCTCCTGGTTCATGAGCTCGCCGATGCGCGGACCGTGCTCAGGGTCGAGCAGCGCCTGCTGCGTGGGCTGGGGGCGGTGCAGGTCGGGGAAGATGCCGCCGTTGAGCAAGTGGACCGCGAGCAGCTCGACGCCGAGCGTCCCCTCGGCGCGCCGGGCGAGCAGCTCCTGCGCTACGGAGACGGCGTAGTCGTGGACGACGAGGATCGTCTGGGTGATCCCCTCGCGCTCCCAGAGCGCCTGCACGAGGTCGGCCTGCTCGTGCAACGAGTAGTCGTGCTCGCGCGGCTTCTCTGAGGCACCGAAGCCAAGGAAGTCGCAGGTCAAGAGCGGGTGACGCTCGGCGAGCGCGGGGGCGACCTTGGCCCAGTCGTGCGAGGAGCTGGGAAAGCCGTGCAGCAGCGTGATCGTGGACGCTCGATCGGGTCCGTCGAAGCGCCGTACGAAGACCTGGCGCTCGACGCCGCCGAGCGCGAGCGGTACGCGCTCGCCACCCGACCACCACTGCTCGATCGTCTCGCTCATCGTTTGGCGCGCTGGCGTTGCTCGGCGAGCGCGGCTCGCACGGAGGCGGTTACTCCGGCACCCGCGGCTTCCAGTGGCTCGGTGCTGCGCAGCGCGCGGGAGAGGACGAAGGCGCCCTCCAGGGCGGCGAGCAGCTCGAAGGCGAGTGCGCGCGCGCGTTTGCGCGGCAGGCCACATTCGACGAGGCGAGCCGCGGCGGCGTCGATCCAGCTGTCGAACACCTCAGCGCACGCCTGGCGCATTGGCTCGTTCGTGCTGGAGACCTCCAGCGCTACGGTCGCGATCGGGCAGGCGTCTGCGTAGTCGGTTTCGCGCAAGGTCTGCGCGGCGGCGGCGAAGAAGTTGCGCGTCGCGGCGACGGGATCGCCTCCAGGCTGGAAGAAGGCGTCGATTAGCTGCCCATAGATCGCGCCGGACCAGCGGATGACCTCCTCGCCGAGCTGCTCCTTGCCGCCGGGGAAGAAGTGGTAGAGCGAGCCGAACGGAGCGCTGGCCTCAGCGACGATCTGCTTGACGCCTGTGCCCGCGAAGCCCTGTCGCCGGAACAGCTCGGCGCTGCGCTCGACGATCCGCTCCCTCGTGGCCCCTGGCATGCGGGGCAATGGTACGGTACCTGCTCACTAGAGCGATCTATCTATTTAATTAATAGAGATCGAAAGGAGATGCCGAGATGCCCGAGATCGAGCTGACGGCGGGGACGATCGAGTACGAGGACACCGGGGGCGAGGGTCCGGTGTTGTTGCTGCTGGGAGGGCTGATCATGGACGGCTCGGTATGGGACCCGCTGGTGGCCGAGCTGGGCGAAGGCCACCGCTGCGTGGCACCGACGTTGCCGCTGGGGGCGCACCGCAAACCGATGCGTCCGGACGCGGATCTCTCGCTTCAGGGCTTCGCGGGAATGATCGCCGAGTTGCTGGAGCGCCTGGATCTGCGCGAGGTTACGCTCGTGACGAACGATCACGCCGCGGCGCTTGTGTTCGCAGGCGGCGATTCGCCGGCGCTCGCGCGCGTCGCGCGTCTGGTGATCTCCTCGTGCGAGTCCTTCGAGAACTACCCACCGGGGTTGCCGGGGAAAAACGTTCGCGCGCTGGCGTGGTTGCCGGGCGGCGTGTACGCGGCAGCACAGTCGATGCGCATGCGCGTCCTGCGCCGCTCGCCGATCGGCTTTGGCTGGATGGCAAAGCACCCGCTGCCGGAAGCGCTGATCGACGGTTGGTTCTTGCCCCTGCAGGAGCAGCGCGCCGTGCGTCGTGACGTGCGCAAGTACATGATCAGTGGGCGACGCAAGCAGATGATCGAGGCGTGCGAACGGCTGCGTTCGTTTGCGCGCCCGACCCTCGTGGTGTGGACGCCGGAGGACAAAGTGCAGCGGCCCGAGCACGGGCGCCGCTTCGCGGAGCTAATCCCAGACGCGCGCCTGGTCGAGATCGCGGACAGCTACACGCTGATCATGCGCGATCAACCGCAAGCGTTCGCGCGGGCGATTCGCGAGTTCGTCGCCGAGGCCGCGGCGCCCCGGGTCGCGGCCTAGCCTTGGCAGGGGCCTAGCCCTGGCGCGGCCCGGTCCGGGCGTGCGAGGATGCCTGCATGGCAAGACGCCTCGCGCTGCGGATCCTGATCACGTGGGTGTTCAACAGCATCGCGCTGCTGGTCGCGGCGGCGATCATCCCGGCGATCGGCTACGACCACGACGCGGGCACGCTACTGCTCGCGGGTCTGATCCTGGGTTTTGTGAACTTCGCGGTACGGCCCTGGATCGTGCTGCTGACGCTGCCGGCGGTGATCCTCTCGCTAGGGCTTGTGTTGCTCGTGATCAATGCGCTGATGCTGTGGCTGACGAGTCGGATCGTGGACGGCTTCACGATCGGTGGCTTCTGGTCGACGGTGGGTGGCGCGGCGATCGTCTGGCTGGTGAACGTGGCGCTGCGCAGCGCGCTACGTTCCTCACGAACGGAGCCCGAGTACCGCTGGGAACGGTATTGAGCGCGTGCTGCTGTTGGTCAAGCTCGCGCTGGCGCCCGCGCTCGTGGTTGGCTCTTCGCTGGCGGGCCGCCGCTGGGGTCACCAGGTCTCAGGGCTGCTGGTGGCGTTGCCGCTGGTCGCGGGCCCGATCCTGCTGATCGTCGAGCTGGAGCACGGCCGGCACTTCGCTTCGAAAACCGCGGCCGCGGCGCTGCTGGGCCTGGTCGCGCTGTGCACGTTCGTCGTGGTCTTCGCACAGGTCGCGCGACGCGGGCGCTGGCCGCTGGCGGTGCTCGCTGGCTGGGCTGGGTTTTTGGCGGTCGCGCTCGCGTTCGGGCAGGTGACGCTGCCCGCGGGCGTCGGGCTCGTGTTTGCGCTCGGCGCTTTCGCGCTCGCGCCGCACCTGTTGCCGGAAGACCCGCCCGAGCGCGAGGACCCGCTCGTGGCGTTGCCGGCCTGGGATCTGCCGGCCCGAGCGCTGGCGACGGCGCTGCTCGTGCTGGGGCTGACCGGCGCTGCGGCGGGGCTCGGGCCGCGGCTGACGGGCGTGCTGACGCCGTTCCCGGTGTCGAACACGGTGCTCGCGGTATTCGTGCTCGTGCTCGAGGGACCGGTTGCGCTCGATGAGTTCTTTCGGGGCTTCCTGCGCGGCGCTTACGGCTTCGCGGCGTTCTGCTTCCTGGTCGCGGTGCTGGTGATCCCGTTGGGCCCGGCGGGCGCGTTCCTGATCGCCCTATGCGGTGCGTTGGTGGTACAGCTGCTCACGCTCGTGATCGCGCGGGCACGCGACGCCCGTGTGGGTGAGGCCGGGAGCGGGGCCGCGACGGGCGCGCTCTCCCCGCGCGCCGGCGCTACTGGTTCAGCCCGAGCAGATCGATAATTTCGCCGAACGTTTCCACTTCGAAGGCTTCGACTTCGGCGATTGCTTCTTCCCAGCGGCGCGCGCGCTGCACGAGGCCGCGCTGCGAGGCGGGCACGAGGGCGAGCATCGCCCGCGGCATGAAGCCCACACCGACGTAGTTTTCATAGAAGGTCTTGCGGAAGTGGACGGTGGTTTCGGGGAGCTTGGTGTAGCCGCTGGCCTTCCAGGCGCGGAGGTCGCCGCACACGTTGGGCGTGGGAGTACGGACCTCGGCGAGCCCCTGACGCGCGTACTTGCGCACCGCGCGGGTCAGCGAGCCGTTGCTCCAGTTCAGGTTCGCGACCGAGCGGGAGAACTTCGCGGCGGCAGAGGCTCCTGGTGAATAACCAGCGATCGTCATCGCGCCGATCACCTCCCACGTGAGCTTTTCGGATTCTTCGTTCTGCGGTGAGCCCTTGACCACACCTGGGCATTCGCTGCGCAGACGCTCGCGCAACATTCTGATCCTCGCTCTGGCGACGGGCGTCAGCCGGTGCCCGGTGCTGACGAGGGCGTAGTTCGCGCGCACGTAGGCTTCGGTCGTGCTCGCGTCGGAGGCCGCCGCGGCGGCCCCTGGCATCCAGGCGAGTGCGCACAGCGCGATCAATGTCGCGACGAACCCTCTCACGCCTTCGAGCCTACTCGCCTACGGACAGGGACGTGAAGGCTGGGCAATTCGAGACGGCCTGAAACTCTCTGTCACACCTAACTAGCTCGTGGGCGCTGCGCGGCCGGCTAGCATGCGGCGGCATGCGGAAGCTGGGACCCGCCGGGTTGGTGCTCGGCATCTTGTCGATCACGGCCGCGCTGAGCGCGTGTGGCAGCGCCGCTCCGGCGAGCTCGGTGACGTTGAGCGCATCGGTCAAGGCAGCGGGCGCGGGATCGGTGGCGGTCTCGCCTCAGCCGGGCACGCCCGACGCGTCGGCCACGACCCAGATCAGCTTCCTCGGCGCTCCGGGCACGAAAGTCTCGGGCGTGCAGGTTAAGGGCTCGCAGAGCGGCACGCACTCGGGCACGCTGCGCGCCTACTCGACGGGTACGGGCGAAAGCTTCATCCCGAGCAAGCCGTTTCGCGCGGGCGAGAAGGTGACGGTTCACGCCCAGGCGGGCGGTCAGGCGGTGAGCACAAGCTTCACGATCGCCCATCAGGCGCCGGTCAGCCAGAAGCAGTTCCCGCTGAATCCAGGCGACGCGAACGCGGTCCAGCACTACAAGTCGGCACCCTCGCTGACGCCCTCGACGGTGCGGATCACGACGAAGGCAAAGCCGGGCGCGGCGACGGGCGACTTGTTCCTGGCTCCGTATCAAGGGAAGGGCACGCCGGGACCGATGATCGCCGAACAGGACGGCTCCCTGGTGTGGTTCAAACCGCTGCCGGCGGGCGAGACGGCGACGAACATGCAGGTTCAGCAGTACCTGGGCAAGCCGGTGTTGACCTGGTGGCAAGGGCGGGTGCTCGAGCTTGGCTTCGGTCAGGGGGTTATCGAGCTTTACGACACGTCCTACCGCCACGTGGCGACGGTCCGGGCTGGTAACGGCTACCACGCGGATCTGCACGAGATCCGCCTGACGCCCGAAGGAACGATGTGGAGCGACTCGTTCGATCCGATCGAGATGAATCTGTCGAGCGCGGGAGGCAAATCGAGCGGCGTGCTGAGCGATTCGATCATCCAGGAGATCGACGTAAAGACGGGCCTGGTGATGTGGGAGTGGCACGCGCTGGGGCACATCCCGCTCTCTGAATCGAACAACCCAGCGCCGAA
>Ga0335073_10003569_pt1 | contig 21701 bp, 16 predicted proteins | sample Lox_Sample_22_FD_207093 | JGI IMG/M metagenome (GOLD analysis project Ga0335073, IMG submission 207093) | Soil microbial communities from Loxahatchee National Wildlife Refuge, Florida, United States - Lox_Sample_2.2 | ecosystem: Environmental > Terrestrial > Soil > Wetlands | place: USA...
CGGGGGCGTAGAAGTTTGCACCGGTGACGGCTTGCTGCCAGTACAGCCTGGCCGCGGATGTCGCGGTGTTGGTGAGCCAGTACAGCGAGGTGTTGTCGAGCCAGTCGTCGCGGGTGATGGCGCCGTAGGGGTGCCCGGCGAAGAGCTGGGCGAGGTGCTCGTAGGTGGTCGTGTCGTGGTCGAGGAGCCAGGCCGCGAGGCCGACGGGTGTGTCGGCCAGGCTGTAGCCGATCGTCTGCGGGCGGGTGCCCTGGATAACGCCGTATCCGCGGTGATAGGTCGCGAACGCGACTTGCCCGTAGGCGCGCTTTTCGGCATCCGACAGGTCAGCGGGCGGCGGGTCGCCGTTGCGGATGTGACCGAGGATGGCGGCCGGCACCATCTGCGCGAAGTTGACGTGGATGCCAAGCAGCCCGTCGGGTTCCTGGCGGGCCATCGAGGCCGAGATCGCGGTGCCCCAGTCGCCGCCTTGGGCGACGTACCGGTCATAGCCAAGTCGCTGCATCAGCACCGCCCAGGCGCGTGCGATGCGGTCGGGGTCCCACCCGGTGGCGGCGGGCTTACCGGAGAACCCGTAGCCCGGCAGCGACGGGATCACCACGTCGAACGCGTCCGACGCGGTCCCGCCGTGTCTGGTGGGATTGGTGAGCGGCTCGATGATCTTCAGCTGCTCGATGACCGAGCCGGGCCAGCCGTGCGAGACGACCAGCGGCAGTGCGCCCTCATGCGGTGACCTGACGTGGATGAAGTGGATATCGAGGCCGTCGATCTTGGTGACGAACTGCGGCAGCGCGTTCAGCTTCGCCTCGCAGCCGCGCCAGTCGTATTCCGTGGCCCAGTAGTTCGCGAGGTCGCGCACCGTCGCGAGTTGCACACCCTGGGACTGGTCATCGACGGGCTCCCGCTCGGGCGGCCGCCATGCCGCGACCCGCCGCCGGAGGTCGGCGACCGCCTCTTCGGCCATCTCGACATGGAATGGCCGGACGGCCGGATCCGCGTTCGTGGCGGCAGTATCGGTGCTCATGATGGATCTCCTTTCCCCGGGCCGACCGGCTCTGCTGCAGGTCGGCGGCCATCATCGTCGCATCGGGGACTGTCGCATCGCGCCGGTCAGACACCCTGGGTTCATGCCCTGGGTGCCACCCTGGTGCGGGACTGGTACCGGACGTGCCGACCCGGGCCCTGCGGAGAGGTTTGCCGGCCCAATTGCGGCAGGTTACGCTTCGGGCAAGGTGCGGGCCGGGACGCCAGCTGAGTCCCCACCCCCAGCCGGGAAGCGGAGTAGCACAGGGCCGATGACCGTACATCCCGGGCGGGAGAACCGCGCGACGGCGTTGACTGACCGGCGCAGCGAGCGTGCCCTGCTCGCAGCGCTGATCGACGCGGTCCGCGCCAATGAGAGCCGGGCCTTGATAGTGCACGGTGACCCGGGTGTGGGCAAGACCGTCCTGCTCGAGCACCTAGCCGGGCAGGCATCGCGTTCGGGGTGCCGGGTCGCGCGTGCAGTGGGCATACAGTCCGAGATGGAGCTCGCGTTCGCGGGCCTGCATCAGCTGTGCGCCCCGATGCTGAATCGGATCGAGCACTTGCCGGTGCCGCAGCGGGACGCGCTGCAGACTGCGCTCGGCCTCGCCGCGGGGCCGCCGCCGGACCGGTTTCTGGTGGGGCTTGCTGTGCTGAGCCTGCTGTCCGGTGTGGCGGGGGAACGTCCGCTGATCTGCGTGATCGACGACGTGCAGTGGGTGGATCAGGCCTCGGCGCAGGCACTGGGATTCGCGGCGCGACGGCTGGCGGCCGACCCGGTTGGGCTGGTGTTCGCAGCCCGTGACCCTGGTGCGGAGCTGGCCGGGCTGCCAGAGCTGGAAATTAACGGGTTGCACGACGATGACGCACGGGGGCTGCTGGAATCGGCGTTGGCCGGGCCGCTCGATAAGCGAATAGCCGACCTGATTGTGGCGGAAACGCGGGGGAACCCGCTAGCGCTGCTGGAACTGCCGCGGGGGCTGAGCCCGGCAGAGCTGGCAGGCGGGTTCGGCCTGCCCGGTGCGGTGGCACTCACGGGCCGGATCGAAGACAGCTTCCGGCGTCAGCTGGATACCCTTCCGGACCAAACTCGGCAGCTGCTACTGCTCGCGGCGGCCGACCCGTCTGGTGACAAGGCGCTGGTGTGGCGAGCCGCCGGGCAGCTGGGAATTCCGGTCCAGGCAGGGATCCCGGCAGTGGATGCGGGGCTGGTCGAATTCGGCGTCCAGGTCCGGTTCCGTCACCCGCTGGTCCGCTCGGTGATCTACCAGGCAGCGTCGTTCGCCGGCAGGCAGGACGTACACGTGGCGCTTGCCGAGGTGACCGACTCGCAAGTCGATCCGGATCGGCGGGCCTGGCATCGGGCCCAGGCTGCGGCCGGCCCGGATGAGGACGTGGCCATCGAGCTGGAGCGCTCAGCCGACCGGGCACAGGCCCGCGGTGGCATGGCCGCAGCCGCGGCGTTCCTGGAGCGTTCGGCGATGCTGACCGCCGACCCGGCGCGGCACGCCGAACGGACATTGGCCGCGGCTACCGCCAGCATGCAGGTCGGCGCCTTCGGCAAGGCCCGGGAACTGCTGGCGATGGGCGAAGCCGGGCCGCTGGACGAATTCCAGCGTGCCCGGGCCGGCCTGGTGCGGGCCCATATCGCCTTCGCCTCGGGTCTCGGCAGCGACGCTCCGCTGCTGCTGCTGCAGGCCGGCAGGCGGCTTGAACCATTCGATCTGAACCTCGCACGCGAGACTTACCTGACTGCCTGGGGCGCAACGGGCATGGCGGGGCATCTGGCCGGGCGGGAGATCTTGCCGAAGATCTGCCGCGCCATTCAGGCCCTGCCGCGGACGCCCGGTAATCCGCGTCCACTGGATCTGCTGGTCGACGGCCTCGCGCGGCTGACCACCGACGGACACGCCGCCGCGGCCGCAACGTTGCAACATGCCGTGGAGGTAATGACTGGCATTCCCGTCGAGGATGTCCTGCGGTGGGGCTGGGTTGCCCCGAGCGCCTGCACCTCGGTGTGGAATGCCGACGGCATGCTCGCCATCTCCGCGCGGCAGGTGCAATTGGTCCGTGCAGCCGGCGCGCTGTCGAAGCTGCCGCTCTACCTCTCGCACTTGGGCGGGGCCCGGCTGTGGACGGGCGACTTCGCGGGCGCCGCCTCGCTTATCGCGGAGACCGAGAGCGTGGCGGCGGCGACCGGGAGTCCCATCGCGCCCTATACCTTGCTGCGGCTGCGGGCCCTAGAGGGGCGGGAAGCTGAGACCATGGCGGCGATAGCGACCGCGACCGAGCAGGCCGCGGCCGGAGGGCAAGGGCTGGCGGCGGCGTGGGCATACTGGGCGGCCGCGGTGCTGAACAACGGCCTGGCCCGGTACGAGCAGGCGGCTTCTGCGGCCCGGCAAGCCACGTCGCATATCGTCCACCCGCATCCGTACATGTGGGCACTGCCCGAGCTCGTCGAGGCCGCCGCACGTGCTGGCAACGCCGAACTCGCATCCGATGCGCTCGGACGGCTGGCGAAGACGACGCAGCCTTGCGGCACCGATACCGCCCTGGGAATCGAGATGCGCTGTCGTGCGCTGCTCAGCGACGGGGCGGCCGCCGATGAGCTGTACCGCGAAGCGATCGACCGGCTGAGCCGGACTCGGCTGCGCCCGGATCTCGCTCGCGCGCATCTCCTATTCGGCGAGTGGCTACGCCGCGAAGGCCGGCGCACCGACGCACGTCAGCAGCTGCGTATGGCGCACGACATGCTCGCCGCGATCGGCATGAGGGCATTCACCGAGCGCGCACGCCGGGAGCTGATGGCCACGGGCGAGAAGGTACGCAAGCACACGGTCGATAGCGTCACGATGCTGACTGCGCAGGAGGCCTACGTCGCGCGGCTTGCCCGCGACGGGCAGACCAACTCCGAAATCGGCGCACAGCTGTATCTCAGCGCCCGGACGGTCGAATGGCATCTGCGAAACGTCTTCACCAAGCTCGGCATTAGTTCCCGCCGCGAACTGCGGACCGCACTCGCGCACTCTGGGCACGGTGCCGAGCCGTCGTAGGCAGGGGCATTGTGGCTGGCTGGAGCTCGGAGCCACGTAACTGTTGCGGCTATGCCGGTGCACCCCCAGGGATCCGAACCAGGGGGTTGCCCTGGCGCGGCTCAGCATGCGGGCTCGTAGCGTCAGCGCTGATACCACCTCTCCGCCGACTCGCGAAGGAGGACAGCATGACCGCCATGACCGACCTCACCCTCCGCTCCTTCGAGGTCCATGTGCCCGACGAGGAACTGGCCGACCTGCGCCGGCGCATCGCGGCTACGCGCTGGCCCAGCCAGGAGCTCGTCGCCGATCCGTCTCAGGGAGTGCAACTGGCGACGATGCAGGCCTTGGTGACCTACTGGGGTACCGGCTACGACTGGCGCAGGTGCGAGGCGAAGCTGAATGCCCTCCCGCAGTTCGTGACCGAAATCGACGGGCTCGACATCCACTTCATCCACGTCCGGTCGCGGTACCAGGACGCTGTGCCGCTGATCATCACGCACGGCTGGCCCGGCTCGGTGATCGAGATGCTCGAGGTCGTCGGCCCGCTGACCGACCCGACCGCCTACGGCGGGCGCGCTGAGGACGCGTTCCATCTGGTCATCCCGTCGCTGCCGGGCTTCGGCTTCTCCGGTCAGCCGACCTCGCCCGGGTGGGACCCGGGCCGCACCGCCCGCGTCTGGGCCGAGCTGATGAACCGCCTCGGCTACACCCGTTACGTCGCCCAGGGCGGCGACATCGGCGCCGGCGTCACCGACGCCCTGGCGATCCAGGCGCCGGACGGGCTGGCCGGCATCCACCTCAACTTCCTGCGCAGGCCTCCGCTGGCGGTGGTGGCGGCGCTCCTTGGCCGCGCGCCTGTCCCCCAGGGGTTCACCGACGCCGAACGCGCCGCGTTCGCCGCGTTCGGGACGCAGGCCAGGAAAGGCTACGCCGCCGAGCAGGGCCAGTCGCCGCAGACGATCGGCTACCCGCTGACCGATTCGCCGGCCGGCCTGGCCGCCTGGATGCTGGATCACGACGCCGACAGCTACGTGAAGATCGCCCGCACCTTCGCGGGCGGGTCGCCCTCCGGCGGCCTGACTCGTGACCACGTCCTGGACAACGCCACGCTGTACTGGCTGACGGGCACCGCGACCTCGGCCGCGCGGATGTACTGGGAGGGCGCGCGCAGCACCGCCGCGGCCGCAGCGGCCGGGCAGCGGCCCCCCGAGGTCTCCCTCCCGGCCGCCTTCACGGTATTTCCCGGCGAGATCTTCCAGGCCCCGCGGACCTGGGTCGAGCAGGTCTACCCCAATCTCATCTACTTCAACGAAGCCGACCGGGGCGGCCACTTCGCCGCGTGGGAAGAGCCGGAGCTCTTTACCGAAGAGCTGCGCGCGGCCTTCCGGCCGCTTCGTTAGCCAGCCATGTCCCGACACCAGCGATTGGGAGGAACAAGCGATGTCCGCGAGCCAGAGCCGATGGATGACGATCGGCGAGTTCCTGCTTCGCCGTCTGGGGGAGGCCGGCGTCGGCCACCTATTCGGCGTACCCGGCGACTTCAACCTTGAGCTGCTGCAGCAGCTCGAAGACACTGACACCCTGAAATGGGTCGGCACCTGCAGTGAGCTGAACGCGTCCTATGCGGCGGACGGCTACGCGCGGCTGACCGGCCTGGCCGCGTTGACCGTGACCAACGCCGTCGGCGCCCTGGGCGCGATCAACGGGATCGCCGGCTCCTACGCCGAGCACGTCCCGGTGATCTGCATCGCCGGGTCAATCCCGCTGCGGTCGATCGAGCGCGGCCTGGGGATGCACCACACGATGGGCGACGGGACCTGGGACCGGTTCCTGGGCGCCTTCGCGCAGGTGACCGCCGCGCAGGCCAGGCTGACCCCGTGCAACGCGGTCACCGAAATCGACCGGCTGATCCTGACCGCCTGGCGGGAAAAGCTCCCTGTCTACCTGGAGCTGCCGTCCGACATCGCCTACCTGGAGGTCGAGGTGCCGGAAGCCCCGCTGACGCTCGCCCAGCCGCCCGGTGATCCCGAACGGCTGCGGTCCTGCGCCACCGCCATCGCGGACCTCCTGTCCGCGGCCGCATCGCCGGCGATCCTGGTCGATCAGGACGCTGACCGGTACGGTGCCGCCGCCGAGATCACGGAACTGGCTGAGAAGATGCAGCTGCCGGTAGCGGTGACCGGCCCGGCCAAGGCAGTGATCGACGAGACGTTCCCGTATTACGCCGGCATCTACAACGGGGCGGCCAGCGAGCCGTCCACCCGCGCAGCCATCGAGGATAGCGACTGCCTGCTGTCCATCGCCTACCGGCCGATCGACGGGACCTCCGGCGACTTCACCGCTTCGCTGCCCGCCGGTACCATCCGCGCCCGCGGGCACTCCGTGGACGTCGGCGCGGATAACTACCAGGCGGTGCCGCTGAAGGAAGTCCTGCACGGCGTCATCGACGCGGTCCCGCACGTCACCAGCCGCCCGGCGCGCCAGGTCGCGCCAGCCACGGCCGCGGCCCCCCACGCTAACGGGCAGGTCAAACTGACCCAGGCCGCGTACTGGCAGGCAATCCAGGGCTACCTCCGGCCCGGCGACGTGCTGTTCACCGACAACGGCACGTCCTACGCCATCTTCGGGCTGCGCCTTCCGCCGGGCTGCACCGTCGTCGCGTCAGTCATCTGGGGTTCGATCGGCTACAGCGTTGGAGCCCTGCTCGGCACGCTGACCGCGGCACCGCACCGCCGCCACCTGCTGTTCGTGGGGGACGGCTCGTTCCAGGAGACCGCGCAGGAGCTGTCGACCATCCTGCGGCACGACCACAAGCCGGTGATCTTCCTGATCAACAACGGCGGCTACACCATTGAACGCGGCTACCTCGGCAAGGCCGAGTCCTATAACGACATCGCCACCTGGGCCTACGCGGATCTGCCCAAGGTGTTCTGTCCGCAGACCACGGCGCGGTCGTTCGTCGCTGAGACCGTCGCCGACCTGGAGGAAGCGCTCAGAGCGCCGAACGACAGCATGGTCTTCATCGAATCAGTCATGGACGCCTACGACGCACCCGCCGCGGTCATGCACAGCAGCAACAACGGCGCCGAACTCGACTACGGGCCACGCGGCCCGCAACACCGCGACAACGCGCAACTCCGGCCAGCGTGACGCGTGGCAGGCGAACTCGGGGCCTGGGCCTTACAGACTGCGCCGCCTCCGCCGGGGCGGGGAGGCGGCGCAGTCGCCGGATCGGTCAGTAGGCAACCCCAGGGTGGGCGCCCCAGAGCTGGTTGGCGGGCACGTTGCCGGGGTTACCGATCAGGTGCTGCATGATGATCGGCGTGACCAGCTGCTGTGCCGGGTTCCCCAGGATGGTCATCGCGAACGGGTGGACGAAGTCGGTGTCCGACCCGTTGACGATCGCGAAGTAGGGCGCCACGCTGGCCGCGTCGTTGAAGTCCAGGATCCATACCGTCACGCCGGGGCGGCTGCACGGCTGCAGGCTCAGGTGCTCGTTCTGGTAGGCGGTGGTGGCGACCGCCGTGCACAGCCCGGTGGGGTGGCCGTAGGGCGCGTACTCGATCTGCACCGCGAGGTCGTCCATGTAGTGGGCGTTGACCGCGGCCGACACCATGCCATCCGCGTACCACGTAGACACCTTCACCTTGCCCGGTGCCGGGACGATGAGATCCTCGGCCGGGTTCGAGCTGCTGGCCTGTTCGACGGTTGTCGGCACACCGCGCAGGGGGATCCCCAGGAGGACGGTCTCCACGAACCCGAGGTCCGTCGGCGTGGCGTACTTCATGCTGTAGACCTCTAGGCAGTTGTCGCCGCACTGGGTGGTTGCGGCCCTCGCGGCTACCGTCCCTGCCGTACTCAGGCCGCCGGCCAGGGTCAGTACCCCCGCGGCGGCGAGCACCTTGGTCTTGATGGACATGACAGTTCCTTTCGTGAACCATGACCGTGCCCCTCGCACGGCGCGGGAGTAGAGCTCGGATCTCAGGCCGAAGGCCGGGAATAGGTCATGGTCCACACGCCCAGGTCACCGGGGTGGTACTCGTTCCCATCCCAGGGCGAGCCGCACATATGCAGATGGGCGTAGGGCGTGCCGGCGAACATGACCATCGTGCCGGCGTCCCGCATGACGGTGCCGATCCCGGCGGCCTTCGCGTCGAACGGCCACAGCAGCATCCAGTGCGGGCCGATCGGGATCGCGGGACTGGTCGTGTCGAACGGATCGGTATAGCTGTGCTGCGTCGCCCCGTTCAGCATGTAAATCAGGCCAGGCGACGTGTTGGTCGGCTTTGGCTTTCGCGCCAGCAGGTCCTGCAGCCACACCATGCCCATCGGGTCCAGGCACATGTCCGTGGCGCCGATGATGTTCTGTTCGCCGGGGACACAGACCCACTCGTTCGTCCCGGGCCGGAGAACGGCCAGGTCGCCCTTGGCGTCCATCTCCGCCACGGTCGCTTCGGCCGTGACGCAGGAGGGACCCGCGAGCATGGCACGCCTGATCTTCTCGTTCTTGATTTGCTCCGCGAGGATTTGCTCTGTGGTTGCGCGCTGCGTCTTGTCGTCCATGCCTCACCTCTCAGCCTCAGGCTCAGGCATGGCGAGGCGCGTCGCGCCGGTTAGATCCCTGGGCGTTTCCCCTGGGCGCTCGCCCCGGCCGCACCCTGGTCTGCGATAAGCGCAGGTCAGAATCCTTCTGGCGTTGAGTTCCTGACGATAACCGTCGTGGGCAGGACGATCTTGGTGTTGGTGGCGCGGCCGTCGATCAGGTCGAAGAGCATCCGTGCGGCCGCCTGGCCAATCTGGCCTAGCGGCATTCCCACCGTAGTCAGCGTCGGTGCGGTATGGACGGCGAATTGCTGGTCGTCGAAGCCGGTGACGGCGACGTCGGCCGGCACGCCGACGCCGAGGTCGCGGGCAGCGTCGAGGACCGACGATGCGATGGCGTCAGAACCCGCGACGATCCCGTCTGGCGGCTGGCGATCGGTCAGCAGCTTGGTAGCCATTACCTTCGCCTCGCCCGACTCGAATGGCACGTTGTACTCCGCGGCGTCTGATCGCGGGTGACCCTCCGCCTCGAGCGCCGTCCAGAAACCCTTCGACCGCAGCCGGCACGCCGACACCTGCTGCGGGCCGTTGAGCAGTACCAGCCGGCTGCGCCCGGCACGAAGCAGGCGGCCAGTCAGCTCCTGGGCGGCCTTGTCGTGGGTGCAGTCCACCCACCCGCCGTTCTCGCGACGGCCACGGTGACCGATCATCACGTGCGGGACGCCAAGCCGCGAGATCGCGGACAGAATCTGATCGTGCGAGCCAGCCGCGGGGAGGACTGCCCCGTCGATGCTGCCGCGCATCGCGGCCTCGACGACGTGGCGTAGACGTTCTCGTGACGACGCCGTGAGCAGCAGCAAGTCGTACCCGGCCTCCTCGGCAGCATCGCCGATGGCGCCGATGAGGTCCGGATAAATCGGGTGCATGATGACCTCGGACACGTGCAGCGGGAACACCACGGCGATCGTGCGGCTGCGCCCGGTCGACAGGTGCCGGGCGCTGGAGTTGGCACGGTAGTCGTGTTCGGCCACGAGCTGCTCGATGCGCGCGCGCATCTCCGGGCCGACGCCGGGGCGCTTGTTAATGACCCGGGAGACGGTGCCCGGCGTGACCCCCGCCATCGCGGCGATGTCCTTGATTGTCAGTCTGGCGGACGTGGCGTCTCCTCAACTCAACCGTTTGAGCAGAAAGCGTATAACAGCTCGGGAAACTTGACGCCAGACCTTGCGCATGTGGGTGACCCGCGCCACACTTTGGGAAGTTACGCAAACGGTTGAGTAGCAAATCGCGCAAACGGTTTAGCTGTGAGGAGAGCCCGTGACTGACCTGCGCATAGGCATCGTCGGCCTGCACAACCACTACCACGCCTACCCGTTCGCGGATTACCTGCGCCGCGGGCTGGACGGCCTGCGTCTGGTGGGCGTCGCCGACGAGCGGGCGGAGCTGGCGAAGGCGTTCGCCGCGGAGTACTGCGCGGGTGACTGGACAGATGACTACGAGGCCCTGATCGCGCGTCCTGACGTCGACGCCGTGATCGTGACCTCCTATACCGCCGCCCACGCGGAGCACGTTGAGATCGCCGCGGCGCACGGCAAGCATGTGCTGCTGGATAAGCCGATCGCGACCACGCTGGCCGACGCCGACCGGATCGTGGAGGCGGGCAAGTCAGTGACCGTTATGATGGCCTACCTCCTTCGCTACCTGCCGGTCTACCGGCGGGTTTACCAGGCGGTGCAAGACGGGGCGGTGGGCGAGCTGGTGTCCGGGATCTACTCGATCCGCTTCCCCGTAGGTGCCATCACCGATTCGCCGCAGACGCCTGACCCTGGCTGGTACGCCGATCCGGTGCGGTCTGGCGGCGGCGGCTTCCTCGACCACGGCGTGCATTTCACCGACTTCTTCCGCTGGATGTTCCGCAGTGAGCCGGTCCGGGTGAGCGCGCAGGTCGGCACGCTCACCTACCCGCAGCTGCCCGTCGAGGATTACGGCATCGCCACCTACACGCTGGCCAGCGGCGCGATTGTCACCGTCGAGAGCACCTGGCACGCCGCGGACTATTTCGGCCCGCTGGCGAGCCCGGACCACGCCTCGCTGTCCGGGACGCGCGGCGAGATCGAACTGCACTACCAGAAGAGCCCTCAGATCGAGATCCAGGGGCTCGACGAGCCGTGGGCCGGCCGGCAGTACCTCGACCTGGTGGGGGAGGAACGCTACGAGGCCTGCTATCGCGACCTGCTCCTGGCGTTCCGGGACAGCATCCGCGAGGGCACCCCGGCGGTCCCCGATGCTCGCGACGGCCGCCAGGCGCTCGAGATGGTGCTGGCTGCCTACGAGTCGGCCCGCACCGGGCAGCACGTGACGTTCCCTGCGAGTGCGGCATGACGGTGCACGTGGCCCTGATCGGAGCTGGCCGCATCGCCCGGGTCCACGCCGCCGCGTACCGCAAGGTCTCTGGTGGCCGGCTCACCGTGTGCACTGATCCGGTCGCCGAGTCCGCTGAGAGCCTGGCGTCCGACTTCGGCCTCGCGACCGCCCCCGACATCGATGCGGTGCTGCGCGATCCAGGCGTCGACGCGGTAATCATCGCATCGCCGAACGCGCTGCATCCGGACCAGACGATCGCCGCGCTGACAGCGGGCAAGCACGTGTTCTGCCAGAAGCCGATCGCGCTCACCGTCGCGGAAGCCGACCGGGTCGTCAAGCACGCCCGCGAATCCGACCGGGTGCTGCAGTTCGGGTTCATGCTGCGGTTCACCCCGCCGCTGCCAGAACTGCGCCGTGCGGTCGCCGCGGGGGAACTCGGCTCGCTGATCGCCGCCCAGGCGGCGGTCTTCGGCTGGGAACCGGTCAACGACTGGTTCTACGACCCGGCGCAAGGCGGCGGCGTCATCCTCGACACGCTGGTCCATTTCGCGGACTTCGTGTTGTGGACACTTGGCGACGCAGTCCAGGTCTACGCCCAGGGCGGCGCTTTCCTGCTCGATGGGGCGCGCGGCCACCGCAGCCCGGATAACGCCACCGTGCAGATCACGCATGCCAGCGGGGCAGTGAGCAGCCTGTACGTATCGTGGACAGCCGGGCACGGCAACTTCCGGCTTGATGTGTTCGGCACGGCAGGGCACGCGACGGTCGACCTGACGACCGGCCAGGCGCTAAGCGTGTTCCGCCGGGTGCAGGCGGCGGGAGCCCCGGTCGGCTGGACCTTCCCCGACATGGTGTGGGAGCACGGCTACACCGGTGAGCAGCAGTATTTCGTCGACCGCGTCAACGGCACTGTCGATGGCAGCCTCGCGGCCACTCCTGCCGATGCTCGCAACGCGCTGGCCCTGGTCATCGCCGCGCAGAAGTCTCTCGACGAGAACCGGGTGATCACGCTGTGAGCATCCGGGTATGCGTAGTCGGAGCCGGCCTGTGGGCCAGGTCCATGCACCTGCCCGCGCTGCGGCAGCTGCCCCAAGCCGAGATCGTCAGCGTCGTCGCGGCCACCGAGGAGTCCGCGCGCCGGACCGCGGCGGACTTCGGCGTGCCGGCCTGGCACACCGACGTCGAGACCGCGTGCCGGGATGACCGCGTGGACGTGATCGACATCGTGGCTCCCCCGGACGTGCACCTGCCCGCGACGCTGGCCGCTGCCCGGCACGGCAAGCACGTCATCTGCATCAAGCCGCTGGCCAGGAACGTGGCAGAGGCGTGCCAGATGGCGGCCGCGGCACACGACGCCGGCGTGCGCCTGTTCTACGCGGAGAACGTGCCGTTCATCCCCGCTGTGCGGGAGGCCCGTGCGCTCATCAAGGCCGGGCACATCGGGTCCGTGTACCGGGTGAAGGCCTGCGAGGGAATCGGAGAGCCCCCGGGGAGCTGGCGATTCGACCGCGAGCGCAGCGGCGGAGGCGCGCTGATCGACATGGCAGTGCACAGCATCGAGTTCTGCCGCTTCATCGCCGGCGCGCCAGTGCGAAGTGTCTACGCGGAGACTGGCACGTTCGTCTGGGCTGAGCGCGGGGCGGCCGAGGACACCGCCGTGCTCACGCTGCGGTTCGCGAACGACGTTATCGGCCAGTGCGAGGACAGCTGGAGCCTGCCGGGCGCGATGGACTCTCGCTTCGAGATCTTCGGCACGGCAGGGCGCATCCTCATCGACAACCTCCACCGGCAGCCGCTCCAGGTGGTCAGCGAGAGCAGCGGGTGGTCCTTTCCGCTCCCGGTCCCCGGACTGCTCGCCGACGGTCACCTGGACATGCTGGCCCACTTTCTCGACTGCATCAGGACCGGCGAACCGTCCGAGTCCGAGGCCGGCATCGGACTGCAGGCTCTCGCCGTGGTCGAAGCCGCCACCCGCTCGGCGGCCACCGGTGAGCGCGTCGCAATCGCCGCCCGCCAAGACGCACCAGGGAGCATTCATGCCTGACGAGGCCCGCATCGGAATGATCAGCTGGGCGCACATTCATGCCGAGTTCCGCGCCCGCGCGATCAGCGAGATCCCCGGCGCCCGGATCGTCGCCATCAGCGACGACAACGAGGTGCGCGGCAAGGACGCCGCCGATCGCTGGCAGGTCGCGGACTTCACGCCCGACTGGACGTCGCTCGTTGCGCGCGACGACATCGACATCGTGATGGTGCACTCGGAGAACGGCAGGCACGCGGCACAGGTGATCACCGCGGCTCAGGCCGGCAAGCACGTCTTCTGCGAGAAACCGATCGCGACCACTCCCGCGGACGCACAGCGGATGGCGGAAGCCGTCCGGCTGGCAGGCGTCGACGGCACTGCCGCGTTCGTGAGCCGGTTCAGCAGGGAAGCCTCCCGGGTCAAAGCCATTCTCGACGCCGGCGTGCTCGGTGACGTCCTGTTCACCCGCAGCCTCATAGGCCTGGCCGGCATCGCAGAGATCGGCTGCCCGCCCGAGATGGCCCAGTGGATGAGCGAGCCTGGCCTGGGCGGCGGCGGTGCCTGGATCGATGAGGGCTCGCACGCCATTGACCTGCTGCGCTGGCTGGCCGGTGACATCACCGAGATCAGTGCGTTCACGGCCAACCGGGCCAAACCAGGCCTGGATGGCGAGGACGTCGCCGTAGCCGCCATCCGGTACGCCAGCGGGGCGCTCGGCGAGATCACGACCGCCTGGAGCATGTCGGCCGACATCGGCATGCGCAACTGGCTAGAGATCTACGGGACGACGGGCACTGTGGTCATGCGGGCCACCGATCCGCAGCCACGGGTGGAGGTATACCGCTCCGACCAGCCCGAACTGTGGCGCGGCTGGACTACGCCGGATATCGCGCCGTCGCAGGCCGAGCCGCACGACTACACCAGCTGGCCGCCCCACCTTCACCACTACAAGCGCGAGGTGGCGTCCTACCTGCACCGCTATTTCGCCGGTCTCCGCCCGTTCGGGCCGACGCTGGATGACGGCCTGGCCTGTGCCGCCGTCATCGACGCCGGGTACCGGTCCGCGGCGACCGGAATCGCCCAACCCACCCTTAGTTTCAAGGAGCAAACGCTATGACCCTTACCCCTGACAGAAGACAGTTCCTGGCCGGAGCGGCCGGACTCGGCATCTTCGCTGCCCTTGCCGGCTGCGCTAGCTCGAGCGGCACCGCAGCTAGCGGAAACAACCAGCCGAATGCGGCCCCGAGTAACCCCGACGGGCCGTACGGCAGGTTCAGCGGCCAGAAGCTTGTCCTGTCACGCTGGTCCGGCGACCCATGGACCAGCGAGCAGCAGACCGCGGCGGCCCAGTGGGGCAAAGCCACCGGAGGGTCCATCACCTTCGCCGCCGTCCCGTATGAGAACCTGCAGGACAAGCAGACGCTCACGCTGTCCGGCGCCGGGGGGTACGACATCCTGTACGTGCACCCGAGCTGGTTCGGCGAGTTCGCCAAGGGCGGGCTGCTTGCCCCCGTCGGGGGCTACCTCGCCGACGCGTCGCGCAATCCGCCGGGCTTCTCCGCCGCGTCCTACCTCCCCGCGCCCCTGGCGCAGGGCAAGTACAACGGCACCCTCTACGGGCTGCCGGACTTCATTTCCACCGTGCTCCTGGCCTATCGTAAGGACCTGCTGCAAGAGGCAGGCATCAAGCCGCCAGCCACGCTGGCGGACGTGCTCGCCGCCGCGGCGAAACTGAACGGCAAGAACGGCATGTCCGGCCTGGCACTGCCGGGCGCGAAGACCGGTGGCGTCTCGGACGTGGTGAGCACCATCCTTACCGCCCAGGGCAACTGGTGGTACAACAGCATCCCGAAGGACACACTGAGTGACACCGCAGCCAGCACGGCAGTCCAGTTCTACGTGACCGCTGCGAAGTACGCGCCGCCTGGCCTGCTTAGCGCCGCCGTGGACGACGCGGCGACCTCCGGAGCGACAGGCAAGGCCGCCATGGTCATCAGCACCAGCCCGTCACTGCAGGCACTGCAGGACCCGTCCAAATCCAGCACAGTCGGCAAGTGGGGCTACGCGCCGCTGGCCGTGGCCGCGGACAAGCCGTCCGGCGAACTGGTCTACTGGCTCTGGTGCATCGCGGCGAAATCCGCTAACAAGGACGCCGCCTACTCGTTCCTGCAGTGGTACACCAACACCCAGCAGCAGGCGCTCATCGCCGTTCAGGGCGGCACCGCCGGCGGCACCAAGTCCTTCTACACCGACAGTGCCCTGACCGCGAAGCTGCCGTTCCTGCCGGCGCTCAACCAGGCGCTCACTAACACCAACCCGCAGCCGAATCTGCCTAACTGGCCGCAAGCTCAGGACGCGATCGAGACCGCCGTCCAGAACGCTGTCTCCGGGAAGCAGAGCGTCAGTTCCGCGGTGGCAGCCATGCAGTCGGCTGTGCAGACCGGGGTGGCCAGCTGAGCACGCCGGGAGCATCCGCATGAGTCGGGTCGCGCGACGCCGGCCACCGGTCGTTCGCCGGGCCCGTGCCGGACTGGGACTGGCGATGCTCACGCCGACCGCGATCCTGCTGACGGCGCTCATCCTGGTCCCAGTCTGCTACTCGGCCTATCTGGCCCTGTACCGGTGGCAGCTGATCGACATCAACGGGGCCAAGACCTTCGTCGGCCTGGCGAACTTCACCCACCTGCTGCACGATGCCACGCTGCGCGACGCCTTGCGCAACACGATCGTGTACGTGGTGGTCTGCGTGACGGTCGAGCTCGTCCTCGGGTTCGCCGTCGCCGTCGCGCTGTACGACATCACCAAGGGACGGCGGCTGGCCAATTCGCTGATCTTGCTGCCGATGATCGTGACGCCGGTGGTGACCGCGCTGCTGTGGCGCTACCTCCTCGATCCCCAGTTCGGGCTGGTCAGCCAGGTGCTGGCCGCCTTCGGCCGTCCCGGCATCGACTGGTTCGGGAGCACCTCCCTGGCGCTGCCCGGCCTGATGCTGATCGACGTGTGGCAGTGGACACCGTTCGTGGTGCTGGTACTGCATGCCGGCATGCTTGCCATCCCCGAGGAGCGGCTCGAGGCGGCCGCCGTCGACGGAGCCGGGCGGGTACGCAGGCTCAGGCACATCGTTGCCCCGGCGATCGTCCCGCAGATACTGCTGGTGCTGCTGTTCCGGACGATGGACACCTACCGGATCTTCGACACCGTGTACGTCCTGACCAAAGGCGGCCCCGGCGACTCCACCACTACGGTCGGCCTCTACGCCTACCAGACCGGGTTCACGTACTTGAACATGGGGTACGCGATGGTGCTCAGCCTGTTCATCCTGATCACGATCAGCGTGATATCCGTGTTTTACCTGGTCCTGCTGCGGCGAAGGGGCGTGCTCAGGAGATGACTGCCGTGCCACGTCAGGCCACCCCGCAAGCCGCCGCCACGAAGCCGGCCGCCGAGCCCCAGTCCCGCCGGCGGGTCAAGCGGCACCGGGACTGGTGGGTCTACGGCTGTTACGCGGTCCTCGTTCTTTTCCTGGTCTGGGTCCTGGTGCCGATTCTGCAGGTGGCACTGAACTCGTTCAAAACCGAGAACGACATCTTCACGTCCACGCCTCGCGTGACTTTCCACCCGACGCTGTCGAATTACCACACCGTGTTCGGCCAGCTCGCCTTCCTGCACTACCTGCTGAACAGCACGATCGTCGCGGTCGGCACGACGGTGTTGTCCCTGGTCGTCGGAGTGCCCGGGGCGTACGCGCTGGCCCGCCTGCCAGTGCCCGGCCGGGAGTGGTGGGCACGCGGCATCTTGTTCACCCGTATGGCGCCGGCCGTCGCGCTGGTAGTGCCGATCTTCGTCATTTTCGACCGGCTGCAGCTTCTCGGCACCTACTGGGCGCTCATACTCGCCGACACCACGTTCAACCTCCCGATCGTCATCTGGCTGATGCGGGGCTTCTTTGAAGATGTGCCGGTCGAGCTGGAAGAGGCTGCCGTCGTGGACGGGACCAGCCGCTTCGGCGCCTTCATCCGGGTGGCGCTGCCGCTGGTCACGCCGGGGCTCGCCGCCTCAGCCGTGCTGTGCCTGCTGTTCTCCTGGAACGAGTTCCTGTTCGCTCTGGTGCTGTCCAACAGCCAGACCCAGACCGTGCCGATTGGCGTCGCTGGCTTCGTCGGCACGGTCTCCATCGACTGGGGCGGCAGTTCCGCGGCCGCGGTCATCGCGATGATCCCGGTCTTCGTGCTCGGCCTTCTCGCGCAGCGCTTCCTGGTCCGCGGCCTGACCCTGGGCGCGGTCAAGGGATGATCGCGATCGGTGCCCAGTACTACCGCCCTCCGAACCCGCCCGCGGCCGACTGGGCTGACGACCTTCGCCGGATGCGGGACAACGGTTTCGACACGGTCAAGTTCTGGGCCTGCTGGAGCTGGATGCAGCCGGCCCCCGACCGGATCGACTTCGGAGACCTTGACCGGCTGATGGACTTGGCCGCTGACTGTCACCTGCAGGTTGTCATCAACACGATCCTGGAAAACGCCCCCTACTGGCTCGAGCAGGCGCATCCCGAGGGGCGGTACCGCGACGCCGACGACCGCCCGGTCCGGCTCACCGCCGCGATGAACACCCCGGGCGGCGGCTGGCCGGGACTGTGTTTCGACAACCCGCCGGTGGCGGACGCGGCACACCAGTTCCTGACCAGGCTGGCCGCACGGTACCGCGATCACCCGGCACTGAGAATGTGGGACGTGTGGAACGAACCGCACCTGGAACCCGCGTCCTACTTCCCTGAGCGGATGTACTGCTACTGCCCGGGCTCGCTGGCCGGCTTCCAGCGCTGGCTGATGGACCATTACGAGTCTCTCGGATCGCTTAACGAAACCTGGGCGCGGCGGTACACCGACTGGACGCAGGTCGCGCCGCCCAGGCAGTTCGAGGCTGTCCCGGACCTGCTTGACTGGCGTGCCTACTGGTTCGCCAACCTGAGCCGGTGGCTGGCGCAGCGCGCTGCCGTGATGCACGCCGCGGATCCGGAGCATGACGTGATGACCCACGTCGCGCTCAGCGGCTTCACCGGCCAGCTCGCCACCCACACGCTCGACGAGTTCACGCTCACCGGGCCGGTGGACGTGTTCGGCACGTCCAGCTTCCCGACCTGGCTGATGGGCGACGACCCGGTCGAGCATCTCTTCAACCTGGACGCCGCCCGCGACGCCGCCGCTGGCAAGCCATTCTGGCAAGCTGAGCTCCAAGGCGGACGCGGCCGCCGGGAAGGCCTCCGGAGTACCCCCCATCCCGGCCCCGACGTCCTGCACCTATGGATGTGGAACGCCTACGCGAGCGGTGCCAGCGGAGTGATGTTCTGGCAGTGGCGCCCCGAGCTGCTCGGACCGGAGGCACCCGGGTACGGGCTCCGCGCTCCCGATGGCGGCCCAACCCGGCGCTCCGGGGCCGCCGCCCGGTTCGCCGAGGTCATGAGCGGCAACCACCTGACGCCCTGGCATCCGGATCCTCCCTCGGCTGCGCTCATCGTTTCCCGGCGCACCGCGCTTCTCGCCTACGCCACCGACCGGACCATGGACCTGTATGCCCAGGCTGTGCTCGGCGCCTACCGGATGCTCAGCGACGGGGATGTTCCGGTCGCCATCCTGCACGAAGACCAAATCGAGGCCGACGGCGTGCCAGGGCACCTCACCCGGCTCTACTGGCCTATGCCCGCGGTCAGCGGCGACCGGCTTGCCGCGGCTCTCGCGGCATTCGTCCAGCGCGGCGGATCGCTGCTCGCCGAAGCTGGCCCAGGGGAGTACACGTTGTCAGGATGGCGGCGCCCTCGCCTGCCGTTCGCCGAACTGTTCGGCATCAGGGCAGGTGAAGCCGACGCCTGCGGCACGGTGCCCGTTAACCTCCGCGACGGCGGTACGCTCACCGGAACCTGGCAACGCGACAGCATCGCCCCGGTCTCGGCTGAGGTGCTGGGCAGCTTCCCCGACGGTACCCCGGCGGTGACGGCTAATCGTCTGGGGCGGGGCGCCGCCATCCGACTCGGCACAGTGCCCTCACTGGCTTACTACGGCACGCAGGACCGGGCCAGTCGCCTGGCGATCAGCCATCTCCTCGGCGCTGAGCCGCAGTGCCGGACGGCCAGGTTCACCCAGCCGCAGCCGGGGCTGATCACCCGGCCCGGCAAGCTCGCCGACGGGCGTCGCGGTGTCATCGCGCTCAACTGGAGCGCCAGACCCCAGGAAATCGAGGTCTGCGAGTCATCCCTCGCGGTCAGTTCGAGCCACACTGAGGCGGCACGGCGGACCGCCAGCCCAGGGGAGCTGATCGAGCTGGCGTCGCACGCTGCGCTGCTGGTACTGACCGGAGAATTACCGGTTGGCGCCTCGGCCTTTAACCGGCTTGACCAGCAGCGTGACCCTGCGGCGGACGCGGCCGGCCAGGCCGCGGGCGATCATCGGCAGCACGGCGGACATGCACGGGCCGTTGTAGATGGCGAAGTCGCCGTACTTGTGCACGCCCGGCTTGTCCTTCGCCTGGCGAGCGGCGTCCCGCACGGCGAGCAGCCGGTCGAGGCTGAGCTGCAGCGGCGGCTCGTCCGGCTGGTACCGGCAGCCGACCGGGTAGTCGCGGTCCGGGCGAGTCGTCATCTCGATGTGGCAGCCAAGTACGTGGCTGACCCGCCGGGTGGCGGTGAACGTGGCGAGCCGGTCCAGGCTGGCGGCGAACGCCGCCGCGTCCTTCACGTACAGCCGTCCCGGGTACACGGTGTCGCCGGTGAGCAGGAAGCCGGTGCGCTCGTCGTAGACGGTGATCGCCGCGTCCTGGTGGCCCGGCGAGCCGGTGATCTCCAGTCGGCGCCCGCCGAGGTCGTAGGTCAGCACCTGGGCGGGCCAGCTGGTGAAGCCGAAGTAAGCCTGCACGTCGCTCAGCCCACGGCCGACGACCCCGGTGTTCGCCCGGCCGGCGAAGTCGCCGTCGCCGGCCACGTGGTCGCGGTGCCCGTGGGTGTGCGCTATGACGAGCTGGTAGCCGGGTGTGTCGCGTTCTCTGTCGCTGAGCAGAGAATCCACGGTCTCCCGGACGCCGCCGCCGGCCGCCGCTCCGGTGTCGAGCAGGATCGCCCGCCCGGCGCCGCACAGCAGGTACAGGAAGGGCGCCTCGTAGTTCACGTCCTTGCTCTGCCGCATGATGAACGTGTCGTCATCGACGCGGACCACCTGCACCTTCGGGTCGGCGGGCCCGCCTGGCGGCGATCCGTGGATCCACCGCACGTCGGCCAGCGGATCGCGCTCGGTAGCATCCGCGTCTTTTACCCCATCCGTCATGCGGCAAGTTTAGGCCGCGGTCAGGATGAACACCGGGATCTGCCGTGCGGTGCTGGCCTCGTAGACCCCGACAGTCGGGAACCGCGCGACCAGCGTCGGCCAGAGTGCGGCGCGGGCGACGTTGTCCAGTTCCTCTGCCACGACCGTCAGCGTTGAGGCGCCGACCTCAGCGGTGATCACGGGGTTGGCCTTGAGGTTGTAGTACCAGTCCGGATGGGATGGCGACCCGCCATTGGATGCGACGACCGCGAAGCGGCCGTCGCCCAGCGGGAGATAGCCAAGCGGCGTGACGCGCTCTATCCCTGACCTGGCGCCGATGTGGTGGATGAGGATCATCGGCGTGCCCGCCCAGTCCCCGCCCGGGTGTCCGCCCGTCACGCGGAACTCCTCGATGATCGCCGTGTTGTAGTCGCTGGCCATGATCAGCTCCCGGTCTCACGCGTACTCGTCGTGGCGGCGGATCCAGGTCTGGAACCCGTCGTCCTCGTCGCGGCCCTTCGGCACCCGGTCGAGGATCGGGTAGTAGGGCATCAGGAACTCGACCCCGCGGGCCGCGGACCCGTAGGTCTGGTAGACGGTGCCGTCCTGGAGCGTGAACACGCTGACCGTCGGCGACTCGGTGAGGTAGCCGTTGACGTCGGTTCCCGTCGCGGCCGCGTTGACCGCCACAATCGGCGGCAGGCTAGCGGCAGAAAGCCCCCAGCCGCGCACCTGCTCCGAAGTGAACGAAGCGCCGAAGTCGAAGTTGAAGTCGATGTTCGCCGCCGAGACCCATGGCGTGCGCCAGCCCATCCGGCGCCGGTACGCCTGCAGCTTCGCCAGCGGCGCCTGCGAGACGAGCAGCAGCGTCACGTCCCGGGCGTGCAGGTGGGGGAGCAGGCCGTCGAGGCCGTCGGCCATCGACGAGTTCACCGGGCACCCCGCCTCGTACGCCGGGCCGAACATGAAGTGGTACACCATCAGCTGCGACCGGCCGTCGAAGAGGGCGGCCAGCGGCCGGGGCCCGTCGTCGGTGTCGAACTCGTACTCCTTGCCGACCTCGACCCAGGGCAGCTCGCGGCGCTGCCGGGCCAGCTCGTCGCCCAGCCGGGTGTGCTCCTTCTCCCGCCGCAGCAGCTCGTCCCTGGCGGCCTCCCAGTCGTCGCGGCTGACAACTTTGTGATCCGTCATGTCGTTCTCCTTCGCTGGTCCGCCGCCGCTTTTCCGGTGGCTGCCGATATAGACCAGCCGGATGCCGGAGAATCGCCGCGCCGGCTCATGTCAGGATCAAAAACATGGGCCTGGGCCACCGGTTGCACAGCGCGTGGGCCGCGCTGCCCGTGTGGGCCAGGTGGGTGCTGGCGGTCTACCTGATCGGTTTCACCGACGGCACGGCCGCCCACGTCAGGGACCTTGCCCGGTCCG